>Ga0164243_10001672_pt1 | contig 37400 bp, 30 predicted proteins | sample OricompcompostOP_FD_108781 | JGI IMG/M metagenome (GOLD analysis project Ga0164243, IMG submission 108781) | Organic Plus compost microbial communities from Emeryville, California, USA - Original compost - Organic plus compost (OP) | ecosystem: Engineered > Solid waste > Mixed feedstock >...
AGACCCGGGACAGCTCCGCGGCCCGGGCGCACTCGCTGGCCGACAGGTCCCCGCCGGCCTCCCGCAGCACCCGCTGCACCACCGCCGCGGTCTCGCTGGCCAGCCCCTTCGGCGTCGACCCGCCGCTGGGCGCGGGCGCGCCGAACAGCCGGTCCACCTCGTGCTGCGCCGCCGGGCTGTCCCCGGGCAGGTCGCGCAGCCGCTCGTGCACCGCGCGGAACCGCTCCAGCTGCTCGCGCAGCGCCTCCGAGCTGAACGGCTTGATCAGGTAGTGCACCGCGCCGCCGCGCACCGCCCCGCGCACCGTGTCCAGGTCGTGCGCGGCGCTGATCACCAGCACGTCCGGTTCCGCGGCCGGCCGCCCCGGATCGGCGCGCAGCGCCCGCAGCACGCTGAGCCCGTCCATGTCCGGCAGGTAGATGTCCAGCAGCACCAGCTCCGGGCGCAGGTCGGCGACCGCGCGCAGCGCCTCCGCCCCGGTGTGCGCGACGCCGACGACCTCGAAGCCGCCGACCCGTTCCACGTACCCGCTGTGGATCTTGGCGACCATGAAGTCGTCGTCGACCACCAGCACCTTGATCACACCCGCACCTCCGCGGCAGGCAGCCGGGCGGTGAACACCGCACCGCCGTCGTCGTGGTTGTGCACCGCCACGCCGCCGCCCCGGTGCCGGCAGATCTGCCGGATCAGCGCCAGCCCGAGACCGCGGTCGCCGCCGCGGGCGGCCTTGGTGGTGAAGCCGTGCCGGAAGACCTCCTCGACGATCTCCGGGGCCACCCCGGGGCCGGTGTCGCGCACGGTCGCGGTCACCACGCCGTCCTGCTCGGACAGGTCGACCTCGATGCGGCTGTCCGGGCCGTCGACCGCGTCCAGCGCGTTGTCGACGAGGTTGCCCAGCACCGTGCTCAGGTCCGCCGACAGCTGCTCGTCGAGCCGGCCGAGCGAGCTGCCCGCGGTCAGCCGCAGCCCCACCCCGCGCTCGGCGGCCCGGCTGGCCTTGGCCACCAGCAGCGCCGCGGTCGCCGGGTCGGCGATCTTCGCGCCGACCTCGGTGCGCCACCGCTGGTGGGTGTTGCTGACCCGGTCGACGAACCGGGCCAGCTCCTCGTGCTCGCCGAGCTCCAGCAGCCCGGCGATGGTGTGCAGCCGGTTGGTGAACTCGTGCGCCTGCGCGCGCAGCGCCTCCGAGGTGCTGCGGTGCACCGCCAGCTCGCGCTGCAGGTCCACCAGCTCGGTGCGGTCCCGCATGGTGATCACCGCGCCGACCGAGGAGATCGGCATCCGGTTGAGCACCACGACTCGGCCGCGGCGCAGCACGATCTGGTCCACCCCGCCGGTGCGGCCGGTGAGCACGTCCCGGGCGCGGTCGTTGAGGTCCAGCGCGTCGATCCGCGCGCCCACGCAGTCGCCCGGCAGCGCCAGCAGCTCCCGGGCCTGGTCGTTGACCAGCGTGATCCGGTTCTGCTGGTCGACGCCGACCACGCCCTCGCGCAGGCCGCGCAGCATCGCCTCCCGGTGCTCGACGAGGCGGGTGATCTCCTGCGGTTCGAGCCCCAGTGTCTGCCGCTTGACCCGCCGCGCCAGCAGGATCGACCCGGCGATGCCGAGGAACGTGGTGAACGCCAGCAGCGCCAGCGGCTGCCCGGGCGCGCGCTTGAACCCGGCGAACAGGTCCGGGGTCTCGCGCCCGGCGGCGACCACGCCGACGATCCGCGCGTCCCGCCCGATCACCGGCACGTGCGCCACCAGCGAATCCACCCCGCCGGCGCGGACCTCCCCGACCCAGGAGCGCCCGGACAGCACGGTGCTGCCGCCCAGCGGCAGCGGCCGGCCGGGCTGGTCCGGATCGGGCGAGGTGAGCACGGTGCCGCGGGCATCGGCGATGATCACGTGGTCGGCGCCGGAGAGGCTGCGGGCGCTCTCGGCGAAGGTCGGCAGCGCGTCCCGCCGGAACGGATCGGTCAGGCTCACCCGCACCCCGTCGGTGGCCGCGAGGTCCTCGGCGACCGACAGCATCCGGCGGCCCTCGGTCGCCCGGAAGGCCGCCGCGGACTGCGCCACCGAGTACACCGCGATCGAGGCCAGCAGCAGGAACATCAGCACCAGCTGCCAGCCGAGCAGCCGGCGCGACAGCGTCCCGCGCAACCGCCCCACCTCCTCGTCGAGTGCCGCGCCGCGGCGACGTTATCCCGGTGACCTGGAGCGACCAAGCGATTCGGGTGAACTCCCGGTGCGGTGACACAACGACCACAAGCACCGATAGATCCGCAACGCAGACAACATCGACATCGCTGGGCAGCATGTTGCGCGTTCGCATTTTCCCACCACAACGGAGAGGCGGGGATCGCCGTGCGACTGCGCAGCGCGCTGTCCGCGGTCTTCGCGGTGCTGCTCGTGCTGCTGGTGCCACCGCTGGTGAGCACCGGCTCCGACCAGGGTTCCCACCAGATCCGCGGACTGCGGATGATGGTGCCGAACTCGCCCGGCGGCGGCTACGACGTCACCGCGCGCACCGCGGTCAAGGCCATGGAGGACACGGGCCTCAACAGCAACGTCGAGGTGTTCAACCTGCCCGGCGCCGGGGGCACCGTCGGACTCGGCCGGCTGGTCAACGAGGCGGGCAACGGGCGGCTGGCGATGTCCATGGGCCTGGGCCTGGTCGGCAGCGTCTACACCAACCACTCGCCGGTGTCGCTGGCCGAGGCCACCCCGATCGCCAAGCTCGTCGAAGAACCGAACGTGGTCGTGGTGGCCAAGGACTCGCCCTACCGCAGCCTCGGCCAGCTCGTCGACGACTGGCGGCGCAACCCCGGAGCCACCCCGGTCGGCGGCGGCTCCTCGCCCGGCGGGCCCGACCACCTGGCGCCGATGCTCATGGCCAAGGCCATCGGGCTCAGCCCCAAGCAGGTCAACTACGTGCCGTTCGACGGCGGCGGGGAACTGCTCGCCTCGGTGCTCGGCGGCAAGGTCGACTTCGGCGTGTCCGGCATGGGCGAGTACCGCGACCAGATCGAAGCCGGCGAGCTGCGGGTGCTCGGCGTGACCGGCTCGCAGCGCATCCCGGGCGTGGACGCGCCGACGCTGCGCGAGGCCGGCATGGACGTGACCTTCACGAACTGGCGCGGCATCGTCGCACCGCCGCAGCTGTCCGAACGCGACCGCGCCAAGCTCGTCGACCTGTTCACCCGGCTCAACGCCTCCCCGCAGTGGAAGGACGCGCTCGCGCGCAACGGCTGGACCGAGGCGTTCCAGCCCGGCCCGCAGTTCGGCGCCTTCCTGCGCGAGGAGAACGACCGGGTCGCCGCGGTGCTGAAGGAGTTGGGGCTGGCATGAGCACATCCGCGCACTCCCGCCGCGCCTGGCTGCGCGAGCACTCCGAACTCGGCATCTGCGTGCTGCTGGCCGCGCTCGGCGTGCTCGTGCTGGTCGACGCGGCCACCATCGCCACCGACTTCACCCAGCGCGGCCCGCTCGGCCCGCGCACCGTGCCGAACATCGTCGGCGTGCTGCTGCTGGTGGTGTCGGTGCTGCTGGCCCGCGACGTGCTGCGCGGCGGCCGCGGCGAATCCGAGACCGGCGAGGACGTCGACCTCAGCGCCCCCAGCGACTGGCGCACCGTGCTGCTGCTGGCCGCGGCGTTCCTGGCGAACGCGGCGCTGATCGACGTCATCGGGTTCCCGCTCAGCGGGATGATCCTGTTCTGGGGCTCGGCGTACGCGCTGGGCAGCCGCAACACCACCCGCGACCCGCTGGTGGCCGCGGTGCTGTCGGTCGTGACCTACGTGCTGTTCAGCCGGTTGCTCGGGGTGCCGCTGCCCGGCGGGCCGCTGATGGGGGTGATCTGAGGTGGAGTCGCTGCACCTGCTGCTGCAGGGGTTCGCCACCGCGCTGACCCCCATGAACCTGGTGTGGGCCGCCGTGGGCGTGCTGCTGGGCACCGCGATCGGCGTGCTGCCGGGCATCGGCCCGGCGATGGCGGTGGCGCTGCTGCTGCCGGTGACCTACGCGCTGGAGCCGACCGGGGCGTTCATCATGTTCGCCGGCATCTACTTCGGCGGGATGTTCGGCGGCTCGACCACCTCGATCCTGCTGAACACGCCGGGGGAGAGCGCGGCGGTCGTCGCCGCGATGGAGGGCAACCCGATGGCCCGCAAGGGCCGCGGCGCGCAGGCGCTGGCGGCCGCGGCGATCGGGCACTTCGTCGGCGCCATCATCGGCATCACCCTGCTGACGCTGCTGGCGCCGACCGTGGCCGAGTTCGCCGTGGACATCGGCGCACCCGACTACCTGTCGATCATGGTGCTGGCGTTCATCGCGGTGACCTCGGTGCTGGGCAGCTCCCGCATCCGCGGGTTCGCCGCGCTGCTGATCGGGCTGACCATCGGGCTGATCGGGCTGGACGAGATGACCGGCCAGCAGCGGCTCACCTTCGGCATCCTGCACCTGGCCGACGGCATCGACGTGGTGATCGTGGCCGTCGGGCTGTTCGCCATCGGCGAGTCGCTGTGGGTGGCCGCGCACCTGCGGCACAGCACCGGCAAACCCATCCCGGTCGGGCGCCCCTGGCTCGGCGCCGACGACCTGCGCCGGTCCTGGAAGGCGTGGCTGCGCGGGCCGCTGATCGGGTTCCCGTTCGGCGCGATCCCCGCCGGTGGCGCGGAGATCCCGACGTTCCTGTCGTACGTGGCCGAGAAGCGGCTGTCGAAGAACCGCGACGAGTTCGGCAAGGGCGCCATCGAAGGCGTCGCCGGACCGGAGGCCACCTCCAGCGCCTCGGCGGCCGGGACCATGGTGTCGATGCTGACGCTCGGGCTGCCCACCACGGCGGTGGCCGCGGTGATGCTCGCGGCGTTCCAGCAGTACGGGATGCAGCCCGGGCCGCTGCTGTTCCAGCGCGAATCGGACCTGGTGTGGGCGCTGATCGCGAGCATGTTCATCGGCTCGGTCATGCTGCTGGTGCTGAACCTGCCGCTGGCGCCGCTGTGGGCGAAGCTGCTGCAGATCCCGCGGCCGTACCTGTACGCGGGCATCCTGTTCTTCGCCAGCGTCGGCGCCTACGCGGTGAGCGGGTCGGCCCTGGACCTGCTGGTGCTGTTCGTGATCGGGCTGATCGGGTTCGCGATGCGCCGCTACGGGCTGCCGGTGCTGCCGGCGATCATCGCGGTGATCCTCGGCCCGGCCGCCGAGCAGCAGGGGCGGCGCGCGCTGCAGATCAGCGACGGCGACCCGCTCGGGCTGATCAACACGCCGTTCTCCATCACCGTGTACGCGGTCGTGGTCCTGATCCTGCTGTGGCCGCTGCTGGCGCGGCTGCTGCCGCGGCGCGCCACCCCTGCACAGCAGGGCTCCGGAGAGCCCGAACCGTCCGAACAGGACAGGGCGGGCGGCTGAACCCCTGCGGCCGCCGCCCGGTGCGGCGGTGGTCCGCGGCCGGATCCCCCGCGGCCGCGGACCACCGTCCGCGCCACCCGGATGATCAGCCGGGACCGTTAGACTCCGTCAGGTGGCCGAATACCGGATCGACGACCTGGCCCGCGCAGCGGGAACCACGGTGCGCAACGTGCGGGTGTACCAGGATCGCGAGCTGCTGCCCCCGCCGCGGCGGGAGGGCCGGTTGGCGATCTACTCGGACGCCCACCTGGTCCGCCTGCGCCTGATCATCAACATGCTGGAGCGCGGCTACGCGTTCGCCCAGATCCACGAGATGCTGTCGGCCTGGGAGGCCGGGCGCAGCCTCGCCGACGTGCTCGGGCTCGAAGAGGTCATGGGCCGCTCCTGGGCCGAGCAGGCGCCGCGGGTGGTCTCGCTGTCGCAGCTGCGCGAGATGTTCGGCGGGCAGCTCACCCAGGACAACATCCGCCGCGCCCTGGACCAGGGCCTGCTGGAGCGCTGGGGCGCGCGGTTCGTCGCCCCCTCCCCGCAGCTGCTGGAGGCCGGCGGGGAGCTGGTGCGGATGGGCGTGCCGCTGCACAAGGTGCTGGACCTGGCCGAGCAGCTGCAGAGCGACGTCGACCACGTCTCCTCCGTGCTGGTCTCGCAGGTGCGCGAGCACGTGCTGCGCATCGGCGCCGGCGCGGACCTCTCCGACGAGGAGGCGGAGCGCTTCTCCGACGTGATAGGGCGGCTGCGGCCGCTGGTGATGTCGGCGCTGAACGCCGCCGCGGCGCGCTCGGCCGAGCGGGTGATCCCGGAGATCCTGGGGGACCGGTTGGTCGAGCTGCTGCGCGACGCCGAGGCGCAGAACTCCGGCGAAGCGTCCTGACCGTGCGCAGCTGGGGAACGGTCCGCTCCGGCGAGGCGGAGCTGGCGGTGTTCACCGCGGGCGATCCGGCGAACCCGCCGGTGCTGCTGGTGCACGGCTACCCGGACACGCACGCGGTGTGGTCCCCGGTGGCCGAGCGGCTGGCGGAGCGGTTCCACGTCATCGCCCACGACGTGCGCGGCGCGGGCGCCTCGCAGGCCCCGGCGCAGCGCTGCGGCTACCGGCTGGAGCGGCTCGCCGCGGACCTGACCGCGGTGGCCACCGCGGTCGAGCCGGACCGGCCGGTGCACCTGGCCGGGCACGACTGGGGCGCGATCCAGGCGTGGGAGGCGGTGACCGAGCCCGGTGCGGCCGCGCGGTTCGCCTCGTTCACCGCGTTCTCCGGGCCGTGCCTGGACCACGTGGGGCACTGGATGCGGCGGCGCACCGCCGAGCCGGGGCCGCGGCACCTGCGGCAGCTGCTCGGGCAGCAGCTGCGGTCCTGGTACGTCGCGCTGTTCCAGCTGCCGGAAGTGCCGGAGTGGTTGTGGCGCAAGGGATTGGCGCGGCACTGGCCCCGAGTGCTGTCCGCACTGGAACCAGGGGTGGCGGGGTCGGAGCACTTCGGCGCCGACCTCGCCGGGGACGCGGTGCGCGGGCTGGAGCTCTACCGCGCCAACATCCGGCAGCGGCTGTCCCACCCGCGGCAGCGCAGCACCGACGTGCCGGTGCTGGCCGTCGGGCTCAGCCGCGACCTGTACGTCTCCCCGTCGTGGACCGACGATCTCGACCGGTGGGTGACGGACCTGCGTCGCGAACTGGTCCGCGCCGGGCACTGGGCGCCGGTGAGCCACCCCGGCCGCGTCGCCGAACTCATCACCGGACAGGTCCTCGCGCACGAACCGTCCACTTCGGACTGAACCTCCGCGGGCCGGGCTGAGCGGCCGTACCGGCCGGGAGTCGCCGGTTTTCGGGGAGGTATCCGGCCGATACTTCCCGAGGCTCGTGCCGTTGATCGAGCGCGCGGAGTTTTCCGCGCTGTGACCGCGTTTTCGCCTTCCAGGACAGTCCACAGCGGACGGACAGCGCCGGGAGCACGACGGCCGGGCCCGGGAGAACCCCGGACCCGGCCGTGCCGATCAGGATCAGCGCCCGGAACCCTGGAAGCCGGCGCGGCGCAGCGCATCGGCCATCGCGCCGCCGGCCGGGGCCGAGTCGCGGCCGCGCCGCTGACCCTTGCCGCCCTGGCCCTGGTTGCGCCCGCCGCCCTGGCCGCCGCGACCCTGCTGGCCCCCACGACCCTGCTGACGCCCGCGGCCCTGCGGGCCACCGCGCTCGCCCTTGGCCGCGCCACCGTTGCGCGCCGCCCCGGCACCGACCTCGTCGTCCAGCCGCAGCGTCAGCGAGATCCGCTTCCGCTGCACGTCCACGTCCAGCACCTTCACCTTGACCACGTCGCCGGACTTGACCACGTCGTGCGGGTCGTTGACGAAGTTCTTCGACATCGCCGAGACGTGCACCAGCCCGTCCTGGTGCACCCCGATGTCCACGAACGCGCCGAACGCGGCCACGTTGGTGACCACGCCCTCCAGCCGCATCCCCGGCTCCAGGTCGGCGATCTTCTCCACGCCCTCGGCGAAGGTGGCGGTCTTGAACTCCGGACGCGGGTCGCGGCCCGGCTTCTCCAGCTCGCTGAGGATGTCGCTGACCGTGGGCAGCCCGAAGGTGTCGTCGACGTAGTCCTCCGGCTTCAACCGGCGCAGCGCCCGCTCGTCCCCGATCAGCTCGCGCAGCTGCACCCCCGCCGAGTCCAGGATCCGCCGCACCACCGGGTAGGACTCCGGGTGCACCGCCGAGGAGTCCAGCGGGTCGTCGCCGTCCGGGATGCGCAGGAAGCCCGCGCACTGCTCGAACGCCTTCGGCCCGAGCCGGGCGACGTCCTTGAGCCCCTGCCGGGTGCGGAACGGCCCGCGCTCGTCGCGGTGCGCGATGATGTTCTCGGCCAGGCTCTCGCCGATCCCGGACACCCGGGTCAGCAGCGGCGCGGAGGCGGTGTTGACGTCCACGCCGACCGCGTTCACGCAGTCCTCCACCACCGCGTCCAGCGAGCGCGACAGCTTCGACTCGGTGACGTCGTGCTGGTACTGGCCCACGCCGATCGACTTGGGGTCGATCTTGACCAGCTCGGCCAGCGGGTCCTGCAGCCGCCGCGCGATGGACACCGCCCCGCGCAGCGACACGTCCAGGTCCGGCAGCTCGCGGGAGGCGTAGGGGGAGGCCGAGTACACCGAGGCGCCCGCCTCGGACACCGAGATCTTCGTCAGCTTCAGGTCCGGGTGCTTGGCGATGAGCTCCCCGGCGAGCTTGTCGGTCTCCCGCGAGGCGGTGCCGTTGCCGATGGCGACGAGCTCCACCCCGTGCGCGCGGGCGAGCTTCTCCAGCGCGGCGATGGCCTCGTCCCAGCGCTGCTGCGGCTGGTGCGGGTGGATCGTGTCGGTGGCCACCAGCTTGCCGGTGCCGTCCACGACCGCGACCTTCACCCCGGTCCGGTAGCCGGGGTCCAGGCCCATCGTGGCCCGGGTGCCTGCGGGCGCGGCCAGCAGCAGGTCGCGCAGGTTCGCCGCGAACACCCGCACCGCCTCGTCCTCGGCGTTCTGCCGCAGCCGCAGCCGCAGGTCGATGCCCAGGTGGGTCAGCACCCGGGTGCGCCAGGCCCAGCGCACCACGTCGCCGAGCCACTTGTCCGCCGGGCGGCCCTGGTCGGCGATGCCGAACCGGGCGGCGATGGCGCGCTCGTACTCGGTGGGGCCGTCGGCCTCGGTGCCGTCGTCCGGCTCCAGGGACAGCTCCAGGACCTCTTCCTTCTCCCCGCGCAGCAGGGCGAGCACGCGGTGCGAGGGCAGCGCGGTGAACGGCTCGTCGAACTCGAAGTAGTCGGCGAACTTGGCGCCGTCCTGCTCCTTGCCCTCGCGCACGCGGGAGACGACGCGGCCCTGCTGCCACATCCGCTCGCGCAGCTCGCCGACCAGGTCGGCGTCCTCGGAGAACCGCTCGACCAGGATCGCGCGGGCGCCCTCCAGCGCGGCGGCGGCGTCGGCGACGCCCTTGTCCGCGTCGACGTAGCCGGCGGCGGACTCCTGCGGGTCCTGCTGCGGGTCGGACAGCAGCAGGTCGGCCAGCGGCTCCAGCCCGGCCTCGCGCGCGATCTGGCCCTTGGTGCGGCGCTTGGGCTTGTAGGGGAGGTAGATGTCCTCCAGCCGCGCCTTGGAGTCGGCGGACATGATCCGCGCGCGCAGCTCGTCGTCCAGCTTGCCCTGCGAGTCGATCGACTCCAGCACCGTCTTGCGCCGCTCTTCGAGCTCGCGCAGGTAGCGCAACCGCTCTTCCAGGGTGCGCAGCTGCGCGTCGTCGAGCGCGCCGGTGACCTCCTTGCGGTACCGGGCGACGAACGGCACCGTGGCGCCGCCGTCGAGCAGCTCCACGGCGGCGTCGACCTGCCCCTGCCGCACGCCGAGCTCCTCGGCGATCCTCTGGTGCACTGCCGTCGTCACGTCTCCAACCGACCTTTCCGGATCTTCGCGGGGGTGTCGTGGCGTGCATTCTGCCGGACCGCGATCACCGCCCGGACCGGCACACGCACCGGCGTGTCGGCGGCGTGCCCTCGGCCGGGGCGCGGGTGAGCCGCGAGTGCAGCGGGTGACCGGGGTAATACTGTTGGCGCAGCACCTGTTCACCCGCCCGTCCCAGTTCGGGCGGGCGCGGGCACCAGGAGGTGGTCAGGTGAGCACGGCCCAGGCCCCCGCCGGACGCGGGGGCAGCGGCCCGCCGCCGGAGGCGACGAGCTTCGTCGGCAGGCACCGCGAGCTGGCCGAGGCTCGCAGGCAGCTGTTCCTGGGCCGGCTGATCACGTTCAACGGCCCCGCCGGCGTCGGCAAGAGCCGCCTGGCGCTGCGCCTGGCCCGCAAGGTGCGCCGCGCCTTCCCGGACGGGGTGTGCCTGGTCGACCTCGCCGATCTGCAGGACCCGGGGCTGCTGCGGCAGGCCGTGGCCGGGGCGCTCGGCATCAGCACCACCGCCGAGGACTTCGCCGACCGGCTGCTGGAGGCGATCCGCTCCGCCCGGATGCTGCTCGTGCTGGACCACTGCGACCACGTGCTGGAGGCGGCCGCCCGGTTCGTGCGGGACCTGCTGTCCACCTCCGACGGCCCGCGCGTGGTCGTCACCAGCAGGCAGGCGCTGGGCCTGCCCGCGGAGCGGGTGCTGCGCGTCGAGCCGCTGGCGGTGCCCGCGCCCGGGGCCACGCCGGAGTCGGCCTACGACGTGTTCTCCGACGCGGTGCGGCTGTTCGTGGACCGCGCCGCCGTGGTGCGCCCCGGTTTCCGGCTCGACGAGGACAACCGGGACACCGTGGTGCGGATCTGCCGCCGGGTGGACGGGATGCCGCTGGCGATCGAGCTGGCCGCCGCGCGGCTGCGCGAGTGCGACCCGGAGGAGCTGCTGGGCCGCCTGGACGACCGGTTCGGCGTGCTCAGCGGCGGCGCGGCCAGCACCCGGCACGAGGCGCTGGCGGAGTCGATCGGCTGGAGCTTCGAGCTGTGCACCCCGGACGAGCAGCGGCTGTGGCGCCGGCTGTCCTGCTTCTCCGGCGAGTTCGACCTGCCCGCCGCCGAGGGCGTCTGCGGCGAACCGCCGCTGCGGCGCGATCGGATCGCCGAGCTGCTCGCGGTCCTCGTCGACAAGTCCGTGGTGCAGCGCGAAGAGGTCGGCGGCCGCGCCTTCTTCCGGATGTTCGACAGCATCCGCGACTACGGCGCCTACCGGCTGCGCACCGCCGGGCGCCAGGACGTGCTGCGGGAGCGGCACGCCGAGTACTTCCGCGGGTTCGCGACCGAGTACCTGCAGGAGCAGTTCGGCCCGGACCAGCTGGCGTGGATCCACCGGGCGAAGCGGATGCACCCGAACATGCGGCAGGTGCTCGAGCAGGAGCTGTCCCACCCGGACCCCGCGCACGCCCGCGCGGGGCTGCGCACCGCGGTGCGGCTGTGGCCGTTCTGGTACGCGGCCAACGCGCTGCGCGAGGGGCGAATGTGGCTGGAGCGCGGCTTGGAGCGGGTGCCCGAACCGTGCGCGCTGCGCGCCGACGGACTCGCCGCGTGCGCCTACCTGACGCTGTACCTGTACCGCGTCGACGAAGCCCAGCAGATGCTGGTCGAAGCCCAGGAACCGGCCGAGAGCCACGGCGATTCCGCCCAGCAGGCGCGGGTGACCGGCGTGCGCGGGGCGGCGGCGCTGTTCGCCGGGGAGCACGCGCGCGCCGCCGAGCTGCTGGAGCAGGCCGCCGCCGGGCACCAGGTGTCCGCGGCGCCCTACGGCTACATCAACGCGATGCTGCTGCTGACCAGCGTGCGGTTCCTGATCGGCGATCCCCGCGGCGAGGGCGCGGCGACCGAGGTGTTGCAGCTGGCCGAGCGCAACGGCGCGACGTGGACGAAGTGCTACGCGCTGTGGTGCGTGGCGCTGTACCGCTGGCGCTACGGCGACCACCGGGAGGCGGCGCTGCTGCTGCAGCAGGCGATCCGGCTGCAGCGGTCGATCCAGGACGTGATCGGGCTGAGCTTCTGCCTGGAGCTGCTGTCCTGGTGCACCGCGGCCGCCGACCAGCCGCACCGCACCGCGCACCTGGCCGGCTCGGCCGGGGCGCTGCGGGACCTCAGCGGGGGCCGGATGGGCAACGCCCCGTACTTCGAGCGGGCCGACGACTGGTCGACGGCCTGGGCGCGGCAGGTGCTCGGCCCCGAGGTGTTCGAGCGCACCTACCGGGAAGGGGCGCGGTGGAGCATCGAGGAGATGATCGCCTACGCGCTCGAGGAGAGCGTCGCCAGCTCCGAAACCGGCCGCTGACCCGGCCGCACCCGCCCTCACCTGGTGGTTTGGACCACGCCCGGGTCCGGTATAGGCTCCCGGCCTGCGACGGCGGAGGCGACCGTGACCCGGGTCTCCGCCCACCCCGATCGACAGCACCCGCGGTGACGGTACGGCCCGCGGCACGTCGCGCGTATCTCCCAATCTAGGTAGTCGCGTACGTAGATACCGCGATGCCAGGGCACGCTCCGTGCCGGAGTGTGGGTCGCCGTGACACCCCCCGATCGACACACCAACCCCGAGAACGAGAACCCGACCCCGAACCAGAACCGACACCGCGAGTCCGGCTGGCGCTCGGCAGCGCTCGGTGCCGACCGGGCGGTCCGCTCCGGAGTGGACCGGGTGCGGCCGCACGCGCAGCGCGCCTGGCAGCGGATCGAGCCGCTGCTGCGGCGGATCTGGCTGGCGCTGCTGCCCCTGCTGCGGCGGGTGCGCGGCAGCTCCGCGTGGCAGGCCGTCGAGCGGCGCGTCGGCCCGTGGGCCCGCGACGTGGCCGCGCACCTGGGCGGCTCCGGCAGCCACCGCAGCCGTGCCCCGCGCATGCGCTCGCTGCAGGCGGGTGCGGCGGTGGCCGCGCTGGGCGTGCTGACCGTGGCCGTGGTCAACGTGGCCACCGGCACCTCGGGCGGCCAGATCAAGGACGCCGCGCACGTCGACAAGCAGCCGGTGCTGGCCGACTCCCAGCTGCGCAACGCCCCGGCCGCGGCCCCGGCCACGCCGGAGCAGCAGGAGCAGGCCGCGCAGGCCGAGGAGCCGAAGGGCCCGATCCCGGGCCCGCCCGCCGAGGGCATCGACGTGTCCAACCACAACGGCGAGATCGACTGGAAGAAGGTCGCCGCCTCCGGGCAGCACTTCGCGTTCGTGCTGGCCACCGACGGCACCGACTTCACCAGCCCGAAGTACGCCGAGCAGTACCACGGCGCCAAGGACGCCGGGCTGATCGCCGGCCCGTACCACTTCGCGCGGCCGGACGAGTCCGCCGAGGCGCAGGCCGACAAGCTGCTGCAGGTGGCCGACTACAAGAAGGACGGCAAGAGCCTGCCCCCGGTGCTGGACATGGAGCCGGACTCCTCCGGTGACACCTGCTACGGCCTGACCCCGGACCAGATGCACCAGTGGACCGAGACCTTCACCGGCAAGGTCAAGAAGGCGACCGGCGTCGACCCGATCATCTACGCGGCGCCGTCGTTCTGGAAGCAGTGCATGGGCGGCTCGGACAAGTTCGCCGACCACCCGCTGTGGCTGGCTTCCTACGGCGTGGACAACCCGACCGTCCCGTCCGGCTTCAACCGCTGGGACTTCTGGCAGTACACCGACAAGGGCAGCGTCGACGGCATCGAGGGCCAGGTGGACCAGAACCACTTCCAGGGCAGCGTCGGCGAGCTGCAGCGGCTGGCCAAGTGATCCGCGCGCGGTCCTCGGCGGCCCGATCCCGCTGAGGCCCGCGCCCCCTCGAGAACCGAACCCCGAACGACCGACCCCGCCTGCGGACCCCGATGCAGGCGGGGTCGGTTGCTGTCCGGGCCGCTTTGCGAGGATGAGCGCGTGCCGCCGCGACCCGGGCGGTACGACGATCGAGCCCAGTCCGGCCGCCGCGCCGGCCCGGTTTCAGGAGGTACCGATCCGCTACGACGGGACCGCGACCAAGGCCGCGCTGATCGTCAACGCCCACTCCCGCAGCGGCGGGCGGGCGTTCGAGCAGGCCCGGGACATGCTGCGCGACATGGGCGTGCCGCTGCACGCCACGCACCCGCTGCGGGACGCCTCGCGGCTGGTGGAGACGGTGGAGGCGGCCACCGACGACGGCCACGACCTGATCGTGCTCGGCGGGGGCGACGGCACCGTGAGCTCCGTGGTCGACGTGCTCGCCCACCGCGAGGTGCCGATGGGGCTGCTGCCGCTGGGGACCGCGAACGACTTCGCCCGCACCATGCACATCCCGGCCGAGCTCGACGCCGCCTGCCGCACGATCGCCCGCGGGCACGTGGTGGACGTCGACCTCGGCCTGTGCGGCGGGAACTACTACGTCAACCGCGCCTCGATCGGCATGGGCGCGGAGGTCGCCCGGCACATGTCGGCGCGGCTGAAGAAGCGCATCGGCCCGCTGGCCTACCCGGTGGCCACCGCGAAGGCGTTCCGCCGGATGCGCCCGTTCACGGCCTCGCTGACGTTCCCGGACGGCGACCACGAGCCGGTGGAGATCCCGAACCTGCTGCAGGTGTCGGTGGCCAACGGCCGCTACTTCGGCGGCGGGCAGGTCGCCGCCGGCGACGCGGGGATCGACGACAACCGGCTGGACGTGTCGCTGCTGCGCTCCGGCGGGGTGGTCAAACTGCTGCGGCTGGCGCGGGAACTGCGCACCGGCGGCGCGGACAACGAACTCGTGACGCACCTGCGGACCCGCTCGGTTCAGCTGCGCACCGACGAGAGCCTGTCGATCAACGTGGACGGGGAACTGGTCGCCAGCACCCCGCAGAAGTTCTCCGTCGCGCGCAACGCGCTGCACGTGGTGGCCCCGCCGACCTGGACCGACGGGGAATGAGCGCATTCCGCTGAAATTCCGGGAAATGCGGGATCGGATTCCCCGTTTTCCCGCTGTTTCGCTTCCCGGGCACTGCTGCGCCATTGTCCGGACGCCGGGTTGCGCCGAAAGCTTCACCTGCTCGCGCTGATCCGCGTGCCAGAATTCGGATTCGACCCTGAATTCTCGCGAGAGGACAGCACCGTGCCGCACTCCCGTTGGAAACGCCTCGCCGTGGCCGGCGCGCTGCCGCTGGCGCTGGCGATGCCGCTGCCCGCCGCTGCCGCCCCGGCCGCCCCCGCCCCGGTCCGGGACGTCACCGCCTACGACGACAGCTACTACCAGCCGGCGCTGGGCAAGCACGGCCCCGAGCTGAAGGCCGCGCTCAACGACATCATCAGCACCAACCAGCAGCTCACCTACGACCAGGTCTGGGACGCCATCAAGGCCACCGACCAGGACCCGGCCAACCCGAACAACGTGGTGCTGCTCTACACCGGCCGCTCCCAGCCCAAGGACGACAGCGGCAGCGGCGCCGACCAGTGGAACCGGGAGCACACCTGGGCCAAGTCGCACGGCGACTTCGGCACCGCCCCCGGCCCGGGCACCGACATCCACCACCTGCGCCCGACCGACGCCTCGGTGAACTCCGAGCGCGGCAGCAAGGACTTCGACATGGGCGGCTCGCCGGTCGACGAGGCGCCGGGCAACTTCAGCGACGACGACTCCTTCGAACCGCGGGACGCGGTCAAGGGCGACGTCGCGCGGATGCTCATGTACATGGCGGTGCGCTACGAGGGCGAGGACGGCGCGCCGAACCTGGAGCTCAACGACAACGTCGACAACGGCAGCGCCCCGGCGATCGGCCGCCAGTCGGTGCTGCTGCAGTGGAACGCCCAGGACCCGCCGGACGACTTCGAGCGCAACCGCAACCAGGTGATCTTCGACCGGTTCCAGCACAACCGGAACCCGTTCGTCGACCACCCGGAGTGGGCCGCGGACGTCTTCGGCGGCTGAGCGGCCCCGAGCGCGACGGCCGAAACGAACTTCCGGTCCGGACCGCCGGCGGCGCGCACCGGCCGGCCGCGTCCCCGCCCCGCGCACCGGGCGGGGACGCGGCCTGGGCTGGGCGTTTGTCTCACCCGTGCGGGGCGGAAAAACTGATCGGGCCCGCTTCGACGAGGAAGGACGTGCCATGCGCTCCAGCCGTGACGGCATCCTGACCACGCAGGCCGGGAGCCTCCCGCGCCCGGACGAGCTGATCGAGCTGAACGCCGCCGGCGGCGCCGGCGAGGCCGAGTACCGGGCCAAACTGGACGCCGAGCTGGCCGCCCTGGTGGCCCGACAGCGCGACATCGGCATCGGCATGGTCGGCGACGGCGAGTTCGGCAAGGCCACCAGCCAGAAGGTCGACTACGGCGCCTGGTGGTCGTACTCGTTCCAGCGCCTCGGCGGCCTGGAGCTCGGCAAGGCCTCGCTGACCGACATCGACACCGCCAAGCCCGGCGCCGGAGGCATCACCCTGACCAGCTTCGGCAACCGGCGCGACCGGCAGCGCTTCGCCGCCGCCTACCACGACCCGACCTCGGGCATCGCCACCGGACCGGGGCGGCCGGTGTTCCCGGTGTGCACCGGGCCGCTGAGCTACACCGGCCACGAGCAGATCCGCTCGGACATCGCCGGGTTCAAGAAGGCGCTGGCCGCGGCCGGGCTGGAGGAGGGCTTCATGACCTCCATCGGCCCCGGCAGCTGCTCGCGCATCGGCAACGAGCACTACGCCACCGACGAGGAGTTCCTGTACGCCTGCGCGGACGCGATGCGCGAGGAGTACAAGGCGATCCTCGACGCGGGCCTGATCCTGCAGATCGACGACCCGTGCATCGCCGAGAACTGGGACCAGGTCAACCCGGAACCGTCCGTCGAGGCCTACCAGCGGTTCACCATGCAGCGCGTGGAGGCGCTGAACCACGCGCTGCGCGGCCTGCCGAAGGACCGCATCCGCTTCCACCTGTGCTGGGGCAGCTGGCACGGCCCGCACACCACCGACCTGCCGATGCGGGACCTGGTGGAAGTGCTGCTGTCGATCGACGTGCAGGCCTACTCGTTCGAGGCCGGCAACGTGCGCCACGAGCACGAGTGGAAGGTCTGGCAGGACGTGGAGCTGCCGGAGGGCAAGCTCATCCTGCCCGGCGTGGTCAGCCACGCCACCAACGTCGTCGAGCACCCCGAGCTGGTGGCCGACCGGATCGTGCGGTTCGCCGAGTGCGTGGGCCGCGAGCGGGTGCTGGCCTCCACCGACTGCGGCCTGGGCGGCCGGGTCCACCCGCAGATCGCCTGGGCGAAGCTGGAGTCGCTGGCGGCCGGTGCGCAGCTGGCCACCGAGCGCCTGTGGCGGTGACCGGCCGCGGATGGTGCTGAGCGAGTCCGACCGGGCCGCCCTGCTGCGCTGGATCGCGCTGCCGACGACACCGCCGGCGGTGGTGGTGCGCTGCCGGATCGTGCTGGCCTGCGCCAAGGTCGCCAGCGACGCGGCGGTGGCCCGCGAGCTCGGCGTCTCGGCGCAGCTGGTCGGCCGCTGGCGGCGGCGCTTCCAGCAGGGCGGCCCGGCCGCGCTGCGGGACCGCCCGCGCTCCGGGGCTCCCCGGTCGATCACCGGGGAGCAGGAGCGGCTGGTGCGCGAGGTGACGCTGCACGAGCCGCCGCCGGACGGCCGCCGCTGGAGCAAGCGGGAGGTGGCCGCCCGCACCGGGGTCTCGGCGTCCTCGGTGGTGCGGATCTGGCGGCGGCTCGGCATCAGCCCGTCCGCGGGCGAGCCGCCGCGCACCCCGTGGAGCGCGCTCTACATCGCCCCGCCGGAGTCGATCCTGGTGCTGTCGGTGCGCGGGCCGGGCGGCCCGGAGGAGCTCCGCGGCACCTCAGCGGCGGGCAACTACGACGAGGTGCTGCGCAAGCAGCTGGCCGCCGACCTGTCGCAGCGGCCGGCCGCGCTGGGCGACCTCGGCGGGTTCCTGCGCGAGCTGGAGCGGCGCTCGGCCGGGGCGCACGAGGTGCACCTGATCTGCCACGGCCACCCGCGCAGCCGCCTGGAGATGCTGCGGCTGTGGCAGGAGCGGCACGCCGGGCTGCACGTCCACTTCCCGCCGACCAAGGAGTTCTGGCTGCAGCTGGTGGAACGGCACTTCACCGCGCTGCCGCCCGCCTGCGAGCAGCCGGGGGACACGCCGCTGTCGGTGCTGGCGCGCCGGCTGGCCGGCGGTGCGGATCCGGCGCTGACCTGGTTCCACCCGTGAGGCTCACTCGAACCGCTCGGGATCCCCGGCGCCGCGGCGCACGATCTCCGGTTCGCCGCCGGAGAAGTCGACGACGGTGGTGGGTTCGGTGCCGCAGTCGCCGGAGTCGACCACCGCGTCGACCTGGTGCTCCAGCCGCTCCTTGATCTCCCAGCCCTGGGTGAGCGGTTCCTCCTCGTCCGGCAGCAGCAGCGTGCTCGACAGCATCGGCTCGCCCAGCTCGGCCACCAGCGCCAGCGCGGTCACGTGGTCCGGGATGCGGATGCCGACGGTCTTGCGCTTCGGGTGCATCAGCCGCCGCGGCACCTCCTTGCTGGCCGGGAGGATGAACGTGTAGCCGCCGGGGGTCGCGGACTTGATCGCGCGGAACACCGAGTTGTCGATGTGCACGAACTGGCCCAGCTGCGCGAAGTTCTGGCACACCAGCGTGAAGTGGTGCCGCTCGCCGAGGTGCCGGATGGAGCGGATGCGCTCCAGGCCGGACTTGTTGTCCAGCGCGCAGCCGAGCGCGAAGCACGAGTCGGTGGGGTAGGCGATCACCCCCTCGTCGCGGACGAGCTCGACCACCTGCCGGATCGAGCGGGGCTGCGGGTTGTCCGGGTGAACGTCGTAGTACCTCGCCACGCGCCGAGCGTAGGGGTTCGGCGCAACCTCCGTCCCGCTGCCGCGCCGGTCCGGCAACGGGGCGCGGTCCGGCGATGGGGGGCCCGGCAGCGGGCACGGGTTCCGCAGCGAGCCGCGGCCGGGCGAGGATGCTCGGGATGCGCGAGATCACCACCGTCGTCTGCGACGACGACCCCACCGGCACCCAGTCCGCCTCCGGCGTCCCGGTCCTGCTGCGCACCGACCGGCCGCAGCTGGCCGCGGCGGTGCGCGCGCACGACGCGCTGTACGTGCAGACCAACAGCCGCGCGCTGCCGGAGCGGGACGCCGTCGAGCTGGTCGCCCGGGTCCGCCACGAGGTGCTGGAGACCGCGGCGGGACCGGTGCGGTTCGTGCTCCGCGGCGATTCCACGTTGCGCGGGCACGTCTTCCCCGAGATCGACGTGTTCGCCGCCGTGGACGGCGTGGTGCTGTTCGTGCCCGCGTTCCCCGCGGGCGGGCGCACGACGCGCGGGGGAGTGCACTACGTGCGCCAGGGCGATCACGACGTTCCGGCGGGAGAGACCGAGTACGCCCGCGACCCGGTGTTCGGCTTCCGCAGCTCGTCGCTGGTGGACTACGTGGCGGAGAAGAGCGGCCGCCGCGGCGTCGCCGTCCCGCTGGAGCAGGTCCGCGAACCCGGCGGCCTCGCCCGCGCCCTGCTGCAGGCCCCGGCCGGGGCGGTGGTGGTCCCGGACGTCGTGTCCGAATCGGACGTCGACCTGGTGCACGCGGGCCTGCTGGAGGCCGAGCGCGCCGGGCGGGAGGTGCTGGTGCGCTGCGGTGCTCCGCTGGCGGCCCGGTGCGCGGGCGCGGCCAGCACCGGGCTGTTGACCACGCCGGTGCAGCGCCCGGCCGGGCCGGTGCTGGTGGTGTGCGGCTCGCACACCGCGGGCGCGACCGCGCAGCTGGCCGAGCTGGAGCCGATCACCGGGCCGCCGGTGGTGCTCGGGACCGCGACGGCCATCGCCGCCCCGGAACGCGCGGCCGAGGACGTCCTCGGCCCGCTGTGGGACCGGCTGGCCTCGGGCGTCGCGGTGCTGTGCAGCGAACGCGACCGCGCCGCCGAGCACGGCACGCTCGAACACGGCCGCCGGGTGATGGCCGGGTTGACCACCGCCGTGCGCCGGCTGTCCGGCGAGCTCGCCCTCGTCGTCGCCAAGGGGGGCATCACCTCCGCCGAGGTCGCCACCGCCGGGCTCGGCGCCGAATCCGCCGTGGTGCGCGGCCAGATCCTGCCCGGCATCTCGCTGTACGACCTCGCCCCGCACCCGGTGCCGCAGGTCGTGGTGCCGGGCAACGTCGGCTCCGCGCGCACCCTGGTCGAGGTGCTCGCGGCCACCGGCGCGGCGTAGCGGAGCCTTTCCGTCCGAAGTCGAACCCCGTTCACCGGAATGCCGGTCGATCTCCACGCGGATCCGGAAGCCTGATCTCCGACCGCAGCCCGCAGCCGCGAGGAGACGACGTGACCACGCACCGCCGCCTGCCCACCGCCCTGGCCGTGACCGCCCTGGCCGCCGCGAGCGCGTTCGCCGCGCCGAGCGCCTCGGCCGCGAACGCGCTGCCCGACCCGGCCGGCTACGACGGCGCGATCGCCTGGCTGCCGGACACGCAGTACTACTCGGCGATGTACCCGCAGCACTTCTCCGAGCAGACCCGCTGGCTGGTGGACAACGCGCAGTCCCGCAAGATCAGCTACGCGGCGCACACCGGCGACATCGTCGATCTCGCCGGGGCCGGCTACCAGTGGGACAACGCCGACGAGGCCACCAAGACCCTCGACGACGCGAAGTTCCCGTACGGCGTCGTGGAGGGCAACCACGACCGCGGCGGCGAGTACGCCGAGCACTTCGGGCAGCAGCGCTTCGCCGGCTCCCCGGTCTACGGCGAGTCCTTCCAGGACAACCGCCAGCACTACGACCTGGTGAACGTGGCCGGCAAGCAGGTCATGATGCTGTACCTGACCTGGGACATGCAGGAGGAGGACTTCGCCTGGGCGGAGAAGGTCCTCGCCGAGCACCCGGACACCCCGGTGCTGATCGCCACCCACGCCTACCTGAACACCGACGGTTCCTACGACGAGCAGGGCAGGCAGATCTTCGACCGCATCGTCAAGCCGCACGGCAACGTGAAGGCGGTGCTGTGCGGGCACAACCACGGCGTCGCGCACAACGTGAAGGACCTCGGCGGCGGGCGGCAGGTCGCCGAGATCCTCGCCGACTACCAGAGCGGCCCGGAAGGCGGCCTCGGCTACCTGCGCCTGCTCCAGTTCGACGTCGACGCGGGCACGATGCGCGTGAGCACCTACTCCCCGTCCGAGGACGACTCCGACTACTTCGACCAGGGCGACGACTTCACCGTCGACCTCTCCCTCTGAGGTTCGCGACCCGCTGATCCCGCGGGCCCGGGGTGGGCCTCGGCGCACCCCGGGGCGTCACGAGCCCGGTGGGAAGAGGTCCCGGCTCTCCGCCCACTTCCGGAAACCACCCGGCAGGAACGGCAGCCGGTACTCGCCTTCGAGCAGGTCGTCGGCGAGCGCGGAGATCAGCTCGACGGTGAGCAGCCCGTCGTGCACCGCATCGCAGAGCAGCCCGAGGGTTCCGCGGACCTTCACCCGGTACCGCTGGGCCGCTCTGCGGGCGAAGCCGTCGTCGACGATCGCGGTCGCGTCGTGGGCCTTGGCGTAGGCCAGCACCCCGCACTCGCCGAGGTTGCGGCCCTTCGCCGCCAGCATCGAGACGAAGTCGGCGAAGTGCGCCAGCTCGGCCGCCCCGGTCAGCGAACGCTCGACCAGCCACGGAGCCTGCAGCACCAGCTGCAGGTGCGGCAGCCGGGCCGCCTCCGCGCGCAGCTCGTCGGCGACGGCGTCCGGCACCACCGCGGTGCGTCGTCCGGTGACCGCGCGCAGGACACCGAGCCAACCCTCCTTCGCGAAGTGGCTGAGCGGACCGGTGTCGAACACCAGCACCTCGTCGTCGGCGCCCGTCACAGGAACTGCCAGAGCTCGTCTTCGGCGCGCCGCGGCAGCGCGGGCAGCGCGTCCTCGGTCCAGGTGTCGAGCAGCAGGTCCAGCGCGCGCTCCGCGCTGACCGACTCGGCCCGGAACAGCCGCAGCACCGACCGCTCGTACTCGCGGGGGAGTTCGGGCGGTGCCAGCTCGTCGGCGACGACCAGGTCCAGTTCGACGATGTCGGCGCGGGTGGTGCGGATCGACCGGATGCGGTCGGCGTCGGCGGACCGCACCACGCCGAGTTCGCCGAGGCGGCGCGCGAGGGTGCTCATGTCCACGCGGTACGCGCTGGCGATGCGCACCGCGGCTGTGCGCATCCCGCCGTCCGGGTCCGCGGCGAACCGCTCCCAGTCCGCGCGCACCGCGGCCGCGGGCAGCAGCAGGGCTCGCGCGAACCGGTCGAACAGCCGCTCCCTGCTGTGCTCGTCCTGCGCCTCGGCGACCTTCCAGTCCACTGTGTACTCGTCGGCGACGAGGTAGTGGCCGAGCTCGTGCGCGAGCGCCAACCGCCGCCGTCCCACCGGGAGCGCGCCGTTGATCAGCGCTATCCCGCCCTCGGGGAGCAGCACGGTCGCCGCGTCCGCGGAATCGGCGCCGAGGTCGAGGGAGAACACCAGCAGCCCGATCCGCGCTGCCGCCGTGGACAGGTGGGTGCATGGATCCGACGGCTCGAACCCCAGCAGGCGGCGAGCGGTCTCGGCGAGGGCCTCGGCCTCCTGGCCGGAAGTGGGCATCCCGTGCGTCGCGATGTGCCGCAGCCGGAACCGCTCGTCGTGCTCCGCGGCGAACTCGACCTCCCGCGCGATCCGCTCGGCCATGTCGTCGACCGGTGGGTTCGGCATGCCGGGCTCGCGGCTGTTGCGGCGCGAGACGATGCTCGGCGGCCCCTCCCGGAGCAGCCATTCGATCCGGGTGCCCACCTCGCCCGCGAGCCGCGCCAGTTCGAGCGCGGACACCCGCCGCTGCCCGAGCTCGATCTTGGCGAGCGCGGAGCGGTCCAGGTCGACGCGCCGGGACAGCTCGGCCTGCGACAGTCCGGAACGGGTGCGGGCCTCGGCTATGCGCCGACCGAGCGCCTCGGGATCGATCGTCACCTGTGCGATTTTAGAACAACAGCAGGTGGGTCGTCCCGCATCGCGCCTACTCGATCAAGCGATCTCGACGAAAAAAAGGGCCGCTCGGGAGCGGCCCTTTTCGGTGTGGTCACCAGCCTCGTCGGCGCCAGTCGGGGAGGTGGGGGCGTTCGGCGCCGAGGGTCGAGTCGTCGCCGTGGCCCGGGTAGAACCAGGTGTCGTCCGGCAGCTCGGCGAAGATCCGGTTCTCCACGTCGTCCAGCAGCGAGCGGAAGTCCTCCGGCGAGGTCGTCTTGCCCACCCCGCCCGGGAACAGCGAGTCCCCGGTGAACAGGTGCGGATGGCCCACGGGGTCGCGGTACAGCAGGGCGATCGAGCCCGGGGTGTGCCCGCGCAGGTGGATGACCTCCAGCGCGGACTCGCCGACCTGGATCTGCTCGCCGTGTTCGACCAGCCGGTCCGGCGGCACCGGCAGCTCCGGCGCGTCCGCGGGGTGCGCCACCGTGTAGCAGCCGGTCTGGCCGGCCACCGCGCCCAGCGCCTGCCAGTGGTCCGGGTGCCGGTGGGTGGTGACGATCGTGCGCAGCCGCGGCCGGTCCTCGTCGTGGCCGAGCAGGTCGGCGAGCCGCTCCGACTCGTCCGCGGCGTCGATCAGCAGCGCGTCGCCGGTGCGGCGGCAGGTCAGCAGGTAGGCGTTGTTGTCCATCGGCCCGACCGAGACCTTGGTGATGGTCAGCGCTTCCAGCGGCCGCTTGACGGCCGGGCCGCCGGGTTCCACGTGTCCGGTGTAGTCCACGGGCCGGACTCTACTGCCCGGCCCGCCGGGCCCGTCGATCCGCGCGGCGGGTCGCGATCACCGCCATTCCGGCAGCTCCGGGACCTCGCCTTCGAGCCGCGCCCCGTGCTCCCGGCCGAGCAGCCAGCCCAGCACGTCGCCCGGCGCGCCGCGCACCTGCTCGGGCACCGAGGTGGTGCCGCGCAGCTGCCAGGACCGGGTGCGCCCGCCGGCGAGGTCGACGACCACGGTCAGCGCGGGCACGTCGGCGCGGCCGCCGAACGGCTGCACCGCGTCCTCCAGCAGCTGCTCGACGTCCGGCTCCGGGATGTCGGTGAACTCCACCCCGCAGTCCAGGTCCACCAGGTGCACCCACACCTCCAGCAGCCGCTTGCGCAGCACGTGGTGGGCGGGCATCGGCTCGTCGCCGTCGTCGACCTCGGCGGTCCAGGCCGCGGCCGGCAGCGTGCGCACGGCGTGCGCGAACCGGCCGTGCGCGGCGACGAGGTCCTCGACCAGCAGGCGGTGCCCGCGGACCGAGCCCTCCTCGATGTCGGCGTCGCGGTCGGCGGGGCTCGGGTACATCGGGTGCTCGGCGCCGGTCCGGGCCCAGATCAGCAGGTTCACCAGCCCGTCGGCGTTGCGGGCCAGGTGGGTCAGCACGTGCGAGCGGCGCCAGCCGGGCAGACGGCTCGGCTCGCGCACCGCCGCGTCGTCCAGCTGCTCGACCGCCTCCAGGAGGCGCTCGGTGCTGCGTTCGATCGCGGACAGGGCGGCGTCGACCTGTTCGGAGGGGTGCGCGGCTCCGGCGGGCACGCGGGTGCCGCCGGCGCCGAGGACGATGTCGGCCATCGGCATTTTCCTTGACGTGAGCAGGGAATATCCGGATGAGGCGAGGCGGAGCCTCCGAGGGTAGGGGCACGGGTGGTCGGGCCGACAGTGCCCATTCCGGGGGAATTTCAGCGGGCCGGTGGCGTGCGCGACGCCGTGGAATTCCCGCGCGGGCGCGCGCGTTGCGCCCGGCAGCGGTCGCCGTGACTAGGGACGACGCCGGAGTGTCGGGCCCTGGGCATAGCATGGCGCCGCGACGTCCGAACACCGCCGAGCCCGGCGAACCGGGCGTGCGGCGCGCGGTGCCGACCGGCACCGGGAACCGCGCCGCCGCGCCCGCGCCCGGCCCGGCGCCGCGAACACCGCAGCACCGCTCCCGGCGGTCCGCGACGGCCCGCGGGGTGCCGCCGGCCGCGCGCGGCCCGGTGGGACCATCCGCGGGGAAGCCTGACGAGTCCGCGGCGCCGGTGCCCGCCGCCGTTCCGCGGCGCGGTGCCGCCGGGCGCGCCCACAACCGGCGAGCAACTCCGAAGGGATCACAGTGGCCGACCGCCTCGTCGTCCGCGGCGCCCGTGAGCACAACCTGCGCGGGATCGACCTCGACCTGCCGCGCGACAGCATGATCGTGTTCACCGGCCTGTCCGGCTCCGGCAAGTCCAGCCTGGCCTTCGACACCGTCTTCGCGGAGGGCCAGCGCCGCTACGTGGAGTCGCTGTCGGCCTACGCGCGGCAGTTCCTCGGGCAGATGGACAAGCCCGACGTGGACTTCATCGAGGGCCTGTCCCCGGCGGTGTCGATCGACCAGAAGTCCACCAGCCGCAACCCGCGCTCCACGGTCGGCACGATCACCGAGGTCTACGACTACCTGCGGCTGCTGTTCGCCCGCGCGGGCAAGCCGCACTGCCCCACCTGCGGGGAGGCGATCAGCAAGCAGACCCCGCAGCAGATCGTCGACCAGGTCCTGGAGATGCCCGAGCGCACCCGGTTCCAGGTGCTGGCGCCGGTGGTGCGCGGCCGCAAGGGCGAGTACGTCGACCTGTTCGAGCAGCTGCAGGCGCAGGGCTACTCGCGGGTGCGCGTGGACGGGCAGGTCCACCAGCTCGACAGCCCGCCGAAGCTGAAGAAGCAGGAGAAGCACGACATCGCCGTGGTCGTGGACCGGCTCACGGTGAAGGCGAACGCCAAGCAGCGGCTGACCGACTCGGTGGAGACCGCGCTGCGGCTGGCCGACGGTCTGGTGGTGCTGGAGTTCGTCGACGTCGACGAGGGCGACCCGGCCCGGGAGCGGCGCTTCTCCGAGAACCTGGCCTGCCCGAACGGCCACCCGCTGGGCGTGGACGAGCTGGAGCCGCGGTCGTTCTCGTTCAACTCGCCCTACGGCGCCTGCCCGGAGTGCGCGGGCCTGGGCATCCGCAAGGAGGTCGACCCGGAGCTGGTCGTGCCGGACGAGGACCTCTCGCTGGGCGAGGGCGCGATCGCCCCGTGGGCCGGCGGGCACACCGCGGAGTACTTCACCCGCCTGCTGACCTCGCTGTCGGAGGCGATCGGGTTCCGCATGGACACCCCGTGGCACCGGCTGCCCACCAAGGTCAAGAAGGCGGTGCTGCACGGCACCGACGACCAGGTGCACGTGCGCTACCGCAACCGGTACGGCAGGCAGCGCTCCTACTACGCCTCCTACGAGGGCGTGATCCCGTTCCTGGAGCGGCGGCTGGAGCAGACCGAGTCCGACTACGCCCGCGAGAAGTACGAGGGCTACATGCGGGACGTGCCCTGCCCGGCCTGCGAGGGCACCCGGCTCAAGCCGGAGATCCTCGCGGTGACCATGTCCGGCGGGGACCGCGGTGAGCTGTCGATCGCGCAGGTCAGCGCGCTGAGCGTGCGGGAGTGCGCGGAGTTCCTCAACGACCTGGTGCTCGGCCACCGCGAGGAGATGATCGCCGGCCGGGTGCTCAAGGAGGTGCAGGCCCGGCTCGGGTTCCTGCTCGACGTCGGCCTGGACTACCTGTCGCTGGACCGCGCCGCAGGCACCCTCTCCGGCGGGGAGGCGCAGCGCATCCGGCTGGCCACGCAGATCGGCTCCGGCCTGGTCGGGGTGCTGTACGTGCTGGACGAGCCGTCGATCGGGCTGCACCAGCGGGACAACCACCGGCTGCTGGGCACCCTGAGCCGGCTGCGCGACCTGGGCAACACGCTGATCGTCGTCGAGCACGACGAGGACACGGTGCGCAGCGCGGACTGGGTGGTCGACATCGGCCCGGGCGCCGGCGAGCACGGCGGGAAGGTGGTGCACAGCGGCCCGTACGAGCAGCTGCTGGCCAACCCGGACTCGCTGACCGGGGACTACCTGGCCCGGCGCAAGCGGATCCCGGTGCCGGCGAAGCGCCGCAAGCGGGACCCGAAGCGGCAGCTGACCGTGGTCGGCGCGCGCGAGCACAACCTCTCCAAGATCGACGTGTCGTTCCCGCTGGGCTGCCTGATCTCGGTCACCGGCGTGTCCGGCTCCGGCAAGTCCACGCTGGTCAACGACATCCTGGCCAGCGTGCTGGCGAACAAGCTCAACGGCGCCCGGCAGGTGCCCGGCCGGCACACCCGGGTCAAGGGCCTGGAGCACGTGGACAAGCTGGTGCAGGTGGACCAGTCGCCGATCGGCCGCACCCCGCGGTCCAACCCGGCGACCTACACCGGCGTGTTCGACCACATCCGCAAGCTGTTCGCCGCCACCACCGAGGCGAAGGTCCGCGGCTACCAGCCGGGCCGGTTCTCGTTCAACATCAAGGGCGGCCGGTGCGAGGCGTGCGCGGGCGACGGCACGCTGAAGATCGAGATGAACTTCCTGCCGGACGTCTACGTGCCGTGCGAGGTCTGCAAGGGGGCGCGGTACAACCGCGAGACCCTGGAGGTCCACTACAAGGGCAAGACCATCGCCGAGGTGCTGGACATGCCCATCGAGGAGGCCGCGGAGTTCTTCGAGCCGATCAAGGCGATCCACCGGCACCTGAAGACGCTGGTCGACGTGGGCCTCGGCTACGTGCGGCTGGGCCAGCCGGCGCCGACGCTGTCCGGCGGGGAGGCGCAGCGGGTGAAGCTGGCCAGCGAGCTGCAGAAGCGCTCCACCGGCCAGACGGTCTACATCCTCGACGAGCCCACGACGGGGCTGCACTTCGAGGACATCCGCAAGCTGCTCGGCGTGGTCAACGGCCTGGTGGACAAGGGCAACACGGTGATCGTGATCGAGCACAACCTGGACGTCGTCAAGACCTCGGACTGGCTGCTGGACATGGGCCCGGAGGGCGGTTCCGGCGGTGGTGAGCTGATCGCCGAGGGCACCCCGGAGCAGGTCGCCGAGATCGAGGGCAGCTACACGGGCCGGTTCCTCAAGCCGGTGCTGGCCGAGGAGCCGGTCGAGGGCTGAGCGGGGCGGCTCGAGCGGCGGGGGTTGTCCGCTCGAACCGCCCCGCGGTGCGGGGCCGTCGAGGAGCGCCAGCCAGACCCCCGGCCCCGGTCCTGGTCGGTCCCGGTGCCGCGGCGCCGGGACCTGGTCGGCTCAGCCGGCGAAGGCCAGCACCGCGGCGGCGGTGAACGGCGCCGAGCTCGTGCTGGGCGCCAGCGCTCCGGTGGCCGGGTCCCGCGGCAGCCGGGTGAGGGTGCCGGAGTTCTGGTTGACCACGTGCACCGCGGACTCGTCCGGGGCCAGGGCGAAGTGCCGCGGCCACTGCCCGCCGGTGGGCGTGCTGCCGAGCCGTTCGAGCCGGTCGCCGCGCACCGCGAACACGGCGATGTCGTCGTCGCCGCGGTTGGAGGCGTAGACGAACCGGCCGTCGCGGGTGGTGGCGATCTCGGCGGGGGCGTTGCGCCCGCCCGCGCCTGCGGCCCGGGTGCTGAGCACCTGCCCGGCGGTGAACCGGGCCCCGTCCCAGTCGAGCACGGTGATGGTGGAGTTGAGCTCGGCGACGAGGTAGGCGCGCTCGCCGCCGGGGTGCCAGGCGAGGTGCCGCGGCCCGGTGCCCGCGGGCAGGTCGAGCCGCTGCTGCTGCACGAGCCGGCCGTTGTCCAGCGAGTACACGAACACCGCGTCGGCGCCGAGGTCGACGGCGGTGACGAGCCGCCCGGCCGGGGCGGGCAGCACCTGGTGCGCGTGCGGTTCGGCGGCTTCGTGGCGCACGACCGAGCTGGCGGGCCCGATGGCGCCGTCGGGCTGCAGCGGGTGCGCCGAGACGGTGCCGTCGGTGTAGTTCGCCACGAGCAGGTGCCCGGCCGGGTGCACGCTCAGGTGCGTGGGCCCGGCGCCGCCGGTGGGGACGCTGCCGAGCACGCGCGGCCGGGCGGGGTCGGCGAGGCTGAGCGCGGTGACCGCGCCCTGCTGCTGCTCGTTGGTGGTGTAGAGGACGCGGCCGTCGGGGGACAGGGCGAGGAACGACGCGTCCGGCACACCGTCCACAACGGACTGCGGCCGGATCTCGCCGGTGGCGGCGTCGTGGGCGGCGACCTGCAGGCCCTTGCCGGCGGGGGACGACGAGGTGAAGCTGCCGACGTAGGCCAGGCCGGCCGGGTCCGCCGCCGCGCTCGCCCGGCCGGCCAGCGGCAGCGCCGCGGTGGTGGCCAGCGCGCCGAGGAACGTGCGGCGGTGCATCTCGTGGTCCGGCACGGTGCTGTCTCCCTCGTGGTCGCGGATGGACCGCCAGTCTCGCGGCGGCGCCGATCCGGGACCAGGCCAGAATGGCCGAACCCGCGCGCTCCGAGCGGATCAGCGCGGACCGGTCGAGCCGGGGGAGCGGGCGGGGCGTGCGCGCGCTCTTCCGGACGAGTGCGGTGGTTTCGCGGAATGCGTTGGCACGACCGGGAAATCCGCGGAATGCCGCGAACAGGACGGCGGGCGGAGCTCGTCGAACTCCGCCCGCCGTGTCCTGTGCGGACTCACATCGCTGCCGATTTCCCCGCAGCGGCGGGGAATCGCGCTCGGATCAGTCGTGCACGCGCAGCACCAGCTTGCCCCGCACCTGGCCCTGCTCGCCGCGCCGGTGCGCCTCGGCGGCCTGGGACAGCGGCAGCACCTCGCCGACCTCGACGCGGATCGTGCCGTTGTCGATGAGCTCGTCGATCCGGTGCAGCCCGACCGCGTCCGGCTCCACCAGGTACCCGCCGGCGCGCAGCCCCTGCGCCTCGGCCTTGTCCACCAGCGCCGGGTCCACCCCGGACGGCACCGCGATGAGCCGCCCGCCGGGCTTGAGCACCTGCAGCGAGCGGGTGCTGGTGTCGTCCTTGTCGTCGCCGACCAGGTCCAGCACCACGTCGACCGGCTGCACGGCGTCCTCGAACCGGGTGGAGCGGTAGTCCACCAGCTCGTCGGCGCCGAGTTCGCGCAGCCAGTCGTGCTTGCTCGCCGAGGCGGTGCCGACGACGTGCGCGCCGAAGTGCTTGGCGATCTGCACCGCGAAGTGGCCCACCCCGCCGGAGGCGGCGTGCACCAGCACCCGCTGCCCGGCGCTGATCCCGGCCAGGTCGACCAGGCTCTGCCAGGCGGTCAGCGCGGCCAGCGGCACCCCGGCGGCCTGGTCGTGGTTCAGCGACGCGGGCTTGCGCACGAAGTGCCGGGAGGGCGCGGTGACGTACTCGGCGTAGGCACCGGCCTGCCGCGGGAACCAGGGCATCCCGTGCACCTCGTCGCCGACCTGCAGCGTGTGCACGCCGAACCCGACCTCCTCGACGACGCCGGAGACGTCCCAGCCGAGCACGAACGGCGGGTCACCGAGGATGCCGGCCATGCCGCCGCCGGAGCGGGTCTTCCAGTCCACCGGGTTGACCCCGGCCGAGGTGACGCGCACCAGCACCTCGGTGGGCAGCGGGCTCGGCTTGGGCAGCTCGGCCTCCCGCAGCACTTCCGGGCCGCCGAGGGTGTCCTGGGTGATCGCCCGCATGGTCGTTGTGCTCATGGTTCCTTCCCGTGTCGTTGCCTTGCCGCCCGAAGCTATCCACCGGGCGGTACGCACCCGCAAGGGCGCCTGCTACCTTTCGGGTAGTACGAGAGGATTCCAGCGATGGCGACCGAATGCCCGACGAACCGGCACGACCACCACGACGTCTACGCCGCCCAATGCCCGTGCCGGTCGCTGCTGGACCTGCTGGCCAACAAGTGGACCGCGCTCGCGATCGGCGCGATGGAGGACGGTCCGCAGCGGTTCGGCGAGCTGCAGCGGCGGCTGGACGGCATCAGCCCGAAGGTGCTGACCCAGACGCTGCGGCGGCTGGAGGAGGCCGGGTTCGTCGACCGCACCATCTACCCGGCGGTGCCGCTGCACGTCGAGTACGCGCTGACCGACCTCGGCCGCAGCGTCACCGAACCGCTCGCGGGCCTGCGCGAGTGGGCCGAGCGCAACGTCGACCGCATCCGCTTCGCCTGAGCGGTCGGGCGCTCACACCACCAGGCACAGCACGGCGGCCATCGCGAACGCCACGACCGACAGGATCGTCTCCAGCACCGTCCAGGTCTTGAGCATGTCCGCGACCGGGATGCCGAAGTACCGCGAGATGATCCAGAACCCGCCGTCGTTGACGTGCGAGGCGATGATCGACCCCGCCCCGATGGTGACCGCGACCAGCGCCAGCCGCGGCTGCGAATAGCCCGCCCCGGCCAGCAGCGGCGCGACGATCCCGCCCGCGGTGACGATCGCGACCGTCGCCGAGCCCTGCGCGATGCGCAGCCCGGAGCTGATCACGTAGGCCGCGGCGATCAGCGGCAGCCCGGTGGCCTGCAGCGAGCCGGCCAGCGCGTCGCCGACCCCGGTGGCGTCGAGCACCTTGCCGAAGAACCCGCCCGCGCCGACCACCAGCAGGATCATCCCCAGCGGCCGCAGCGCCCGGGCGGTCAGCTCGGCCAGCTCCGCCGCGCTCCTGCCGCGGGCCAGCAGCCGGAACGCCAGCAGCACCGCGATCGTCAGCGCCACCACCGGATTCCCCAGCAGCGACAGCACGTCCAGCGCCGTACCGGGCGGCAGCGCGACGCCCGCGAACGTCCCGCCGAGGATCAGCAGCACCGGCAGCCCGATCACCAGCGCGACCGCGGCGAGCGGCGGCTCGGCGGTGCCGGGGGAGCCCTCCGGTTCCGGGGGAGCCGTGTCCGGCACGGGCAGCCGGATGCGCTCGCCGATCCACGCCGGGTACGCCACCCCGGCCACCAGGAACGCCGGGATGCCGCAGATCAGCCCCATGACGATCACCCAGCCGAGCCCGACCCCGAGCAGCCCGGAGACCACCACCGGCCCCGGGTGCGGCGGCAGGAACGCGTGCGTCATGGACAGCCCGGCCACCAGCGGCAGGCAGTACAGCAGGAGGGAGCGCCCGCCCTGCCGCGCGGCGGCGAACACCAGCGGCGCGAGCACGAAGATCCCGATGTCGAAGAACACCGGCACCCCGAACACCAGCCCGGCCAGCCCCATCGCCAGCGGCGCCCGCCGCTGCCCGACCGCGGCCAGCAGCCGCCGGGTGATCAGCTGCGCCCCGCCGGAGTCCTCCAGCACCGCCCCGAGCACCGCGCCGAGCCCGACGATCGCGGTGATGTGCCCGAGGATGCTGCCGAAGCCCTTCTCCAGCAGGGAGTCGCTGCTCTGCTGGGCGCTGCCGACCAGCTCGCCCACCGGCACCCCGGCGGCCAGCGCCAGCAGCAGCCCGGTGACCAGCAGGGCGATGAACGGCTCCACCCGGTACCGGATGATCATGGCCAGCAGCGCGGCGATGGCCAGCGCGCATAACAGCAGCAACCCCGGGGTGGAGTGCTGCACCCAGTGCACGGCGTCCACGGTTTCTCCTTTTCGGTTCCGCCCCCGCCTACTCCCGCCGCAGCGCCCGCCCCGGCAGCGCGCCGGTCCGCCGCCCCGATTCGAGCGTGGGCACGCCGTTGACCAGCACGTGGTGCACGCCTTCGGCGGGCCTGCGCGGCTCGTCGAAGGTCGCGGTGTCGGCGATGGTGTCCGGGTCGAACAGCACCAGGTCGGCCGCGGCGCCCTCGCGGACGCGGCCGCGGTCGGCCAGCCCGAGCCGGTCGGCGGCCCGCGAGGTCAGGTGGGCCACGCACTCCTCCAGCTCCAGCACGCCGAGCTCGCGCACGTAGTGGCCGAGGTAGCGGGGGAACGTGCCCCACGCGCGCGGGTGCGGGCGCGCGCCGACCAGCAGCCCGTCGCTGCCGCCGGTGTGCGCGCGGTGGCGCATGATCGCCTGCACGTTCTCCTCGTGCCCGACGTGCATCAGGCAGGAGGTGCCGAGCCGCTCGTCCAGCAGCACGTCGAAGTACAGCTGTGCCGGTTCCACCCCGCGCTCCCGGGCGGATTCGGCGATGCTGCGGCCGACCAGGGCGGAGTTCGCGGTGTCGCGCACTCCGTTGATCTCGATGCTGTTCCAGTCGATCGGCACGCCGTGGTTGCCGTCCGAGCCCTCGACCTCCATGTCGTGCCGGATGCGTGCGCGCACCGCCGGATCGCGCAGCCGCTCCAATGTGGACTCCACGCCGCCTTCGGCGGCCCAGCTCGGCAGCAGCGCGTGCAGCGAGGTCGCGCCCGGCAGGTACGGGTAGCTGTCCAGCGTGACGTCCAGCCCCTCCGCCAGCGCACCGTCCACAACGGACAGCAGCTCGCCCGCGCGCCCGCGGTTGACCTCGAAGTTCATCGTCGCGTGCGCCAGGTGCAGCGGGCACCCGGACCGCCGGCTGACGTCGATCATCTCCGCGTAGGCCGCCAGCGCGCCCGCCCCGTAGCTGCGGTGGTGCGGGCTGTAGAACCCGCCGCGGGCGGCCACCACCCGGCACAGCTCCACCAGCTCGGCGGTCGGCGCGTACATCCCCGGCGTGTAGGTCAGCCCGGACGACATCCCGAACGCGCCCTCGGCCATCGCCTCGGCCAGCACCCGCCGCATCCGGTCGAGCTCGTCGCCGGTGGCGGCCCGGTCGGCGAACCCGGCGCACAGCATCCGCAGCGTGCCCTGCGGCACCAGGTAGGCCGCGTTGACGGCGATGCCGGTGTCCAGCCGGTCCAGGTATTCGCCGACGCTGCGCCAGTTCCAGTCGAACCCGGGCGGGTCGTCGTTCCACCCGGCGATCTGCGCGCGCACGGCCTGCAGCGTGGCGTCGTCGACCGGGGCGTAGGACAGCCCGTCCTGCCCGAGCACCTCCAGCGTCACGCCCTGCGAGACCTTCGCCAGGTGCTCCGGCTCGGCCAGCACCTGCAGGTCCGAGTGCGAGTGCATGTCGATGAACCCGGGCGCGAGCACCAGCCCGTCGGCCTCGACGACCCGGCCGCCGAGCGCGCCGGGCTCGCCGATCTCGGCGATGCGGTCGCCGCGCACCGCCACGTCGGCGCGGTGGGCGGGCCGGCCGGTGCCGTCGACGACGGTGGCCGCGCGGAAGGTGAGCTGGGCTGCCATGGCCGGCCTCCGATCAGGCGGGGGAGTCAGAAGAACGTCCGCACCAGGTCCACCACCTCGTCGCCGGACACGACGGGGATCAGGGACCACTTGTCGAAGACCGTGCACGGGTGTGAGAGGCCGAACCCGATCCACTCGCCGATGCCCGGCGCATCGGCGTCCACGGCCACGAACGCGTGCTGGTCGGCCAGCGAGGTCACCCGGCACGAGCCGGTCAGCGGCCGGACGCCGCCGTCCGCGGCGCGGTGCACCTGCGGCTCCGGCAGGTCCTGGTCGAACGAGACGTCCCGGCGGCCCATCGTCACCAGTGCCAGGCCCGGCTCGGGCCGCGAGGTCACCTGGCCCCACAGGCGCATCGCGGGCCGGAACGGCGCCTCGTCCCCGGCCAGCCGGTGCGGGCGGCCGAACGGCGAGTTCCGCCGGTACAGCCCGTCGTCGTGGGTCAGGTAGGCGCCGCTGCGCAGCACCACGTCCACCGGTTGCGAGACCGGCCAGCGCGCGGTGAACGCCTCGGCGACCTGGTCGAAGTAGGCGCTGCCGCCGCCGGTGACCAGCACCCGGTCGACCTCGCCGAACAGCCCGGCGCCGGCGAGCTCGCCGACGAGCTCCCGCATCCGCGCCAGGTAGTCGTCCACTGTGGCCAGTGCGGCCTCCGCGGTGCCGTGCGCGGTCGCGCCCTCGTAGCCGCCGACCCCGGCCAGCCGCAGCGCCGGGCTCGCCGCCACTGCGCGGGCCACCTCGACGCCCTCGGCCACCGAGCGCACCCCGGTGCGCGCGCCCGCCCGCCCGAGCTCGACGAGCACGTCCACCGGCCGCGAGCCGCGCAGGTGCTCGGTCATCCGCCGCACGCCCTCGACCGAGTCGACCCAGCAGCTGAACGCGAACTCCGGGTCCCGGTCCAGCTCGGCGCCCAGCCAGCCCAGCCCCGCCGGGTCGAGCAGCTGGTTGGCCAGCAGCACCCGCTGCACGCCGAACGCCCGGTACACCCGCAGCTGGCCGAGGTTCGCCGCGGTGATGCCCCACGCGCCGTGCTCGAGCTGACGGCGGAACAGCTGCGGCGCCATCGTGGTCTTGCCGTGCGGGGCCAGCAGCACCCCGTGCCGCTCGCACCAGCGCGCCATCGTGGCCAGGTTGTGCTCCAGCGCCGCGTCGTCGAGCACCAGCAGCGGGCCGGGGAACCCCGCGTCGGGCAGCCGCGGCCGGTCGGCCAGGAACTCCGCGACGGTCCGGCCGAACGCCGCGTCCGGCATCCCCTTGAACCGCCAGTCGATCCGTTCGTCGCGCAGCGCGTCCACCGCGGACGCGTCGATACCGGTGGGCAAGGCACCTCCCATGCGGCCGGGGCCGGACGCGAGATCATAAGCACTCCGGGCCCGCAGTGGTCCAGACGAATCCTGTGACATCCTCGCGACACACCGCCGCCGAGATCGACTCCGGCGGCGCCCGGAACGAAGGAGCACCGATGGGCCGCACCGTGATCACCTCCCCGAACGCGCCGACCCCGCCGCCGCACATCCCGCTGTCGCCGGGCGTGCGCAAGGGCAACGTCGTGCAGGTCTCCGGCCAGACGCCGGTCGACCCGGCCACCGGGCAGGTCGTCGAAGGCGGCATCGTCGAGCAGACCGAGCGGGCGCTGCGCAACGTCATCGCGGTGCTGGAGGAGGCCGGTGCGGGCCTGGACGACGTGCTGATGCTGCGGGTCTACCTCACCGACGTGGCGCACTTCGGCGAGATGAACGAGACCTATGCGCGGATCGTCGGCGAGCCCTACCCGGCGCGCACCACGGTCTACGTGGGCCTGCCCGCCGGGCTGCTGGTGGAGATCGACGCGCTGGCCGTGCTCGGCGACTGACCCGCGGGCCCGCCGGTGCGCCGCGCCGGCGGGCCACCCGATCGCCCGCACAGCCGGACCGAAGCCCGCAGCGCCCCGCGGCGGCGCCCGGCGCGGGGCGGCGACCGCTCGCCGCCGGCGACCTTGACATCCGCACCGCGCCGCCCGAAGGTCGAGATCGAGATCGCGCCGATCATTCACTCGCAGTGCGGGAGGGGGCGCGCATGACCGCGTTCGGTGATCTCGACGGGCGGATCGCGCAGGGCTGGGGCGGGCGCAAGCCGAACGCCTGCCGGGCCATCGTGGTGCTCGCCCGCCGCAGCGGGACCGCGGTGGGCGGGCTGGTGACCACGCTGACGCGACCGGCCGAGCGGCTCGCGCCGATCCTGGTCTCCCTCGGCCCGGACCAGCCCTCCTGCGAGACGGTGCAGCCGCCGACGCTGCTGGTCGGCCACGAGGTCGCCACCACCGGCCGCAGCGCCGCGCTGATCACCGGGGCCTGCCAGGTCGGCGTGGCCCAGGGCGTGCTCGACTCCGTCGCCGACGAGCTGCTGGAGGCGAACCAGGACACGCTGGTGTTCGTCTCGCTGTGGCTGGACCACGACGCCGAGGACGAGACCGCGGTGCGCGGGGCCGCCCGCGAGGCCGTCGGCGCAGCGGTGCGCGAGGCCGCGCTGGGTCGTCCCGCCGAGGCGGTGCGCCGCATGGTCGAGCAGCGCGACGAGCTGACCCACCCGCACTACGGCGGGGACTAGGAACCGCCGGGCCGCGCGGCGAACCCGGCCGGGACGGGAGCTCAGCGGGCCCTGATACCTCGGCCGGTCTTGAGACCTCGCCGGGCCCGGGAGCCCGGGCAGGACCTGAGACCTCGCCAGGCCCGGGGCTTCAGCGCCCCCGGCTCAGTGCACCGGCCCGGTGTACTTCTCGCCGGGGCCCTGCCCGGGCGGGTCCGGCACGGCGCTGGCCTCGCGGAAGGCGCGCTGCAGGCTCTGCAGCCCGTCGCGGATCGGCGCGGCGTGCAGCCCCAGGTACTCCACGGAGGCAGTGACCAGCCCGGCCAGCGCGGTGATCAGCCGGCGGGCCTCGTCCAGGTCCCGGCTCGGCGCGGTGTCCGGGTCGTCCTCGCCGAGCCCGAGCTTCTCCGCGGCCGAGGACATCAGCATCACCGCGGCGCGGCTGATCACCTCGACGCTGGGAACATCCACGAGCTCGCGGACGTTGTGGGAATCGGCTTCGGCGGCCGCGTCCGGGTTCCCGGCGTCCGGGACCCGGCCGGGCTCGCCCCCGGGCGGGGTGGACTGAGCTTCGTTCACGCCTGGTACCCTGGCACGAGCGAACAGCTCCCGTGCAGCCGGGGCTGTGATCCGTCCCCGCTCAGCGGGGCGAAACCAAGTGGAGCCCCGCTCCCACCCGAGTGGCCGCATCCGAGGCCGCCGGGTCCCGGTCCCACCGGTGCGGCGCACTGGTGGCACGAACGGTATTGCGGTACCGGTTCGATCGGTAGGAGTAGGGTCCCGCGGCCTCCGGTGCGTCCGGACGGGCAGCGGGACCGCTGCGCATCCAGGGGCGAGCTTCACGCGCCGAGGCTGTGGCAGAACACCATCGAACCGAGGAGGCCCCATCAGCACGGAGACGCGCATCAACGACCGCATCCGCGTGCCCGAAGTCCGGTTGGTCGGACCGAACGGCGAACAGGTCGGGATCGTCCGCATCGAGGACGCGCTCCGGCTGGCGCAGGAGGCGGATCTGGACCTTGTCGAGGTCGCCCCGCAGGCGCGCCCGCCGGTCTGCAAGCTCATGGACTACGGCAAGTTCAAGTACGAGAGTGCGCAGAAGGCTCGCGAGTCGCGTCG
>Ga0164243_10001673_pt1 | contig 37400 bp, 29 predicted proteins | sample OricompcompostOP_FD_108781 | JGI IMG/M metagenome (GOLD analysis project Ga0164243, IMG submission 108781) | Organic Plus compost microbial communities from Emeryville, California, USA - Original compost - Organic plus compost (OP) | ecosystem: Engineered > Solid waste > Mixed feedstock >...
CGGGCCGCCTCGAAGGGCGCCGGCTCGAAACGGACGGAAAGGTTGTATTCGGCCTCCAGCCGGGCGGCGAGCACATCCATCTGCAGGGGGCCCACCACACCGACGATCATCTCGCCGCCGAGCAGCCGCTTGAAGGTCTGGGCCGCACCCTCCTCGCCGAGCTGCTGCAGCGCCTTCTGCAGGTGCTTCGCCTTCAGGGGATCGTCCACGCGCACGCGCGAGAGGATCTCGGGCGCGAAATTGGGCACGCCGATGAAGGAGATATCCTCCTTCTCGGTCAGCGTATCGCCGATCCGGAGCGCTCCGTGCCCCGGAATGCCGATAATGTCTCCGGGGAACGCCTCTTCCGCCCGGTCACGGTCCTGCGCCAGGAAGACGAGCGGGCTGTGCACGGCCATCATCTTGCCGGTGCGCGGCTGCTTGAGCCTGGCCCCGCGCCGGAACTGGCCCGAGCAGATGCGCACGAAGGCGATGCGGTCGCGGTGCGCCGGGTCCATGTTGGCCTGGATCTTGAAAACGAACCCGGTGACCGGGCTCTCGTCCGGCTGCACGATGCGGCTGGCGGCGGCCTGCGGGCGCGGCGCCGGCGCATGATCGCGGATGCTGTGCAGCAGCTCGCGCACCCCGAAATTCTTCAGGGCGCTGCCGAAGAACATGGGGGTGAGATGGCCGGCGCGGTAGGATTCCTGGTCGAAGGGCGGGCAGAGCTCACGCACCATGGCCACGTCATCCCGGAGCTTTGCGAGCTCGTCGGGGCTCAGATATTGCGCCAGCGTCTCATCCTCCAGCCCCGAGCAGGTGATGGGCTGGGGCGCGCGGTCGCCCTGCGCGCGCTCGAAGAGCAGCAGTGTGTCATCGAGGAGATTGTAGACGCCCTTGAAATCCCGCCCGGAGCCGATGGGCCATGTGGCCGGCGTGACGTCGAGCGCCAGTTGCTGCTCCACCTCGTCCATGAGCTCGAAGGGATCGCGCGATTCGCGGTCCATCTTGTTGACGAAGGTGACGATGGGCACGTCGCGCAGGCGGCAGACCTCGAAGAGCTTCAATGTCTGCGATTCGATGCCCTTGGCGGCATCGAGCACCATGACGCCCGAATCGACGGCGGTCAGCGTGCGGTAGGTATCTTCCGAGAAATCCTCGTGGCCCGGCGTGTCCAGAAGGTTGAAGATATGCCCGTCATACTCATAGGTCATCACCGAGGAAGCGACCGAGATGCCGCGTTCCTGCTCCACCTTCAGCCAGTCGGAGCGGGCGCGCCGGCGCTCCCCCTTGGCCTTCACGGCGCCCGCAAGCTGGATGGCACCGCCGAAGAGCAGCAGCTTTTCGGTGAGCGTGGTCTTGCCGGCGTCCGGATGCGCGATGATCGCAAATGTGCGCCGGCGCTGGATTTCGTCGAATAAGGCCATCTGGTCCTGTGGTGAAAAAACGTCCGGCGCGCACCATAGGGCTTATCGGCCCAAATGCCAATGCATCCCTGCTCGTCATTCCGGACGCGAGGACGTCCCCTGCCCTGATGGGAGGGGGTCACGGGGAGGGTGATCTGGCCGCTTGCCAAGGCTTTTCCGGGTGGCAACATCACCCCCTCCTCGATCCTCCCCCATCAAGGGGGAGGAGGAGCGGAAACCGCCTCCGTCTGTGAGATGGCCGAGACAAAAGGACTTCCCCTCCCTCGATGGGAAGGGATAGAGGGGAGGGTGATCCGGCCGTCTGAAAGGTTTTTCCGGGTGGCGACATCACCCCCACCTCAGTCCTCCCCCATCAAGGGGGAGGAAGAACGGGGGACGCGGCGAGGGCCTTTCAAACCGGCCTATGCCGCATTCCGCAGAGGAATCCGATCGCGGGAATGACGTGCCCGGTTCGCTTACTTCGACAGCCGCAGGTTGGACAAGTGATTGCCGATCTCGTTGAAGGCGGCTTCGAGCTGTTCCCCCGTGGGAGCGTTGAAGTAATAGGGCGCGTTCGGTTCCGTTGCCACCTGCTTCATGAGCTCCGCCAGATCGCCACTCGAATTGGCAAACTGGATGACGTAAATCTCATAATCCGGCTCGCCATTGCCGTCGTTGTCGGCCTTCATGTTATCGGCGATGTCCTTCAGCCTGTCATCCATGTCGGAATCCGATAACCCGCCATTGTAGGCGTCTCCAACAAAGGCATCATTTGCACCATCGGTCAGAAGAACGACCGCGCGAGAGGGCTCATAGCCTGGCTGATAGGTTGCACTTTCCACAAAGGGCGGCGCGGGCGACACCACTCTCCATCCCCAGGCCAGCCCCTGAGGAATATCGGTGCCAAACCCCTGGTCTCGCTTCGGAATACCCAACCGGCCGATTGCCGCGTCGATGGGGGCCTTGCCTTTGGTCAGCGGTGTGATGCCGTTACCCGGGCAGGGCGTGCACTCACTGTTGCGGCCCTCGCCGCCTTTGGAACTGGCGGGGCATATATCCTCTCTCTTGGCATATATGGTCTGCTCATGCCGACCGTATCCTTCGGTAAACGTCCTGTCGTAGTGAACGCCCATTCCCGTGACGTCGTAGTACATGGACCCCGAACCGTCCACCAGATGAGACTCGATACCTTTTGGCGACCAGCCGAGCCAATCATCGGTCAGGCCATCCTGATCGTCAGCATTATTAGATTTCCCCTGTTCCCATCGCGCCCAGACACATCCATCCCACACGCGGGAAACCTTGTGCGCGTAATCGTCCACCGCCTTGGGAGCCGCACTCTCCGGATCGGTATCGGGATCATTATCCGGATCGAACAGCGGCTCGCTCAGAAGCGGCACGGGAGAGTTATGAGCAAAGTATATCGTGCCATGATATGTCTCTCCGTGCGGACTTTTATAATCCTTGAAGATTTCATCAATGGTCGTATTTCTATGATAATTATAATACGTACCGAAAGTCGTATCCTTGGTCACGCGAACAGCGCGGGGCGTATATTCGGAATCGTCAAACTCTCCATCACCATCATTGTCGGTCCAGTCATAGCCGTAACGGCTCCCGTCATAGGTGACATTCACGGAGCCGGCCCAGGGAACGATGCCGATGCGGAGATACTCGACTTCGGACTGCTCTCCATAAAGCACCTCAACCAGCTTGAGGGCCGCCGACTTGGCGTGGGCCAGGCGCGTCTCACCATCGCTCATCTTGTCGTTCATCGAAGTCGACATGTCGATGGCCAGCACGACGTCCAGAGCCTTGGATTCACGCGTCGCCTCGGCATAGGAAGAGACGATCATAGAATTCTTGCCGAAGAGCCGCATGAAGATGGTCGGGATTTCGACGCTCGCCCTTACCGTGAACGTCTTGTCATCTGACTCGGGCTTTACCCCTTGTGGCGGATCGACCACCCACTGGGTGACCTTGGACCCCATGAAGCCCGGCGGAAAGTTCGCGTCGAAGAACTGCCTGGCGTCGCTGGCCCGGCGGTCCTCGAAGAAGACCTGGCCGCCGGCCAGCGCCGCGGCATCGACAGCGGAAGAGAGGCGCGATTTGGCATAGAATCCGCGCGCGGAATCCGTCGCCACGCCGATTATGGCGATGAGGGGAATGATGGCCACGGCGATGAGAACCGCCACGGCCCCCCGGCGGTCCCGACGAAACCCGGAAAAGAACGCTCTTGGCATGTGCGAAGCTCCCAGCCGAATGACTGCCCGAGGCGGCCACAGAAGTGCGGGCCTACATGCTCTTTATATTAGAGTTCAGAATATTAATGATCGATTAAAAGCGACAAATGACTTATTTTGTCTTAGATGATCAATAAATAAATATTTATATATGATTTAGCTTCGTTGAAAATAAACTATAGATAAAATTTTAACTGAAATGCGCAGATAAGTACTTTGTGTAATTGCATTTTTATGGATCAAGTTAACTTTTTATTCATGGATGGCATGGAATATGGCCCTCACCCTTAATTGGTAGAGGATGAATACCCATGCTGTTCAAAATGATTCGTAAGCTGAAGAAGAACGAAAGCGGCGCCACCGCGATCGAGTATGGCCTGATCGCCGCCCTGATCGCCGTCGCCGCCATCACCGCCTTCCAGGCCGTGGGCACCAATCTGCAGAACACGTTCAATCGCGTGTCCGGCGAACTGAGCACGGCCGCCAGCGCTTCCGGCGGCTAACACGCAGCTTTGTCGCGTTTCTTGCACGGCCCTCACACCAGCTCCTGGGGTGAGGGCCGTTGCATGAGAGGGGTGCCCCACCGTTCGCGCTGAGCTTGTCGAAGCGCGGCCAGCGCTCCGGATGCGGCCGCGCTTCGACAAGCTCAGCCCGAACGGAGAGGAAACGGGAACAGAAGAAGGAATGGGTTTGCAGACGCTGCCCTTCGGGTCGGGTCAAGCCCGGAAATGACGATGAACAACACCGTTCATCCTGAGCCTGTCGAAGGATGGCCACAGCCGGAGCGCTGGCCGCTCTTCGACAGGTTCAGAGCGAACGATGAAAAGGAGAAAGCACCCCCGTCGTCATTCGCCGGCTTGACCGGCGAATCCAGGGACGGGCCAAAAGTTCCAGCGGCCGGCTTCTCTGCTGTGGCCCTGGACTCGCCGGTCAAGCCGGCGAGTGACGAAGAGAAAGACACCGGTGAGTGACGAGAAGAGAAAGATGACGAGGAGAAAGGGCAAGGACGCAGGCCAATGACGGACTCCATGGGTGCAATGATGCTGGCCGGTTTGGGCCTCGCCGTCTTTATCGTTCTCCTGGCCTGGGCGGCCTGGGGGGACGTGCGGCGTTACATCATTCCCAACAGGATCAGCGCCCTGATCCTTGCCGCCTACATTCCCTTCGCCCTGGGGACGGCGTTTCTCCCCGACCTTTATCCAAGTGTTAACTGGTTCGGTGGTCTGATCGCAGGTGGAGCAGTCCTCCTCGCCGGGCTCGCGCTGTTCGCGGCCGGCGTGATGGGCGGCGGGGATGTGAAGCTCCTGGCGAGCGCCTCGGTATGGGCCGGCCCGGCACTGGTGCTTCACCTGCTCATGGCGACTGCCCTGGCCGGCGGCCTGGTGGCCCTGATCGTACTGATCGCCAGGGCCCGGCGGCAACTGCCGGCCTCGGACAACGCGCCGCCCAAGACGTCCGCCCCCCTGCCCTATGGAGTCGCAATCGCGATCGGCGGCCTGGTGGTGGCCGGGCAACTGGCGGCAGCCGTATGGAGCGCGGCAGCTTAACGGACGGCGCGAGACGAGCCGTCCCTATGAGGGATGAGAACGATGACGTTGGATAGAAGAAGTCTGATCTTGCTTGGCATCGCAGCCCTGTCGGCCATCCTGGCGGCATGGGCCGTCCGTAGCTGGATGAGCGCCCAGGAACAGCCGATCGCCGTTCAGAACGTGCAGCCGCAGCCGAAGGAAGTCGTGGCCGGCGTCCAGGTGCTGGTCGCCGCCGAACCGCTGCCGGCCGGCCTGATCGTCTCTCCGGAACATCTCAAATGGCAGGACTGGCCGGAAAAGGGCCTCTCCGACAGCTACATCACCAAGGAGACCGGCAAGCTGGAGGACTTCGTGGGCGCGGTGACGCGTGAGACCATGGCGCCCGGCGAGCCGGTGACCACGACGCGCCTGGTGCGCCCCGGCGACCGGGGCTTCCTGGCGGCGGTGTTGAGCCCCGACATGCGCGCCATCACCGTCCCCATCAACGCCACCAACAGCATCGCCGGTCTCCTGTTCCCCGGCGACCGTGTGGACCTCATCGTCACCCACGATGTCGGCGGCCGCCATGTCAGCGAGACGGTGATGACCAATATCCGCGTGCTGGCGGTGGACGCCCGCACCCAGGCCATTGAGGGCAAGCCCGAAGTGGGCAAATACGTCACCGTCGAGGTGACTCCCAAGCAGGCCGAATCCATCATCGTGGCCCGCGGCATCGGCAGCTTCTCCCTGTCGCTGCGCGCCCTGGCCAGCAACGATGCCGACAAGACCGAGACCGACACGCCCATCGTCGCCGAGCGGGGCAAGACCCATACATACGACTCCGATGTCAGCACGCTGCTCGGCAGTGATGTCAGCCAGCAGAGCGTCGTCGTCATGCGCGGGACCTCCACAACCTCGCAGAAATTCCAGAAGGTGAACAAATGAGCCCCCAGATGAGCCTCCGGAGAATCCCGGTGCGCCTGCTCCATGGCCTCGCGTGCGGATTGATCAGCGGCAAGGTCGCCGTCCTGTCCGCCTTCCTGCTGACGGCCGGCATCCCCGCTCCCCTGGCACACGCCGATATCGTGAAGCCGGCGCAGGAGCGCATCGAGATCGACGCCGGCAAGGGTGTCCTGCTGCGCCTGCCCTCGGCGGCGGCCAACATCTTCGTGGCCGACAACAAGATCGCGGATATCCAGGTCAAGTCGCCCCGTCTGGTCTATGTCATCGGCAATGCCTCCGGCGAGACCAACCTCTACGCGCTGAGCGGCGATGACCAGGTGATCTACAACGCCATCGTGGCGGTGGACCACAATACGGGCCGCGTCAACGAGGCCATCCAGAACCTGATGCCGGGCTCCGACGTGGAGCTGCATTCGGTGGAAGGCGCGCTGGTGCTGACCGGCCATGTCTCCTCCGCGGCCGAGGCGGCCGACCTGAAGCTCCTGGCCACCCAGCTGGTGGGCGAGGCCAAGGTGATGAACCGCGTGCAGGTGGCGGGCCCCAACCAGGTGAATCTCAGGGTCAAGTTCGCTGAAGTATCGCGCAGCGTCGTCAAGCAGCTCGGCTTCAACTGGGAAGCCACCTTCAACAACGGCAAGGCTCTTTTCGGTATCGCCACGGGACGTGAGATCGTTGAACGCGCCGCCACGGGGGTCCAGGAAATCACCCGTGCCGGGAGCGGATCGGCGTCCATCATCGGCAGCCTGCAGACCGGCAACTGGGACCTGAATGGCCTCATCGATGCGCTGGAGACCAACGGTCTGGTCTCCGTGCTGGCGGAACCCAATCTCACCGCCATGTCCGGCAAGGCGGCCAGCTTCCTGGCCGGCGGCGAATTCCCCATTCCCGTGCCGCAGGAGCGGGGCGTCACCACCATCCAGTACAAGAAGTTCGGCGTGGGCCTGACGTTTACGCCCACCGTGCTCGCGGGCGACCGCATCAACCTGGTGGTGAACCCGGAGGTGAGCCAGCTCTCCAGCGCCGGTGCGCTGGCCTCGGGCGGCTTCTCCATCCCGTCGCTCACCACCCGCCGGGCCGAGACCACGGTGGAGCTGGGCTCGGGGCAGAGCTTCGCCATCGCCGGCCTGCTGCAGAACGACCTGAGCCACGACATCAACAAGCTGCCGGGCCTGGGCGACATCCCCATCCTCGGCCAGCTCTTCAAGTCCGACAATTTCAAGCGCAACGAGAGCGAGCTGATCATCGTCGTGACGCCCTACATCGTGCGTCCCGTCAACAGCCCGCGCATGGCGCTGCCCAATGACGGCTTCAAGACCCCGACCGATTTCGACCGGCTGGTGAAGGGCGAGCTTTATCCGCCCCAGCCGCTGGGGGGCGAGCCCGTCCCCTCCGGGCAGGACGGCGAGGCTCTGGTTGGCCCGGCCGGCTTCATCCTCAACTAGGAGATGGCACGCATGATCCGCGCACGCAAACTGGTCTCGTTCCTTCTTGCCGTCGGCCTGGCCGGCCTCACCAGCGCCTGCGCCAGCGGCTGGCAGGAGAGCTATTCCGACAAGCGCAACCGGGTGGAGCTGGTGCGCCTCACCCACTCCGTCCAGTTCCCCGAGGGTGCCGCCGACATGACCGGTGCCGAACGCATGGAGCTGGAGGGCTTCCTGGCCGATGTCGGCGCCGGCTATGGCGACGAAGCCTGGATCGATGCCGGCAGCGACCCCATGGGCGCCGCCCGGTCGAGCGCCGTCATGGCCACCCTGGCGCGCCACGGCATCATGGCCTCCCATGACAACCTGGCCTACGGCGCCGCGCTGCAGCCCGGCGAGGTGCGCCTGGTGATCGGCCGCTATGTGGTCACGCCGCCCGAATGCCCCGACTGGCGCAAGCCCTCGGACACGGATTACCAGAACACCCCGTCCAGCAATTACGGCTGTGCCACCGCCACCAATCTCGGTGCCATGGTCGCCAATCCGCGCGATCTCCTCGAGGGCCGCACCTATGGCGGACCCGATACCGATACCGCGGTCACGGCCGTGGAGAGCTACCGCAAGGGCAGCGTAGAAACCAAAACAGCGGAGGGATTTAACTGATGAACGCACCCGCTTTCATGACCCCCAAGACGGCTGAAGGTGAAGACCGCGAACCCTTTGCCGCCTATCTGAGCGACGAGCACACCACCACCGCGCTCGCCCAGGTGATCGAGGAGCACGGCTGGAATGCCGGCCGCATCCAGTCGGGCGGCATCGCCAACGCCGTGCGCTCGCTGGCGGTCACCGCCTCGCCGCATATCCTGGTCATCGACCTGTCCCAGTCGCTGGACATGCAGTCGGACATCTCGGCCCTGGCGGAAGTGTGCGAGCCGGGCACCATCGTCATCGCGCTGGGGGAGACCAACGACGTCAACCTCTATCGCGGCCTCTTGGGCGCCGGCATCTTCGACTATCTGGTGAAGCCGGTGAGCCCGGATCTCCTGCGCTCCGCCATCCAGCACGCCGAAGAGGCCCTGCACACCGAACCGGAACCCGAGCCCGTGGAATCGGAAGCCGGGCGCCTCATCACCTTCATCGGCCTGCGCGGCGGCGTCGGGACGAGCACCGTGGCCATCAACACGGCCTGGAGCATCGCCGAGGATCTGAAGCAATCCGTCGGGTTCCTGGACCTCGACGTGCATTTCGGGACATCCGCCCTGTGCTTCGACCTGGAACCCGGCCGCGGCCTGGCCGACGCCTTGGAAAATCCGGGGCGCGTGGACAGCCTCTTCATCGAGCGCGCCATGCTCAAGCAGACCGAGAAGCTGTCGATCCTGGGGGCCGAGTCGCCGGTCGGTGACGCGGTGATGCCCGATCCCGCCGCGCTGGTGCATCTCATCGACGAGATGCGCGAGCATTTCAGCATCGTCTCCCTGGAGGTGCCGCGCCATCTCATGGCGCATTACCCGTTCCTGCTCACCGAATCGTCGGAAATCGTGCTGATCTGCGACCTGTCCCTGGCCGCGGTGCGCGACACCATCCGCGTGCTCGGCTATCTGCGCGATGTGGCGCCCAAGGCCAAGGTGACGCTGGTCGCCAACAAGGTGGCCCCCATCAACGAGGTGACGCCCAAGGATTTCGAGCACGCCGTGGAGCGCAGCATCGACCTCCAGATTCCGCTGGATGCCAAGACCGCGATGACCGCCGCCAAGTCGGCCAAGATGATGGCCCAGATCTCCAAGGCGGCCAAGCCGGCGGCGGCGCTCCGGCAATTGGCGCAGCGCGTCACCGGCGTGGAGATCGAGGTCAAGGCCAAGCCCTTCTGGGCCAAGCTGACCGAGAAGAAGCCGGCCGACGCCAAGGCCAAGGGCAAGGCAAAGGCCAAGAAGTAAGAAAGACTCCGCATGAGCACCAACAATTTCCGGCGCAGGACCTCCGATCCGAGATCGCCCCAATCGGGCGGCTTCGGGAAGGGCTTGCGCCGAGACGGTGCCGGAAACGGGCTGGTGGGCGTCATGGAGCGCCCCGTCAATCCAGGCGGCCGCATCTCGGACGCCAACCTGATTGACGAAGTGGTGACGATTCTCGAGCCCATCGCCAAGGAGGCGTTCCCCCGCGAACGGGTAGAATCCATGTCGCGCAGCGAACTGGCCTCCGCCCTGGAGTCCCTCTCCCTCAAGACCGCCGCCGAACACGGCTTCAGGCTGCAAAGCTCGGACCTGCGGGACATCGTGACCGTGCTCATCAACGATACGCTGGAGGGCACGCCCGGCGCCAGCCCGGCGCCCGAGCAGCCGTCGAAGCCCGAACCCCAGGCGGAAGATGGGACGGAAGGAAACGGCAAGGCGGAAGTCACCAAGAGCAGCCGCGAGACGCTGGAAGCCGCCAAGGACCGCATCCAGCCCCTGCTGATGGAGCAGATCGACGTCGGCAAGGCGTCCGAGCTCAGCCGCCAGGAACTGGCCGAGCAGATCGGCGAGATTGTCGGCGACCTGCTGGCCACCGAGCGGCTGGGCCTCAACCTGCGGGAGCAGCGTGATCTCGTCACCATGCTCCTCAACGACATGCTGGGCCTCGGGCCCCTTGAGCCGCTGCTGGCCGACCCCGGTGTCACCGACATCATGGTCAACGGTCCCGACCAGATCTATATCGAGCGCAAGGGCAAGCTGGAGCTCTCCGACGCCAAGTTCCGCGACAACCGGCACCTGATGAATGTCTGCACGCGCATCGTCAGCCAGGTGGGCCGCCGCATCGACGAATCGAGCCCCTTGTGCGACGCGCGCCTGGCCGACGGCTCGCGCGTCAACATCATCATCCCGCCGCTGGCCATCGACGGCGCTTCCATTTCCATCCGCAAGTTCGCCAAGCAGGGCATCACGCTGGACGTCATGGCCAAGCAGGGCAACGTATCGCCCGCCATGGCCACGGTGCTGCGGATCGCCGCCGCCTGCCGGCTGAACATCCTGATCTCCGGCGGTACCGGCTCGGGCAAGACCACCATGCTCAACGCCATGTCGCAGATGATCGACCATGGCGAGCGCATCGTCACCATCGAGGACTCGGCCGAACTTCAGCTCCAGCAGCCGCATGTGGTGCGCCTGGAGACCCGCCCCGCCAACCTGGAGGGCCAGGGCGAGATCACCATGCGCGACCTGGTCAAGAACGCCCTGCGCATGCGCCCCGACCGCGTGGTGCTCGGCGAAATCCGCTCGTCAGAGGCCATCGACGTGCTGCAGGCCATGAACACCGGCCATGACGGCTCCATGACCACCATTCACGCCAACACGCCGCGCGACTGCCTGATGCGTCTCGAAAACCTGGTGGGCATGGCGGGCATCAACCTGCCCACCAAGGCGGTGAGGACGCAGATCGCCTCGGCCGTGGACCTGATCATCCAGGTCAGCCGCATGCGCGACGGCATCCGCCGCGTGCAGTACATCACCGAGGTGGTGGGCATGGAAGGCGACGTCATCACGACGCAGGACCTCTTCAAGTACAAGTTCACCGGCGAAGACGCCAACGGCAAGCTGGTCGGCACCTGGGAATGCTCGGGCGTACGCCCGCATTTCACGCCGCGCGCCGAATATTTCGGCCTCGACCGGTCCCTCCTCGAGTGCATGGAGTAGGCGATGGGAAATCCGGACGTCATGATGATCATCACCTTTGTCGCGGCCCTCACCTTCATGGGCGCGCTGCTCTTCGCCTTCGCCGGCCCGGGCGGCAGCGGCGGCAAGATGGTACAGCGGCTGCAACGCATGAAGGCGCGGTTCCAGAAGCCGGAGGATGAGGAACGCATCAGCGTGAAGCGCATCGCCAAGGAAGGCTGGTTCAAGGGCTTCGAGGTCATCGCCAGGAGCGTCATGCCGCGTCCCGCCGAGTTCCGCCAGCGCCTCGCCAAGACCGGCCGGGACATCCCCATCGGCAATTATCTGGCCGTGTGCATGGGCATCGTGCTGGTCACCGGGCTCATCGCCGGTTTCATGTTCCATTTCCCGACCATCCTGGCGGCGGGCTTCGGCATCGTCTGCGGCGTCGGCCTGCCGCACATGGTCATCTCCCGCATGATCGACAAGAGATGCCAGAAGTTCATCAACAACTTCCCCGACGCTATTGACCTGATGGTCCGGGGCCTGCGCTCGGGCCTGCCGATCACCGAATCCATGACCTCGGTTTCCCAGGAGATTCCCGATCCCGTGGGCAAGGAGTTCCGCCGGGTGGTGGACAGTATCCGCCTGGGCCAGACCATGGAGGAAGCGCTGTGGGAGGCGACGGACCGGCTGGGCCTGCCGGAATTCAAGTTCTTCGTCATCAGCCTGGCCATCCAGAGGGAAACCGGCGGCAACCTCGCCGAGACCCTGCAGAACCTGACGGAAGTGCTGAGAAAGCGCCAGCAGATGAAGCTCAAGATCAAGGCCATGTCGTCGGAAGCACGGGCCTCCGCCATGATCATCGGCTCCCTGCCTTTCGTCATGTTCGGGCTGCTGCTGTTTCTCAACTACGACTACACGAGCCTGCTGTTCAGGGATAACCGGGGCCTGATGATGATCGGCGTCGGCATGATCTCCATGGGGCTGGGCATCGGTCTCATCAACAAGATGATCAAGTTCGAGATCTGATATGGATGAAGTCCTGCCTTTCGGTCTGACCGTCGCCGACCTGCTCAGCGTCTTCGTGGGCATTACCGCCTTCATATCGGTCTATGCCGTGTGGCAGGCGGCGCTGGTGCGCGATCCCATGCGCAGCCGCATCAAGACGCTGGAAAGCCGCCGCGAGGCGCTCAGGGCGGGCTATATCGCACCGCGCAAGCGCCGGCTCGACGTGCGCAAGCTCGACAGCGTGGGCTATATGCGCCAGGTGGTCTCAAAGCTGAACCTGCTCGGCGCCGACCAGACGCGCAAGACGGCGGCCCTTCTGGCCCAGGCCGGCTGGCGCTCCAAGGATGCCGTGGTGGTGTTCCTGTTCTTCAAGCTCGTCCTGCCCATGGTGCTGGCGGTGCTGGCCGTGATCTGCATCTATTTCCTGGATATCGGCCATCTGGAGCCCATGCAGCGGCCTGTGGCCGCCATCGGCATCGTGCTGGCCGCTGCCATGGCTCCCAACATCTTCGTCAAGAACGCCATCCAGAAGCGCATGCATGCCATCCGCAAGGCCGTGCCCGACGCGCTGGACCTCATGGTCATCTGCTCCGAGGCCGGCCTGACGCTGGACGCCGCGCTGGCCCGCGTCTCCCGCGAGCTGGGCCGCTCCTTCCCGGAACTGGCGGACGAGCTGTCGCTGGCCTCCATCGAGCTGGGTTTCCTGCAGGAACGCCGCCAGGCCCTGGACAATCTCTCCAAACGCGTGCCGCTGCCGAGCGTGCGCAGCGTGGTGACCACCCTCATGCAGACCGAGAAATACGGCACGCCGCTGGCCCAGAGCCTGCGCGTCCTGGCCTCGGAATTCCGCAACGAACGGCTGATGAAGGCAGAGGAGAAGGCGGCCAAGCTGCCGGCCACGCTCACCGTGCCGCTCATCATCTTCATCCTGCCGACCCTCTTCATCGTGCTCATCGGCCCGGCCATCATCCGGGTGATGGAGACGATGTCGAAGATGTAACCCTGGAGTGACACTCATGCGTTCTATTGCTCCGATGCCTTGTCACAAGGTGCTGCGCGATGAGCGGGGGGCCGCAGCAATAGAAACGGCACTGGCCTTGCCGATCGTCATCATGGTGCTGGTCGGCGCTTTCGAACTCGGCGGCATCATGATCACCGAAGTGCTGATGGAAGGCGCGGTGCGCCAGGCATCCCGCATCGGCATGACCAATGACAGCTATTCCGGCCTGACGCGCGAGCAGACCATCCGCGAGATCCTGCAGGAAGGCACGCTCGGCTTCGTCGATATCGACAAGGCCACGGTGAAGAAGCTCGTCTACACCGATTTCAGCAGCGTGGGCAAACCCGAGCCGCTGACATACGACGCCAACGGCAACGGCCGGTGGGACCCTGGCGACACCTATGTCGAGATCAACGGCAACGGCCAGTGGGACGAGGACATGGGCAAGGAGGGGCTGGGCGGTCCGGGGGACGTCGTGCTCTATTCAGTCTCCTACGACTATCATTCCATGACCGGCCTGCTGTCCCCCCTCTTCGGCGCAGACGGAGCCATCACGCTGAAGGCCAGCACCGTCATCCGCAACGAGCCCTTCAACGTCGGCAGCGGGAGCTAGGAGGTTCGTCATGCGCAGCCTGTCCGCCCTGTTCCCCTTCTCCATCCGCTCCCTCATCCGCCGCCTGCGGCACGGTGAGGAGGGTTCCGTGCTGATGGAAGTGGCGCTGACCCTGCCGCTCCTCTTCATCATCTTCGGCGGTTGTTTCGAGATCAGCCGCTACGCGCTCCTGGAGATGAAGGTCAGCCGCGCGGCCACCACCATGGCCGACATCGTGGCCCAGAACAACACGTCGGTGACCACCTCGCAGATCAACGGCTTCATCCAGGCCATTCCGCATATCGGCGCACCGTTCGAGATGGACGACGCCAACACGCAGGTCATCATCACCGCCGTCAAGGCCAACCAGTACAAGATTTCCAAGGTCTGCTGGCAGGTCAGCGTGATGGGCGACCTGGGCGGCACCAGCACCGTCGGCACCCACAACCACACGGCCATGCTGCCGGACGACATCGAGTTGGGCAACGGCGACACGGCCATCATCGCCGAAGTGTTCTACGATTACCATCCGACCCTCTTCTCCGGCTTCGTGGATGCCCGGACGCTCTACAATGTGGCGGTGTACCGCCCCCGCCTGGCCACCCTGGAAATCCTGATGCCATCCGGCACCACCTGCTCATAGGCTGGAGCACGCCGTATTCAGGTTGAACCGTCCTCTCCCCCTCCTCGTCACCCTCGCCTGCGCGAGGGGACGAGTGAAAGAAAATGGCGATTCACTGCAAACACGGCGGGCCATAGTCCGGCGGGACACCCGCCGCGTCAACGCGCCGGCCGGCGGGGGATGCCGTGGCTGGCGACGGCGAGTGCCGCACCGCCCGAGAGCAGGCCGCCCAGGACGTCGCTGGCGAAATGCACCCCCAGCACGATGCGGCTGAGGGCAATGGTGGCGATCACCACGGACAGCAGCACCATAGAGGCCATGGCCACGCCGCGCGGCAGGCCCGAGCGCATCATCAGCAGCGCGATGAATCCGTAGATATAAATGGCGGATGTGGCATGGCCGCTGGGAAAAGCGTAATTGGTGGCGCCCGCCAGCAGCAGGTCCAGATCATCGAGCGGCGGGCGCGCCCGGGCGAGGGCGAATTTCAGCCCTTCCGTCACCAGCCGCGCCAGCAGGAACCCGCCCCATTGCGCCAAGACCACGCGCGGCGTGCCCGCGCGGATGAGCATCAGGCTGACGGCCGCCATGACGGCGACGGCCGAGGCGCCGCCGGCCAGCGTGGTGATCCAGAGCCAGACCCGCTCCGTGCCGGTCCCCAGGGGGGCGCTCGCCCACTCCGCCGCCAGAGCATCGAGCCCCGCCACCGGCCGTCCCGCCGCCACCATGAGCGCCAGCGGGACCAGAAGGCTGTAGCAGACGGCCGCCACGCGCACACCCTGCGTGTGCGGCATGCTCACCGGCATGATTGTCCTCCCCGAACCCGGTCCCCGGTCGGCATCACTCGTCACCCGATATGTCGGGCGCCAGCCGCTGGATGACCGCGGCCCCCACGGCGTCGCCCCAGACGTTGATGGCCGTGCGGCAGCGGTCGAGGAACCAATCCACCGCCAGCAGCATGGCGATGCCCTCCAGCGGCAGGCCGACAGCGTTGAGGACGATCACCATGGTCACCAGCCCGGCCTCGGGAATGCCGGCGGCGCCCACGGCCGCCAGCGAGGCGGTGACGAGGACAATGGCCTGCTGGCCCAGCCCCAGGTCCAGCCCGTAGCTCTGGGCGATGAACATGGCGGCCACCGCCTCATAGAGCGCCGTGCCGTTCATGTTGATGGTGCTGCCCAGCGGCAGGACGAAGCGGACGGCGCGCTCGCCGATGCCGCTCTCCCTTGCGCATTCCATGGTGAGCGGCAGCGTGGCCGTGGAGGAGGCGGTGCCGAAAGCGGTGAGCAGCGCCCGGGCCAGCCCGGCGAGATAATCGAGCCGCCGGCCCGCCACGACATAGAGGATGACCAGCAGCACCAGGAAATGCAGGGCGAGCCCTATGAGCACGGTCAACACATAGGCGCCCACCGCCTGCAGCTCCTTCAGGAAGGCAGCACCGCCCCCCGCCTGCCCCAGCCGAGCGGCGATGAGCGCCGCGATGCCGATGGGCGCCAGATACATCAGCCAGGTGACCAGCGTCATCATGGCGTCGTTGATGCCGTTGAAGAACTCGATGACGTGCTCTCCCCTGCGCCCCACCGTGGTGAGCGCCGCCGCCAGCAGGATGGAGAAGAGAATGAGGGGCAGGAATTTGCCCTCTGCCGCGGCCGCCACGATATTGGGGTCGACCAGGGACAGGAGGATATCGGAGATGCCCGCTTCCTCCGGCAGTGCAGGTTCCGCCCCGGCGGTCGCCGCCGCATTCACGCCCGCGCCCGGCTGGATGACATTGACGACGATGAGGCCCACGAGCACCGCCAGGGCGCAGGTGATGACGTAGTAGCTGAGGGTGACGCCGCCCAGCCGCCCGAGCTTGCGCACGTCGCCCAGCGAGGCCACGCCGGAGACCACCGCCGCCACGATGAGCGGCACGATGAGCATCTTCAGCGCATTGAGGAACAGGTCGCCCACCCATTTGACGGCGAGCATGCTTGGCCCGAACACCCAGCCGGTCAGAATGCCCACCAGGGCACCGACGATGATCCCGACCAGAATGAACATGGCGTTGCGATGTGACATGGCGCGACGCTCTCCCTTTCGCTCAACGTCACCCCCGCCCTGTGCGGGGGTCCGGCGCGCGCCTGTGGCGCGCACATACAAGAATGGCGGCCTTCGGCCGCACCGGATGCCCGCTCAAAGCTTGCGCTTAGCGACAAGCGGGGGGCGGGCATGACGACGGTGTTTCACTCGTCATCGCCAGATGCCCCCAAATCAGCGCGCGATCCTCCGAGCGACGATTACAGCAGCATCAGGCCCTCTTGGCCAGTTCCAACAGTTTGGCCGGATAGGCCTGGTTGTCCTGGTCCTCCACCCTGAGCAGCCGCATGCCGGTGTGAACGGCGGTCGGCTCCTCGCCCTCCACCGCCACCGTTTCCAGCCGCCGGCCCGCCGCGCGGACCACCACGTGCTCGGCGAGGACGCCCGCCAGCTCGTACCGCCGCCGCGATTTCTCGACAGGGAATGCATGCCCCGCCCGATGCCGGGAGAGGAAGTCGGCAAGGGCATCCGCATCCAGGTCCTGCTCGCCGGCCGTCGCCTCGCCGGAAAGGCCGAACGCCTGCTCCAGCCAGGGCGCCAGTTCGTCCATGGACAGGGGAAAGGCGATGCCGGCCACCGGCCGCCACAGCTCCAGCCGGCCCTCGCGCCTCAGCTTCTCCTTCACCTCGAACCGGCCATCGCGAATCTTCACGGCGAAGCGGTCCGCGCCGCCCAGGAGATAGGTTTCGCCCGACGGCTCCTCCCCCTTGAAGGTCCAGTCCCCGTCGAGCGCCGCCCGTTGCGCGGAGAGATCATCCCCCCAGCAGCGAAACTCAAAGCGGTCACCGCCCGGCATCAGCACCTCGCCCGGCGAACCGGTCGGTGGCTTCCACCAGCGCCTTTGCAATGCCGGGGTCGTTGGCGGCATGTCCCGCCGTCACCACCTGGAGCTCGGCATGGGGCATGACGGCGTGCAGTTCGTGAGCCGTCATCATGGGGCAGATCACGTCGTACCGCCCCTGCACGATGATGGTGGGAATGTCCTTCAGACGATGCGCCTCCTCCAGAAGCTGGTCCTCCCGCTCGAAAAATCCCCTGTTGACGAAATAATGGGTCTCGATGCGCGCCAGCGCATCGGCGAAGGCCGGCGCCTTCCATTCGTTGATGAAGCCGGTGTCCGGCTCCAGCAGGCAGGTGGAGGCTTCCCAGACGCTCCAGGCCCGGGCCGCCTCCTGGCGCACCTGTGCATCGTCGCCGGTGAGCCGCTTGTGATAGGCGGCGAGCATGTCGCCGCGCTCCGCCTCGGGAATGGCTTGCCTGAAAGGCTCGTAGGCATCGGGAAAGAGCGCGTTGGCCCCGTCCTGGAAGAACCAGTCCAGCTCCTTCTTGCGCACCAGGAAGATGCCGCGCACGACAAGTTCGCTGACCCGTTCGGGATGGGCTTCGGCATAGGCCAGCGCCAGCGTGCTGCCCCAGGAGCCGCCGAACACCTGCCACTGGCTGATGCCCAGATGCTCCCTTAAGCGCTCGATATCATCGACCAGGTCCCAGGTCGTGTTGTTCTCCAGGCTGGCATGGGGCCGGCTGCGGCCCGCGCCGCGCTGGTCGAAGAGGATGATCCGGTAGACATCGGGATTGAAGAAGCGCCGCTGGAAGGGGGACGTCCCGCCACCGGGACCGCCATGCAGAAAGACCACCGGCTTGCCGTCGCGCCGGCCCGACTGTTCGAAATAGAGATCATGGCCGCCGGGCACCGGCAGGAAGCCCGTCTCATAGGGCTCGATCTCGGGATAAAGGATGGAAGAAAGGTCGCTCATATTACTCCCTGCAGTAGAACTATCTGCGATTTATCGGAAATAGCGTGTCAAGAATCTCTTTTTGCCGTGCGAATATGTAAAATTTTAACCACCCGTTAACTTGCCTGGCCCAGCATCCAGGGCGGGCACACATCCGATCCTTGGGACCTTCACGCCGTGTTCGACCGAGAAGACCGACCCTTCGCTCTGATCGCCGATCCCGACAAGAGCCGCCGCAGCGCCATGCGCGACGCGCTCTCCCGTGTCGGCCTGGACGCCCGGTTCGAGGAGAATGGCCACGATGCGCTGGGCTGCTTCCTGACGCAACGCCCCGAACTGGTCATCACCGCCGCCCGCCTGCCGGAAATGGACGGCATGGTGCTGACCAAGACCATGCGCACCCTGCCCGGCTGCGAAACCCTGCCGATCCTCATGGTCACGGAAACGGAAACCCTGACGGACGACGATATCGAGCGGGCCTATCGCTGCGGTATCACCGACATCGTCCAGAACCCGCGCAACTGGACCCTTTTCTCCTACAGGATTTCATATTTGATGCGCGCCAACAATGCCGAGCAGGAACTCTCGGTGGCGCACGACTATATGCGCAAGGCCATCGACCTGTTTCCCGGCGGCTTCCTCATATACGACAGCCAGGACCGGCTGATGCTGGCCAACCGCAACGCGCGGGAGAAGATGCCGGGCCTGCATCTCGGCATGACGCCGCGGGACGCCTGGCGCTACGCCTACCGCTCCGGCGCCTTCGTCACCCGGGGGCAGGGCGAGGCGGAATGGATTCAGGACAAGGTCAACCACATGAACGCCGAGGGCTGGTGGGAGATCAATCTCCAGGGCGGCCGCTGCCTGCGCCTGCATTCCGCCCGGCTGGAGGACGGCAGCCGTTTCGCCATCTCGCTCGACATCACGGAGCAGCGGCAGAACGAGCGCAAGCTGCTCGCGGCCCGCCAGGAGGCCGAGGACGCCAACCGAATCAAGGCGCAGTTCCTCTCCGGCATGAGCCATGAGATCCGCACGCCGCTGAACGCCATCATCGGCTTCTCCGACATCATCCGCCGGGAAATGATGGGCAAGATCGACAATCCCGCCTATGTGGACTATGCGGCCGACATCAACACCAGCGCCAATCATCTGCTGGAGACGCTGACCCTGATCCTCGACATCTCCAAGGTGGAGACGGCGAGCACCATCCTCGTCGAGGAGGAATTCGACCTCTCGGGCACCCTGGGCAAGGCCCGGCGCAAATTCGCCGGGATCGCGGACGCCAAGACCATCGCCATCGAATGCGAGCCCTCCCCGGAAATCCTTGTGCTGGGGGACGAGACGCGCATGCTGCGCGCCGTCAACTGCATCGTGGACAATGCCGTGAAGTTCAGCCCGCCCCGCTCGACGGTGCGCATGGGCACGCGCGTCGCCGCCGGCGCGGTGGAGCTCTGGGTCCGCGACGAGGGCATCGGCATGACGAGCGCCGACCTGCCGCAGGCCTTCAAGCTCTTCTCGCAGCTCGACGATGCGACGGACCGGCGCTTCTCCGGCATGGGCATCGGCCTGGCCTACGCCAAGACCGTCATCGAGGCCCATGGCGGCAGCGTGCTCATGGACACGACGCTCAACCGCGGCACCCTGGTCACCCTTTCCCTGCCCCTCTCGCGGCTGGCGGAGAGCCCGCCCGAAATCCGGGATCGCCCCTCCCGCATGACCGGCTGAACGGTCGCATCCCTCTGACTTTCCTGATAGGATCGCCCCCGACAGAGGGAACGCCCCAATGAAAGAGTTTCGTATCGCGCTGGTCTGTTACGGCGGCGTGTCGCTGGCCGTCTACATGCATGGCGTGACCAAGGAAATCCACAAGCTCGTCCGGGCCTCGGCCGCCTATGACCGCTTCCGCGAGGGCCGGCTGAAAAGCAATCCGTTCGACCCGGAAACCGAGACGGAATACGCCTATTGGGAGGTGCTGGACCGGCTGGAAGCGCACCAGCCCATCCGCGTGATCGTGGACGTGATCTCCGGCGCCTCGGCGGGCGGCATCAACGCCGTCTTCCTGGGCAAGGCGCTGGCCCACAATGCCACGCAGGAGCATCTGCGCGGCCTGTGGCTGAAGAACGCCTCCCTGCAGGAGCTGACCAGCGAGATTCATGAGGACGTGCCCTGGTTCCTGCGCTGGGCCACACCCCTTTTCTCCCGCGTCACCGGCCTCAAGAAACTGTTTCCCGAGCTCAAGGGCTCCTACGGCTACCTGATGGCCTTCACCTTCCACGCGGCGCTGCGCCGGGAGGTGGCCCCGCCGTTCGACGGCGACCGCATGCTGGGCTGGCTCTATGACGGGCTGGCCGGCATGAAACGCGTGCCCGGCGACCGGGTGGAGCAGGATTCCCTGGTCCCCGATACCCAGTCCCTGGACCTTTATATCACCACCACCGATTTCTACGGCTATCCCAGCTTCATCCCGGTGCATGACCCGGCGGGCCACGGCGTCCACGACCAGAAGTACCGGCATGTGCTGCGCTTTATATATGACGCCCGTAATGGCAGACGCGACGATTTCGGCATCAACGCCGAACTGGCCTTCGCGGCGCGCGCCACCTCCAGCCTGCCGGGCGGTTTCTCGCCCACCCAGATCGGCGACCTGAAGCGCGTTCTCGGCGCCAAACTGGTGCAGAACAGCGAACCGCCCGTCAACGAGACCGATTTCATCAGCCGGCAGTTCCGCGAATACGGGCTGGCGGGCGCCGACGTGCTCCGCACCTGCTTCGCCGACGGCGGCATCCTGGACAACCAGCCCTTCAGCAATGCCATCCGCGCCATCGCCAAGCGCAGCGCCACGCAGCAGGTGGTGCGCCGAATCCTCTATATCGACCCGCATCCGATCTCCGAGCCCGCCCCAGTCGACGGGCGTCTGCCCGGCACTTTCGAGACGCTCCTGGGCTCCCTCTCGCGCATTCCCAAGCACGAGCCGGTGCATGACGAAATCTGGGCGCTGAGCGGCTTCAACCGCCGCATCCACCGCATCAACGACACGGTGGACAGCTCCCGCGGCATCGTCGAGAAACTGGTCAGGGAAGTGGGCGAGACATACGGCCTCGAGCTCAAGGCCGACATCGAGGTGCTGGAGAAATGGCGTCAAGCGGTGAACCGGCATGCCTCCGGCCTGGAAGTGGCGGGCTATGTCAGCTATGTGGGCTTCAAGCTGCGCTCCATGGCCGACGAACTCTCCGCCGCCATCTGCCAGCAGCTCAATTATCCGGCCAATTCCGGCCATGCGCTGTTCGTGCTCAACGTGCTCAAGGCCTGGATGGAGCGCCGGCGGCTCCTGCCCGTGGGCGAAAGCGTGAACGAGGACCAGACGGCCTTCCTCAAGCTCTTCGACATCGGTTTCCGGCGCCGGCGCGTGCGCTTCCTCATCAAGGACATCAACGCGCTCTATCGGGGTGCGCGCCGGCCCGGCCAGCGGCCCGGCACAAGCGAGCTGGACGGGCTCAAGCGCGCCCTCTACGACCTTCTGGACCGGTATCACGCCAACCTTCTGGGCGGCGACAAGGAAGCGGCACTCTATCCGCTCATGGAAGCGGCCTTCGGCGAGACCCTGCTCACCCCCCTCATCCAGAGCGGACAGGTGGAGCCGCACGCCTTCCTGGACGAATATGGCGACCGGGTGGATGCCTATTACGCCGCGCTCCGGAACGCCATCTGGGACGACAAGACGCCGCTGCATCAGTCGCTCAGCGCCATTGTCGCCGGCTGCGCCGACTGGCCGGAGCCCGCCGCCCGCGAATTCCTCACCCGCTTCGTCGGCTTTCCCTTCTGGGACATCATGATCTTCCCCTTGAGCGACATGGGCGATGTTGGCGAACTGTACGAGATTCGCGGCGTGCGCATGAGCCCCAACGATTCCCGCCTGATCATAGACGGCGGGGCGGAGAAGAAGCTGCGCGGCGTCAGGTACCAGCATTTCGGCGCCTTCTTCAGCCGCTATGCGCGGGAGAACGACTATCTTTGGGGGCGGCTGGACGCAGCGGAACGGCTGATCGACGTCCTGGTGGACGCCGCGCTGGAGGACACCGGCCACGAAGTGCCGACCGACGAATACATGCCGGAGAAGACCATGGCGCTGGATGCCATCCTCAACGACGAGGAGCGCCACCTGCACGTGCTGAAAAGCCGCATCTCGGCCCTCAGGCGCATGCTCGACCGCTCCAAGGCGCGGTCGAGGGCGTCATGATATGACTAATATCATATTATATACGTCATATTTCTATTCGGCGGAACCGCCACCCCTCACCCGGCGCATCGCGCCGACCTCTCCCAAGGGACAGGTAGAGAGCGCTCCCTCTCCCTCAGGGAGAGGGCTGGGGTGAGGGTGTTCACGCCGCAGCCTCCACCCTAGGGTCTATGGACATTTGGCCTGAGGAAGACTTTGGCTCTGGCCGGGCCCCATTTATCCGTTAGATTCTAAAGAGGCGCCGTGGCCGCCTTCAGCCAGTCCCGCGTTTCCGCGTCCAGGCCGGGGCTGATCTCTTCCCACACACGGGCATGGTAGTCATTGATCCACTGGCGCTCGTCGGCATCCAGCATGTCGACATCGATGAGCCGGCGGTCGATGGGAGCGAGGGTCAGCGTCTCGAAACTGTAGAAGGGGCGCGTGCCCTCCGTGACCGGCTCCTCCCTCACCGCCACCAGGCTTTCGATGCGGATACCGAAGGCGCCGGGCTTGTAGTAGCCGGGCTCGTTGGAGACCACCATGCCGGGCATGAGCGCCACGTCGCCGCCCCGCTTGCTGATGCGCTGCGGCCCCTCATGCACGTTGAGATAGCTGCCGACGCCATGGCCCGTGCCGTGGTCATAGTCCAGCCCCGCCGCCCAGAGGGACCGGCGGGCCAGGCTGTCCAGGCTGCTGCCGCTGGTGCCCTTGGGAAAACGCACGGCGCCGAGCGCGATATGTCCCTTGAGCACGCGGGTGAAGCAGTCCTTCTGCTCCGCCGTTGGCGCGCCGATGGCAACGGTACGGGTGACGTCCGTCGTGCCGTCGAGATACTGCCCGCCGGAATCGACAAGGAAGAGTTCGCCCGCGCCCAATGTGCGGTTGGTCTCCTCGGTGGCGCGGTAGTGGATCACGGCGCCGTTGGGTCCGGAGCCGGAGATCGTATCGAAGCTCAGGCCCTGGAACTTCTCGCCCTCTGCTCGGAACCGCTCCAACTCCTCCACCGCCGTCAGCTCATCCACGCCGTTGCCCGCCACCTGCTTGTCGAGCCAGGCGAGAAAGCGGGTCAGCGCCACGCCGTCCCGCCGGTGCGCCCGGCGCATGCCCTCCAGCTCCACGGGATTTTTCAGGGCGCGCGGCATGAGGCACGGGTCCTCCGCCGGCAGCACCCGCCCGCCGCCCTCCTCGATCGCCTGCACGAGGGCGAGGGGGATGATGTTCGGGTCGGCCATGATGCCCTGGCTGGCGGCCTCGGCCTTCAGGTCCGCGGCCAAGCTCTCTGGCGGGCAAAGCGTGACGGCGGCGCCCAGATGGGCGCGCAGCCCCTCGCCGCATTTCGCCTTGTCGATATAGAGCGCGGCCGTGCCGTCCCCCATCACCAGGGCGCGGGCCTCCACTACGGGCGTGAACGGCCCGTCGGAGCCCCGGATATTGAAAAGCCAGGCCACGGAATCGAGAGCCGTGATAAGGGCCGCCCGCGCACCGGCCCGGGCCACCGTTTTCGAGATGACGTCCAGCTTCTCGGCGGCCGTACGGCCCGTATATTCCAGCGCGTGGGGCACGGCCTTTCCCATGGGCGGCGCCGGCTGGTCGGCCCAGAGATCATCGATGGGATTCTCCGCCAGCGGCCGCAGCTGGCCGCCCGCCGGGGCCAGGCTGTGCTGCCAGAGATCGCGGAAGGCCAGCGTGTGCAGCCACGGGTCGTAAGCGATGACATCCCCCGAGGCCACCTGCTCCGCCGCCCATTCATGGGCGCGCTTGTCGGCGATGTTGTGGATCTCGAAAATCTCGCCGTCCACCTGCCGGGCGGCCTGCAGGTCGTAGCGCCCGTCCACGAACAGGGCCGCCTTCTCCGCCATCACCACGGCGGTGCCCGCCGAGCCGGTGAAGCCCGTCGCCCAAGCCAGGCGTTCGGCATGGGGCGGGATGAACTCGTTCTGGTATTCGTCCTCGTGGGGGATGACCATGCCCTGCACGCCCAGGGCCTTGAGCCGCGCCCTCAGGTCCGCCACCCGCTTCTTCATCTCCGCACGCTTGTCCATACAGTTCCCTACAATCGATTGACGCGCCGCGACCATGCGGCGACACCCTGCAGCAGAATCTCCGTCAGCCTCGCCTGGTCGGCCGGCGGCATGGTCAGGGCCGGCGTTACATATACTATATCGCCGAACGGACGAATCCAGGCGCCGGCCTCGACGAAATGCGCCTTCAGCCAGCCGAAATCGCCGGGATTTTCCAGCTCGATAGCGCCGATGCCTCCCAGCACGCGAACGTCCCGCACCCCCGCGATGTCCCGCGCCGGGGCCAGTTGCTCGCGCAATCGGGCCTCCATGGCGCGCGCCTGCTCCAGCCGGGGCTCCCGCTCGAACAGGTCCAGCGAGGCATTGGCGGCGGCGCAGGCCAGGGGATTGCCCATGAAGGTGGGCCCGTGCATGAGCGCAGCACCCGCATCGTCGGACAGGAAGGCATTGAATATCTCGTCGCTCGCCACGGTGGCGGCAAGAGAAAGCGCGCCCCCGGTCATGGCCTTGCCCAAAGTGATGATGTCCGGCACCACGCCCGCCTGCTCTATGGCGAACATGCTGCCGGTACGGCCAAAGCCCGTGAATATCTCGTCGCAAATCATTACGATTTCGTAATCATCGCAGATTCTGCGGATACGGCGCAGCGTTTCCGGCGGATGCATGCGCATGCCGCCCGCCCCCTGCACCAGCGGCTCCACCACCATGGCGGCAATGGTCTTTGCCTGGGGCTCGACGAGGTTCCGCAGCGCCTGTTCGCCCGCCTCGTCTTTCGGCAGGGGCGCCGTGATCTGCGGCTGGAAGGCGCCGGCGAAGAGCCTGTGCATGCCCTCCTTGGGGTCGCAGAGCGCCATGGTGGCGAAGGTATCGCCGTGATAGCCGTCCTCGAAGGCGACGATGCGCGCCTTGTCGCGATACCCGCGGTTGATGAAGAACTGGATGGCCATCTTGAGGGCCACCTCCACGGACACGGACCCGGAATCGGCGAAAAACACATGGTTCAGGCTGCCGGGCAGCATGTCCGCCAGCCGCGCCGCCAGCCGCGCCCCCGGCTCGTGCACCAGCCCGCCCAGCATGATATGGGGCATCGTGTCGAGTTGCGCCTTGATGGCCTCGGCGATATGGGGATGATTGTAGCCGTGCACCGCCGTCCACCAGGAGGCGATGCCGTCGATGAGCCGCCGCCCGTCCGCCAGCTCGATCATATGGCCCTGCGTTTTCACCGCCGGCCAGGGGGCCGGGGCGGTCTGCATCTGGGTATAGGGAAGCCAGATATGCGCCCGCGCCGCGCTCAGCCAGTCGGGCGCATTGCGGGGCGCGTCAGAGGTCGGCATTCTCGGGCCGCATGCCCAGCTTGCCGAGCAATGCCATATCCTCGTTTTCCTTCGGGTTGCCCCGGGTCAGCAGCTTCTCGCCATAGAACATGGAATTGGCGCCGGCCAGGAAGCAGAGGGTCTGCGTCTCCTGGGACATGTCCTCGCGCCCGGCGGAAAGGCGCACATGCGAGCGCGGCATGAGGATGCGGGCGACAGCGATGGTGCGCACGAACTCGATGGCGTCCACCGTCGAGCCGTCGGCGAAGGGCGTGCCCGGCACGCCGATCAGATTGTTGATGGGCACGCTCTCGGGGTGGGGGGCCAGATTGGCCAGCACCTGCAGCATGCGCACCCGGTCGAGCCGCGTCTCCCCCATGCCCAGGATGCCGCCGGAGCACACCTTCATGCCCGCCTTGCGCACCCGGTCCAGCGTCTCCAGCCGGTCCTCGAACGAGCGGGTGGTGATGATATGGGCGTAATATTCAGGCGAGGTGTCGATATTGTGGTTGTAATAGTCGAGCCCGGCCTCGGCCAGCCGGTCCGCCTGATCCTGGGTCAGCATGCCCAGCGTCATGCAGGTCTCCAGCCCCATGCCTTTGATGGCTTTCGTGATCTCGGCGATCTTCTCGATATCCCGGTCCTTGGGCTCGCGCCAGGCGGCCCCCATGCAATAACGCGTGGCGCCCATCTCCTTGGCCCGCGCCGCATCCTGCACGATGCGCTCGACGGCCATCAGCTTCTCGGCCTTCAGCCCCGTGTCATAATGCGAGGATTGCGGGCAGTATTTGCAGTCCTCCGCGCAGCCGCCGGTCTTGATGGAGAGAAGCGTGGAGAGCTGCACCTCATTGGGGTCGAAATACTGCCGGTGCACCGTCTGCGCCTTGAAGATGAGGTCGGAGAACGGCAGGTCGAAGAGCCCCGATATCTCCTCCACCGTCCAGTCATGACGGATCGTGGAATCCACTGCCCCCTCGATTTCCCTGACCGGCGTTTCGACGTTCATGAGCACCCTTCCCGATGTGGCGAGTTTGTCGGATTTGTCATATTCATACGACATACACCTCCCAACAACGGGGAATAAAGTCAAGGTGGGAGTATGGGACGGGCAGTCGCCCTCACCCCACCCCTCTCCCCCGGGAGAGGGAGCATCTTCACCTCTCCATCGGGAGAGGTCGGTGCGCGCCAGCGAGCCGGGTGAGGGGCAGGCATATCCGCCGGATTGACCTCCCCTCCTCCCCGCGCAACACTGCGCGCATGACCGATCTGGACATGGCCGCCCAAGAGGCGTTGAGGACATTGGAAGAGAAGGGCCTGTTGCGCCGCATCCAGGAGACGGAAGCGGCGGAGGGTATGGCCGTGCTGCGCGACGGCCGGCGGCTGGTCAATTTCTCCAGCAATGATTATCTGGGCCTTGCCCACGACCCGGTGCTGACGCTGGCCGCCAGTGAAGCGGCAACGGAATATGGCGCCGGCGCGGGAGCGGCCCGGCTGGTGACCGGCAATCATCCGCTCTATGCCCGGCTTGAGCGCAAGATCGCCGAGGTGAAGGGCACCGAGGATGCCGTGGTGTTCGGCAGCGGCTATCTGGCCAATGTGGGCACCATCCCGGTGCTGGCCGGGCGGGGCGACCTGGTGCTCACCGACAAGTTCGCCCATGCCTGCATCCTCGATGGCGGGCATCTCTCGGGCGCCGACATGCTGCGCTTCCGCCACAACGACATGGCGCATCTGGAAGATCATCTGAAGACCCACCGGGGCAAGGCCCGGCGCTGCCTCATCGTCACGGACGGCGTCTTTTCCATGGATGGCGACCTGGCGCCGCTGCCCGACATCCTCTCGCTGGCCGAACAGTATGACGCCTGGGTGATGACCGATGACGCCCATGCGCTCGGCGTGGTCGGCCTGGGCAAAGATCGGGGGCGCGGCTCGGGCTTCGCCTTCGACCCGGTGGCAACGGCCGATGTGCAGATGGGCACGCTCTCCAAGGCCGCCGGCTCCTACGGCGGCTATGTGGCGGGCTCCCGGCCGCTGTGCGACTGGCTGAGGAACCGGGCGCGCAGCTTCGTCTATGCCACCGGCCTGCCGCCGGCGGTCATCGCCGCCTCCATCGCCGCCATGGATATCATCACGCTGGACGCCGAACGCGTGGCCCGGCCGCTTGAACTCGCCGCCCGGCTGGCCAACCGGCTGGGCCTGCCCGAGCCGGAAAGCGCCATCCTGCCCCTCATCATCGGCGACGCGGATGCCGCGGTGGCGGCAGCCCGGACGCTGGAGGAGGAAGGATTCCTGGTGGCAGCCATCCGCCCGCCCACCGTGCCCCAGGGCACGGCGCGCCTGCGCATCACCCTCTCCGCCGCCCATGAGGAGCCGGAGGTGGACGCTCTGGCCAACGCGCTCATCAGCCTGGGACTCGCCGGATGACGGGGCGCTGGTTCATCACCGCGACGGGGACCGATGTGGGCAAGACCCATGTCACCTGCGCGCTCCTGCGCCACTGGCGGAGCCGGGGAATCGAAGTCCGGGCGCTGAAGCCCGTGATCTCGGGGTTCTCGCTGGATGACCCGGCGACCGACAGCCACCGCATCCTCGCCGCCATGGGTTGGGAGGCGAGCCCGGCCAATCTCGCCGCCATCTCGCCCTGGCAGTTCAGGGCGCCGCTCTCTCCCGACGTGGCGGCGGCCCGCGAGGGCCGGCACATCGCCCCAGACGACCTCATCCGCTTCTGCCGCAAAACCATGGAGGAAGCGGACACGCCGCTTCTCATCGAGGGCGTGGGCGGCACCCATGTGCCCATCGACCGGCATTTCCTGGTGGCGGACTGGATGGCGGCGCTGGATATCCCGGTGGTGCTGGTGGCGGGCTCCTATCTCGGCACGCTGAGCCACACCATCGCCTGCCTGGAGTCGCTCGCCGCACGGGGCATTGCCGTCGCCGCCGTGGCGATCTCGGAAAGCGAGACCTCGCCCATGCCGCTCGCCGAAACGCAAACGGCACTGGCGCAGCAGGTGCAGCCAGTGCCGATCGTCTCTTTGCCCCGCAGGACGGATGGCGAGGGCGTCTCCGCCCTGGCAAACATCCTTGTTTCCTGATCCGTGCGTCATGCCATAGCGCTCCCCTCCCTGGATGGGAGGGGCTGGGGGAGGGTGATGTTTCCCCATAATCCGCCAGTTGTTATGCGGCGGGCATCACCCCACCTCAATCCTCCCCCATCAAGGGGGAGGAAGGCATATTTTGGGCGGGGGTGACGCATCAACGTCAGAACAGCCCCTGAATCTGGCCCTTGTCGTCGAGACGGATGGAATCCGCCGACGGCACGCGGGGCAGGCCGGGCATGCGCATGATGTCGCCGCAGACGGCCACGACGAACTCGGCACCCGCCGAGAGGATGACGTCGCGCACCGGCACCTCGTGGCCCGTCGGCGCGCCGCGCAGGGCCGGGTCGGTGGAGAAGCTGTACTGGGTCTTGGCCATGCACACCGGCAGGTGGCCGTAGCCGTCCTCTTCCCAGGCCTTGAGCTTGTTGCGCACGCTGGAGTCGGCAATGGCCTCGGTGGCGCGGTAGATCTTCTTGGCGATGGTGTCGATCTTCTCGAAGAGCGGCATGTCGTCACCATAGATCGGCTTGAAGTCGGCCGTGCCGCCTTCCACCAGCTCGACAACCTTGTGCGCCAGCTCCTCGGTGCCCTTGGAGCCGTTGGCCCAATGGGTGCAGAGCACGGCCTCGGCGCCGGCGGCCTGGGCGATTTCCTTCACCGCGGCCACTTCCTCGTCGGTGTCGGTGACGAAATGGTTGATGGCCACCACCACCGGCACGCCGAAGGAGCGCACGTTCTCGATATGCCGCGCCAGGTTGGAGCCGCCCTTCTTGACGGCGGCCGCATTGGCCGTGCCGAGGTCCGCCTTCTCCACGCCGCCATGCATCTTGAGGGCGCGCACCGTGGCGACGATCACCGCGGCGGACGGCTTGAGGCCGGCCTTGCGGCACTTGATGTCGAAGAATTTCTCGGCGCCCAGGTCGGCGCCGAAACCGGCTTCCGTCACCACATAGTCGGCGATCTTGAGGGCCGTCGTCGTGGCCAGCACGGAGTTGCAGCCATGGGCGATGTTGGCGAACGGACCACCGTGGATCAGCACGGGATTGTTCTCCAGCGTCTGCACGATGTTGGGCTGCAGGGCGTCTTTCAGGAGCACGGTCATGGCGCCGGAGGCATTGAGCTCGCTGGCCAGCACGGCCTTGCGCTCGCGGGTGTAGCCGGCATGGATGTTGCCCAGGCGGCGCTCAAGGTCCTTCAGGTCCTTGGCGAGGCAGAGGATGGCCATCACTTCCGAGGCCACGGTGATGTCGAAGCCGTCTTCGCGCGGGAAGCCGTTGGAAACACCGCCCAGCGAGTTGACGATGGAGCGCAACGCGCGGTCGTTCATGTCCAGCACGCGGCGCCAGGCCACGCGGCGCGGGTCGATGCCCAGCTTGTTGCCCCAGTAGATATGGTTGTCGATGAGGGCGGCCAGCAGGTTGTTGGCCGAGGTGATGGCGTGGAAGTCACCGGTGAAGTGGAGATTGATGTCCTCCATGGGAACGACCTGGGCATAACCGCCGCCGGCGGCACCGCCCTTGACGCCGAAGCACGGGCCGAGCGACGGCTCGCGCAGCGCCGCCATGGTCTTCTTGCCGATGGCGTTCAGGCCGTCGGCGAGGCCCACGGTGGTCGTGGTCTTGCCTTCACCCGCCGGCGTCGGGTTGATGGCGGTGACCAGCACCAGCTTGCCGTCCGCATTCCCCTGGACGCTGTTGATGAAGTCCCACGAGATCTTCGCCTTGTATGGTCCGTAGTTCAGGAGCGCGTCCTGCGGAATGCCGACCTTCTCGCCCACTTCGGCGATGTTCTTCATCTTCGCTTCGCGCGCGATTTCAATATCAGATTTTGCCATGGAATTCTTTCGTCCCTGCTGTTCGCAACAACGCCGCCCGGGGCGGCGTGCTCATGTGCTACATATTTTGTGGCCGCAGAACAACGGCCTTTCATGCCGGCCATCGGGGGGACAGCCGACTCTCAATTCGACGGGTCCGCATTATCGGGGCCGTCATAGTAATCTGGCAACAGCTTTTTCACCAAAGGTCCGTTGCTGGCCCAGGCATGACAGCCATTGAGCTGAAACGGACGCGACTTGCCGTCCGATGGCGGCCCCTTGGAGGCGTTCCGCGCCGCCTCGGGAGACTCGCGCCGCTGCTTGCCGGCCGGAATGGTCTGGTAGGCGACGGTGGCCATGCGGCCGATGAGCTCCACCACATGGGTGCAGCCCTGTATCCCGCCCACCAGGCTGTTGAGCTTCAGGGTGAAGCCAGGCGCGATCTTCACCCCCACCAGCTTCTGGAAATCCGGCTCGATATTCGAGCAGATGGAAAAGGGTGTCCCCTGCATGGAGACCTCCACGGCGGTGATGGTCATCTGGTCATCGAGGGTGAGGCGCACCAGCATGTCGTGCAGCGGCGTGCCCGGCTCCATCCAGCCCCGCCACTCGTTCTCGAATCCGTAGTCCTTGGTGTCGGTCAACCGGCCCTCGATGTCCCAGAGCCCGTCCTCGCGGTCATAGCCCTCGCAATCGATGATGCGGCGATGGAGCCGCTGGCGCGGCGCGGGTGGCGAAAGGCTCATGGGATCGTCCAATCTCTTCTCTGCTGTCTCCGGGGAGCGTGCGCGCGGCCTGGCAAAGTCTGCCGCTCCCGGCAATTTGTGCCGAGCCTAATGCAGATGCCCGCGGATGCAAAAGGCAAAAAACCGCAATTTCCGGCGGCCCCCGCCGGCGCCCCGCCTTTGGCCCGTCTCTTGCTTGCATGAGGGGAAAACCATTGGAGAGCCCATGTACCCCCATCCCACCGACACCACGCCCGCGCCCATCAAGACGCCCTGTTTCGAATTTGTCGCCCGTGTTTTCGTGCGCAATTTCGGCGAGGACGCGCTGGCCATGATCGACCGCACCATTGAAGGACTCGAAGCCAAAGGCGAGGACGCCGCCCTGGAGATCTGGCACGACATCCGCGCGACGCTGCTGCGCCAGTCGGTCACCCCCGCGCCGGCCCTGCTGCAATAGAGCCCCGTTATACTCAATTTTAATCAATAACGGTCAGCATTCCGGAATCGGCCGGACCCAATTTTGCTATTGCCGCCAGGTCCGCGCCCCCTGTGGTTTTGAAGGAGAGGACCATGGCCACGTTCGGCCGCCGCAGAACGTCATCCATCGGCGACAGCATCGCCCGCACCAGGCCCGCCCGCTACACCGCCAGCGAGGTTCTGGAAGCCTTCGCCCCGCAGGAGGAGGACGCGGCGCCCGATACCGAGGTTGAAGCGGAAGCCGTCGAGGTGCTTGTCCCTTCCAGGCCGCTGCCGGTGCCGGTTTCCCCGCACACGCCGGACCGCCTGGACCAGATCCGCGCGCAGATCGCGCCGCTCCTCATGGAGCAGATCGATATCGAGAGCGCCGCCCGCCTCTCCCCCGCAGAGCTGGCCGGGGAAATCACTCCCATCGTCACCGAGCTGCTCCACCAGCTCAGGATCACGCTCAATCAGTCCGAGCAGGCCCAGATCGAGAGCATGCTGCTGGATGATATGATCGGCCTCGGGCCGCTGGAGCCGCTCCTCAAGCGGGACGACGTCAACGACATCCTGGTCAACGGCGCCGGGCAGGTCTACATAGAGACCAGGGGCAAGCTGCAGCTGACCGACGCCCGTTTCCGGGACAACAACCATGTGATGCAGGTGGCCACCCGTATCGTGGCTGCCGTGGGCCGCCGCATCGACCAGTCCACGCCGCTGGCCGACGCACGCCTGGCCGACGGCTCGCGCGTCAACGTGGTGGCCCCGCCCCTCTCCCTCAAGGGACCGGCCATCTCCATCCGCAAATTCTCCCGCCAGACCATCAGCCTCAAGCAGATGGCCCGCCAGGGCAACATCTCGCCCGAGCTGGGCCGGGTGCTGGAAATCGCCGCCGCCTGCCGTCTCAACATCATCATCTCGGGCGGCACGGGCTCGGGCAAGACAACGATGATGAACGCCATGTCGGAGCTCATCGACCATGAGGAGCGCATCGTCACCATCGAGGACGCGGCGGAGCTGCAGCTCCAGCAGCCCCATGTGGTGCCCCTGGAGACCCGCATCTGCAACCTGGAGGGCAAGGGGGAGATCACCATCCGCGACCTGGTGAGGAACGCCCTGCGCATGCGCCCCGACCGCATCATCGTGGGCGAGGTCCGCGGGGCTGAAGCCGTGGACATGCTGCAGGCCATGAACACCGGCCACGACGGCTCCATGGCGACGCTGCACGCCAACAATCCGCGAGAGGCGCTCACCCGCCTGGAGAACATGGTCAACATGGCCAATCTGAACCTGCCCTATTCCGCCATCCGCCGGCAGATCGCCGATTCGGTGAACCTCATCATCCAGGTGAACCGCATGCGCGACGGCAAGCGGCGCGTGGTCGCCGTCACCGAGGTCGTGGGCATGGAGGGCGAGGTCATCACCACCCAGGACCTGTTCAACTTCCGCTTCACCGGCGAGGATGAGCGGGGCAATCTCCAGGGCGCCTTCGTCTCCTCCGGCATCAAGCCGCATTTCACGCCCCGCGCCGAATATTACGGCCTGGACAAGGCCCTCTCCGCCGCCATGCAGGCCGGCCAGTCGGAGGCCGCACAATGACCCTCGACATGCAGCCCAGGGCCGGCAGCCGCATCCGCAAGAAGAGCACCGTCGAGGTGGAACTGATCCTCGAAGACGGCACGAACCTGAGCTGCGAGGTCTTCGTGACACCGGGCGAGCGCGTCCTCGACCTCCTCAACAGCCCCCTGCCCTTCATGCCCGTGCGGCTGGAGAACAGCGAAATCCTGCTGGTGAGCAAGAAGTCCGTCGTGGTCTGCAAGCCCCTCGACCAGCCGAACTGAGCATGCCTTTCCGGCTGTGATGAGGGCAGGGATGTGGGGACTTTCTTTCCCCATCAAGGGGAGGAAGACAATGGCCGGAACAAGAGCTTTTTCAGACTCGTCCATCCCGTTTCGCAGAGGTCTCGCGCACGCGGGAATCCTGGCCCCGCGCGAGATTCCGGCTCTGCGGAGCATCGCTGCGTGCCGCACCGCGTCCGGAATGACGGAACCTGTGCAGGGCGATTGCATATGAGTGGTTTTGTTCCCACTCTCTTCGTCACTCGCCGGCTTGACCGGCGAGTGACGATCAGGGAAAGCCATGCCTTCACTCATATGCAATACCCCTGGGAGCTGGTCGCCGCCCCGCATTGACCTGACCGCCGTCCTGCGGGAGACTTGGGCCTCATTGGCCCGCAGTCAGGACACAGCATGCGCGCGGCACACGCCTTCCAGCTTCCCCAGGCCGTCAGGGACGGCAATCTCTTCGATCTCGATCCCGATGCCGCTGTGGCTTTGGAGCGGCTGGACTCCACCGTCACCGGCCGATGGGGCGACACGCTGCGCGATTTCGGCGCCTGGGTCGCCGGGCCGGTGGACCGGGAAGCCGAATACACCGACCGGCATGCGCCGCCGAAGCTCATCCCTTATGACGGCGAGGGCAATCTCACCAACCGCATCCTCTACAACCCCGCCTGGGAGGCCATGTCGGCCGAGGTCTATGCGCGCGGTGTCATCGGGCTGAATTACGGGCCCGAGCCGGCGCCCTATCTCGCCACCTTCGCCATGGGCTACATGCTCAGCCAGGCGGACGTTTCCCTGCATTGCCCCGTCACCATGAGCGGCGCCGTGGCCTATGTGCTGGACCGTTTCGCGCCGGACGAGGTGAAAAACCGCTTCCTGCCCGACCTCACCCGCCGGGACGGCAAGGCCCTCTCCGGCGGCACCTGGGCGACGGAACTGCACGGCGGCTCCGACATCGGCGCCACCACCACCACCGCCACGCCCGCCGGCGATGCGCCCGGCGTCTTTTGCCTCAATGGCCTCAAATGGTTCACCAGCAACGCCAATGGCGGCCTGGCGCTGGCCACCGCCCGGCCCGACGGCGGCGTGGAGGGCACAAAGGGCCTCGGCATCTACCTCGTTCCCACCCATCTGGCGGACGGCACGGCCAATCCCATGCGCATCCGCCGGCTGAAGGACAAGCTGGGCACCTGCGGCATCGCAACGGGTGAGATCGACCTCACGGACACGCAGGGCTGGGAGGTGGCGGCCCCGCCCCGCGGCTTCAGGCTGATGATGGCGGCCCTCGAATTCAGCCGCATCCACAATGCCATGGCGGCCGCCGGCGTGGCCCGCCGGGCCTATCTGGAGGCGGTGATCTTCGCGGAAGGCCGGACAGCCTTCGGCCACACCATCACCCGCTACCCCATGGTGCAGGCGGAGATCATGAAGATCCTCTCTCCCCAGCTTGCCGGCATGCACCTGGCCTTCAACGCCGCCCACGCCTTCGACGAGGCGGCGGACGTGGATGTGGACGATGCGGAAAATCCCCGCCGGGTGAGGCTGCGCCTCATGACCGCGCTCGCCAAATACTGGACGGCGGAGATGTGCGTGCGCGCCGCCAGCCGCGCCATCGAGGCCATTGGCGGCAACGGCTATGTGTATGACCGCATCACCCCGCGCCTCCTGCGCGACGGGCAGGTGCTGAGCGTCTGGGAAGGGCCGGCCAATATCCAGGCGCTGGAGATGCTGCGGCTCCTCGACCCGCGCTTCGGCGGCTTCACCCTCTTCGAGGAGGAGGTGGAACGCCTGCTCGGCGTCGGGGACGACGCCTCCCGCGCCGCCGGGGCGGACCTCGTGGCGCCCGTGCGCCAGCTTCTCGCCCATTGCCGCGAGGCCGTGGCCCTGATGGCGCGGTCGCCTGAGCTGGCGACGCGCCACGCCCGGCGTCTCCTGGCGCTGATGAGCGACATCCTGGCCGCCGCCTGTCTGGTGGATGCCGCCGCGCGCGACGCCCGGACCGGCAACCGGCGCATGGCGATGATCGCCCGTTTCTTCGTGGACGAGCAGATGGTGAACAGCCAGGGCTGGCGCATCAGCAACACGCCGGATTGGCTCGGCAGCGTTTTCGGGTCTATCATCCGCCACCAACCCATCGACTGACGACCAAGGACCTCATGCCCACATATAGAGCCCCCGTGGCCGACATGGCCTTTCTCCTCAATGACGTGCTGAGAATCGAGGAGTACTCCAATATCCCCGGTTTCGACGAAGCCTCGCCCGATCTGGTGCAGGCCATCCTGGCGGAAGGCGCCAAGCTGGCAGAGGAAGTGCTGCACCCCATCAACCTCTCGGGAGATGAGGAAGGCTGCAAGCTGGAAAACGGGGTGGTGACCACGCCCAAGGGCTTTCCGGAGGCCTACCGGCTCTATGCGGAAGCCGGCTGGACCAGCCTGACCGCCGATCCCGAATATGGCGGCCAGGGCCTGCCGGGCGTCCTCAACATGCCGCTTTCGGAAATGTTCGCCGCCGCCAACATGGCGCTGTCGCTCTATCCCAATCTCGCCTCCGGGGCCATTCTCACCATCCAGGCCCATGCCAGCGAGGAGCTGAAGAGGACCTTCCTGCCGCCCCTCGTCGAGGGCCGGTGGACGGGGACCATGAACCTCACCGAGCCCCAGGCCGGGAGCGATGTGGGCCTGTCGCGCACCCGGGCGGACCGCCAGGACGACGGCACATACAGGATCACCGGCTCCAAGATGTTCATCTCGGGCGGCGACCATGACCTGGCCGAGAACATCGTCCATCTTCTCCTCGCCCGCCTGCCCGGCGCGCCGGAGGGCACCAAGGGCATCAGCCTCTTCATCGTGCCCAAATTCCTGGTGAACGCGGACGGCTCGCTGGGCGAACGCAACGCCATCTCCGTCGGCTCCATCGAGGAGAAGATGGGCATTCACGGCAACGCCACCTGCCTGCTCAACTATGACGGCGCCACCGGCTACCTGGTGGGCGAGGAGAACAAGGGGCTGAACGCCATGTTCACCATGATGAACGAGGCGCGCATCAGCGTCGGCCTGCAGGGCGTGGGCGTGGGCGACGCCGCCTATCAGAACGCCGCCAATTATGCGCGCGAGCGCCTGCAGGGACGGGCCTTCAATTCCGAGAAGCCGAAAACGCAAGCAGACCCCATCATCGTGCATCCCGACGTGCGCCGCATGCTCATGACCTGCCGGGCGCTGACCGAGGGCAACCGGGCCCTCGCCTACTGGACCGCCCTGCAGGACGACCTGGCCCACAAGTCGGAGGACGAAAAGCAGAAGCAGGACGCCTCGGACCTCTTGGGCCTGATGACACCCGTGGTCAAGGCCTTCGGCAGCGACAAGGGCTGCGAGGTGGCCAACCTGGCGCTGCAGGTCTTCGGCGGGCACGGTTATGTGCGCGAATGGGGCATGGAACACTATGCGCGCGACGCCCGCATCCCCCCGATTTACGAAGGCACCAACGGCATCCAGGCCATGGATTTGGTGACCCGCAAGCTGCCCCTGGAGGGCGGCCGGGCCGTCACCCTTTTCATGGGCCGGGTGGCCCAGGATATCGGTGCGGCCAACACGCCCGACCTGGCGCCCATGGCGCTCAATCTCGCAAAGGCGCTGGAGCACCTGCAGCAGGCCACCCTGTGGCTCGCCGAGAACGCGCAGAGGAGCCCCGACCATCTGGGCGCCGGCGCCGTGGACTACCTGCACCTCACGGGC
>Ga0164243_10001674_pt1 | contig 37389 bp, 54 predicted proteins | sample OricompcompostOP_FD_108781 | JGI IMG/M metagenome (GOLD analysis project Ga0164243, IMG submission 108781) | Organic Plus compost microbial communities from Emeryville, California, USA - Original compost - Organic plus compost (OP) | ecosystem: Engineered > Solid waste > Mixed feedstock >...
CCTTTACCAGCTCGCCCCGGAGGACGGTCGCAAGGCCGTCGACGGCGTGCAGGACGAGCCGATCTGGAAGCCCGAAATCGACGAGGAGTGGATCACTGTCGAAGGCGGGCCCACCGGATCCGTCCGGGCACGCATCGTCAAGCCGAAGGGAGCTATCGGCATTCTGCCCGTCGTGCTCTACACTCACGGCGCCGGCTGGGTCTTCGGCGACGCCCACACCCACGACCGCCTGGTCCGCGACCTCGCCGTCGGCACCGGCGCGGCCGTCGTGTTCCCAGAGTACGACCGCGCGCCGGAGTTCCAGTACCCGGTTCAGAACGAGCAGTCCTATGCCGTCGCACAGTGGGTCGTGCAGCACGGCACTGCGAAGGACCTCGATGGATCCAACATCGCGATCGCCGGCGATTCCGTCGGCGGCAATATGGCCATCGCCCTGAATCTGATGGGACAGGAGCGCGGAGATGTGACCTTTAAGGGCGCTGTACTGTTCTACCCCGTCACCGACGCGAAGTTCGACACCGAGTCGTACAAGGAGTTCGCGGAGGGGTATTTCCTCGCCCTCGACGGCATGAAGTGGTTCTGGGACCAGTACACGACGAGCGAGGAGGACCGCGCGCAGATCACCGCGTCCCCCCTTCGCGCGACGGAGGAGCAGCTGGCGTTCTTCCCCCCGACGCTCGTCATCAACGGCGAGGCCGACGTGCTCCGCGATGAGGGCGAGGCGTTCGCCGCGAAGCTCCGCCGCGCCGGCGTCGATGTCACACAGGTCCGCTACGCCGGGATCATCCACGACTTCGTGATGGTCAACAGCATGCACGACACGCACGCGGCAAAGGCCGCGGTCGCTCAGGCCGTCGCCCACCTGAAGAACGCCCTCTCGGCATAGCCGACGCCCCGCGGGTGTGGGCGCGACCCAACGCGAACCGCGCCCACATCCGCGCCCGATCACTTCATCGAATGGAAACACTGTGACTGATCAGACCGGCCCGGAGACGGCGTCCGAACCTCCCGTGGCGCAGGGACGCCTGCGACGTCGAGGCGGCGCGGAAGCTCAGCGCGCCGCGACGCTGGAGCTGTTCTACGACCTGGTGTTCGTTCCCGGAACTCGGGTAGGTAAATTCTCGACATCATTCCAACTCTCACAGATGAAAATGTCGGAACGAAACCCAGGCCGAATCAAACCGACGACGCGCTCTGGCTACGAGTACAGCCTGAACAGGCATGTACTCCCCCGATGGGGTCATGTGCAGCTGGCCGACGTGACATACACGGACCTGCAGCAGTGGGTGACGGAGCTCGCTGAAGCCCTGGCAGGCTCGACAGTCCGTCAGATCTACCACGTGATGAGTAGCATGCTCACACTCGCAGTGCGCGATCGCCGAATTCCACGAAACCCCGCGAAGGACGTCAAACTCCCCCGTGTGAACAAAGAACGACGAGGGTACCTCACGCACGAACAAGTCAGGATGCTCGCTGCGGCCGCCGGCTCCAACGGCGACATCATCGTCACACTCGCGTATACAGGCTTGCGCTGGGGCGAGCTAGCGGCTCTCACAGTGAAGAACGTCGACGTCGCACGTAGACGGCTGTCGATCGTCCAGAACGTGAGTGAGGTCGGAGGTCAGCTCATCTGGGGTACGCCCAAGAGCGGCAAGGCACGTGCGGTGGTGTTCCCCGCATTCCTGTTGCCCGCGATCCAGCGCCGCATTACCGGCAAGGGAAGCAACGAGACCGTGTTCTCGTCTCCGAATGGCTCCGTGCTCCGCAACAACAACTTCCGGCGTCGCATTTTCAACCCCGCAGTGGACGAGGCGCGCAAGGCGTCACCTCAGTTCCCGCGCATCACTCCGCACGATTTGCGCCACACAGCCGCCAGCTTGGCAGTGTCCGCTGGCGCGAACGTGAAAGCGATCCAGCGGATGCTCGGGCACGCCTCCGCCGCGATGACCCTGGACGTGTACGCCGATCTTTTCGATGAGGATCTCAACGCCGTTTCCCACGCATTGGATCAAGACGCCGCTGCTCACTTCAGCGGTTGGAGTCCTGGCCCGTCGAGCCCCACTTCCGGCCTGAACTAGCGGCGCATCTGGCGCTCAAATGCTGCCCGAATCGAGGGCTCAGGATTTCGTTCGTGGGCAAGATGTGGGCAAAACGCAAAATTGGGAGCTCCGCTCCCCCATCCGGATACGACAAAACCCCCGGAATTCCGGGGGTTTTTACCTGTAGCAGGAGCGGGGCTTGAACCCGCGACCTCACGATTATGAGTCGTGCGCTCTCACCAACTGAGCTACCCTGCCGCAAAACGACTATTCTCGTTTCGAGCCCCGAGTCAGGATTGAACTGACGACCCCTTCCTTACCATGGAAGTGCTCTACCACTGAGCTATCGGGGCGTTTCCCGTTATCCGGGCAACTAGAAAATCATAACAACCACGTGCCGATCTTTTCAAAACGGCGTGTCGCCCGGGCGTTGCGGGCCTAGCGCTTCTTCCAGAAGTCGGTGAAGTCCTCGCCGAGCAGCTCGGTCTCCAGGGCCTCCTGCGCGGCACGCTCGTCTTTCGAGTAGTGCGTGCCGGCATGCTCGGCGAGCCACGGCTGCGGGTCGACCGCGACGCCGTTGTACCGGATCTCGAAGTGCGTGTGCGCGCCCGTCGAGCGGCCGGTGTTGCCGGTCTGGCCGATGACCTGGCCGACGTGGACCTGGTCGCCGACCTGAACGGTCATCGAGCCGTTGATCATGTGCGCATAGTGGCTCTCGACGACCTCGCCGTCGATGACGTGCTGGATGCGGATGTTGACGCCGTACGCGCCACCCGCCTCCGTCGCCTCGGTGACGACGCCGTCGGCGATCGCCTGGATCGGCGCGCCGAGACCCGGTGTGAAGTCGATGCCCTCGTGCATGCGGCCCCAGCGCGCACCGAAGCCCGAGCTCATGCTCGTGCCGATCGCGAAGGGGTACTGGATGTCGGCCGTGACGTCGTTCTCGTAGAACGCACCGGCCGTGTTCACGCCGCTGACGGACGCGAGCTCGCGGAACGTCGAGGCCTCGTAGCCCTGCACCTGCGTGAGCGGCTCCGATTCGGCCGATGCACCCGCGACGTACCCCTGGAGCTGCGTCTCGGCCGCGCCCTCTTCGGGAGCGGCCGTGGCGGCCGCCGCATCGATCTCGGCGGTCGCCGGCGCGGCGAACGGCAGACCGACACCCACGACGATCGCGGCAATGGCACCCGCGGCGGCCACCGAGGCGGTCGCGGCGGCGAACTTGCGGAACGGCGTGGTCAGCGGACCGCGCTTGTGCTCGTGCTTACGGGTCTCGCGCTGCTGTGCGGCGATCTCCCGGCGCGTGGTGGGCGCGGTGCTGGTGAAGTTGAGGGCCTCGGCGGCAGCGGCGAACTCATCGGCCGCTTGAGACTTGCTGTCGCCGGACACCGAAGCCGCCGCGTTGCGGCGCGAGCGGCGCAGGGGCAGCTCGGGAGCGGTGTTATCGGAGGTCACGCACGCACTTTCGTTCAGCACCCGGATCGGGTGTCGATCAAGAAGAAGGGGCTCGTCTTGCGGGGGAGCAAAGTAACGAACGGATAACTACGTTACGTGATCTTTACTGAAAAGGCCAGGCGAGTTCACTCAGGAAGGATCCGATCGGCGATTTTCTGGGCCAGATCGGGGTGGGCCGCAATCGTCATCTCGCGCCCAAAATCATCGGCGGGAAGCGTGAGCACCGCTCCCCCGGCCTCCGCCACGATGAGCGCCCCGGCAGCCATGTCCCAGGGCTTGAGGCCGCGCTCGAAGAAGGCGTCGAGGCGCCCGGCGGCGACGTAGCCGAGGTCGATCGCCGCGGCTCCGATGCGACGCACGTCGCGCGCGAGCGGCATGACCCGCTGCACGGTCTCGATGTCGCCGGCGTGGGTCGCGGGGTCGTAACCGAACCCCGTCGCGATGAGGGCACCCGCCGGGTACTCGCTCGACACCCGCACGCGGTGACGGGCGCCGCCGGCCTCGACAAACGCTCCCTCGCCCCGCGCCGCGACGAACGTCTCGCCGAGCACGGGCGTACGCACGACGCCGGCCAGGCGGTCGGCACCGCGCACCGCCGCGATGCTCACCGCGTAGCTGGGCATGCCGGAGGCGTAGTTCACGGTGCCGTCGATCGGATCCACGACCCACGTGATGCCCGTTGTACCGTCGCTCGCGTCGGACTCCTCGCCGAGGAAGCCGTCTCCCGGGCGCTCGGCGGCGAGACGAGAGCGCACGAGAGCCTCGACCTCCCGGTCGGCCTCCGTGACGATGTCGGCGAGCGTCGACTTGCTGGCGGCGATGCTCACGCCCTCCGCGCGGCGCCTGCGGGCGAGATCCCCCGCCTCCAGCGCGATGTCACGGGCGAGGTCCAGCAGGTCGAGGCTCATACCCCCACGCTACCGCGCCGGCGCGCGTACCCGGCGCCGCGCCGGTCGTCTACGGATACGGCCTAGAGCGGCGGGCGCGGGGCGCCCGCGGGCGGCTCCTGCGGGGGCGCGCCCGGAACCACGGGACCGGGTCGCGCCGAACCGGCGGCGCCGAATGGATCCACGTGCGGGTGGTGGCCGGATCCGGCGAGCGGGTCGTGTGGGACCACGGGATTCGGCTGGTGCGGGGCCGCGGGGGCCGCCTGCGGGCCGAAGGCGCGCGATCCGGGAGAGGGAACGCCGGTGCGCTGCGCATCGAAGTCGGGCTGGCCGTTGTCGAGCATCGGCAGCGGCGTCACGCCGTCGCGATACGTGGGCCAGGGCAGTAGCGGCCGCCCGTCGACGTGCGTCGCGCTCGCCGGCCGGCCGGCGCGCGGCGCGCGCGGCGCGAACATGGCCGTCACGAGGGGCACGAGCGCCGTGCCGACGGCGCCGAGGATCGCGAGCGCCACCATCACGCGGCCGTAGAGCGGCGGGTAGTCGCCCGGGAGCACGAGCGACACAAGAGCGGTCACGAGCAGCGCCAGCACGAAGGCCGTCGTGACGATCGTCAGGACGCGCGTGAACACCGTCACATACCGCGCGTGGGCCTTCCAGATGAGGCGCTGGTGCACGAGCGCGAGCTGCACGTACACGATCACGAGCACGAAGTTCCAGAACTTCAGCGCTCCCCCGAGGCCGTAACCGTAGTCGAACACCTCGTTCGGCACCCAGATGAGAGCGAGGCCCGAGAGCAGGATCAGAACCCAGCCCGCCATGCTCGCCGGGATCAACCAGGCGGGACGGCTGTGCGCAAGGTAGGAATCGCCGAGCGCGACCCCAGCGAAGCCCGCCAGCAGCAGGATGGTCAGGAACGCCTTCGGGATCACGTCGCCGCTGGGCGTGAACAGGACCCAGTAGACGCAGATGAAGGCTCCCGCGATGAGCGCCACGATCGCGACCCACATCACGCCCTTGAGGAGCTTCGGGATGTCTGACTTCTGTGATGACGACATGCACTCATCATGACACCGCGCCGGCGAGACGGCAGGAGATCGGCCGATGTGTGGATAACTCTTGGTAACGCCGAAGGCCCGGTCGCGATGACCGGGCCTTCATTCTGTGGCAAGTGAGGGATTCGAACCCCCGAAGTCAGTGACGGCTGATTTACAGTCAGCTCCCTTTGGCCGCTCGGGCAACTTGCCATACGCGCGCCCGTCCGACTTTTCCAGACGACCGGAGGCGCAAGACACAATACTACGCAGGATGACGCGCGAGGCGAAATCGGTGCTTCCCCGGGCGCGGCGCAACCGACCGACGGATCCGGTTCCGAACGCAAGCGCGGGTCGCCCTCGGATCCGGGAAACGCGAGACGCCCCGCTTCCCTTTCTGGAAGCGGGGCGTCTCGTCAGACGGACTTACTTGGCGAAGCCGGCGGCCTCAGCGGCCTCGACCGAAGCGAAGTAGATGTCAGCCTTGACGTTGGCGTAGCCAGCGTCGCCGGGAGCGTAGAACTTCTTGGTCGAGTTCTTGCCCTTGACGTCGAAGCCCTCGGGGGCCGAACCGTCTTCGAGCGGGGCGGCCGAGTCGGCAGCCTCGTCGGCGGCGGTCTCGACGGCCTCGGCCTCGACGGCCTCTTCGACGACCTCAGCGGCGGGAGCCTCGGCCGGAGCCTCGGTCTTCGCGGCCTTGACCTTGGGGGTCACGGGCTCGAGAACGAGCTCGATGACGCCCATGGGAGCGTTGTCACCCTTACGGAAGCCGACCTTGACGATGCGGGTGTAGCCACCCTGGCGGTCCGCAACGAGCGGCGCGATCTCGGTGAAGAGAACGTGCACGGCTTCCTTGTTACGCAGCACCGAGAGGGCGCGGCGACGCGAGGCGAGGTCGCCGCGCTTCGCGAACGTGACAAGGCGCTCGGCGACGGGACGCAGGCGCTTGGCGCGGGCCTCGGTCGTCTTGATCGACTTGTTGATGAACAGCGCCGACGCGAGGTTCGCGAGGATCAGGCGCTCGTGAGCGGCGCCGCCACCGAGGCGGGCACCCTTCGTGGGCTTAGGCATTTCTCAATACTCCTGTATCGAACAGTTAAGGATGGATCAGAGCGTCTCGTCGTTCTCGTATCCGGCGTAGAAGTTCGTGCCCTCGAAACCGGGGACCGAATCCTTCAACGACAGACCGAGCGAGATGAGCTTGTCGCGCACCTCGTCCACCGACTTCTGTCCGAAATTGCGGATGTTCATGAGCTGCGTCTCCGAGAGGGCGACGAGCTCGCTGACCGTGTTGATTCCCTCGCGCTTGAGGCAGTTGTACGAGCGAACCGAGAGGTCGAGGTCTTCGATGGGCATCGAGAGCTCGGTGGTGAGAACCTCGGCGACCGGCGCGGGGCCGATCTCGATGCCCTCAGCCTCTTCGTTCAGCTCGCGCGCGAGACCGAACAGCTCGACGAGCGTACGACCTGCCGATGCGACGGCGTCGCGAGGAAGCATCGAAGGCTTCGTCTCGACGTCAATGATCAGCTTGTCGAAGTCGGTACGCTCACCGGCACGGGTGGCCTCGACGCGGTACGCGACCTTCACGACGGGCGAGTAGATCGAGTCGATCGGAATCTGACCGGCCTCGGCGTACTCGTTGCGGTTCTGACCAGCCGAGACATAGCCGCGACCGCGCTCGATCGTGATCTCGAGCTCGAACTTCGCGTCCTCGTTGAGCGTGGCGATGACGAGCTCGGGGTTGTGAACCTCGACGCCCGCGGGAGCCGAGATGTCGGCAGCCGTGACCTCGCCGGCACCCGTCTTGCGCAGGTAGGCGGTGATGGGCTCGTCACGCTCGCTCGAGACGACGAGCTTCTTGACGTTCAGGATGATCTGGGTAACGTCCTCGAGGACACCCGGGATCGTGCTGAACTCGTGCAGGACGCCATCGATGCGGATGCTCGTGACGGCGGCGCCGGGGATCGACGACAGCAGGCTGCGGCGCAGCGAGTTGCCGATCGTGTAGCCGAAGCCGGGCTCGAGCGGTTCGATGACGAAGCGGCTCCGCGACTCGGAGAGCTTCTCCTCGGTGAGGGTCGGACGCTGTGCGATGAGCACTATGTGTTCCTTTCGATCAAGTGCCCGCTATATGACACTTGTGAATGAGGTCTGTGAATTGTGAGACCTGCGCGCGAACGCGCAGTTGGAACGACGAGTTGCCGGGGTGAGCGAGGGGCTCACCCCGGCAGAAGCGTACTCAGACGCGGCGGCGCTTCGGCGGACGGCAGCCGTTGTGAGCCTGCGGCGTCACGTCCGAGATCGAACCGACCTCGAGGCCGGCGGCCTGCAGCGAACGGATCGCGGTCTCGCGGCCCGAACCCGGACCCTTGACGAAGACGTCGACCTTCTTGACACCGTGGTCCTGCGCCTGGCGGGCGGCCGACTCGGCAGCCATACCAGCGGCGTAGGGGGTCGACTTGCGCGAGCCCTTGAAGCCCACGCCACCCGACGAAGCCCAGCTCAGGACGGCGCCCGAGGGGTCGGTGATCGAAACGATCGTGTTGTTGAACGTCGACTTGATGTGGGCCTGGCCCAGCGCGACGTTCTTCTTCTCCTTGCGGCGCGGCTTGCGCGCGGCGCTCTTCGGTGTAGCCATGGTGTTCTCCTAAACCCTTACGCCTTAGCGAGCCTTCTTCTTACCAGCGACCGTACGCTTCGGACCCTTGCGGGTACGGGCGTTGGTCTTGGTGCGCTGGCCGTGCACGGGAAGGCCGCGGCGGTGGCGGATACCCTGGTACGAGCCGATTTCGACCTTGCGACGGATGTCAGCGGCCACCTCGCGGCGGAGGTCACCCTCAACCTTGTAGGCGTCGATCGCGTCGCGAAGCGCCACGAGCTGGTCGTCGGTGAGGTCCTTCACACGGATGCTCTGGTCGATACCCGTGTTGGCGAGGATCTCGACCGAACGGGTACGGCCGACACCGTAGATGTACGTGAGTGCGATCACCACGCGCTTGTCGCGCGGGATGTCAACGCCGGCAAGACGTGCCATGCGATTCTCCTGTAGTTAAGTGGAGGTATGGAGCAGGATCGGTGTCCGGGCCTCCACCCCGAAGTGTCCCCCGCGCGATGCGAGTTCTGATCCTGCCAAACTTTTGAGTTGTCAAGCCTTCCCCTCAGAGCGAGGGGGAAGTCTTAGCCCTGGTGCTGCCACGCGGCGCAGCCGCCATCACACACGGCGGCCTGTCGCAAGCGGCGGAAGGGCTTTAGCCCTGGCGCTGCTTGTGACGCGGGTTCGACTTGCAGATGACCATGACCACGCCGTGACGACGGATCGTCTTGCACTGGTCGCAGATGGGCTTGACGGAGGGCTGAACCTTCATGATGTTCCTTATGCGCTGTCTTCGTGCTCGCGAATGCGCGAGCCGTTACTTCTCGGCTGGGCCGATCAGCGGTAGCGGTAGACGATGCGTCCGCGCGTGAGGTCGTAGGGGCTGAGTTCCACGACCACGCGGTCCTCCGGGATGATGCGAATGTAGTTCTGTCGCATCTTTCCGGAGATCGTGGCGAGCACCTTGTGACCGTTCGTCAGCTCAACGCGGAACATCGCGTTGGGGAGAGATTCGGTCACCGTGCCTTCGATCTCGATGACACCGTCTTTAGCCATAAATTCGCTAACCTTCTGTGCAGACCAGCCGGTCTGCGGTAGTTGGATGGAAGGCGTGTCGAGCGCGCCCAAGCGCACAGATAACACACCAAAGAGCAATCATACGCGACACGCCCAGGTTGATCAACTTGGGCGTGTCGCGTATGTGTTATCAGTCGAGGTTCGCGACCAGGTCGTTCTCGGCGTTGAAGCCGGTCGGGGCGACGCTCACGAACTCGCCGTTGACGAGGATCGTCGGGGTGGCACGGCCCGTGGCGCCCGGCATGATCGGCATCTTGTTGGTCTGCTCGGCGGCGAAGTCCGCGTACTTCTCGTCGTTGATGCAGTCGGTGGAGTTCTTCGCACCGGCACGCTCGGCGAGCTTCACGAGCTCCTTGTTCGACAGCCCCTCGGTGTTCTCCGCGGGCTGGTTGTCGAACAGCAGATCCATGTAGGGGTAGAACGCATCGGGGTCGTTCTCGGCGACACAGTATGCGGCCGAGGCGGCGCGCGACGAGTACTTCGTGCCCTGCGAGTAGTTGTCGAGAAGGTTCGTCGGGATGATCTCGAGCGTGATCTTGTCATTCGAGATCAGGTCGGAGAGCGTCTCGTCGTAAGCCGCGTGTGCCTGGTTGCAGACGGGGCAGATGAAGTCGATGTACTCGGTGACGAGCTGGTCGCCGGATCCGACCTCGATCGCACCGGTCTCCTGGTTGATCGTGACAGCGGCGGTCTCGCCGTTGGCGGATGTCGGCGCCTCGGCGGGGGCGGTGGCCTGCTTGTTCATCATGTAGACGAGCACGGCGACCGCGACAACCGCGACGACGACGACGATTGAAATGATCACCGCGAAGACGCTGCGGTTCTTGGCTGCTGCTGCCATGGAAGGTTCTCCGGATCAGGATATGAGGAAGGGACTCCGCGATTCAGCTTGCCCGTCGAGGATGAACAAGCCGTATGCGTGAGCTGAAAACATCACAGGGTCGCCAGGACGCCCGGCCCGTCGGTGTAGGTGATGCGTTCCCCGTCGAGCAGGATCGTCGGGATCCCCCGCTTGCCCGTCTGCGGGTTCACCGGCACGTTGCCGTTCAACCGACCGATCAGGCGCTCGTGGGTCTGCGAGGTCACGCATTCCTGGAACGCCGCCGACGCGACGCCCGCGTCGGCGGCGTTCGCGAGCAGCTGCTCGTCGTCCAGCCCCGCGGTGCCCTCGGCGGGCTGATCCGCGAACAGTGAGGCCATGTATGGCAGGATCGCGTCCGGATCCTCATCGGCGAGGCAGTAGAGCGAGTTCGCCGCGCGGGTCGAGTAGTTCGTGCCCTGAGACTGCGCGTCGAGGAAGCCGAGCGGATACACGTGCAGCTCGACGGATCCGTCATCGACCGCCTGCGCGATGTCCTCGCCCCACAGCGACTCGAACTCGCCGCAGTAGGGGCACATGAAGTCGACGTACGTCTCGAGAACGTGATCCGCGGATCCGACGACGATCGCTCCGGACTCCTGGTCGACGACCGCGATGTCTGGGGCCTCGACCTCGACTGTGCCGTCGCGGTTCATCATGTAGACGAGAACCGCGACGACGGTGACGGCGATCGCGACGACCACCGCGATGATCATCGCGAAGAGGCTGCGGTTTGCGGGGTTGGCCATGGCGTCAGGGAATCGGGACCGGGGTCACACCGAAGGGCGCCAGGCCCTGCGCTCCCCCGTCTTCGGCCGTCAGCACCCAGATGCCGTCCGCGTGGACCGCGACGGAGTGCTCCCAGTGGGCGCCCTGCGAACCGTCGACGGTCGTGATCGTCCAGTCGTCGTCCTCGATGAAGACCTCTTCGCTTCCGGCCGTCATCATCGGCTCGACGCAGATGCACAGGCCGGGCTTGATCTCGGCGCCGCGGCCCGGGGTCGCATAGTGGAACAGCGTGGGCGACTCGTGCATCTGGCGGCCGATGCCGTGACCGACGTAGTCGCGCAGGATCCCCGCGGGCTGGCCCGTCGAGGGAAGCGGGTTGTCTTCAATGTACTGCTGGATCACCGCGCCCACCTCGCCGAGGTGGCGCGAGGACGCGAGCGCCGCGATGCCGGCCCACATCGAGCCGCGCGTGATGTCCGACAGCTCCTGTCGCTGCGCGACGAGCTCCGGATCCTTCGCCTCGCCCGGCACGATGAACGTGCGGGCCGAATCGCCGTTCCAGCCCTCTTCCGTCTCCGCGCCGGCATCGACCGACACGATGTCGCCGGCCTCGAGCACGCGGCCGCCGGGGATGCCGTGCACCACCTGCTCGTTCACCGAGACGCAGATCGTGTGGTGGTAGCCGTCGACGAGCTGGAAGTTGGAGTGCGCCCCGCGATCGGTGATGGCCTTCTCCGCGATCGCATCGAGCTCGAGCGTCGTGATGCCCGGACGGATCGCCTCGGCGACCGCATCGAGCGCGGCGGCCGTCACGAGACCCGGCTCCACCATGCCGCGCAACTGCGCGGGCTTCTTGTAGACCGAACGACGGAACACGGGCGGATCCGGTTACGCGCGGGCGAGCCCGCGCGCGTCGAGCGCGGCGAAGATGCGAGCCGTGATCTCGTCGAGCGAGCCGACGCCGTCGATGCGGTCGAGGATCCCGCGCGCGGCATAGGTGTCGACGATCGGCGCCGTCTCCGACTCGTAGATGTCCAGGCGCTTCGCGACGGCCTCTTCGGTGTCGTCGCTGCGTCCCTCGATCTTGGCGCGCTCGGTGATGCGGGTGAGCGATTCCTCGCGCGGCACGTCGAGCAGGATCACGGCGTCAAGCGACGAGCCCGACTCGGCGAGGTAGCCGTCGAGGTAGGCGACCTGGGCCGCGTTGCGGGGGTATCCGTCGAGGAGGAAGCCGGCGGTCGTCGCGTCGTCCTGGGAGAGACGGTCGCTGACGATTTCGCCGGTCACGTCGTCGGGAACCAGGTTGCCCGCGTCGGTGATGGCCTTGACCTTGAGGCCCAGCTCGGTACCGCCCTTGATGTTGGCCCGGAAGATGTCGCCCGTCGAGACGACCGGGATGCCGTAGGCCTCCGCGATGCGCGCGCCCTGCGTGCCTTTGCCGGATCCCTGCGGTCCAACGATCAGAAGACGAGTCGTCATCGGAGAAGCCCTTCATAGTGGCGCTGCTGAAGCTGCGCGTCGATCTGCTTGACGGTCTCGAGACCCACACCGACCATGATGAGGATCGAGGTACCGCCGAACGGGAAGTTCTGGTTCGCACTGACGGCGCTCAGCGCGATGAGCGGGATAAGAGCCACGAGGCCCAGGTACAGCGAGCCCGGCAGCGTGATGCGCGTGAGCACGTAGTCGAGGTACTCGGCCGTCGGACGGCCGGCACGCACGCCGGGAATGAAGCCGCCGTACTTCTTCATGTTGTCGGCGACCTCGACCGGGTTGAAGGTGATCGCGACGTAGAAGTACGTGAAGCCCACGATGAGCAGGAAGTAGACCGCCATGTAGATCGGGTGGTCGCCCGTGACGAGGTACGTATTGATCCACTGCACCCAGGCGGCCGGCGCCGTGCCGTCGCTCGGGGTGTTGAACTGCGCGATCAGAGTCGGCAGGTAGAGCAGCGACGAGGCGAAGATGACGGGGATGACGCCCGCCATGTTGACCTTGATCGGGATGTACGTGTTGGTGCCGCCGTAGGTGCGGCGACCGACCATGCGCTTGGCGTACTGCACCGGGATGCGGCGCTGCGACTGCTCGACGAAGACGATGAGGCCGATGATCACGATGCCGACGATGATGACGAGGGCGAAGATCTCGAAGCCCTTCGCGGCCCAGATGGATCCGAGGGCACCCGGGAACGAGGCGGCGATCGACGTGAAGATGAGCAGCGACATGCCGTTGCCGATGCCGCGCTCGGTGACGAGCTCGGCGAACCACATGATGAGGCCCGTTCCGGCGGTCAGGGTGATGACGATCATGCCCTGCGTGAGCCAGCTGTTGTTCAGCAGCAGGTTGTTGCAGGCCGCGATGTCGGTCACGCCGAACAGCTGGCCCGAGCGGGCCACCGTGACGAGCGTCGTCGACTGCAGCAGCGCGAGCGCGATCGTCAGGTAGCGCGTGTACTGGGTGAGCTTGGCCTGACCGGCCTGGCCCTCCTTCTGCAGCGCCTCGAAGTGAGGAATCACCACGCGCAGCAGCTGCACGATGATCGACGCCGTGATGTACGGCATGACGCCGAGAGCGAAGATCGAGAGCTGCAGCAGAGCGCCGCCCGAGAACAGGTTGACGATCGACATGAGTCCGCCGGCACCGGCCGTCGCATCGAGACATTCGCGCACGCTGGGGTAGCTGACGAACGGCGCAGGGATGTGCGCACCGAAGCGGTAGATGGCGATGATGCCGAGCGTGAAGCCGATCTTGCGACGCAGGTCAGGCGTACGGAAGATCCGGGCGATGGCGCTGAACAAGAAGGTTCCTCCCAGAAACTTTCGGCGTGTACACGAACACACCGTCCACCAGACTAACGGAAAAGGCCCGGGAGCATGTCGCTCCCGGGCCTATCCGGATGATTCGCTGTACGCGAATCCTTACTTGACCGAACCGCCAGCGGCCTCGATCTTGGTCTGGGCCGAAGCCGAGACCTTGTCGACCGAGACGTTGAAGGCAACGGTGATGTCGCCATCGCCGAGGACCTTCACGAGCTGGTTCTTACGCACGAGACCGTTCGCCACGAGGATCTCGGCGGTGATGTCGCCACCCTCGGGGAAGACCTCAGCGAGCTTGGCCAGGTTCACAACCTGGTACTCGGTGCGGAAGGGGTTCTTGAAGCCACGGAGCTTCGGTGCGCGCATGTGCAGCGGCATCTGGCCACCCTCGAAGCCCACGCGCACGGTGTTGCGGGCGCGCGTACCCTTCGTTCCACGGCCGGCGGTCTTACCCTTCGAGCCCTCACCGCGACCCTTGCGGGTCTTCGCGGTGTTGGCGCCGGGGACCGGGCGGAGGTGGTGAGCCTTCAGCACTGCGGGGCGCTCGTTGTTCTCAGCCATCAGTCGATCTCCTCAACCTTCACGAGGTGAGCAACGGCACGAACGTAGCCACGGGTCTGAGCGTCGTCGGGGCGGACAACCGCGTCACCGATGCGCTTGAGACCGAGGCTGCGCAGCGTGTCACGCTGGTTCTGCTTCTCGCTCACCTTGGACTTGATCTGCGTAACCTTCAGACGAGCGGCCATCAGGCACCTGCCTTCGCGGTAGCGGCGGCCTTCTCAGCCTCCGCGCGGACGAGACGCGCCGGCGCAACCTGGTCGAAGTCGAGGCCACGACGCGCCGCAACGGCACGGGGCTCCTCGAGCTCCTTGAGGGCTGCCACCGTAGCGTGCACGATGTTCAGCGTGTTCGACGAGCCGAGCGACTTCGACAGCACGTCGTGGATACCGGCGCACTCGAGCACGGCGCGGACGGGACCACCGGCGATAACACCGGTACCCGCCGAAGCCGGGCGGAGCATGACGACACCAGCGGCGGCCTCACCCTGCACGGGGTGCGGGATGGTCTGGCCGACGCGGGGAACGCGGAAGAAGTTGCGCTTGGCCTCTTCGACACCCTTCGAGATGGCGAGGGGGACTTCGCGGGCCTTACCGTAACCGACACCCACGAGGCCGTCACCGTCGCCGACGACGACGAGAGCGGTGAAGCTGAAGCGACGACCACCCTTGACGACCTTCGACACGCGGTTGATGGTCACAACACGCTCGAGGTACTGGCTCTCCTGAGCACGACCGTTGTTTCGGTCGCCGCCACGACGCTCGCCACGGCCGCCACGGCCACCGCGGTCGTTGCCGCCGCGGCGATCCTGACGCTCGTTGCTCTGCGCCTCGGCCGGAGCCTGGGCTTCCGTGGTCACTTCGGTCTCCTTGATGTCACTCACAGGCTCAGCCCTCCTTCGCGGGCGCCATCGGCGATGGCCGCGACGCGACCGGCGTAGCGGTTACCACCGCGGTCGAAAACGACAGCCTCAACACCGGCGGCCTTCGCGCGCTCGGCGACGAGCTCGCCAACCTTGCGGGCCTTCGCGGTCTTGTCAGCGTCGGAGGCGCGCAGTTCGGTCTCGAGGGTCGACGCCGAGGCCACAGTGTGACCCTTCGCGTCGTCGATGACCTGCACGAAGACGTGGCGCGACGAACGCGACACGACGAGACGCGGGCGCTCGGCGGATCCCACGACCTTCTTGCGAAGGCGAGCGTGGCGGCGCGAACGCGCAGCAGACTTCGACTTCACAGCCATGATTACTTACCAGCCTTTCCGGCCTTGCGACGGACCTGCTCGCCGGCGTAACGCACACCCTTGCCCTTGTACGGCTCGGGCTTGCGGATCTTACGAATGTTCGCGGCGCACTCGCCCACGGCCTGCTTCGAGATGCCGGAGACGGTGATCTTGGTGTTGCCTTCGACGGAGAACGTGATGCCCGCCGGCGGCTCGACGTTGACCGGGTGCGAGAAGCCGAGGGCGAGCTCGAGAGCCTGGCCCTTCTGCTGCACGCGGTAACCGGTGCCGACGATCTCAAGGCCCTTGGAGTAGCCCTGGCTCACGCCGATGATGTCGTTGTTGATGAGGGTGCGGGTCAGGCCGTGCAGGGCACGCGACGCACGCTCGTCGTCGGGACGAGTGACAACAACCTGGTTGTCCTCGACCTTGACCTCGATGGGCTGAGCAACGGTGAGCGAGAGCTCACCCTTGGCACCCTTGACGGTCACAACGCGGTCTGCGACCGAAACGGTCACGCCCGCGGGGATGTCGATGGGAAGCTTTCCAATACGCGACATTATTCGATCACCACACGTAGGCGATAACTTCTCCGCCCACGCCCTTCTGCTCGGCCTGGCGGTCCGTCAGAAGACCGTTGGAGGTGGACAGGATGGCGACGCCGAGGCCACCGAGGACCTTGGGGAGCTCCGTCGACTTCGCGTAGACGCGAAGACCGGGCTTCGACACGCGCTTGAGGCCCGCGATCGCGCGCTCACGGCCCGAGCCGTACTTCAGCGTGATCGTGAGGGTCTTGCCGACGCGAGCATCGGTCTCCTCGAAGCCCGCGATGTAACCCTCCTGCTGGAGCATTGCCGCGATGTTCTTCTTGAGCTTGCTCGACGGCAGCGACACCTGGTCGTGGTGCGCCGAGTTCGCGTTGCGCAGACGGGTCAGCAGATCTGCGACCGGGTCTGTCATGGTCATATGAGTGTTCCTTTGTTCATGAGGTATCGGTAGCCGTTACACGACTAGCCGACCTTCCACGACGTGGATAGACAATATTCAATTGTCCGCGAGGATGCCGGGCCCGGTCAAACCGAGCCCGGCATCCTCAGCAGTTTCCCTGAGTCTGAGAGACTCAGGCCTCCTTGACGAACGGGAAGCCGAAGTGCGTCAGAAGCGCACGGCCCTCCGCGTCGGTCTTGGCGGTGGTCACGACGGTGATGTCGAAGCCGCGGACGCGATCGATCTTGTCCTGGTTGATCTCCTGGAAGATCGACTGCTCCGTCACACCGAAGGTGTAGTTGCCGTTACCGTCGAACTGCTTCGCCGACAGACCGCGGAAGTCGCGGATGCGGGGAAGAGCGAGCGAGATCAGTCGGTCCAGGAACTCCCACGCGCGGTCACCACGGAGGGTGACGTGCGCGCCGATGGCCTGGCCTTCGCGCAGCTTGAACTGAGCGATCGACTTCTTCGCCTTGGTGACGACGGGCTTCTGACCGGTGATGGCGGTGAGGTCTGCGACCGCACCCTCGATCACCTTGCTGTCGCGGGCTGCCTCACCGACACCGGTGTTGACAACAACCTTGACGAGGCCCGGAATCTGCATGACGTTCTCGTAACCGAACTCGTCCTGCATCTTCTGGCGGATCTCGCCGCGGTAGACCTGCTTCAGGCGCGGCTGGATTTTGCCAGCCTGCGCGGCACTTTCAGTGCTCATCTGTTAACCCTTTACTTTCCCTTGGGGTCGGGAATGTCAGCACCCGAACCCTTGGCGACGCGGATGCGCACGGTCTTCTTGACGCCGTCCTTGACCTGCTCCTCGACGCGGTAACCCACGCGAGTCGGCTTCTTGGTCTCGGGGTCGACGATCGCGACGTTCGACACGTGGATCGGGGCCTCGACGGTCTCGATGCCACCGGTCTTGGTGCCGCGCTGCGTCTGACCGACGCGGTTGTGCTTGGTGACGTACTTGACGCCCTCAACGATCACGCGGTTGCCGAGGACAGCCAGGACCTTGCCCTGCTTGCCACGGTCGCCGCCGCGCTCCTGCGAAGCGCCGGTGATGACCTGAACCAGGTCACCCTTCTTGATCTTGGCCATGAATTACAGCACCTCCGGGGCGAGCGACACGATCTTCATGAACTTGCGGTCGCGGAGCTCGCGGCCGACCGGTCCGAAGATACGCGTGCCACGGGGCTCGCCGTTGTTGTTCAGGATGACGGCCGCGTTCTCATCGAACTTGATGTACGAGCCATCTTCACGACGCGTCTGCTTGACGGTGCGGACGACGACCGCCTTGACGACGTCGCCCTTCTTCACGTTGCCGCCGGGGATCGCGTCCTTAACCGTCGCGACGATGGTGTCACCCACGCCCGCGTAACGGCGGTTCGAACCACCGAGAACGCGGATCGTGAGCAGCTCCTTCGCGCCGGAGTTGTCGGCGACCTTGAGGCGAGATTCGTTCTGAATCACTGGTTACTCCTTCAAGTGAGCCCGAAGGCTTACTTGGCCTTCTCGACGATTTCGACCAGGCGCCAGCGCTTCGTGGCGCTGGTCGGACGGGTCTCGTTGATCACGACGAGGTCGCCGATGCCGGCGCTGTTGGTCTCGTCGTGGGCCTTCAGCTTCTTCGTGCGGCGGAGGACCTTGCCGTAAAGCGGGTGCTTCACGCGGTCTTCAACCTCGACAACGATGGTCTTGTCCATCTTGTCGCTCACGACGTAGCCGCGGACAGACTTGCGGTAACCGCGCTCGACGGTGTTCTCGCTGGTCATCACTCAGCCTCTCCCTCAGCGACGGCCGCGTCGGCCTTCTTCGCCTTGCTCTTCTTGGCCTTCTCAACCGGAGCCGGGGTCGCACGGATCCCGAGCTCGCGCTCGCGGATGACCGTGTAGAGACGCGCGATGTCGCGCTTCACGGCGCGGATGCGACCGTGGCTCTCCAGCTGACCGGTGGCCGACTGGAAGCGCAGGTTGAACAGCTCTTCCTTGGCCTTACGCAGCTCCTCGAGGAGGCGCTGGTCTTCGAACGTGTCGAGCTCGCTCGGAGCGAGCTCCTTGGTGCCGATCGCCATTACGCGTCGCCCTCCTCGCGCTTGATGATGCGTGCCTTGAGCGGCAGCTTGTGCATTGCCCGGCTCAGGGCGCCCTTCGCGAGCTCTTCGCTCACGCCGGCGACCTCGAACAGGACGCGGCCCGGCTTGACGTTGGCAACCCAGAACTCCGGCGAACCCTTACCCGAACCCATTCGGACTTCGGCGGGCTTCTTGGTGAGCGGGCGGTCGGGGAAGATGTTGATCCACACCTTTCCACCACGCTTGATGTGACGCGTCATGGCGATACGAGCTGCCTCGATCTGACGGTTCGTCACGTACGCCGGGGTCAGCGCCTGGATGCCGTACTCGCCGAACGACACCTTGGTGCCACCCGTCGCCTGGCCCGAACGGCCGGGGCGGTGCTGCTTACGGAACTTAACCTTGCGGGGGATAAGCATTACGCCGATGCTCCTTCCGGTGCGCGCTTCTCGGCGCCAGCGTCGTTACGACGCGGGCCGCGACGGCCACCACGGTCGCCACCACGAGCGGGCTTCTTGTTAGCCTCCTCGCGAGCGAGCTCCTTGTTGGTGAGGTCGCCCTTGTAGACCCAGACCTTCACGCCGATGCGGCCGAAGGTGGTCTTCGCCTCGTAGAAGCCGTAGTCGATGTTCGCGCGAAGCGTGTGCAGCGGCACACGACCCTCGCGGTAGAACTCGGTGCGGCTCATCTCGGCGCCGCCGAGGCGGCCGGAGACCTGGATACGGACGCCCTTGGCGCCGGCGCGCATGGCCCTGCAGGCCCTTGCGCATCGCGCGGCGGAACGCCACACGACCAGCGAGCTGCTCTGCAACACCCTGAGCGACGAGCTGAGCGTCGGCCTCGGGGTTCTTGACCTCGAGGATGTTCAGCTGGATCTGCTTGCCCGTGAGCTTCTCGAGCTCGGCACGGATGCGCTCGGCCTCCGCACCGCGGCGGCCGATCACGATGCCGGGACGCGCGGTGTGGATGTCGACGCGAACGCGGTCCTTCGTGCGCTCGAGGTCGATGCGGCTCACGCCGGCACGATCCAGGTTCTTCTGCAGAAGAGCGCGGATCTTGATGTCCTCGGCGACGTAGTCAGCGTAACGCTGGCCCGGCTTCGTCGAGTCGGCGAACCAACGCGACGTGTGGTCCGTCGTGATGCCGAGACGGAAGCCGTAAGGGTTGATCTTCTGTCCCATTACTTGCTCGCCTTCTTGTTCTCGGGCGTCGAGAGCACGACCGTGATGTGGCTCGTGCGCTTCTTGATCTGGTCGGCGCGACCCTGTGCGCGGGGGCGGAAACGCTTGAGCGTCACGCCCTCGTCGACGAACGCGTTCTTCACGAACAGCTCGTCCTCGTTGAGTGCCTCACCGGCCGCATCGGCCTTGACCTGCGCGTTGGCCTTTGCAGACGCAACGAGCTTGTAGATCGGCTCCGAAGCGCTCTGTGCTGCGAACTTCAGGATCGCGAGCGCCTCATCCGCCTGCTTGCCCTTGATCAGAGCAACAACGCGACGGGCCTTCTGAGGGGTCACGCGGATGTGTCGCACGCGTGCGATGGACTCCACCATTTCTCTCTCCTCTCAGCGTCGCCTTAGCGGCGACGGCCCTTCTTGTCGTCCTTCACATGGCCGCGGAAGGTGCGGGTGGGCGCGAACTCGCCCAGCTTGTGACCGACCATGGACTCGGACACAAACACGGGGATGTGCTTGCGACCGTCGTGCACGGCGATCGTGTGACCCAGCATGGCCGGCACGATCATCGAGCGACGCGACCAGGTCTTGATGACGTTCTTCGTTCCCGCTTCGTTCTGCGAGCTGACCTTGCGAAGCAGGTGCTCGTCGACGAAGGGGCCCTTCTTCAGACTGCGTGGCATCTTCTTGAACTCCTACTTGCGGTTCTTACCCGACGGACGGCGACGCACGATGTACTTGTCGCTTTCCTTGTTGGCGTGACGGGTGCGGCCTTCAGGCTGGCCCCAGGGCGTAACAGGGTTACGACCACCGGAGGTACGACCCTCACCACCACCGTGCGGGTGGTCAACCGGGTTCATGACGACACCACGGACGGTCGGGCGAACGCCCTTCCAGCGCATGCGGCCGGCCTTACCCCAGTTGATGTTCGACTGCTCGGCGTTGCCGACCTCGCCGATCGTTGCGCGGCAGCGCAGGTCGACGTTGCGGACCTCGCCCGACGGCAGGCGGAGCTGCGCGTAGGGGCCGTCCTTGGCGACGAGGCGGACCGACGAACCTGCCGAACGAGCCATCTTCGCGCCACCACCGGGACGGAGCTCCACGTTGTGGATCACGGTACCCGTGGGGATGTTGCGGAGGGGCAGGTTGTTACCCGGCTTGATGTCGGCGCCAGCGCCCGACTCGACGATGTCGCCCTGCTTCAGCTTCGCCGGAGCGATGATGTAGCGCTTGGTGCCGTCGAAGTAGTGCAGGAGCGCGATACGAGCGGTACGGTTCGGGTCGTACTCGATGTGAGCGACCTTGGCGTTCACGCCGTCCTTGTCCGCACGACGGAAGTCGATCACGCGGTACTGGCGCTTGTGGCCACCACCGATGTGACGGGTCGTGATGCGGCCCTGGTTGTTACGTCCACCCGTCTTGGGCAGCGGACGGAGCAGCGACTTCTCGGGCGTCGATCGCGTGATCTCGGCGAAGTCTGCCACCGACGAGCCGCGGCGACCGGGGGTCGTGGGCTTGTAGTTGCGAATAGCCATATTCGTTTCCTAGTCCTTCCCAGCTATCAGGCGACAGCCGTGAAGATGTCGATGGTGCCCGACTTCAGCGTGACGATGGCGCGCTTGGTGTCCTTGCGCTTGCCAGTGCCGAAGCGGGTGCGGCGGCTCTTGCCCTGACGGTTCAGGGTGTTCACCGAAGCGACCTTCACACCGAAGATCTTCTCGATCGCGAGCTTGATCTCGGTCTTGTTCGAGCGGGGGTCCACGATGAACGTGTACTTGCCCTCGTCGATCAGGCCGTAGCTCTTCTCCGAAACGACGGGCGCGAAGATGATCTCGCGCGGGTCCTTGTTGAGAGCGGTCATGCCGAGACCTCCTTGGCGCCAGCCTTCTGCGCGATGAACGCGTCGATGGCGGCCTTGGTGAAGACGACGTCGTCGCTGCGGACGATGTCGTAGGCGTTGAGCTGGTCGGCGACGAGCGCGTGCACGTTGCCGAGGTTGCGGACGCTGAGGTAGCTGATCTCTTCGTCACGGCCGAGGACGACGAGCGTCTTCTTGTTCTCCGTGAACGTCGAGAGGAACTTCGCAGCAGCCTGCGTGGCGGGCTTCTCCGTGCCGAAGGTGTCGACGACGTGGATGCGCTCACCGCGGAGACGGTCGCTGAGGAGGCCGTGGATGGCCGCCGCGATCATCTTCTTGGGGGTGCGCTGCGAGTAGTCGCGGGGCTTCGGGCCGTGGACGATGCCACCACCGCGGTGCTCCGGCTGGCGGATCGAGCCCTGGCGCGAGCGGCCGGTGCCCTTCTGCTTGAACGGCTTCGCACCGGTACCCGAGACCTCACCGCGACGAAGCGTCGAGTGGGTGCCCTGGCGAGCAGCTGCGAGCTGCGCGGTAACGACCTGGTGAATCAGCGGAACGTTCGTCTTGACGTCGAACACGTGCGCGGGAAGCTCGACCGTGCCGGTCTTCTTTCCGTCGGTGCCGAGGACGTCGAGAACGAGAGTCGAGTCAGCCATCTAACTCAGGCCCCCTTCACTGCGTTGCGGACGTACACGACGCGGCCACGAGCACCGGGGACGGCGCCCTTGACGAGCAGCAGACCCTTCTCGGTGTCGACGGCGTGCACCGTGAGGTTGAGGACGGTCACGCGCTCGCCACCCATGCGGCCAGCCATGCGCGTGCCCTTGAAGACGCGGCTCGGCGTTGCCGAAGCACCGATCGAACCGGGCTTGCGGTGGTTACGGTGCGCACCGTGCGAGGCGCCCACACCGGCGAAGTTGTGACGCTTCATCACACCAGCGAAACCCTTACCCTTGCTCGTGCCGACGACGTCGACGAGCTGGCCGGCTTCGAAGGTGTCACCAGCGGTGATCTCCTGGCCGAGGGTGTAGTTCGCGGCGTCAGCCGTGCGGATCTCAGCGACCTTGCGACGCGGCGTGACGCCGGCGGCAGCGAAGTGGCCGGTGAGGGGCTGGGTGACCTTGCGGGGGTCGACCTCGCCAGCGGCGATCTGAACGGCGTTGTAGCCATCCTTCTCGGGGGTACGGATCTGCGTGACGACGTTCGGAGCAAGCTCGATGACCGTCACCGGAACGAGCTTGCCGGCTTCGTTCCAGACCTGAGTCATGCCCAGCTTCTTGCCGAGCATGCCCTTCGAAATCTTGTTGTTGATGTCAGCCATGTCGAACCTCAGAGCTTGATCTCGATGTTGACGTCGGCCGGGAGGTCCAGACGCATGAGCGAGTCGACCGCCTTGGGGGTCGGGTCGACGATGTCGATGAGGCGCTTGTGGGTGCGCTTCTCGAAGTGCTCGCGGCTGTCCTTGTACTTGTGGGGCGAACGGATAACCGCCACGACGTTCTTCTCCGTCGGGAGGGGCACCGGGCCCACGACCTGCGCACCAGCGCGGGTCACGGTGTCGACAATCTTGCGTGCCGACGTGTCGATGACCTCGTGGTCATACGACTTCAGGCGAATGCGGATCTTCTGTCCCGCCATTTGTCTGCTCACTCTCTTCAGCGTCTTACCTCTCGGGCATTGGACGCACGTACCCTCCGGAAACCCTTCGGGCCGGCACACGACGTCGGTCGAAACGAGTTCTTCCAAACGTTGCGCCATATTCACCTATCAGCCCCGCAGGCAGGGATATGCTCCCTGTGATCTGTGGGGTGTTGCTCCTCTGCCCGCGGCCCGAGTCTGTGCGCCATGCGCCGCTCGTGCACTGCCAGTGCAGTGATCTGGTTTTGAGCACCAGAATGTGGAACCTCTCTATTCTGCCAGGGATAGACCGCAGAAATCAATCCGGGCGTGTCGCGCCGAGATCCGCGTGATTCCGCGGATCTCGAGCACGCGATGGGCGTCTTCTCAGGTACGCGGAAGGACCCCTCCCGCGGGGTGCGCGGGAGGGGCCCTTCGAGGATCCGATTACTCGTTGCCGAGGTGACCGTCGGCCTTGTCGCGGAGGTCGTCGATCTTGGCGTCGACCGAGTCCGGCGCGACCTTCTTCGCGAGGTCGGCGGCGCCGTCGAGCACCTTGTCGCTGATCCCCTCGGCCTGCTCGCTGTGGAGCGCCTCGGAGATCTTCTCCTTGTTCTGTTCGAAGGCTTCCTTGCCCTTGTTGATGAGGTCGTCGAGTCCCATACTTCCCCCAGGGGTAGTGGTGTCGTAGGCGGCTGATCAGCGCGCGAGATTAGTCTTGCATTGACAGCCGCGACGCGCACAGCATTCGCGGGAGAAATTTCCGATCGAGGGTGCGAGTGACGAGCGAGAACCCGGACGCCGAGGGCGTCGGCGGCATGACGGGGCCCGACGGTCCCCTGCTGAAACTCTTCCGCAACCGCGGCTTCGCGTTCCTCATCGTCGGCGGCATGAACACCGCGATCGGCTTCGTGTGGTTCATCGCGTTCACGGCTCTGTTCGACGCGGTCGCGCCCGACGCGGCCTGGACGGTGTTCGCGACGATCGGCTGCGCGCAGTGGACGTCGGCGACATGCGCATTCTTCCTCTACCGTCACCTCGTGTTCCGGGTGACGGGCCACTTCTGGCTCGACTACGGGCGCTTCCTGCTCGTCAACGCGACGAGCGCCGCACTCAACCTGCTCGTCGTGCCGCCGCTCAAGCTCTGGCTCGGCTGGAACCAAATCGTGGCACAATTCGTGTTCACCTTCGTCATCGCCGTGATCAGCTGGTTCGGCCACAGCCAGTTCTCGTTCCGACGCAGCAAGAAAGACTCCGCATGACCAGGCTCTCCGTCGTCATTCCGGCGTTCCGCCAGGCCGGCGTTCTCGCCGAGACCGTCCGTTCCGTTCTCGATCAGGAGGGCGTCGATCTCGAGCTGATCGTCGCCGACCACTCCTCCGACGACGGCACCTACGAGGTCGCCCGCTCGTTCGAGACGGATCCGCGCGTCACGGTCCTGCAGACCCCCGCGGGCGGGGGCGCCATCGCGAACTGGGCCGCCGTCACGAGTCGCGCCCGCGGCGAGTACATCAAGCTGCTCCCCGGCGACGACACCGTGCTTCCCGGATCCCTCGCCCGCCAGATCGCGCTGCTCGACGCGCATCCCGAGGCGAGTCTCGTCGGCGGCCGGCGCCGCATCATCGACACTCGGGGCCGCACGATCGCGAAGCGTCGCGGTCTGCAGGGACTCGAGCCCGTCATGAACGGCGGTGACGCCGTGCGCGCCTCGGTCGTCTCGGGAACGAATCCGTTCGGCGAGCCGGGCGCCGTCATGATGCGCCGCTCCGCGCTCGAGGCGGCCGGCGGCTGGCAGGGCCAGTGGTCGTACGCGATCGATGTCGCCAGCTACTACGGCGTGCTGCGGCACGGATCCTTCGTGCGCGACGACGAGGTCGCCTCGACCTTCCGCGTGGGCGGCGGGCAGTGGTCGGTCGCGCTCGTCGACGAGCAGGCGAGCGAGATGACCCGCCTGTTCGAGTGGGCCGGATCCGCTTTCGACGAGGTCACCGAGGCCGACGTCGCCCGCGGATCCGCGAAGGCGCGGTCGCTGGCCCGCCAGCGCCGCTTGGTGTACCGGATCCTGAAGCTGGTGAAGCGATGAAGACTCTCGCCTTCGTACTCCCGATCTACAACGAAGAGGGCAACATCCCGCTGCTCTACGAGCGGCTGGCGGGTGTCGCCGCGGCGCTCGCCGATCGGTTCACCTGCGAGTTCATCTTCGTGAACGACGGTTCACGCGACCGCTCGCTCTCGCTCCTTCGCTCCCTGCGGGCGCGTGACGAACGCGTCTCCGTCTATTCCCTCGCACGTAACAAGGGCCACCAGATCGCCGTCACGGCCGGTCTCGACGTCGCCGATGCCGACGCCGTCATCGTGATGGACAGTGATCTGCAGGATCCGCCCGAGGTCTCCCACGCGCTCATCGAGGCGTGGGAGGACGGCGCCGATGTCGCGTACGCCAAGCGCCGCACCCGCGAGGACGGCTTCTTCAAGAAGCTCACCGCCGGGGCGTTCTACTGGACGCTGTCGAAGATGGCGCGCATCGACATCCCCCGAGACACCGGCGACTTCCGGCTCATGGACCGCCGCGTCGTCGAGGAGTTGCGCCGCTACCCGGAACGCAACCGCTTCCTGCGCGGCATGGTCGCCGAGATCGGCTTCGAGCAGCGCGCCGTCGAGTTCGACCGCGATGCTCGGCACGCCGGCACGACCGGATACCCCCTGTCGAAGATGATCAAGCTCGCGGCCGACGGCATCATCGGATTCAGCTCGTTCCCGCTGCGGCTCATCAGCGCCATCGGCATGGTGCTCGCCGTGGGCGCGGGCATCTGGACGATCTATCTCGCGGTCTCGCGCCTCGTCCACCCGGACTCGGTCGTCGAAGGATGGACCTTCATCACCGCCGGCATGTTCCTGCTGGGCGGGATCCAGATGCTGATGCTCGGCGTGCTGGGTCAGTACATCGGCCGCATCTACGAAGAGGTGCAGGCGCGGCCGCTGTACGCCTTCGCCGTCGCGGAGCGCGGGCCGCTGGCCTAGCTCCACGATTCTCCCGCAACTCCACGAATCTCCTACATCTCCTACGCTCACGCGGGGAGAATTGTGGGAGATTCGTGGAGTTGTGGGAGATTTACCGGTTTGTGCGACGGCGGACGGTTTGCCGGGCGATCAGCCACGTCAACAACACCAGCCACGAGAGCGCGAACGCACCCACCAGGATCGGGAACGGGGGCGGGAGGAAGCGCACCGTCACCTCGCTGCCCTCGGCAGCGTCGGAGAGGTCGAGCGTCAACAGATAGTCGCGGACCGGATCGGTGAGGGCCGCGCCCTCGGTCTCGTAGCCCGGGAACGGGAGCCGTGAGAGGGTGACGCGGGGGTCGGATCCGACGCTGTCGACCGTGAAGGTCACGCTCGTGTCGGTGACCTGCGCGTCCGAGACAGAGGTGCCCTCGCCCGTCCAGGTCACTCCGCCGGCCGACGGCAGTGGCTCGTCGCGGTCGAAGCGCCACGTGTACTTTCCGTCGTCCTCCAGGTGCCAGCCCTCGGGCGCTTCCGGCTGGTCGGGGAACGTCGTCTTGGCGGCGAGGATCGTCGAGACGTCGAGCAGGTCGGCGACCGGGAGGCCCGTCGTCTCGTCGGTCGACCACAGCACCTCGAGCGCGTCGTCGCAGGTGACACCGCGCAGATCGCTGCACAGGTCGGTGGCGTACGAGGTGAACGGCAGCACGGTGTAGACACTCGACACGTTCGCGTCGCTGAGATACCAGAGGTTCGCCATCAGGCGCTCGTCCCAGCTGACGGGATCCCCCGCGCCCTTCATGTAGTCGCCGACGACGATCGCATCGCCCTCCGCGTCGTCCAGCACCGACTCCAGCTCGTCGGTGCCGGTCGGGGCATCGACGCCCGGCAGCGGCGACTCGCGCCACTGCAGGAGCTGCGTTCCCCCGACGCCGAGCGTCACCAGCATCGCGCACACGACCACCAGGTTCGTCTGGCGGATCCATCGGGGCGTGCGCCCCGCGACGAAGGTCGGTTCGGAGGATCCGCCCGCGAGCGCGCCGCGCCCCAGCGCGACGAACGCGACCGCGGCGAGCGCGAGCACCTGCAGAGCGGCCGCCACGAAGATCGACTTCCACGACCACATCTCGGCGACCCAGGTGATGTAGGCCATGGCGACGATCAGGGCGAACGACCACCACATCTTCGCGCGGGTCAGTCGCTCGGGGAAGGCGCGCGTCGCCGCGACGGCGAAGACCACGAGCACCGCGATGACGACGTACGGCATCATGCGGATCGGCCACCGGATCGCGCCGAGGTCGCTCGGCCCGAGCACGAACGCGAGCATCGCGGATCCGAGGACGAAGACCGGGAGCAGCGTGCGGGCGCGCGCGATCGGGAGGAAGAGGGGGAAGAGCGGCAGGATCCACGCGATGTACATCAGGGGGCCGTCGGTGACCCCGTTCCACGAGTGGATCGTGCCGGTCGTCAGCGGCGAGGCCGTCGTGAAGAGGTCGGCGACGTCGGCGTTGAGGAAGCCCGTGTTCTCGTAGGGCGCCTCGCTGCGGGTCGTGACGGAGCTCGTCGCGATCGCCGGCAGGTAGATGACGATCGTCCACAGGCCGCCCCACGCGCTGGCGGCGAGGGTGCGCAGGATCCGCACCCGGTCGCGGCGCACGCTGTGCTCGACGAGCGACGACACGAGCACGACGACGAGCACGATCACGCCGAACACGTAGCCGAAGGTGATGAGGGTGAAGCTCGTCAGCGCGTAGGGCCAGGGCGACTTACCGTGTTCGACGGCGCGGCGCAACGCCCACCAGACGAGCGGGAAGAGGCACGCGTCGAAGAGTCCGGTCGACCAGCTGGCGGCGTCCATGTAGACGGTGAAGCCCGCGGCGGGTGCGAGCACCGCCACGAGGGTCGCCCAGGGGCGCGAGGCCTCGAACTGCGTCGCCAGCAGGTACATGCCGAGCGAGAACACGGCGAGGAACGCGATCTTCCAGATCGTGACGTGCAGGGCCGCGTCGGGCGTGAGGTAGGCGGTCAGGCCGATGAGCCAGGTGATGGGGCTCAGGATGCCCCACTGTCCCTCGGCGAAGTAGTTGCCGCCCTGCCAGGCCGACGGGTCCAGGATCGGCAGGCTCCCGGACGACAGGTACTCCCCCAGCGCCCACCACTGTCCGAAGGATCCGCGCTCGGTGTCGTCGGTGAAGTAGAAGCGCGGGTTGATCAGCACACGAGACGCGGCGAGCGCGATCGTCAGTAGCGTCGAGAGCAGGGGCCAGCGGAGTCGCTGCCAGAGGGTGTCGCGCGTCGATTCCATCCTGGCAAGGCTAAGTCATGTCGGCTCCGCGACCGGGGCACGCGCATGCGTGCCACGGGTGATCGGTCGAGAGATATGAGCGGGCTTCCCGGTGTCTTGCGGGCCCGTGTGACACGATGGAGGGCATGAAGGGCATCATTCTCGCGGGCGGCAGCGGCACGCGCCTGAACCCGATCACGCTCGGGATCTCGAAGCAGCTCGCGCCGGTCTACGACAAGCCGATGATCTACTACCCGCTCTCGACGCTGATGCTGGCGGGGATCCGCGAGATCCTCGTGATCACGACGCCGCACGACGCGCCCGGCTTCGAGCGGCTCCTGGGCGACGGATCCCAGTTCGGCGTCTCGATCTCGTTCGCGCAGCAGCCCTCGCCGGACGGGCTCGCGCAGGCGTTCACGATCGGCGCCGACTTCATCGGCGACGACTCGGTCGCGCTCGTGCTCGGCGACAACCTGCTCTACGGCCCCGGCCTCGGCTCGCAGCTCATGCGCTTCTCGAAGCTCGAGGGCGGAGCGATCTTCGCGTACTCCGTCGCGGATCCGTCGGCCTACGGCGTCGTGGAATTCGACGCCGACGGGCGGGCGCTGTCGCTCGAGGAGAAGCCCGCCGAACCGAAGAGCACCTACGCGGTGCCGGGGCTGTACTTCTACGACAACGACGTGATCGACATCGCTCGCAACCTGAAGCCCTCGGCGCGCGGCGAGTACGAGATCACCGACGTCAACCGCGAGTACCTGAACCGAGGCCGTCTCAACGTCGAGGTGCTGCCCCGCGGCACGGCGTGGCTCGACACCGGCACCTTCGACGACATGATCGAGGCCGGCAACTTCGTGCGGACCATGGAACACCGCACGGGCCAGAAGATCGGATCCCCGGAGGAGATCGCCTGGCGCCGCGGATTCATCGACGACGCCGGCCTGCGCGAGCGGGCCGAGAAGCTCGTGAAGTCGGGGTACGGAACCTACCTGCTCAACCTCCTGAAGGAAGGCCGCTGATGGCTCATCTCCTGGTCACCGGCGGCGCCGGTTTCATCGGTAGCAACTTCGTGCACCACGTCGTGGAGCACACCGACCACACCGTGACGGTGCTCGACAAGCTCACCTACGCCGGCAACGCCGCCTCGATCGAGGGCCTCGACCGCGTCGAGCTCGTCGTGGGTGATATCGCCGACGCCGAGCTCGTCGATAACCTGGTCGCGAAGGCCGACGCGGTCGTGCACTACGCCGCCGAGAGCCACAACGACAACTCGCTCGATAACCCGCGGCCGTTCCTCGACACGAACGTGATCGGCACGTACACGCTGCTCGAGGCCGTGCGCCGCCACGATGTGCGCTTCCACCACATCTCGACCGACGAGGTCTACGGCGATCTCGAGCTCGACGACCCGGCGAAGTTCACCGAGACGACGCCCTACAACCCGTCGTCGCCGTACTCGTCGACGAAGGCGGCCTCCGACCTTCTGGTGCGCGCGTGGGTGCGCTCGTTCGGGGTGCGCGCGACGATCTCGAACTGCTCGAACAACTACGGCCCGTACCAGCACGTCGAGAAGTTCATTCCGCGCCAGATCACGAACGTGATCCGCGGGATCCGCCCGAAGCTCTACGGCACGGGTGAGAACGTGCGCGACTGGATCCACGCGGACGACCACTCGTCGGCGGTGCTGACGATCCTCGACCGCGGCGTGATCGGCGAGACCTACCTCATCGGCGCGGACGGCGAGGAGGACAACAAGTCGGTTGTCGAGACCCTGCTGGAGCTCATGGGCCAGCCGACCGACGCCTACGATCTCGTCACCGATCGGCCCGGCCACGACCTGCGCTACGCGATCGACTCGACGCGCCTGCGCACCGAGCTCGGCTGGCAGCCCAGGTACACGAACTTCCGCGAGGGGCTCGAGGCGACGATCCAGTGGTACCGCGACAACGAGGCCTGGTGGGCGCCGTCGAAGGACGGCGTCGAGGCCTTCTACGCATCGAAGGGGCAGTAACAGCGGTGGAGACCACGATCGACGGCCTGCTGCTGTTCGACCTCGCCGTTCATGGCGACAACCGCGGCTGGTTCAAGGAGAACTGGCAGCGCGAGAAGATGACGGCCGCGGGGCTGCCCGATTTCGGGCCCGTGCAGAACAACATCTCGTTCAACGCGACGGCGGGCACGACCCGCGGCATCCACGCCGAGCCGTGGGACAAGTGGGTCTCGGTCGCAACCGGCCGCATCTTCGGCGCCTGGGTCGACCTGCGGGCGGGCGAGGGCTTCGGCCGCGTGTTCACGGCGGAGATCGGCCCCGACAGGGCGATCTTCGTGCCGCGCGGCGTCGGCAACGCCTTCCAGGTGCTCGAGGACGGCACCGCGTACACCTATCTCGTCAACGACCACTGGTCGCCCGACGCGAGCTACTCGTTCCTCAACCTCGCCGACGAGACGGTCGCGATCGACTGGCCGATCCCGCTCGAACAGGCCGAGCTGAGCGAGAAGGACAAGAACCACCCGCGGCTCGCCGACGTCGTGCCGATCGCGCCCCGCAAGGTGCTCGTCCTCGGTGCGAACGGGCAGGTCGGGCGCGCGCTGCGCGACGCGTACGACGGATCCGCCCACGTCGAGTTCGCGGGCCGCGAGGACCTGGATCTCACGACCGACATCGCGGGCGCGCGGCGCTGGCGCGATTACGGCGTGATCATCAACGCGGGTGCCTACACCGCCGTCGACAGGGCCGAGACCGACCGCGCGGGTGCGTGGGCGGCGAACGCGACAGGCGTCGCGCGCCTCGCCCGCGTCGCCGCCGAGAACGGCATCACGCTCGTGCACGTGTCGAGCGACTACGTTTTCGACGGTTCCGAGGCCTCGTACGACGAGGACGCGCCGCTCGCCCCCGTGGGCGTCTACGGCCAGTCGAAGGCCGCGGGCGACATCGCGGCGTCGACGGCACCGCGGCACTACATCGTGCGCACGTCGTGGGTCATCGGCGAGGGCAACAACTTCGTGAAGACGATGGCGTCGCTCGCTTCGCGCGGGATCGATCCGGCCGTCGTCGACGACCAGGTGGGCCGGCTGAGCTTCGCGAGCGAGATCGCCCGCGGCATCCGCCACCTCGTCGACGCGGGCGCGCCGTACGGCACCTACAACCTCACGGGATCCGGCGCCCCCGTCAGCTGGTTCGACGTCGCCCGACGCGTCTTCGAGCTGACGGGCCACGACCCCGCGCGGGTCTCCCCCACCTCGACGGCCGACTACTTCGCGAACGCGCAGGGCCCCGTCGCCCCGCGCCCCGCGAACAGCGTCCTGGCGCTGGAGAAGATCGAGGCGACGGGCTTCGTGCCGGCCGACGCGGATACCTCGCTGCGGGCCTACCTCAGCTGATCTGGGCTTCGGGCGCCCTGTCATCGACATGGGCCACCGTCAGGTGAACCTCGGCGAGCGCCGTGCCGCCCTCGCGGCACGCGGCGACGACGGCCGCGTGCACGCGGCGGCACGCCTCGACGGCTCCGACCGACGCCGCGACGCCGATCATCGCCTCGACGCGTGTCCCGTCGTCGACCGCTTCGATCACGAGACGCGGTTCGTCGTCGCCCCGGAGCCCGATCGCCCGCGCACCGAGGTCCGCGATGGCCGATGCGACGCCCGATGGCCGGTACACCGCCGTCACGCCGGGGACGGCGAGGATCGCCGCCTCGATGAGCTGCGCGATGCTCTGCTGCTGCACCTCGTTCATCCCCTCTGCTCCGCTCCTTCGGAAAGCCGCTGCACATCGCGCACGGCGATATCGATCGCTTCGACGTTCATGGTGGTCTGCGCCGAGAGCCGGCGGTGGATCTCGCTCCGCAGCTTCTCTGCGGTGGCCGGGATCGGCCTGCCGTAGGCGATGCTCGCGTCGACCCGGATGCGCACGGGCTCGCCCGGCACGGTCACGTCACCGTCGATCCGCGTCCTGCCGACGAGCACGCCGGGCACGGCGTCTTCGGCTCCCCGGATCATTCCGCGCACGGCTCCCTCGGTGATGCCGAGGTCTGCCCTGTCGAGCTCGGTGCTCAGGGGGATGCGCCGCCCGGCGCGCGCGTCGCGCGCGATGTTCGCGAGGATGCCCTGCACCCAGCCGTCGTCCGCCGGCTCCTCGGCCGCGGTATCGGAGGCGAGCAGCTCTCCCGACAGCCGCTGCAGTCGTTCGAGGGATTCCAGAGCGATCCGGCAGCCGGGCGACTGCTCGATCGACGGGTTCACGGGCGTGCGTCCGCTGTCGAGGTATGCGGAGAGTTCGTCGAGCGTGTGCCCGTCGAGGTCTTCGGGCTCGAAGCCGTCGTGGGCGAGTCCGGTCATATCGTTCTCGTTCATCGCCACTGCTCCATCCGGGTGATGATATCTTTTCGCGCCCGGGCCAGCAGGCCGCGCACGGTTGAGGTCGGGATCCCGAGTTCGTCGGAGATCTCCTCATACGAGTAGCCGCCGACCTCCCGGAGTACCCACGTCCGGCGCTGTGCGTCGGGCAGCTGCGCCAGGGCGCGGTCGAGCGCTTCCAGTCCGGCGTGCGCCTCGGCTCGCCGGACGGGGTCGTGGTGAACGGGCGCGGGAGGGTTCACGTCGTCCAGGTCCTGCTGCGGACGCGCGCTCCGCACCCGGTCGAGCGCCTTTCTGCTGGTGATGCGCATCAGCCAACTCTTCAGGTGCTTCGGATCCTGTACCTTGTGCAGCTGTTGCCACGCGGAGATGAATGCGTCCTGGACCACGTCGTCGACATCGGCGGATCCCGAGAGGATGCGCCGCGCGTAGGCGCGCATCATCGGGGTGTATCTGCGCACCAGTACAGCGAAGGATCCGGTGTCGCCGTCGACGGCCCGCCCGAGAAGAATCTCGTCGCTCGCGTCGTCGACGCGGACTTCGGAATTGCGGTAGGTCATCTGGGGTTCCCTCGTCGAGGTCAGTTGCCTCGCAGGTGCTTGCCCGCTTTCTTCACGGATTTCTCCGCCTTCTTGGCCAGGCGTCGCCTGCTCTTCTTCGCCTCGGGGCTGAACCACAGGCGCTCGACCTGATGACGCAGATCCTCGTAGTCCTTGCCGCGCGACTTCGCGCTCTCCACGCCGATCCAGTAGGCGGCGATTACGCTGACGATCAGGACGAAAATGTTCTTCTTCATCACGTCTTCCTCTCTCGTTCCCTGTTTCCGTGGTTCTGTGGCGATGCGCCGGTCAGGCGGCTCTCGACTGGTCGGAGGCCAGCCGGGAGCGGATCCCGGACTTGATCGAGACGAGCGTCGGAAGGTCCCGACCGACAAGCGTCTCGAGGTTGGCGATCAACGCGCCCACCGTGGTGGCGACCTCGGCGGGCGACGTGTTCTTCCGCGGCGTGACGATCACGTGCATGACGTCGGTCCCCCGGATCCGGCGGGCCCGCACGCGGGCGGACAGGATCTCCTCGCGTCGTTCGAGCGTCTGGCTCAGCGCATCGGACGCGAAGCCCTGCTCGATGACGATCGCGTCGCGGGCGCCGCGCTCGGCGTCGCTCGTGAGCACCGCATGCCCCGCGCCGCCGCCGAGGCGGGCCAGGACGACGACCGCCACGACGGCGACGGCGATGAGCACCGCCGCGATGCCGATGCCCAGCCACGACGTCTGCGTGAGACCGGGCAGCAACGATGCGGTGTCGAGCCGCTGCAGCGCCTCGACCGACGAGGTAAGCGCGGATGACCAGACATCCCCCGCCTCCCGCCATGTCCGCGCAAGGATCGCCGCGGCGCCGCCGACGATGAGGACGAGGCCCGTGACGAGCAGAATGGTGCGGTTGACACCGCGATTGGTGTTATTCATCGTCGGCCTCCCCTACTCGATGCGGTAGCGATCCGCGAGCGGATCTTGAGCGAGCGGTCTGCATCGTACCCAGACAGCTCGTCGGCGACCAGGGCCTTTACTTCGGCCGCCTCGATGCGCTGGCCCGCTTCGGGCGTGATCGTGACGTCGGCCGTGCGATGTCCGACGCCCACGACGACCGCGCCCCGTGGTAGGTTCAGCTCGCGCCTCACCCGCTCGGCGAGCGCCGATGCGATCACCTCGTTGTCGACGACGACGGTGCCGGCGGACACCTGGATGGCGTGGCGTGCGCGACGCCCGGGCGCGACGGCGAGCACCACGAGGACTATCCCGATCACGGCGGCGAGGGCCGCGACGGCGACAACGGCCGCGACGGATCCGGCCTGCGGCAGCTCGACGGCGCGTTGCGCGAGCTCGCCCGGCGACACCAGCAGAGGCTCCTGCGCGGCCAGGTGCAGGATCATCTCGAGGGCGAGGTACGCGGCGACGGCGATCACGAGTATCGCCACGATGACCGCGGCGACCGTCCTCGGCGAGTGCATCTCCCGCCGCGCGGCGCGCACGAGTACGTTTCCGCTCATCTATCTCACCCTCTTCCGCGGCGGGAGGATCGCTCCCGTGATGGCGAACGACACTCCCGTGATGGGCCTGCCCAACAGGTGCGCACAGGTTTCGCTGATGTCCCCCTGGAGCCCGCGCAGCCGTTCCGTGACCGGCTGGTGCCCGCGCACCGCGTCTGCATCGTCGAGATCGGGGATGGGCAGCGGAGCGGAGATCCTGAGCGCCGCGCCGTCTCCGTGCTCCGTGACGGCCACGCGGACGCGATCGCGCGGAACCCGGAGTGCCGTCGCGGCGACCTCTGTCGCGACCTTGTCGAGCACCCGGCCGCGTACGTGCACGCCACCGCGCACGCCGGCCGGCGCCGCAAGGCCGGTCGCGACGGTCATGACGAACTGCGCCTGCCCGCGAACACCCCGGCCAGCGCCCTCACGTCGAGTTCGCCGGAGAGGATCCGCGCGACCAGCGCCCCCACGCCCATCAGGACGGCAACGAGAAGGAAGCCCCAGAAGCCGAAGATCAGCCCCGCGAAGGCGAGGACGGCCCCGACCAACGCACCGCTCATCGTGGTACTCATGAGACGCGCGACTCGTCGTCGGACTCGTGGTCATCGCTCGGCAGGTGCACGTCGTTGACCTCCACGTTGACCTCGACGACCTCGAGCCCGACGAGCGTCTGGATCGCGTCGGTCACTGCGCGGCGCACGTTCTCGGCCACCTCCTGGATCGGCGTGGGGTAGTCGACGACGATCGTGATGTCCGCGGCGGCCTGGGTCTCGCCCACCTCGACCTTCACGCCCTGGGAGAGATCGGTCGCGTTGACGGCGTCGCGGAGTGCGCCGAGTGCGCGGGCTCCGCTGCCACCGAACGCGTGCACGCCGGGCACCTCGCGCGCGGCGATTCCGGCGACCTTCGCGACGACGCCGTCGGCGATGGTCGTGCGCCCGTTCGTCGATGAATCGGTGTTCACGGGCTTGGCGTCGACGGGCGCGCGGTCGACGCGCGGCGACGTGGTTGCGCTCCGCGGCGTCGGGGTCGCGGCCTCAGCGGCAATGCTGGTGTTCGTCTCGTTAGTAGCCATGAGAATGCCTCTCGGATCAGTGGCACTGCCCTGTGCAGTGTCTTCGAACGAGCGAGTAACGACGCTCTACTGGTGAGACGCGGCATCACGCGAGTTCGTCACAGATTCGTGAGATTCCTTTCCGGTCCCTCGAGCGCGTGCCTGCCAGCGCACCCCCGCGCGCGAGAGAATGGGTCGTGTGACTCTCGCAACCGAGCTTCTCGACCGCATCGGATCCTGGATCGACCAATGCGGCTTCGTCGCACACGGCGTGCACGTGCGCGTGGACGAGGAGACCGCCGAACGGCGCTGGACGCCCGACGTGCGCGAGGAGATCCACTCGGTCGCGAAGGCGGTCGCGGTGCTCGCGGTCGGGATCGCACGAGACGAAGGGCTCGTCGATCCGGATGAGATCGTCGCGCACGATTACACGTTGCGCGATCTGCTGCGCATGACGAGCGGTGTCGACTACCCGTGGTCGCCGACGATGTTCGACGACGCCGATGTGTACACCGAGTTTCTCGCGCGCGAGCCGCGCGGGCGGGTGTTCCAGTATGCGAACGCGAGCACCTATGTCGCGATGCGTACGCTCGCGGCGCGCGTGGGCGATGTTGAGCAGTGGCTCCGGCCGCGGCTGTTCGCGCCGCTCGGATGGACCGATGTCGAGTGGCGCCGGTGCCCTGACGGGCACGTGCTCGCGGGCGAGGGCATCTCGCTGACGACGGAGGAGATGTCGCGGCTCGGAGTGCTGCTGCGCGACGGCGGCGTGTATGAAGGCCGGCGCCTGGTGGCTAAGGACTGGGTCCGCTCGATGCACACCGACTGGTTCGAGCGCGAGGCGGGACGCGGATACGAGGGCTACGCGCTCGGCGCGTGGCGCGGTCCCGGCCAGGGCTGGCGCCTCCACGGCGCGTACGGACAGATGATCCTGTTCCGCCCCGACGCGGTCGTGACGATCAGCGCCGACGATCATTTCGGGGCAGACGAGCTCGCCGCCTTCGTCATGAGCTGACACGGAATGACCCGCAGCCGCTGGGAAGCGGGGCCGCAGTCAGGGCGCACACGAAGAAGCGGACACCGCGCCCGTCATTCGTCGGGGCGGCGTCCGCTTCTTGGCGAGGTGTCAGATCACCTGGATGTTCGCTGCCTGCATGCCCTTGGGGCCGCGCTCTGCATCGAAGGAGACCTTCTGGTTCTCTTCGAGGCTGCGGTACCCGCTGCTGTTGATCGCGCTGAAGTGCGCGAACAGGTCGGCAGAGCCGTCATCGGGAGCGATGAAGCCGAAGCCCTTGTCGGAGTTGAACCATTTGACGATGCCAGTGGCCATGACGTCATTCCTTATGTGTCTGGGACCACGGGAGTGATCCGTGTAACCGCAGCGACGTCGCCGCCGCGGGGTATGGTGAGCGCTGGCTATGGCCAGGCAGGTGTGGGTGATCGCTCGCTTTCACCGCAGGATGCGCGTCGTTGGACGACGATGTGGTGATGCGCGAACGAACGTCGTCGATGGCCTGACGCCATCGAACGGAAGAAGATGCCGCTGGAGCAGCAAAGGAGAAAATAGAACAACCAATCAAGATCACGCTCACCGCAAGTGATGCGGCGGAAGCAACTGAACTGAATACCTGCCCGAGAAACTTCTCGGGCCCAGAAGGCGGTCTGGGTGAGTGCCCCAGCAGAAACGCAACCTCAATAACTTGTCA
>Ga0164243_10001675_pt1 | contig 37363 bp, 28 predicted proteins | sample OricompcompostOP_FD_108781 | JGI IMG/M metagenome (GOLD analysis project Ga0164243, IMG submission 108781) | Organic Plus compost microbial communities from Emeryville, California, USA - Original compost - Organic plus compost (OP) | ecosystem: Engineered > Solid waste > Mixed feedstock >...
GACAAGAGTCGTCGTGACGCGCTCCCGGCCTGGATCCACTTCTACAATCACCACAGAATCCACTCCGCGATCAACGGCACACCCATCAGCCGACTAAACAACCTGCCTGGACATCACATCTAGCTCAGTCCTCGAGTGGCTCGGACGCGGGGCTGCGGTCCGCGGCCACACCCATCGCGGCGGCATCGCTGATGCTCTCGCCGAGCCACGAGGTGACCTCCCAGCCGGAGGCGGCCGACCCCTCGACGACCACCACGCCGGTGTTGGCGACGTAGTGGTTGCTGACGAAGTCGAGGTCGACGTTGGCAGCGCGGTTCGAGCACCATGCTCGGATCATCGCGCCATGGCTCACGAGCGCCACGGTGTCCACCTCGAGCGCCTCGGCCTCGGCGACGACCTCGTCGAACCGCGCGATGACGTCATGGCCACGTTCGGCTCCCGGCATCAGCACGTCGAGGTCGCCGCCGCACCACGCGAGCAGGGTGTGGACGTACTGATGGATGGACGCCTCGTCGGAGTTGCCCTCGACGTCACCGGCGGCGATCTCACGCAGCCCGGGACGTTCGACGGGCACGAGACCACGTGCCGCGACGAGGGGAGCGGCGGTCAGATGCGTGCGGATCATCGAGGAGATGAAGATCGCATCGATCCTCTCGTCCGACAGCGCGGCCACGAGCTTCTCAGCCTGTTCGTGGCCCAGTGCCGTGAGGCCGGGGCCCGGAACCGTCGACTCGAGGACGCCGTCGACGTTCGCGGGCGTCTGTCCGTGACGGATGAGGATCAAGCGCATGCTCCGAGCCTAGGGTTCGCCGTCGGCAGCGGACCAGGGAGTGCCGCGCTGCTCGCTACGCTGGCGCGCATGGCTGACTACGTGGGGGCGTTCGACCAAGGCACCACGAGCACCCGGTTCATGGTCTTCGACCATGCCGGGGTCGAGGTCGGACGTCACCAGGTCGAGCACGAGCAGATCCTTCCGCAGGCCGGATGGGTCGAGCACGACCCGGCCGAGATCTGGCAGCACACCCAGGACGTCGTCGTGGGCGCGCTCGAGAGCTGTGGCCTGACGGCAGGCGACCTCGCCGCCATCGGCGTCACCAACCAGCGCGAGACCACCGTCGTGTGGGACCGCCGTACGGGCGAGACGTACGGCAACGCCCTGGTCTGGCAGGACACCCGCACCGATCACCTCGCCTCGAAGCTGATCGCAGACGGGCACGGCGACCTCATCCGCGAGCGCTCCGGCCTGACCCCCGCGGCCTACTTCTCCGGTGGCAAGATCCGCTGGATCCTCGACAACGTCGACGGCGCACGGGCCGATGCCGAGGCGGGCCACGCCCTCTTCGGCACCACCGACAGCTGGCTCATCTGGTGGCTCACCGGCGGCCCCGATGGCGGTTTGCACCTCACCGACGTCACCAACGCCAGCCGCACGATGCTGATGAGCCTGGAGACCCTCGACTGGGACGACGAGCTGCTCGCCGTCCTCGGCGTGCCGCGGTCGATGCTGCCGCAGATCAGGTCGTCCTCGGAGGTCTACGGGCACACCAGCGCTGACGGGCCGTTCGGCGCGGAGGTGCCGATCGCAGGCGACCTCGGCGACCAGCACGCGGCGCTCGTGGGACAGGCGTGCTTCGATGTCGGCGACGTCAAGAACACCTACGGCACCGGGAACTTCCTGCTTCTGAACACCGGCACCGAGATCGTCCGCTCCGAGCACGGCCTGCTGACGACGATGGCCTACCGCTTCGGTGACGCCCCCGCGGTGTACGCGCTCGAGGGCTCGATCGCCGTCACAGGCTCGGCGGTGCAGTGGCTGCGCGACCAGCTGGGCATCATCGAGGCCGCCGCCGACATCGAGCAGCTCGCCGCCGAGGTGGACGACAACGGGGGTGTGTCGTTCGTGCCGGCCTTCTCCGGGCTGTTCGCGCCACGCTGGCGTCCGGATGCCCGAGGCGTCGTCGTCGGGCTCTCGCGCTTCAACAACCGCGCGCACCTGGCCCGGGCCGCGCTCGAGGCGATCTGCTACCAGAGCAAGGACGTCGTCGACGCGATGGTGGCCGACGCCGGCATCGAGCTGGCTGCCCTGAAGGTCGACGGCGGTGTCACGGCCAACGAGCTGTGCATGCAGATCCAGGCTGACGTGCTGGGCATCCCGGTGTCGCGTCCCGTGGTGGCCGAGACCACCGCGCTCGGCGCCGCGTACGCCGCGGGGCTCGCCGTGGGCTTTTGGAAGGACCCCGACGAGCTGCGGGCCAACTGGACGGAGTCGCGGCGGTGGGAGCCGCAGTGGGACGACTCGCAGCGTGCGGCAGGGCACGCCCAGTGGACGAAGGCGGTCGAGCGCACTCTCGACTGGGTCGACGTCGACTGACGACACGCCGGTCGTGACCCATGTGTCACGACTTCCTGCTTGACTACCGGCATGCAGTCTGTCGCCCTCTCGCCCCTGACCCGCCAGTCCGCGCTCGACGCGATGGCGGCCGAGCCGCTCGACGTCCTGGTCATCGGCGGAGGCGTCGTCGGCGGCGGCGCCGCGCTCGACGCGGCGACGAGGGGCCTGCGCACCGGGCTCGTCGAGGCGCGCGACTTCGCCTCGGGCACCTCGAGCCGCTCCAGCAAGCTCATCCACGGCGGGCTCCGCTACCTCGAGATGCTCGACTTCCGACTCGTCGCCGAGGCGCTGGGCGAGCGCAGCCTGCTCATCGACAAGCTCGCCCCGCACCTCGTGCGTCCGGTGCCCTTCCTCTACCCGCTCACCCATCGCATCTGGGAGCGGTTCTACGCCGGGGCCGGAGTCGCGCTCTATGACTCGCTCGCCTTCTTGTCGGGACGCGGGCGAGGCGTCCCCCACCACCGCCACCACACCCGTCGGGGCGCCCGCAAGGTGATGCCGGCGCTGCGCAAGGACGCGCTCATCGGCGCGCTGCACTATTACGACGGCCAGGTCGACGACGCACGTCACACGATGTTCCTGTCACGCACCGCCGCGGCCTACGGCGCCCACGTGGCCAGCCGAACCAGGGTCGTCGCGCTGCTGCGCGAGGGCGACCGGGTCACCGGGGCACGGGTCAAGGACCTCGAGTCGGGGGCAGAGTTCGACGTCCGTGCCCGCCAGGTCATCAACGCCACCGGCGTCTGGACCGACGAGACGCAGTCGTTCGCGGGGGAGCGCGGTCAGTTCCACGTGCGCGCCAGCAAGGGCATCCATCTCGTCGTCCCGCGCGACCGCATCCGTGGCGACTCCGGCCTCATCCTGCGCACCGAGAAGAGTGTGCTGTTCGTCATCCCGTGGGGTCGGCACTGGATCATCGGCACGACCGACACCGACTGGGACCTCTCCAAGGACCACCCCGCCGCCAGCCGCCGTGACATCGACTACCTGCTCGACCACGTCAACAAGGTGCTGGTCGAGCCGCTCACCCACGAGGACGTCGAGGGGGTCTACGCGGGGCTGCGCCCCCTGCTCGCGGGCGAGGACGAGGCCACCAGCAAGCTCTCGCGCGAGCACGCGGTCGGCACCAGCACCAAGGGGCTCGTCGTCATCGCCGGCGGCAAGTACACGACGTACCGGGTGATGGCCAAGGACGCGGTCGACGCGGCGGTGCACGGCATGTCGGCCGACATCGGACGCACGGTGCCTCCCTGCTGCACCGAGGACGTCCCGCTGCTCGGCGCCGACGGCTACGAGGCGGTCTGGAACCAGCGGCAGATGCTCGCCGAGACGAGCGGTCTCGGGGTCGGACGCATCGAGCACCTGCTGCACCGCTACGGCTCGCTGATCGGCGAGGTGCTCGAGCTCATCGCCGAGCGCCCCGAGCTCGGGCGGCCGCTCACCGGTGCCGACGACTACCTGCGTGCCGAGGTCGTCTACGCGGCCACGCACGAGGGCGCACGTCACCTCGACGACGCGATCGCCCGCCGCACCCGCATCTCGATCGAGACGTTCGACCGTGGCACCGACGTGGCCGACGAGGTCGCCGACCTGATGGGCGAGGTGCTCGGCTGGACGTCGGCGCAGCGCGACCTCGAGGTCGACCACTACCTCAAGCGTGTCGAGGCCGAGCGTGAGAGCCAAACGATGCCCGACGACGAGACCGCCGACGCGGCGCGCATGGGCGCTCCCGACGTCGTGCCTGTCTCCACGGTCCAGTGACTCACGAGCACGTCGCCGGGGGCGGCGAGCGCTCCCCGCTCTCGCGCACGCTGCTGACGGTCGTCGGCACGCTCGTCGTCGCTCTGGCGGTCTACGCGGTCGTGGTGGTCGTCTCGGTGCTGATGGGCGGCGAGCGCACGCTGACCTCCAAGCTCGACGTGACGTCCGGCACCCAGGTGGTGCTCGACGCCGACACGGCCGACGTCAACATCACCGCGGCCGACGTCGATGAGGTCACGCTCGTCGCCACCGTCACCGACGGCCTGCTCGACAGCTCCTACCAGGTTCTCGCGGGGCCCGACGGCTTCGTGGTCGACAGTGGCTGCATGACGTGGCTGGCCCCGGGCTGCGGCGTGGCGCTCGAGCTGCGGGTCCCGGTGGGCACCCCGGTGTCGGTCACGAGCACCGACGGCGACCTGACGGCCCACGACCTTCAGGCGTCCGGCGCCGTCCTGCTCACCTCGACCTCCGGCGACATCGAGGCCGACGGTCTCGTGGTCGACGAGCTCGCCGCACACTCCACGAGCGGCGACGTCGACCTCGAGTTCTCCGAGGAGCCGTACGCGATCAAGGCGACGACGGACGACGGCGACGTCGACGTCGAGCTGCCTGATGGCGAGCGCACCTACCAGGTCGTGGCCGAGTCGCCCGACGGCGACGTCTCGACGTCGCTCACCACCGACCGTGCCGGCGAGGGGCTCATCAACCTCACGTCCGACTCGGGCGACATCCACCTCGAGCAGCGCTGATCTGCCCGAGAGACGAAGAACCCCCGACCAGGAGGTCGGGGGTTCTGCAGGGTGGATGACGGGACTTGAACCCGCGACCACCGGCACCACAAGCCGGTGCTCTACCAACTGAGCTACACCCACCATGCGTGGCCCGGAACCGGCCGGGCACGGCGTCGAAAAGTGTAGCGCAGATCAGACCTGGTTCAGGACGCGCCCGTCACGGTGCCGATGACCTCGGCGGCGATCGCCCGCGCGGCGTCGCTGTCTGGTCCGGGCTGCGGGACGAAGACCGCCGAGCGGTAGTACTTCAGCTCCTCGATGCTCTCCTGGATGTCGACGAGCGCACGGTGGTTGCCACCCTTGGCCGGTGCGGCGAAGTAGGCCCGTGGGAACCACTGGCGCGAGAGCTCCTTGATCGAGGAGACGTCGACGACTCGGTAGTGCATCCACGTCTCGAGCTCGACCATGTCGCGCGCGAGGAAGTTGCGGTCGGTGCCGATGGTGTTGCCGGCCAGGGGTGCCTTGCGCGGCTCCGTGACGTGTTCGCGGATGTAGGCCAAGACCTGCTCCTCGGCATCTCGCAGCGTGAGGCCGGCGTCGAGCTCCTCGAGCAGCCCGGAGGTGGTGTGCATCCGGGTGACGACATCGTTCATCTGCTCGAGCGCCTCCTGCGGTGGCTTGATCACGAGGTCGATGCCTTCACCGAGGACAGTGAGCTCGTAGTCGGTGACGAGGGCCGCGACCTCGATCAGGGCGTCGCTCTCGAGGGAGAGCCCGGTCATCTCGCAGTCGATCCACACCAGCTTGTCGTTCACGTCGAGTCAGCCTAGTACGAGGGACGTGGGAACCGGTCTGCGAGACTCGATAGGGTTCATGGAACCTTCAATCAACCTGCCTCGTTGTCCATGTGGTGTGACCGCGAGCCCTAGGAGTCCGTAGTGAGCAACGAACGTCAGCAGCGCGCCGCACGAGCTGAGCAGATGCGCAAGGAGCGTGAGAAGGCGTCCCGTCGTCAGCGCAACTTGATCTCTGTGGCCATCGTGGTCGTGGTGGTGGGCCTCATCGGGCTCGGCACCTGGGCCGTGAAGGCCGAGAGCGACCGCAACGCCACGAGCGACAAGCTCACGACGCCGGCATCGGCCACGAGCGACTTCGGGGTGCTGTACGACACCGCCGCTGCCGGAGGCAAGCTCTCCGCCGACGCCCCCAAGCCCGTCGAGGTCGTCCTCTATGAGGACTTCCAGTGCCCGGCGTGCCAGGCCTTCGAGTCGGCCAACGGAGCGTACCTGCAGCAGGCGGTCACCGAGGGCCAGATCACGGTCGAGTACCGACCGATCGCCTTCCTCGACCGTGCCAGCAGCACGGAGTACTCGACTCGCTCCGGCAACGCGGCGTTGTGCGTCCTCGAGGACACCGATGCCACGACCTTCAAGGCGATGCACGACCTGCTGTACGCCAACCAGCCGGCCGAGAACACGGCCGGTCTCACCAACGACGAGCTGGTGGAGATGGGCAAGCAGGCCGGCGCGGACGACATCGAGACCTGCGTCCGCAAGCGCACCTACGGTCCCTGGCTGGCCGATGCCACCGACGCCTCGCGCGACGCCGGCGTCAGCGCGACGCCGACTGTCATGGTGGCCGGCAAAGAGGTCACGGGTGCCGGTGGCGGATCGCCGACGAGCGCCGATCTCCAGAAGGCCATCGAGGCCGCTGCCGCTTGACCCTGGCTCAGCCGCATCCCCAGTTTTTGGACACTTGAGGGCCATTTCCTTCGTGGAAATGGCCCTCAAGTGTCCAAAAACTGGGGGCTCAGGTGAGGGCGAGGCCGGCGGAGGCTGCGGCGACGCAGACGACGAGCCAGCCGGCGCCGTAGGCGAGGGCCGTCCGGTGGCGTCCCGCCTCGAGCAGTCGCACGAGCTCGAGGGTCGCCGTGCTGAAGGTCGTGAAGCCGCCGAGCAGTCCCGTGCCCACCACGGTCAGCCACATGTCGCTCGGCCCGGCACCGACGAGCAAGCCCAGGGCGAAGGACCCGACGACGTTCACGATGGCCGTGCCCCACGGGAATCCACGGGGCCGGGGGATCATGCCGTCGAGGACGAGGCGCCCCGCCCCGCCGATGGCTCCGGCGAGGGCGACCAGCAGCGCGGTCATCGGGTGATCCTCCGGGCGAGGACGATGCCGGCGACGGCCGCGGCCAGCCCGGCCAGCACCGACCCGACGCCGTATCCCAGCGCGAGGCCGACGTGGTCGTCACGCAGCAGCTCGGCGGTGTCGAGCGCGAGGGCGCTGTAGGTCGTGTAGCCGCCGAGGAAGCCCACCCCGGCGAGCAGCCTCACGCCGCGTCGTCGCCCGTCGTCGTCGCCTAGACGGAGGAGGAGCTCGAGCAGGAGGCCGAGCACGAACGCGCCGGTGACGTTGACGAGCAGCACGCCGCTGGGCAGACGTCCAGCGGGCTCCATCGCGGTCGTGACGCCGTAGCGCGCGAGCGTGCCGATCGCGCCGCCGAGAGCCACGAGGGCGATGGCTGAGGGACGCAGGTGGAGAGGTCGTGGCTGGTCTCGCACGTCGCTCCGTCCCGTCCAGCGGTGACGCGCCCGAGGTGGGCCGCACCGGCGACGGGCACATCCTAGAACCGGCGCATCCGACACCCTTCTCGGGGCGTTCGTCGAGGCTGCGGCCGGCTGCGCGTGGCGTCCGACGAGGCGGCGCGCGAGGTAAAGTGCCACGCATGGCCAGCACGGAACTGCCTGCCGGAAGCCACTACGCCGTCGTCTGGGGCATCCCTGACGGCTATGCGGGGATGACGCGAGCCATGCTCCACCGCTCGCGAGCGTTCGTGCGTCTGGGCGGTGCCGAGGTCACCATCGTCACGTACGAGTTCCGCGACGACTACGACGCGATACGGGCCGAGCTGCGGCAGACCGGCGAGCTGATCCAGGGCATGCACCTGGTCAATCTCTGGGAGGACCTCCGCGGCTGGGACGACGACCGGCTGCGCGCCGGAACGGTGCGGTTCTCCAACCGCCAGGACGACCCCTTCCGACCGCTCGACCGCGAATCAGGCCTCGGGCAGCCGCTCCGCACGACCCTCCGGAACGACGTGGGCGACATCGAGCAGGTCGACTACTACCGCGAGGACGGCACGCTGATGGTCTCCGACCGTCACCGGATGCCTGGGCCCAAGGCACGCGCCGTGACGTTGTGCGACACGTCGGGCCAGCCGATCGGCACCTGGGACTCCATCTGGAGGCTCTACGCCTTCTGGCTCGACAGCCTGCCGCGTGAGCCCTTCGCCTGGTTCGTGGTCGACTCCAAGACCGTCGCCACCTCCTTCACCCACTACCGGCGCCCCGACGTGGTGACGATGCACCTCGTGCACGGATCGCACCTTGCGGCCGGCAGCACCCCGCCCTACGGCGAGCTCGCCGCCAGCCGCAAGGGCACCTTCGAGCACCTCGACAAGTGGGACGCCGTGGTCTTCCTCACGGGTCAGCAGCGGAGTGACGTCGAGCTGCTGCTGGGCCCCGGCAGCAACCGGTACGTCTGCCCCAACGGTCGCCGTCAGCCATCGGGCGATCCCGACCTCACGCGGCCCTCCGCCAACGGGGTGATGCTGGCGTCGCTCATCGGACGCAAGCGCGTGGACCATGCGATCAAGGCAGTGGCGAAGGCAGCCGACGGCGGTCGCTCACGAGGTGAGCGGCCCCAGCCCCGTCTGGACGTCTATGGCGACGGCGAGCTGCGTCCCGAGCTCGAGAGACTCGTCCGGCGCAAGAGCCGCCGGGCCGACGTCACCCTGCAGGGCTTCGTGGCCGGCGCCGACGAGCGGCTGCAGGATGCATCCTTCTCGTTGCTCACCAGCATGGGCGAGGGCCAGCCGCTCGCGCTCATCGAGAGCATGGCCGCCGGCTGCATCCCCATCAGCTACGACATCGCGTATGGGCCGGCTGACGTCATCACCGACCGCGTCGACGGGTTCCTCGTGCCGGCCGGCAAGGTCCGCGAGATGGCCGAGGTGGTCCGACAGGTGGCGCACGCGAGCCCTGAGGAGCTGGCTCCGATGCGCCTGGCCGCCCATCGCCGCGCACAGGACTTCAACGACGAGCACGTCACGGGCGAGTGGGCCGCGATCATGCGCCAGGCACTCGACGCCAAGCGACGCTCCTAGGCCTGCCGTCTGAGCACCTCGGTCAGGACGTGCTCCTCGTCGCTGATGATGCCGGTCACGCCGAGCCCGAGCACGTGATCGAGTGCGGCGATGTCGTTGACGGGCCAGGTCATCACGACCTCGACGTGCCTGCTGAGCTCGGTGACGACCGCCCCGTCAAGGAGCGACCGGTGGACCGAGACGCCGTGGACCTCGCCTGCTGAGGGCACTCGCTCTCGCAGTCGGGCGAGCTCGCGAGGGTTGCCGGCGGACAGCACACGCTGGGCGAACGGCAGTGCGGCGACGGCGTCGACCAGCGGCCAGTGACGGCCGCAGACCAGCAGCGGACGGTCATGTCCGCGCTCGTGCAGGAGCGCGGCGACGGCTTGCGCCGTGGACGCGCGCCGCCCCTTCAGGTCGAGCATGAACGTGGCACCGTGCTGGTCGGCGTCCAGGAGCTCGGCCAGCCCCAGTCGGGGCGCGGAGGCGGAGGCAAGCTCCCATCTGTCCCACAGGAATGGCAGCGGGCCGGCCGACTTGAGGTGTCTCACCTCGAGGCGTCCGCGGTGCTCCTGGACATCGCACTCGATGACGTCGACACCCAGGGCGTTGGCGGCGTGCAGGCCGGCGAGGGAGTTCCCTGCCCGGTGGGCGATCGCGAGGACGGACATGGGCCTCCTGCCGTTGGTGCGTGGCTCCTCGACGTCACGTCGGGGCCCGGTGGCGCGCCCGGCAGGATTCGAACCTGCGACCTAGAGATTAGAAGGCTCTTGCTCTATCCATCTGAGCTACGGGCGCCTGGGCACAGGGCCCACGACAAGCCTATCTTCGCCGGGGAGTCCTGATGCCGAAGGCACCGTCGGGCGTGTGTCGATGGCCTAGGCTCGCAGCGTGACGCAGCAGCTGGAGGCGAGCATCCCCGATCCTCTGCCTCCCTACCGTGATCGGATCCGGCAGCGGGGCCGCACACTCCTCCTCATCGGCTTCATCGTGATCGCGGTGCTGGGCGCCGCGGCGGTCATCTTCTACTCCTCGAGGGCGGGCGACGTCACCGGTGCCGGCCTGGCGCTGCTGTACGCGCTCATCCCGCTGCCGTTCCTGTGGTTCGCCTACTGGTGGCTCGACCGCTACGAGCCCGAGCCGCGTCGCTACAAGTTCGCGGCCTTCGTGTGGGGCGCCGTGGTCGCGGTGGCGATCGCCCTCGCCCTGGAGATCTGGGCCCAGGCCGCCTGGGACCTCAGCGACGAGCACGCCGCCTCGTTCATCGCCCCGCTTGTGGAGGAGCCCGCCAAGGGCCTGTTCCTGGTGCTGACGTTCTTGCGGATGCGCCACGTCATCGACGGAGTGCTCGACGGGCTCGTGCTTGCCGGCATCGTCGGCATCGGCTTCGCGTTCGTCGAGAACATCGGGTACTACGCCGCGAGCTACCTCGGCTCGCCCGACATCCAGCTCGCCGGCGCGGGCGGTGCCACGACCACCTTCGTCGTGCGCGGGGTGTTCAGCCCCTTCGCCCATCCCCTCTTCCTGTCGGTCTTCGGCATTGGGCTCGGCCTCGCGGTGGCCCAGCGGTCGAAGGCGCTCAAGATCCTGCTGGCCGTCGGTGGCCTGGCCGGGAGCATGCTGCTGCACGGCCTCTGGAACAGCTCGCTGGCCATCGGCGGGGGCGGGTTCTTCCTGCTCGCCTACCTGCTCCTCGGCGCCATCCTGGTCGGAGTGGGGGCGGTCGCGATCGCCCTGCGGGTTCGTCAGGTGCGCATCCTGGAGCAGTCGTTGCTGTATGTGTCGCAGCGGCGCTGGATCCATCCTGCCGAGATCCCGTACCTCTCGCGCTTCGGCTATCGCCGCGCGGCCCGCCGCTTCGCGCGCGAGCACCACGGCAAGGCCGCCGAGAAGGTCGTCGCGCGCTACCAGCGCCTCGCCAGCGAGATGGCGTTCCTCCACCACGCGGTCATGTCCGGGCGCCACAAGCCCCGCGGCGTCGAGCGCACCTACGCACTGCTGGACGCGATGTACGAGCTGCGTCCGGCCCTGCGGTTCCCACCGGCGCTGCACCAGGGCGTTCGGCGCTACTGAGCGGCGTCTCGTGAGTGGTGGCGGTACCCCCATCTGGGGGCTCTTTCCACTAACCTGTCCACAGACCCTGCTCACGCGAACGTAAAGGAGCTCCCGTTGCCCGGCGAACATGCTTCGGCAGAGCTGTTGGGCGCGTTGAGCAAGCTCCTCGCCGAGGTGCAACACGTGTCGCTGGGGCTCGACGTCCCCGGCGTCGACGAGGCCCGGCGCCAGCGGTCCGAGGTCGAGGACCAGATGTCCGACTACGTCATCCCACGACTGGTGCAGCTCGACGCCCCGTTGCTGACGGTCGTCGGCGGCTCGACCGGCGCGGGCAAGTCGACGCTCGTCAACTCGCTCGTCGGCGAACGAGTCACCGAGTCCGGTGTCTTGCGCCCCACCACCCGGTCGCCCGTGCTCGTGCACAACCCCGCCGACCGGGAATGGTTCCTGCCCGACCGCATCCTGCCCGACCTGCCACGCACCAACGTCGCGACCAACGACACCTACGCACTGCGGCTCGCCAGCTCCAGGAGGGTCCCGCAGGGCCTGGCCATCCTCGACGCCCCTGACGTCGACTCGATCGACCAGGGCAACCGCGAGCTCGCCGCCCAGTTGCTGGCCGCCGCCGACCTGTGGCTCTTCGTCACCTCGGCGGCCCGCTACGCCGATCAGGTCCCGTGGGACTACCTGCGCGTCGCTGCCGAGCGCAGCACCTCGGTCGCCGTCGTGCTCGACCGCACACCCGCCGATGCCGTCGTCGAGGTGCGGGGTCACCTCGCGCGCATGATGACCTCTCGCGGGCTCAGCGACTCGCCGCTCTTCACCGTTCCCGAGTCGGGGCTCGACGCCGACGGGCTGCTGCCGCGCCAGGCCGTCGCGCCCATCGTCACCTGGCTGCACGACCTCGCCGGCGACACCGACGCCCGTCAGCTCGTCGTGAGCCAGACCATCGACGGGGCCATCCGGCACAACGTGATGCGCACGCACGACATCGTCGACGCGATGGACGGCCAGCTCGAGGCCGCCGCCGCCCTGCACCGCGACGTCGAGAACGTCTACCGCGAGGCGGTCGAGTCCATCGTCCGCCAGTCGGCCGACGGCACGCTCCTGCGTGGTGAGGTCCTCGGACGGTGGCAGGACTTCGTCGGCACCGGCGAGATCCTGCGCTCGGTCGAGGAGAAGGTCAGCCGCATCCGTGACCGGGTCATGGATGGCGTCACTGGCAAGCGCACCCGCTCCAGCGAGGTCAGCGACGCGATCGAGAGCGGCCTGCAGATGCTGCTCGTCGAGAACGCCGAGGCCGCCGCCGAGGCCGCCGCGCGCTCGTGGTCATCGGTGCAGGCTGGACGCACGCTGCTCGCTGACACCCGCGGCCTCGAGCGCGCCTCGCGCGAGTTCCGGACGAAGGCCGAGCGCACGGTGCGCGACTGGCAGCAGGCCATCCTCGAGATTGTCCGCACCGAGGGTGCCGACAAGCGCATGACGGCCCGCTTCCTGGCCTTCGGCGTCAACGGCATCGGGGTCGTGCTCATGGTGGTGCTCTTCTCCCAGACCGCTGGACTCACCGGTGGAGAGGCCGGCATCGCGGGCGGCACCGCGCTCATCGGCCAGAAGCTGCTCGAGGCCATCTTCGGCGACCAGGCCGTGCGCGAGCTCGTCAAGAAGGCCCATGACGACCTCGAGGTGCGGGTCAAGATCCTGCTCGACGGCGAGAAGCAGCGCTTCCTCGACCTCCTCGACGCCCCCGAGGCCATCGTCGAGCGCCAGACCAGCCTCCGTGACGCCGCGCGGCTGGCCGAGTACGCACGCCATGCTGACTTCCTGAACGGAGAGACGCCCGGATGAGTGCCATCACCGATGCCGCCAAGAAGGTGTTCCGCGGTCGTGAGAGCGATGTCTCCGCACGCCTCGACGGCCTCGGGCGCGCGGTCGAGGCGAGCCGAGGACGCATCGACGACGAGATCCTCGCGCCGGCGGAGCTGCTCGCCGGACGTGCCGCCGAGCGCCTGCGTCTCTCCGGCGAGCACACCATCGTGGCGCTCGCCGGGGCCACCGGCTCGGGCAAGTCGTCCCTCTTCAACGCGCTGACCGACCTCGAGCTGGCCGGGGTAGGCGTGCGTCGTCCCACGACCTCCTGGGCGCTGGCCTGCGCCTGGGGCCCCGAGGGCGCCCAGGAGCTCCTCGAGTGGATGGGCATCCCGGCTCGGCACCAGGTGTCGCGCATGAGCATGCTCGACCGCTCGAGCGAGGACCAGCACCTCGACGGGCTCGTGCTCCTCGACCTGCCCGACCACGACTCCACCGAGGTCTCGCACCATCTCGAGATGGACCGCCTCGTCCAGTACGCCGACCTGCTCGTGTGGGTCCTCGATCCACAGAAGTACGCCGACGCCGCCATCCACGACCGCTACATCCGTCCGATGGCCTCCTACAGCGACGTCACCCTCGTGGTGCTCAACCAGATCGACCGCATCCCCTACGAGCAGCGCGACACGGCGCTCGCGGACGTTCGGCGCATCCTGGCAGAGGGCGGCCTGCCCGATGTCACGGTCATCGGCGTCTCAGCCACCCGGGGCGACGGGGTCGAAGACCTCAAGCGCGAGCTCGCCACCCGCATCCGGGCGAAGGCCTCGGCCAAGGGACGCCTCGCGGCCGACATCGAGGCCGCAGCCTCTGTCATCGCCCAGGTCGGCGGCCTACACGACGTCCCGGGCATCAGCCCGGCCGATCGCGAAGCGCTCGACCAAGCGCTCGTGGAGTGTGCAGGCGTCCCGGTGGTCGTCGACGCGATCGCCACGACGACGCGACGGCGCGCCGCCCGCAGCACCGGCTGGCCCATCACCCGCTGGCTCGGACGCCTGCGCAAGAACCCACTCCGCAGCCTCGGGCTCGAAGGCAGCCTGTCGATGGCCGAGCTCGCCCATTCGGCGATGCCCGAGCCCACGAGCTTGCAGCGCGCCAATGCCGAGATCGCGCTGCGCGACCTCGCCGACAAGGCGTCCGTCGGACTCGAACGCCCCTGGCGTGAAGCGATCCGTGACGCCTCGACCGCGAACAGTCGCGACATCGTCGATGCGATCGACCGTGCCGTGCTCGACACCGACCTGGGTGTCGCCCGCCCGGCCGTGTGGTGGCGGATCGTCAACGTCCTCCAGTGGCTTGGCCTGCTCGCCCTGGTCGCGGGCGTCTGCTGGTTCATCGCCGCACTCGTCACGAGCTACTCGTCCCTCGAGATGCCCGATGCCCCGGAGGTCGGCGGCTTCTCGCTGCCCCTGCTGCTGATCATCGTCGGGGTGGCAGGTGGCATCGTGCTGGCCGTCCTCTCGCGCTGGGCGGCCCGCATCAGCGGACGGCGTCGGGCAAACCGCGCCGACCGTGAGCTGCGCGCGGCCATCGACGCGGTCGCACAGGAGCGGGTCATCGCTCCTGTCGAGGCAGAGCTGGCCTCTTACACGGCCTACCGCGAGGGCATCACCCGCGCGATGGGCTGAGCCTGTCGCACGCGCCGTCGCCACGTGTGCGACACCTCGATAAAGTGGCGCGTGTGGCTGACTACATCTACACCCTCCGCAATGTCCGCAAGGCCCATGGCGACAAGGTCGTGCTCGATGACGTGTCGATCTCGTTCCTGCACGGGGCCAAGATCGGAGTGGTCGGCCCGAACGGCACCGGCAAGTCGTCGCTCTTCAAGATCATGGCCGGGCTCGACCAGCCCAACAACGGCGACGCGACCAAGGATCCCGAGGCGACGGTGGGCATCCTGCTGCAGGAGCCGCCCCTGACCGAGGGCAAGACGGTGCTCGAGAACGTCGAGGAGGCCGTGGCCGACGTCAAGGGCAAGCTCGATCGCTTCAACCGCATCAGCGAAGAGCTGGCCGACCCCGATGCCGACTACGACACGCTGCTGCCCGAGATGGGCGAGCTGCAGACCGACCTCGACCACGCCAACGCCTGGGACCTCGACTCCCGGCTCCAGCAGGCGATGGATGCCTTGCGCTGCCCGCCGCCCGACGAGCTCGTCGACCATCTCTCCGGTGGCGAGCGACGCCGAGTGGCGCTGTGCAAGCTGCTGCTCGAGCAGCCCGACCTGCTGCTGCTCGACGAGCCCACCAACCACCTGGACGCCGAGAGCGTGAACTGGCTCGAGCAGCACCTCAAGTCGTACCCCGGTGCCGTGCTCGCCATCACCCACGATCGCTACTTCCTCGACAACGTCGCCGAGTGGATCCTCGAGCTCGACCGTGGAAAGACCCACCCCTACGAGGGCAACTACTCCACCTACCTCGAGACCAAGCAGCAGCGCCTCGTGGTCGAGGGCAAGAAGGACGCGAAGCGGGCCAAGATCCTGGCCAAGGAGCTCGAGTGGGTCCGCTCCAACGCGAAGGCCCGACAGGTCAAGAACCAGGCCCGTCTCGGACGCTACGAAGAGCTCGCCGCCGAGGCCGAGCGCGCTCGCAAGCTCGACTTCGAGGAGATCAACATCCCCGCCGGCCCGCGCCTGGGTGATGTCGTCCTCAACGCCGTGGAGCTGCACAAGAGCTTCGGCGAGCGTGAGCTGTTCGACGGCCTGTCCTTCGACCTGCCCCGCGCGGGCATCGTCGGCGTCGTGGGCCCGAACGGCGTGGGCAAGTCGACGCTGTTCCGCATGATCGTCGGCGAGCAGCATCCCGATGCCGGCTCGCTCGACGTCGGCCAGACCGTCAAGATCTCCTACGTCGACCAGGGTCGCGGCGGCATGGACGAGAAGCTGAACGTCTGGCAGCTCGTCTCGGGTGAGCTCGACTACATCAAGGTCGCGAACTTCGAGGTGCCGAGTCGCGCGTACGTGGCCTCCTTCGGTTTCAAGGGCCCCGACCAGCAGAAGCCGGTCGGGGTGCTCTCCGGCGGAGAGCGAAACCGCCTCAACCTGGCGCTGACGCTCAAGATGGGTGGCAACCTGCTGCTGCTCGACGAGCCCACCAACGACCTGGACGTCGAGACCCTGCAGTCGCTGGAGGACGCATTGCTCGACTTCCCGGGCTGCGCGGTGGTCGTCTCGCACGATCGCTGGTTCCTCGATCGCGTCGCGACCCACATCCTGGCCTGGGAGGGCACCGAGGACGACCCGGCCAACTGGTTCTGGTTCGAGGGCAACTTCGCCGACTACGAGACCAACAAGGTCGCCCGGCTCGGCGAGGACGCCGCGCGTCCGCATGCCATGACCCACCGCAGGCTCACCCGCGACTGATCGGCGGGGGAGCGACGGCCGTTCAGAACGAGCGGCCGTGCAGGGTCGTGAGGACCCGCTCCATCACGTCGCCGATGACGGCGAACTCCTGGGGGGACGCGTTCGAGACGAGGTAGTCGTGCACACCCTGCACATGGGTGTGGGCGGCCTCCTCGAGCACACTGAAACCGTGGTCAGTGAGCACCGCCGAGACGCCACGACCGTCGTCGGAGCACTGACCGCGCACAACGATGCCGGCCCGCTCGAGGCGGGTGATGGTGTGGGTGACGCGGCTGCGCGAGTGGGCGATCATGTCGGCCAGCTCGGCCATGCGGATCGAGCGTCCGGGAGCCTCCGAGAGGCGCACCAGGATCTCGTACTCGGGCATCGACAGGTTGTGCTTGGAGCGCAGGTCGCGGTCGAGGCGGTCCATCAGCACGGTGATGCCGCCGAGCAGGTTTCGCCACACGCGCTGCTGCGACTCGTCCAGCCATGGGGTGTCGGTCGTCGTCTCCACGTGACCAAGTCTACGCTGAACGTTTGTTGATTGAAGGTTCAATAGCGTGTAGTCTCTGTCATGTTGTTGAAGCGTCAACTACAAAGACCTCTCTAGGAGAACCATGAGCACCGCCACCGTCGTCACCAAGGGCACCTGGGCCATCGACCCGTCGCACTCCGAGATCGGCTTCACCGTACGTCACCTCGTGAGCAAGGTGCGCGGCAAGTTCGAGACCTTCGAGGGCGCCATCGTCGCCGCCGAGGACCTCACCAACTCCACCGTCTCCGTCTCCGTCGATCTCAGCTCGATCAACACCGGCGCCGACGGCCGCGACGACCACCTGCGCTCCGCCGACTTCTTCGAGGTCGAGGCGCACCCGAAGATGACCTTCGTGTCCACGGGTGTCGTGCAGAGCAGCGACGAGGAGTTCGTCGTCACGGGCGACCTGACCATCAAGGGCATCACCAAGCCGCTCGAGCTCGAGGTCGAGTTCCTCGGCGAGGGCGCCGACCCGTGGGGCGGCACGCGCATCGGCATCGAGGCCAAGGGCGAGATCAGCCGCAAGGCCTTCGGCATCGACTTCAACGCCCCCGTCCAGGGCGACAAGCTCATGATCGGCGACAAGATCACGCTCCACATCGTCGCGGAAGCCATCCTCCAGGCCTGATCGTCACCATCCCGGCGGTGCCCGGGACGAACGCCAGATGCCGTCGGCGTCAGCGAGAACAGCGCGACGTCGACATCCAGGACGCCCACACCGTCACCCTCGGTGCGGGCGTCCTGTGCGTCCCGGTTGACGGCGCGGCGGGGGCCTTGCAGGCTGAACAGGCGCATGGCACTGCTCCCGACCGTGAGGCGACCCGCATGAGACGCAGCATCTACGACGACGACCACGAGGCCTTCCGCGAGTCGTGCGCGGCGTTCCTGGCCAAGCACGCCACGCCCCACCTCGAGGAGCACCGCGAGAACAAGGCGCTGCCCCGGGACTTCTGGCTGGCGGCAGGACGAGAGGGCTTCCTGGGCCTCGAGATCCCTGAGGCCTTCGGCGGGTCGGACGCAGGCGACTACCGTTTCAACGCCGTATGGACCGAGGAGCTCGGCAAGGTCAACGCCGCACTCGCCTCGTGCGTCGGCATCCACGGCGACATCGTCGCCCCGTACCTCGTCGACCTCGGCACGCCGGAGCAGAAGCAGCGATGGCTCCCCGGATTCTGCTCCGGCGAGGTCGTCGGGGCGATCGGCATGACCGAGCCGAGCGGCGGCTCCGACCTCGCGGCGCTGCGCACCACGGCGGTGCGCGACGGGGACGCCTGGGTGATCAACGGCTCCAAGACCTTCATCACTAACGGCTATTCCGCCGACCTCGTGGTCACCGCCGTCCGCACCGACCCGGCGCTGGGTGCGCGGGGCATCACGCTCTTCGGCATCGAGGCGACCGACGAGGGCTTCAGCCGCGGACGCAAGCTCGACAAGGTAGGGCAGACCGAGTCCGACACCGCGGAGCTCTTCTTCGACGACCTGCGACTGGGTGACGATCGTGTCATCGGGGAGCCCGGTGAGGGGTTCATCGCGATGATGCAGCGGCTCCCGCAGGAGCGGCTGGGCGCGGCGGTGTCGAACGTCGCCCACGCCAAGCAGATCCTGCTCGAGACCATCCAGTACGCCAAGGACCGCCAGGCGTTCGGCCAGTCGATCGGCTCCATGCAGCACAACAAGTTCCTGCTCGCCGAGCTGGTCACCGCGATCGAGGTCGCCGAGGCCTACGTCGACGCGGCGGTGCTCGCCCACAGCCATGGCGAGCTCGGAGCCGTCGACGCCGCGAAGGCGAAATGGTGGTCGGCGCAGGTGCAGAACGACGTGCTCGACCACTGCGTCCAGTTGCACGGGGGATACGGCTTCATGAACGAATATCGCGTCGCACGTGCCTGGCGCGACGCGCGCGTGACCAAGATCTGGGCTGGATCGAACGAAATCATGAAAGAGCTCATCGGGCGCGATCTGGGCCTTTGAGCCTGCAATTGCAGTCTAGAGGCGGTATATCTCGACTCATGTGATTCGGCTCTCAGATAAAACTTCCGGAAACGATCTCCCTAAACTTGAGGCATCCCTCATGTTTTGGGAACATGGGAGGAACGCCAGTCGATTCCAGCGACGGGCCGCACTGAGGGATTCACCGTGACGACCTTCGACACACCGCATGCCGAGACCCAGCCTGTCGAGCGCCGGGGGACGCTCGTCGACCGCCTGCTCGACGGCGCGCCCTACGCCATCAGCTTCGGTGGACAGGGTGCTCCGTGGCTTGAGCCGCTCGCCTCGCTGATCCGCGACTACGCGCTCGAGGCCGACCTCGCCGCGCTGGTCTCGCACGCCGCGACGCTGGTCGACCCGGTCGCTGACGAGCTCGCTCGTGTCGGTGCGCCCTTCGAGCCGCTGGCCTGGGCCGATGTGATCGCCGTCGGCGAGTCGGCCGAGGACGACGAGGCGCCCGCGCTTCCGTCCGAGGAGTTCCTCGCGGCCCCGGCCTCCTCGGTGCCGGGCATCCTGCTGACGCAGCTCGCCGGCATCCGCGCGATGCAGCGTCTGGGCGTCGATCCCCGAGTGGTCCGCCCCGTCGCCGTCATCGGTCACTCCCAGGGCTACCTCGCCACCCAGTCGCTGGCGGGCATGCCCGATGGCGAGCTGCTCGCCATCGCGCGCCTCATCGGTGCCGCCGGACAGCTCGTCGGCCGCCGCCGGTCGCTGCTGGGCTCGACGATGCTCAGCGTCGGCAACGCCTCCCCGTCGCGTGTCGATGAGATCCTGGCCGGCCTTCCGGCGTCCCTGCGTGTGGTGTCACGGCTGCGCAACGGACGACGCACGGTCGTCCTCTCCGGCCCGACCGAGGGCCTGCGCGCCGTCGAGGCGCGACTCGCCGAGGTCGCCGCCGCCGAGAAGGCCGAGCGCGACCGCAAGACCCGCGGCGGTGCCGTCTTCGCCCCGATCGTCGAGGCGCTGCCGACCCAGCTCGCGTTCCACCATCCCGACCTCGCCGAGGCAGCCGACCTCGTGGCCGGCTGGGCCACCGCGTGCGGCCTCGACGCCGAGGCCGCACGTCGCCTCACGATGAAGTCGATCGTCGACGCGGGCGACTGGGGTGCCGCACTGGAAGGCGCCCTCGACGCCGGTGCCTCGTGGCTGCTCGACCTCGGACCCTCCGACCTGGCCACCCGGCTCTCCGCCCGTGAGATCGCCGGCCGTGGTGTGGGAGTCGTCGCTGTCACTACGCGTCGCGGCCACCGTGAGCTCACCGCCGCGGGTGCGGCGCCCCGTCCGGCCGCCGCCTGGTCGACGTTCGCACCCTCCGTCGTGACACTGCCTGACGGCAGCGTCCACGTCGAGACCCGCTTCACCCGCCTCACCGGCTACTCGCCCGTCCTCCTGGCAGGCATGACCCCGACCACCGTGGACGCCGGCATCGTGGCCGCTGCCGCGAACGCCGGCTTCTGGGCCGAGCTCGCCGGCGGCGGCCAGGTCACCGAGGAGATCTTCGAGGACCGCATCACCGAGCTGGGCACTCTCCTGGAGCCCGGCCGTGGCTTCCAGTTCAACTCGCTCTTCCTCGACCCCTACCTCTGGAAGCTCCAGCTCGGCCAGAAGCGTCTCGTGCAGCGCGCCCGCGCCGCCGGCGCCCCGATCGACGCCGTCGTCGTGACGGCCGGTGTGCCCGAGCTTGACGAGGCCGTCGCGCTCGTCGCCGAGCTGCGCGAGGCCGACATCACCCACGTCGTGTTCAAGCCCGGGACGCTCGCTCAGATCCGTCAGGTGATGGCCATCGCCCGCGAGGTCGCGCCGACGCCCGTCATCGTCCAGATCGAGGGCGGCAAGGCCGGTGGTCACCACAGCTGGGAAGACCTCGACGACCTGCTGATCGCGACCTACGGCGACCTGCGTGCCCTTGACAACGTCGTGGTGTGCGTCGGCGGCGGCATCGGCACCCCCGAGGTCGCTCGTGCCTACCTGACTGGTGAGTGGGCGCTCGCCCACGGATACCCCGCAATGCCGCTCGACGGCATCCTCGTCGGCACGGCGGCCATGGCCACGCTCGAGGCTACGACTGCCCCCGCGGTCAAGCAGCTGCTCGTCGACACCCCCGGCACCCCCGACTGGGTGGGTGCCGGCACCGCCGTCGGCGGCATGGCCTCGGGCCGCAGCCAGCTCGGCGCCGACATCCACGAGATCGACAACACCGCGTCGCGCACCGGACGGCTCCTCGACGATGTCGCCGGCGACGCCGAGGCCGTCGAAAGGCGTCGCGACGAGATCATCACCGCGCTCAACAGCACGGCCAAGCCGTACTTCGGCGACGTGGCCACCATGACCTACGGTCAGTGGCTCGCGCGGTTCCTGGAGCTCTCGGGCACCCCCACGTGGCTCGACGTCTCGCTGCGCGAGCGCTTCCACCTGATGCTGCAGCGTGCCGAGGCCCGTCTGCACGAGGCCGACCGTGGCCAGATCGCCACCCTGTTCGTCGATGACTCCGCGGTCGACGACGGCGCCGCGGCTCTCGGGCGGCTCCTCGCGAGCTACCCGGAGGCCCAGGACGTCGTCCTGCACCCGGCCGACGTCGTCGCCTTCGTCGAGATCTGCCGTCTCGCCGGCAAGCCGGTCAACTTCGTGCCCGTCCTCGACGCCGACGTCCGCCGCTGGTGGCGCTCTGACTCCCTGTGGCAGGCGCACGACGCGCGGTACGGCGCGGACGAGGTCTGCGTCATCCCCGGCACCGTCTCGGTCGCCGGCATCGACCGCGTCGACGAGCCCGTCGCCGATCTGCTGCGCCGCTTCGAGTCGGCCACCGCCGAGGGCCTGCTGGCCGAGGGCGCCGTGGCGACCAGGGTCGCCGGACGTCGTCGGGTCGAGGGTGTGGGCAACACGCTCTCCCTCGTGCTCGCTGCTCCCGACCTCGTGTGGGCCGGTCGCACCGTCACCAACCCGGTCCATCGTCTCGGCGACGGCTGGGTCATCGTCGACGAGCGTCGTGCCGAGCACCCCGAGACCGGTGCCGTCCTGGTGGCGGTCGACGACCGGGTCGTCGAGCTGCACGTCCCGCTGACGCAGCCCCTCGTGCTCAGCATCGACGTCACTGGTGCCGTGGCCGAGGGCGCGGCTCCGGTCGTGTCCACCGAGGTCGCCACGACCGCCATGCACTCGCTGCTCACCAGTGCGGCCGGCGGCGTCCTGCCGCTCGTGTCCGCGGGTGTCGCCCGTCTCGACGTCGACTGGTCGCCCGATCTCGTGGCCGACCACGCCGGCGTCACGCGTGGCGAGGTCCCGAAGCATCCCGTGCCCGACGTGCTCGTCGGCCTGGCCTGGCCGGCGGTCTTCGCCGCGCTCGGCGAGTCCATGACCAGCACGGGTGTGCCCGTCATCGAGGGCATGCTCGACCTGGTCCACCTCGACCACACGATCGCGCTCGCGTCGGCCATCCCGACGGCCGACGCGCGCCTGCACATCGAGGCGGTCGTCGCCTCGGTCGCCGACACCGGCTTCGGTCGTGTCGTCACCGTCGACGTCGAGGTGGCCGCCGACGGCTCGCCGCTGGCCACGATGCGCGAGCGCTTCGCGATCCGCGGCCGCACCGGCGCCGGCGAGCTCGCCGACCCGCCGCGTGCAGGTGGCGCCCTGGGCGACGACGTCCGCGACACGCCTCGCCGCTCGCGTGCGACGCTCACGCTGCCGGCTCCGGGCGATCTGCGTGCCTTCGCCGCGGTGACCGGCGACCACAACCCGATCCACACGAGCGTGGCTGCCGCCCGTCTCGCCGGACTCGGCGACCCGATCGTGCACGGCATGTGGATCTCGGCCGTCGCGCAGCAGGTCGTGGCCGGCCGCCGCATCGTCGGCTGGACGACCCGCTTCATGAGCCCTCTGCGTCCGGGCGCCACGCTCGACGTGCGGGCCGACCGCATCGGCCTGGACGCCGGTGACGAGGTCGTCGACGTCACGTGCCGTGCCGACGGCGAGGTCGTCATGTCGGCCACCGCGCGTCTCGCGGCACCGCGCACGGCCTATGCCTTCCCGGGCCAGGGCATCCAGCACCAGGGCATGGGCATGGCGGGCTACCAGCGCTCGAAGGCCGCACGTGCCATCTGGGACCGTGCCGACGCGCACACCCGCGAGACGCTCGGCTTCTCGATCCTGAGCGTCGTGCGTGACAACCCGACAGTCCTCATGGCCAACGGCTCGGTGCACAAGCACCCCGACGGCGTCCTCTTCCTGACACAGTTCACACAGGTCGCCATGGCCGTGCTCGGCGCTGCCCAGATGGCCGAGCTTCGCGAGGCCGGCGCCTTCGTCGAGGGCTCGGTGCTGTGCGGCCACTCGGTCGGCGAGTACAACGCGCTCGCGGCCGTCTCGGGGGTCATGCCCCTCGAGGCCGTGGTCGAGGTCGTGTTCCAGCGGGGCTCGGTCATGCACACCCTCGTGGCGCGCGACGCCGAGGGACGCAGCGACTACCGCCTCGCGGCCATCCGTCCTTCGCAGATCGGCCTCGACGACGACAACGTCAAGGAGTTCGTCGACAGCATCGCCGAGCGCACGGGTGAGTTCCTGCAGATCGTGAACTACAACCTGCGAGACTCGCAGTACGCCATCGCGGGCACCGTGCGCGGTCTCGGCGTCCTCCAGCAGGAGGTCGACCGCCGTCGTGCCGAGTTCGGGGGCAAGGGCGCGTTCATCCTGATCCCGGGCATCGACGTGCCGTTCCACTCCACCGTGTTGCACGGCGGCGTGCCCGACTTCCGCGAGCGCCTGCAGGAGCTGCTCCCGCAGACGATCGACCTGGCCACCCTCGAGGGTCGTTACATCCCCAACCTGGTGCCCAAGCCCTTCAGCCTGGAGCGCTCCTTCATCCAGGAGATCGCCGACCTCGTGCCGTCGGCTCCGCTGGACGAGGTGCTGGCCGACTTCGACAGCTGGGCTGCGCGCCCGGACGCGCTCTGCCGCGTCGTGCTGGTCGAGCTGCTGGCCTGGCAGTTCGCCAGCCCGGTCCGCTGGATCGAGACGCAGGACCTGCTGTTCGGCGAGCTCGGTGTCGAGCGCTTCGTCGAGATCGGCGTCGGCTCGGCTCCCACTGTCGCCAACCTCGCCTCGCAGACCTTGAAGCTGCCCGGTCGGTTCGGCCCTCCGGTCGAGGTGTGGAACATCGAGCGTGAGGGCATGCTGGTGTTCGCCACCGACGAGGAGCCGGCTGCCATCGACGACGACGAGCCGGTCGCTGAGGCTCCTGCCGCTGCTGCCGCCTCGGCGCCTGCTGCCGCCGCCCCTGTCTCCTCGGGCGGCCCCCGTCCGGCCGACCTCGCCTTCGGTGCGCCGGAGGCCACCAAGGTGCTCATCGCCTGGTGGACCAAGCTGCGCCTCGACCAGATCGGCGCCGCCGACTCCATCGAGTCGCTGTGCGACGGCGTCTCCTCGCGCCGCAACCAGCTGTTGGTCGACCTCGGCGGCGAGCTCGGGCTCGGCGCCATCGACGGAGCGGCCGACGCCGACATGGGCGCGCTCGCCGTCACGGTGAAGGGCCTGGCCCGCGGGTACAAGCCCTTCGGCCCGGTGCTCACCGAGGCTCTGGGCGACCACCTCAAGAAGGTGCTCGGCCCCACGGGCAAGCGTCAGGCCACCATCACCGAACGGGTCACGGAGACGTGGCAGCTCGGCCCGGGCTGGGCGGGGCACGTCCTCGCCGAGCTCGCCCTCGCCAGCCGTGAGGGCACAAGTGTCCGCGGCGGCGACTTCGGCAGCGTTAAGGCGCTCGCCACGGGTGCTGACGTCGACGCGGCGATCGACGCCTGCGTGCAGACCGTCGCGGCACGGCACGGCGTGGCCGTCGACCTGCCGTCGGCGGGTGGCGGCGGTGGCGGAGCCACGATCGACGCGGCCGCACTCGGCGAGTTCACCGCCCAGATCACCGGCCCTGACGGCGTGCTCGCCTCGGCGGCACGTCTCGTGCTCGACCAGCTCGGCCTCGCCGACGTGGTCGTCGCGGCCGAGACCGACAGCGCCGACGCCGAGGTGCTGGCACGGGTCGAGGCCGAGCTCGGCCCCGACTGGGCCCGTCTCACCGCGCCGGCATTCGACGCGAAGAAGGCCCTCCTGCTCGACGATCGCTGGGCCTCCGCGCGTGAGGACCTCGCGCGCCTGGCTGCCGGCGACGACATCACCACGAGCTTCGTGGGCACCGGGCAGACGGTGGCGGCGCAGGCTCGCTGGTGGGCCACGCACGTCGACGACGCCGCGCTGTCCGCACGGCTCGAGCAGGTCGCGTCCGACGCACTGAGCGACGAGCCGGGCGCCTGGACGGGCGAGCTTGCCGTCGTCACGGGCGCCAGCAAGGGCTCGATCGCGGCTGGCGTCGTGGGCGAGCTGCTCGCCGGCGGCGCGACCGTCATCGCCACGACGTCCGGGTTCGACCGCGCGAAGCTGATGTTCTATCGCGACCTCTACCGCACGCACGCTCGCGCGGGTGCGGCTCTGTGGGTCGTCCCGGCCAACATGGCGTCCTTCGCCGACGTCGATGCGCTCTCTGATTGGATCACCCAGGAGCAGACGCGCACGGTGCGTGGCGCCACACACGTGGACAAGCCGGCCATGACCCCGACGCTGCTCTTCCCCTTCGCGGCCGGCCGCGTCGTCGGCGACATGACCGACGCCGGCAGTCGTGCCGAGGTCGAGATGCGCATCCTGCTGTGGTCGGTCGAACGCCTCATCGGCGTGCTGTCCGAGCGGGTGCGCGACACCGACATCACCAACACCCTGCACGTCGTGCTGCCGGGCTCGCCGAACCGTGGCATGTTCGGTGGCGACGGCGCTTACGGCGAGGCCAAGGCCGCGCTCGATGCGCTTGTCACCAAGTGGCGTGCCGAGCGCACCTGGGCCGACCGCGTGAGCCTGGCCCACGCCGTCATCGGCTGGGTCAAGGGCACCGGCCTCATGGGTGGCAACGACCCACTGGTCGACGCCGTCGAGGCCGCTGGTGTCCGCACCTGGACGCCCACCGAGATGGCACAGGCGCTGCTGAACGCCTGCACCCCCGCAGCGCGTGAGTCGGCCCTCGAGGCGCCCCTCGAGCTCGACCTGACCGGTGGTCTCGGCGACACCGAGATCGACCTCAAGGCCCTCGCTGCCGACCTCGAGCGTCCCGCGCCCGCGTCGCGGCCCACGGAGGCCGTCATCGCGGCCCTCCCGCCGTCGCCGTCGCAGCTGGCATCGACTGTCGCCCCGGCCTGGGGCGAGGTCACGGCACGCACCGACGAGCTCGTGGTCATCGTCGGAGCCGGCGAGCTGGGCCCGTACGGCTCGGCCCGCACCCGCTTCGAGATGGAGGTGTCCGACACCCTCTCGGCCGCCGGTGTCCTCGAGCTGGCCTGGACGACGGGCATGATCGCCTTCGACAAGGGCTGGTACGACGTCGCAACCGGCGATGCGGTCGACGAGGCCGACATCGCCGACCGCTACCACGATCGTGTGGTCGAGGCCTGCGGCGTGCGACGCTACGTCGACGAAGGCTCCATGGTCGCCAACACCGCTCCGCTGCTGACGAGTGTGTTCCTCGACAAGGACCTCACGTTCACCGTGTCGAACGAGGCCGAGGCGCAGGCGATGCGTGACGCCGATCCCGAGCGCACCGTGATCGCCGCGGGCGCCGACGGCGACTGGTCCGTCACGCGTCGTGCCGGCACTGAGATCCGCGTCCCGCGCCGGATGAAGCTGACCCGCACCGTGGGTGGGCAGATCCCGACCGGCTTCGACCCGACCGTCTGGGGTGTCCCGGCCGAGATGATCGACAACATCGACCGGGTCGCGCTCTGGAACCTGATCTGCACCGTCGACGCGTTCCTGTCGAGCGGCTTCACGCCGTCCGAGCTGATGCGCTGGGTGCACCCAGCGCTGGTGGCCAACACGCAGGGCACCGGCATGGGCGGCATGGAGTCGATGCAGTCGCTCTACATCGACACGCTCCTCGGTGAGGCCAAGCAGAACGACATCCTGCAGGAGGCGCTGCCCAACGTCATCGCCGCGCACGTCGTGCAGTCCTACGTCGGCAGCTACGGTGCGATGGTGCACCCGGTCGCCGCGTGCGCCACGACGGCCGTCTCGGTCGAGGAGGGTGTCGACAAGATCCGGCTCGGCAAGGCCGAGTTCGTCGTGTCCGGCGGCTTCGACGACCTCAGCGTCGAGGGCATCGTGGGCTTCGGCGACATGTCCGCCACGGCCGACTCCAACGTGATGCGCGCAAAGGGCCTCGAGGACCGCTACTTCAGTCGGGCGAACGACCGGCGGCACGGTGGCTTCGTGGAGTCGCAGGGCGGCGGCACGCTGCTGCTCGCTCGCGGCGACGTCGCCGAGGCGATGGGACTGCCTGTGCTGGGCGTCGTAGCCTACGTCGGCTCGTTCGCGGACGGCGTCCACACCTCTATCCCCGCCCCGGGCATCGGTGCGCTGGCTGCCGGCCTCGGTGGCGAGCGCTCGCCGCTGGCCCGCTCGCTCGCTGCCGTCGGCCTGACCGCCGACGACATCGGCGTGGTCTCGAAGCACGACACGTCCACGGGTGTGAACGAGCTCAACGAGTCCGAGCTGCACGAGCGGCTCGCCACGGCGATCGGGCGCAGCGAGGGCAACCCGCTGTTCGTGATCTCGCAGAAGACGCTCACCGGGCACGCGAAGGGCGGTGCGGCTGCGTTCCAGCTCATCGGCCTGTGCCAGGTGCTGGCCGGGGGAGTGCTTCCCCCGAACCGCAGCCTCGACTGCGTCGACGACGACCTGGCCGACAACGAGCACCTCGTGTGGCTGCGCGAGCCGTTCGCGGTGAGCGGGCTGAAGGCCGGTCTGGTCACGAGCCTGGGCTTCGGTCACGTCGCCGGGCTGCTGGCGATCGCGCATCCCCAGGCGTTCCTGGAGACGCTCTCGGCCGAGCAGCGTGACGACTACGTCGCCCGTGCGCAGCAGCGCGTCCGTGACGGACGTATGCGTCTGGCGCAGGCGATGTACGGCGGACCCTCGCTGTACGAGCGTCCGGCGGCCGATCGTCGGATGGGGCAGTCGGGTGCACGCGGTCGCGAGGCCTCGATGCTGCTCGACCCGCAGGCGCGGCTGGGCACCGACGGCGTGTACGCCGGACCGTCCTGCCAGTGACGATCCTCGGCGTCGGTGTCGACCTGGTCCACGTTCCGTCGTTCGCGGACCAGCTGGAGCGTCCCGGCTCGAGGTTCGACCGGGTGTTCACACCCGGCGAGCGGGGTGATGCGCATGATCGACCGGCAGGTCCTGCGCGTCACCTCGCCGTTCGGTGGGCGGCCAAGGAGGCCGTCATCAAGGCCTGGTCAGGCTGGCTCTACGGCGAGCCGCCTGTGGCGGGCGAGCACGTCCATCATCTGATCGAGGTCGTCACCGATGCCTGGGGACGTCCGCGGATGCGTCTGCACGGCGAGGTGGCGACGCACCTGACCGGCTGCGCCCTCGACGTCTCCCTCAGCCACGACGGCGACTACGCGACCGCCTACGTCGTCCTCCACCGCCCATCTTCACCGTGAGTGTGACGTCTTGGCCCCTAGGACGGGATTCGAGGGGCCAAGGCGTCACACTCAGCGGGGCCGTTACTGCTTCTCGGCGGCGAGGAGGTAGGCGGCGAGAACACGCTTGAGCTCGATGATGGCCTCGGTGTGCTCCTGGCCGTCACGGATCGAGAAGTTGAGCATCGAGTAGGTGACGTGCACCAGCACCTCGGCGATGATCTTGCGTCGGTCGCGAGGCGTGCCCGGCGTGAGGGGTCCGAGGGCATGGGCGACGTCGGCCGCCAGCTCGCGCTCGATGAGGGCGGCGGTCGCCCGGGTCGCCGGGGTGGACTGCACGGCGTGCCAGACCGCTCGTCGGGACGGGTCCGTGACCCAGAGCGCCGCGATGTGGTCGACGAAGCGGTCGAGGATCTTCAGCCAGTCGAGCCGGGGCATCTCCTCGGCGAAGTGCGCGAGCTCCTGGCGCACGGGCACGACGTCCTGCCGGTCGAGCTCGCAGACGATGACGTACTTGTTCTGGAAGAACTGGTAGAGCGTGCCGATGGGCAGCTCGGCGCGGCTGGCGACCTCTTCGCAGGTGAACGACTCGAAGCCGACCTCGAGCAGCAGAGCGCGGGCAACCTGCAGCAGGTGGTCGAACTTCCTCTGGCTGCGTTCCTGCGTAGGACGCCGGCGAGGTTCGAGGATCTCGGCCGTCACGGGGCTCACACTAGCGCCCCCGGGAGGGCGGTGCGGCGATCCGCGCCTCGTGAACACGATGCAACATCTGCGAGAACACGCGCACGCAAAGATGAGGAAGACCTCACGTTTGTGTAGAGTTGAGGAAAACCTCATGTTCAGGAGTCGATGTGGCACAACTCGAGACACCCCCGGTGGCGGCTGCCCCGGTCGGCAACGACCATCGTGAGGCGTTGGAGCAGCGCCGCCGTGACCGCTTCGCGCGGGTCGAGCCGCGCGGACGCCGCGTGTTCACCGCCCGCGAGCGTGCCGAGATGTTCGTCGACGCCGGCTCGTTCGTCGAGATGACCCCGCTGCGCAAGGCCGGGGCCACGGGCAGCGGAGTCGTCACGGGATGGGGCACGCTCGAGGGCCGCCCGGTCGTCGTCGCCAGCCACGACGCCGCCGTCGCGTCGGGTGCCATCGGCGCGGTCATGGCCGAGAGCATCATGCGGGCCCAGCGGCTCGCCATCGACAAGGGCTACCCGATCGTCTACATCAACGACTCCGGTGGCGCGCAGATCAACGACGGCATCTTCGCCCTGCACGGCTGCGGTGGCATCTTCGCGCTCAACGTCGAGGCGCAGGGACGCATCCCGCAGCTCTCGCTCATCCTTGGTCCGTGCGCCGGCGCGGCTGCCTACTCGCCTGCCCTGACCGACTGGACCATCATGGTCAAGGACCAGGGCCAGATGTTCCTCACCGGCCCCGACATCGTCAAGGCCGCCACGGGCGAGGTCGTCTCCGCCGAGGACATCGGCGGGTCTGCCCTGCACACCGCCACCAGCGGTGTCGCGCACCTCGAGGTCGACAGCGAGGAGGAGGCCTTCGCGGCCGCCCGCCTGCTGCTCGGGTTCGTCCCCGCGCACGTCGGTGCCCCCGCGGTTCTCCAGCCCAGCCGCCCGGCCGACGCCGTCGCGGTCGAGGAGCTGCCCGGCCTCGTCCCCGACAAGTCGAGCGTCGTCTTCGACATGCAGCGGCTGCTCGACGGCGTCCTGGACGCCGGACCGCGCCTCGAGCTCATGCCGACGCACGGCACCAGCATCCTGACGCTCTTCGGCCGCCTGGAAGGGCGTCCCGTCGGCGTCGTCGCCAACCAGCCCGCCTCGCGCGGCGGCATCCTCGACTCGAAGTCCTCGGTCAAGGCTGCCCGCTTCGTCGACTTCTGCGGCCGCTTCGGCATCCCCGTCCTCACCTTCGTCGACGTCCCAGGCTTCCTGCCCGGCACCGTCGAGGAGGGCCGCGGCGTCATCACCCACGGTGCGAAGCTGCTCAAGGCCTACATCGAGACGAAGGCCCCGAAGCTCACCGTCATCGTGCGCAAGGCCTACGGCGGCGCCTACATCGCGATGGGAGCCCGCTCGCTCGGCGCCGACTTCACCTGGGCCTGGTCCGGGTCGGAGATCGCCGTCATGGGCCCCGGTGGCGCCGTGACGCTGCTGCACAAGCGCGCGTTGCGGGACGCCGAGGACCCCATCGCGCTGCGCGACGACCTGGCGGCCGAGTACCGAGAGAACGTCGCTCGTCCGTACCTGGCGGCCGAGGCGGGCATCGTCGACGACGTGATCCTGCCCGAGGAGACGCGCGGCCGCATGGCCGATGCTCTTCGTATGCTGACGCACGACCACCACGCCGATGCACGCGGCTAGGGCCGAGATCGTCGCGAACGTCTGGAAGGTCCTCGCGCGCGAGGGCGACCAGGTGGGCGCAGGCGACACCCTCGCGGTGCTCGAGACGATGAAGATGGAAATCCCGGTCATCGCCGGCGTCAGTGGCCGGGTAAACAGGGTTCTCGCGGCCGAGGGCGTGATCGTCCAGGAGGGCGACGTGCTGATCGAGATCGACGAGAACGCCTGAGAGGCTCTGGTCCGTGGACGACTTCTCCGTGGCGCTGCGCTGGTCGGACATCGACTCGCTGAGGCACGTCAACAACGTCCGCTACCTGCAGTTCGCGGACGAGGCCCGGGCGGCCTTCGCCGGGCCGGACGCCTCGCCACTGCCGGCAGGGGCGTTCACGCTCGACGTGCTGTTCGCCCGCCCGCTGCCCATGAGCGCCGGGCGCGCGGTCGTGGTGTCCAGGGTCGAGGGTGACGTCCTCACCCAGGACATCTGCGCGGGCGAGGGTGACGACCGGGTCGTCTACGCCAGCATCGCCACGCACGAGCGGATCGCCGACGCGCTGCCGGAGCTGCCCGCCGGCTCGGCCAGCTCATTCGTCCCGTGGGAGATCCGACACGGCGACATGGCGGTCGACGGCCGCATCAGCTCGGCGACGCTGATCGCGCTCTTCCAGGAAGGGCGCATGGAGATCGTCGACGCCGCGACCACGGTCCACAGCGACGAGACGTGTGTGGTGGCGCGGACGCGGGTCGACGTGCACCGCCGTCCGTCTTGGCGCGCGGAGCCGTTCGAGATCCAGGCGTCGGTCGGACGCATCGGCACCGCCTCCTTCACGATCGAGGCGACGCTCATGGACGGTCACGAGGTCCTGGCGCGCTGCCAGTCGGTGCTCGTCGGGTTCGACGTCGCCACGCAGCGCTCCCGGCCACTGACGCCCCGCGAGCGAGCCACCCTCGAGACCTACCTCTCCCACCCCCACCCCTGACGCCCCAGCGCCCAAGTGCCCCCAACTTTTGGACACTTGCGGGGCATATCTCGGCGCCGGACGCCCCGCAAGTGTCCAAAAGTTGGGGAGGGGACGCGCCGCGGCGGCGCCGCCGAGGCGGCATCAGATGAGGGAGAAGCCGCCGTCGGCGACGACGATCTGACCCGTCACCCAGCGTGCCTGTGCGGAGCCGAGGAACGCGACGACGTCAGCGACCTCGGCCGGGTCGGCGATGCGGCCCAGCGGCGTCTTCGCGTCGATGCGGTTGCGGAACGACTGCCGCTCGTCGGCCATCATCGCCTCGGTGCCGATGAAGCCCGCCGACACTCCGTTGACGGTGATGTTGCGGGCCGCGAGGTCGACGGCGAGATAGCGCACGGCCACCTCGAGCGCTGCCTTGGCGGCGGCCATCGGGAAGTACGGGGTGCCCGAGATGTTGAACAGCCGCTGCGTCGCCAGGCTCAGGGTGCAGACGACGTGCCCGCCCGACTCGGGAAACAGGTCGCCACCCTGCTGGAGGATCGCGAGCAGCGCCTTGGGCCCGACGGCCATCGCGGTGTCGAAGACCTCCTCGGTCACGACGAGGGGCGATGCCTGCGCGAGCGAGAAGGCGTTGTGCACCAGGACGTCCATGCGTCCGAGCTCGCGAACGGCGTCCACCAGCGCCGCGACGCCGTCGGCCGCGCCCATGTCGGCCTGGACGAGCACCACCTCGGCGCCGAGCCGGGTCGCCTCGGCCGCGGTGTCCTGCGCGGCCTCGGTGTTGTTGGCGTAGTTGACCACGAGCGTGGTGCCGGGCTGCGCGTACGCGAGGGTGATGGCCCGGCCCCAGCCGCGGGATCCTCCGGTGACGACGACGACCTTGGATGCACTCATGTCCTGGAAGCTCCTCGGGTAGGGATGTTCGCCCGCCAGCCTCGCACGTCCTGGGGCTGGTTCCTAGGTGTCTTCGCTGTTGATCATGAAGTTGGCGGCGTGCTGGACGTAGGCCCAGAACTGCTCGTCGAGCTCGGGCGCCAGCGCGGCCTTGTCGAGCCCGGCCCGGAAGTGCACGAGCCAGCGGTCACGTGCCGCGGACGTCACGGCGAAGGGAGCGTGACGCATGCGCAGCCGTGGGTGACCGCGCTGCTCGGAGTAGGTCGACGGCCCGCCCCAGTACTGGACGAGGAACATCCGGAACCGCTCGGCGGCGGGCGCGAGGTCCTCCTCGGGGTACATCGGGCGCAGCAGCTCGTCCCCGGCGACTCCCTCGTAGAAGGTGTCGACGACGAGGCGGATGGTGTCCTCGCCGCCGATCGCCTCGTAGAAAGTCTGCTCGGTCATACGGTGCCTTCCGGGGGGAGTGTGGAGTGGCTGGTGGACGGCATGCGGATGCCGGCGTCGTCGAAGCGTGCCTTGATGCGCTCGCGCATGGACCGTGAGACGTCCCATTGCTTGAGCGGCGCGGTCTTGATGAGCACCCGGACGACCGGGCCGTCCTTGTCGAAGCGCTCGACGCCGGGCACTTCGGGCTCTCCGATGACGATGCCCTTGAACGCGGGATCGGCGAACAGCTCGTGGGCGACGTCGCGCAGGATCTGCTGCACCTCGTCGAGGTCGGCCTCGTAGCCGACGGTGATGTCGAGCACCGAGCGGGCCCAGTTCTGGCTCATGTTGCCGACCCGCAGGACCTCGCCGTTGCGGACGTACCAGACGGTGCCGTTGACGTCGCGCAGCCGGGAGACACGCAGGCCGACCGCCTCGACGGTGCCGCTTGCCTCACCGAGGTCGACGACGTCGCCGACGCCGTACTGGTCCTCCAGGATCATGAAGATGCCGGCGAGGAAGTCCTTGACGAGGCTCTGTGCGCCGAAGCCGAAGGCCACACCGACGATGCCGGCGCTGGCGATGAGGGGCGCGATGTTGTAGCCGAGCCGGTCGATGATCATCAGCACCGCGATCACGCCGATGATGCCGGTGGTGACGCTCTTGAGCAGCGAGCCCATGGTCTCGGAGCGCTGCACACGCCGTTCGGAGGCGGCGGGCCGCAGGTCGGACAGGAACTCACCCGCGCGTCCACGGGCCAGGACGCCGGGCACCGAACCGGTGCTGGCACGCGTCACGAGGCGGTTGATCAGGCGGTGCGCGAGCCAGCGCACCACGAGCGCGACGACCAGGATGCCGACGATGGCGCTGGGGCGGGCCACGAGCCACTCGAACGCGGCGCCGTCCGGCAGGTGGAAGTCGAGGTCGCGCATGGGTCCAGCCTACGGGCCGATAGAATGGCTCCATGAGGACTCCTGTGCGCGCCGCTGCCGTCCTGGCCGGCCTGGTCGTGTTCACCCTGGTCGGAGCGAGCTCCGCGATGGCCGACGCTCCGCTCACGTGGGACGAGGGCGAGGGACGTTCGACGCTCGACACCCTGATCGTGTTCGGCGGCAGCACCGTGGGCCTGTTCGTGCTGATCGTCCTGTTCGCGCTGGTGACGGCTCGCAACAACTACGTGCCGCCGGCGCCGTCCACGGACATCGAGCCCGCCTCAGACAACAGCCCGGCCCACCACTGAGCCTGCGGGTTCGCAGGCCCAGCGGCCTAGCGGCTCAGGAGGCCTGGGCGCGCAGCGCACGGGCGAGATCGTCCCGGCCCTCCATCACGAATCGACGGGTGGCGGCGTTCGACTGGGTGTTCTCCAGCCACGCGTCCACCTTGGCGAGGGTCGACTCCGAGGGGTTGGCCAGCGGGAACAGGTTGATGAGCGCCACCTGCCCGAGCCAGACCCCCTTGGTCTCCATGACGGTCTCGGCCATCTCGAGGTAGCGGTCGACGTACGGCTCCAGGATCTCGGCCTGCCCCGTCACCTGGAAGGCGAACGCCATCGAGCGGCGGGTCTCGTTCGGCACGTCGTCGCGTGCGGTGACGGCCTCCCACGCCTCGGCCTTCGCCTCTGCCAGCGGTCGGACGGTGCGTGCCGAGGCCGCACGCTCCTGGCCGGCGATGGTGCGGTCGGACTCGAGCTCGGCAGCGATGGTCGACTCGTCGGCTGCTCCGATGCGCGCCAGCGCGGTGATGAGCGTCCAGCGCAGATCGGTGTCGACGGTCAGCCCTTCGAGCGAGCCGTTGAGCAGCGACTGCAGCTGCGCTGCGTCGGACGAGGCGCCGGAGTAGGCCCGCGCGAGGGCGAGCTGGTGGTCGCTGCCCGGCTCGGCCGCCTCGAGGAGCTCACGCACGCCGCTCTCCCAGCGCGCTGCCAAGGCGGGGCGGCGAGCATCGGAGGTGAACGAGTTGACCGCGGTCTGTCCCTGTCGCAGCAGCGCGCCCACCGCCGTCAGATCGCTCTCGGAGCCGACGCCGGCCAGGACGAGGGTGACGAAGTCTGACGGCGCGAGCTCGGCGTCGCGGGTCATGTCCCAGGCGGACCCCCAGCACAGGGCGCGGGGCAGTGACTCCTCGAACGTCGCGATGCTCTCGACCAAGGACGTGAACGACCGCTCGTCGAGCCGGATCTTGGCGTACGTCAGGTCGTCGTCGTTGAGCAGGATCAGATCAGGCTGGACGTGGCCGACCAGCTCGGCGATCGGAGTTGACGCGCCCCGGACGTCCGTCTCGATGCGCTCGGTGCGCACGAGCGAGCCGTCGACCCGGTTGTAAAGACCGATCGCGACGCGGTGCCGACGCAGCGTCGGGTAGGCCTCGATCGCGGTCTGCTCGACCGAGAAGGACGTGAACGTCCCTGACGCGTCCGTCTCGAACTGCGCGCGGAGCGTGTTGACGCCAGACGTCTGCAGCCACTCTTGCGTCCAGTCGCCCAGCTCGCGACCGGATGCCGCCTCGAGCTCGACCAGCAGGTCGGACAGCTGGGTGTTGCCGTAGGCGTGCTTGCCGAAGTAGGCCCGCAGACCGGCGAAGAAGTCCTTCTCGCCGACCCAGGCGACGAGCTGCTTGAGCGCCGAGGCGCCCTTGGCGTACGTGATGCCGTCGAAGTTGGCCTCGACGGCGTGCAAATCGTAGTTGTCGGCCGCGATGGGGTGCGTCGACGGCAGCTGGTCCTGGCGGTAGGCCCAGTTCTTGCGGGCGTTGGTGAAGCTCGTCCACGCGTCAGTGAAACGGGTGGCGTTGCTCGACGCATGCGATGCCGCGAACTCGGCGAACGACTCGTTGAGCCACAGGTCGTCCCACCACCGCATGGTCACGAGGTCGCCGAACCACATGTGCGCCATCTCGTGCAGGATCGTGTTGGCCCGCTGCTCGTAGGCGGCCACGGTCTGGCGACTGCGGTAGATCATCTCGTCGCGGAACGTCACGGCGCCGGCGTTCTCCATCGCGCCCATGTTGTACTCGGGCACGAACAGCTGGTCGTACTTGCCGAACGGGTAGGCCATCTCGAAGACGTCCTCGAAGAAGCCGAAGCCCTGTTTGGTGATCAGCAGGATGTCGTCGGCATCGAGGTGCTCGACGAGCGACTGCCGGCAGAAGACGCCGAGGGGGATCTCGCCGTACGGGCCGTGGTGGATGTCGCGCACCGCGTGGTACTCGCCGGCGATGAGGGCCGTGATGTAGGTCGACATCGTCTTGGTCGGCGCGAAGTGCCAGGTCGCGACACCCTCACGAGTCGCCTCGGGCTCCGGTGTGGGGGAGTTTGACACGACCTGCCAATGGGCCGGTGCCGTGACGTGGAAGGTGAAGACGGCCTTGAGGTCGGGCTGCTCGAACGTGGTGAAGACACGACGCGCGTCGGGCACCTCGAACTGCGTGTAGAGGTAGACCCGCTCGTCGGCAGGATCGACGAAGCGGTGCAGGCCCTCACCCGAGCGCGAGTACTTCATCGTCGACTCGACCCGCAGCTCGTTCTGCTCAGCCAGCCCGGTCAGCGCGATGCGGCTGTCGCTGTACGCCGCGACGTCGACCGGCTCGCCGTTGAGCGTGATGGCGGTGATCTGGCCGTCCACGAGGTCGGCGAAGGTCGAGGCGCCGGGGGTGGCGCCGAACCGGATCGTCGTGACCGAGCCGAAGTGCTCGGTGGAGTCGAGGGAGAGGTCGAGGGCGACGTCGTAGGAGTCGGTCGAGACGACCGCTGCCCGCTCGCTGGCTTCTTCGCGCGTGAGGTTGGTTCCTGGCATGCGGCCATGCTGTCACGCACGACCGGATCAGACGAGTGGGGTGCCGCGGGGATGAGACACGTCCGCGGGTTCGCCCGTGCAGGAAATGCCGGCAGGCCTCATGGTGTTGCAGTCGACATGACTTCCACCAAAGAGACCGTCGACTTCTGGTTCGACCCGCTCTGCCCCTGGGCCTGGATGACCTCCCGCTGGATGCTCGAGGTCGAGAAGGTGCGCGACGTCGAGACCGTGTTCCACGTCATGAGCCTCTCGGTGCTCAACGGCGACCGCGACCTCCCCGATGAGTACAAGGAGATGATGGCCCGCGGTTGGGGCCCCGTGCGTCTCGCCATCGCCATCGAGCAGCAGCACGGCAGCCAGGCGCTGCGTGACTACTACACGGCCATCGGCACGAAGCGCCACGTCGAGAGCCGCGACTTCGACCGCGCGCTCTACGAGGAGGTGCTGACCGACATCGGCCTGCCCGCCGAGCTCGCCGACGCCACCGACGACACCGGCCTCGACGAGGCCGTCCGTGCCTCGCACAAGGACGGCATCGACCGCGTCGGCGAAGAGGTCGGCACGCCGGTCATCTCCATCGGCGGCGTGGCCTTCTTCGGCCCGGTGCTGAC
>Ga0164243_10001676_pt1 | contig 37363 bp, 27 predicted proteins | sample OricompcompostOP_FD_108781 | JGI IMG/M metagenome (GOLD analysis project Ga0164243, IMG submission 108781) | Organic Plus compost microbial communities from Emeryville, California, USA - Original compost - Organic plus compost (OP) | ecosystem: Engineered > Solid waste > Mixed feedstock >...
CATCACAGTCGGAAACCGACTTTCGCAGAGGGAACAATGGCGCAGGCTCAGTACGCCGTCTGCATGGCGGCGCCGCCGCCCTTCAGGTCGATATGCTCGCCCGTGTCCTTGAGGCGCTTGCCGTTCCAGCCGAATATCTGGATATCGCGCTCGCTCATGGACTGCACATAGATCTGCCTGCCGTTGGCCGAGAAGGCCACACCCTGGGTCCAGTGGCCGATGCGGGTCTCGTCCAGCTTTTTCAGGTCATGGCCGTTCACCGCATAGAGGCTCAGCTTGCCGCCGTCATTGTAGAACCAGGCATCTTTCGGGAACTGGCTGCCGTCCTGCATGCCGATGGCCAGATACTTGCCGTCGGGCGAAAAGGTCACGGCCTCCGGCTCCACCCCCACGGGGACGATGTTCACCACGCGCACCGGGTCCGCCGTCAGGTCCACCAGCGCCACCGTATCCACATCGCCCACCGTGCGGCCCATATTGCCCACGGCGGCCAGCCGCCCGTCCGGCGTGATGTCCACGGCATAGGGGCGCACGCCGGGGGTGAGCAGTTCCTGGTCCCGGACGGAAACCGTGTCACCGTCGATATCGAGGATGGCCACGCCATGCACGCCCTGCAGCGTCACCAGCGCCATCTTGCCATCGGGGGTGATGGCGGCGTGGCTGGGCTGGCTGTCGGCGTCGCCCACCGTCACGGTGCCGGCGAGTTTCAGCGTCTTGCCGGAGATGGAAAGGACGGACACCGTGCCGTCCCCCCGGTTGGCGACCAGCGCCAGCCGACCGTCCGGCGTGAAGGAGACGCCGGCCGGGGCCGCCCCCGCCTGGATGCTGTCCACCACCTCGGGGGCATCCCCCGAAAGGTCCACCAGCGTGACCGTGTTGGCCGGACCGCCGGTGACAATGGCCATACGCTCATCCCTGGAGACGGCCACGGTGGAGGGCGGCCCGCCGGCGCTGGTGGGCGCCTCGATACGGCCCAGCATTTTGGGCGGCGTGGTGGAGGTATCGAAGAAGATCACGCCGTCCGGCTTCGGGTTCTCGGCCGGCTTGGTTACCCCGTTCTCGTTCACCAGCTTGTTGTCGATGGCGACGGCGGCGATCTCGGCACGGGCGGCGGTGGAGAGGGCGATGGCGGCGAACAAGGCCAGCGGCAGAACAATCGAACGGACGGACATGATTTCCCCTTTTCCTGTTTGCCAGGCATTCTACAAGAGAAAGCAGCCGGAACAACGCCCGGCTGTCTTTCAGGAGGATGAAATTCGATGGTGCCTGGCCGAATGCCGCCGCTCCCACTTTCCTCCTCCCCCTTGATGGGGGAGGATTGAGGAGGGGGTGATGTCGCCGCCCGGAAGACTCTGGACAGACGGCCAGATCACCCTCCCCTCAATCCCCTCCCATCAAGGGAGGGGAGGCTCTTTGTGACCTTACCCCAACCTCGAAAGACTCGGCAGAGAAGCCATCAGGCGGGCGACGGCCTGGGTTTACCCCCGCGCCCGCGCCTTGGCCTCCAGCCGGCGCTTGTGGAGGATGGGCTCGGTATAGCCGGCCGGCTGCTCACGCCCCTTGAACACCAGGTCGCAGGCCGCCTGGAAGGCGACACTGTTCTCCAGGTCATCAGCCATGGGGATGTAGTTGGGGTCGCCCGCGTTCTGCTTGTCGACCACGGCCGCCATGCGTGCCATGGTCTCCCGCACCTGGCTTTCCGTGCAGATGCCGTGGTGCAGCCAGTTGGCGATGTGCTGGCTGGAGATGCGCAGCGTCGCGCGGTCCTCCATCAGGCCGATATTGTTGATGTCCGGCACCTTGGAACAGCCCACCCCCTGGTTCACCCAGCGCACCACATAGCCCAGAATCCCTTGAGCATTGTTGGCCAGCTCCTGGTTGATCTCCTCTTCCGACCAGTTGACGCGGTCCGCCACCGGCATGGTGAGGATATCATCGAGGCTGGCGCGCTCGCGGCTCTTCAACGTCTCCTGCACCTCTTTCACGTCCACCTGGTGGTAGTGCAGGGCATGCAGCGTGGCGGCGGTGGGGGACGGCACCCAGGCGGTATTGGCGCCGGCCTTCGGGTGGCCGATCTTGGTCTTGACCATGTCGGCCATCCTGTCCGGCATGGCCCACATGCCCTTGCCGATCTGCGCATGGCCGGGCAGGCCGGTCATCAGCCCGGTATCCACGTTCCAGTCCTCATAGGCCGAGAGCCACACCGCGTTCTTGATGTCGCCCTTCCTGATCACCGGGCCGGCTTCCATGGAGGTGTGGATCTCGTCGCCCGTGCGGTCCAGGAAGCCGGTATTGATGAAGAACACGCGGTCTCGTGCCGCGCGGATGCACTCTTTCAGGTTGACCGTGGTGCGCCGCTCCTCGTCCATGATGCCCATCTTGACCGTGTTGGGCGCAAGGCCCAGCGCCGTCTCGACGGCCGAGAAGATGTCGTTGGCGTAGGCCACTTCCTCGGGCCCGTGCATCTTGGGCTTGACGATGTAGACGGAGCCGGCGCGGCTGTTGCGGTACTGACCATTGCCCTTGAGGTCATGCATGCAGATCATGACCGTCATCATGGCGTCCATCAGCCCTTCGAATACCTCGTCCCCGTTCACATCCAGGATGGCGGGGTTGGTCATCAGGTGCCCGACATTGCGGATGAGGATGAGGCTGCGTCCATGGAGCGTCAGCGCCGAGCCGTCGGGCGCCCTGTACTCGCGATCCGGGTTGAGGGCACGGTGCACCGTCTCGCCGCCCTTCTCGAAAGTCTCCTTCAGGTCGCCCTTCATCAGGCCCAGGATGTTGGCGTAGACCAGCGTCTTGTCCTCGGCATCCACGGCGGCCACCGAGTCCTCGCAATCCATGATGGTGGACATGGCGGCTTCCATCACCACATCGGCGATGCCCGCCGCATCGCTGCGCCCGATGGGATGGCCGGGGTCGATGATGATGTCGATATGCAGCCCGTTCCGGCTCAGGAGCACCGAATCCGGCCGGCCGGCCTCGCCCCGGTAGCCGGCGAACTGCGCCGGGTCCGCAAGGCCCGCGATCTCGCCGTTGGCGAGGAACACCTGCAGCTTGCCGCCCGCTACGGCAAAGCCCGTGGCGTCGGCATACGAGCCCTCGGTCAGGGGCGCCGCCTCGTCCAGCACCTTGCGGGCATAGGCGATGACCCTGGCGCCGCGCACCGGGTTGTAGCCGTCGGACTTCTCCGCCCCCCCGTCTTCGGGAATGACGTCGGTGCCGTAGAGCGCGTCATAGAGACTGCCCCAGCGGGCATTGGCGGCATTGAGCGCATAGCGCGCATTCATCACCGGCACGACGAGCTGCGGCCCCGCCACGCTGGCGATCTCGGGGTCCACATTGGCGGTGCCCACCTCAAAGTCGGGGCCTTCCTCCAGCAGGTAGCCGATGGTCTTCAGGAATGCCTTGTAGGCCTCGGGGTCGTGCGGCTGGCCCTTGCGCTCCAGATGATAGGCATCGATCTCCGCCTGCAGTTCGTCGCGCTTCTTCAGGAGGGCGCGGTTGCGCGGCGTCATCTCAGCCACGATGTCGGCGAAGGACTTCCAGAAATGCCGGGGGTCCACACCAGTGCCCGGAAGCGCCTGGTTGGTGATGAAATCATAAAGCTGGGCGTCGATTTGAAGACCGTTTGCTTCAACTCGTTGTGTCATGCTGGTCATGCTCCCGGGGGGTGGTCAGTCGGTCGTAAGGAGATTATGCGCATAGCGCAATCGGGCCTCAAGAAATACCGTTTCGCCAGCCCTGTCAACGCGCAAGGGCCGGAACGGGTCGTTCCACCCGCCGTTCGTGCTGAGCCAGTGCAAATACCACGCGGACTGAAACTGTTCTGCGTTTCCGTGGAGACGGCTTGCACGCAACTTTTTGCCTCTCCTGCCGTTGACGAAACAAGAGGTCGGGGATCACCGGAAGGCAGTTATGGATTTCTCGTTACAAGGGGCCGGCGAATTCATCCAGCGACCGGCCATCCTGCTGGTCATTGCCATCCTTGTATCGCTCGCCGTGGCCTATGCGGCGCGCTGTCTCCTGTTCGCCATCCTCCGGACCATTTTCCCGCACCGGCCCCAGAGCCGGCTCGCCATCCTGCTGGACCGCATGCGGTTTGCGGCCTTTGCCTGGCTCTTCATCCTCCTGCTCGGCATGGCGGCTCCGTTCATCCAGACGGAGGGGCTGAGCGATTTCTACCGCCGGATGATCACCATCCTTGTCATCGGCGCGCTGGGCGCCACGCTTCTCGGCCTCATGCACGCCTGGGGAGATATTGCGACCAGGCGCTTCAAGCTGGACATCGATGATAATCTGCAGGCCCGCAAGACCCTGACGCGCCTGCGAATCCTCAAGCGCATGGGGGCCACCTTCATCGGCGTGCTCACGGTGGGCGCCATGCTGATGGCCATCACCGGCGTGCGCGACTATGGCGTGAGCCTTTTCGCCTCGGCGGGGGCGGCCGGCATCGTCATCGGCCTCGCCGCCCGATCCGTGCTCTCCAACCTCCTGGCCGGCCTGCAGATCGCGCTCACCCAGCCCATCCGCATCGACGATGTGGTGATCGTCGAAGGCGAATGGGGCCGCATCGAGGAAATCACCGCCACCTATGTGGTGGTGCATATCTGGGACTGGCGGCGGCTCATCGTCCCCCTCTCCTACTTCATCGAACAGCCCTTCCAGAACTGGACGCGGGAAACCGCCGCCATCATCGGCACGGTGTTCTGGGAGGTGGATTACACGGTCCCGGTGGAGCGGGTGCGCGAGAAGCTGACCGAATTCCTGAACCACCATCCGCTGTGGGACAGGGACGTGGTGAACCTGCAGGTCACGGACAGCAAGGAGCGCACCATGACGCTGCGTGCCCTGATGAGCGCGCGCACCAGCGGCGACGCCTGGGACCTGCGGTGCGATATCCGGGAAAAGATGATCGCCTGGCTGCAGCAGGATTATCCGGACGCCCTGCCCCGCATCCGGGCGGAGATTGGAAATGGTGGTAGAAACGCCCCTGCGGCCGGCGATGCTCCAACCGCAGGCGGCGCCCCCTCTCCCTGACCCTCTCCCCAAAGGGGCGAGGGAACTGGATGGGCGCGCTGTCCGGCCCCCTCGCCCCTCTGGGGAGAGGGCTGGGGAGAGGGGTCTTCGGAAAGAGACCCTGCCTTACACCCCGTTCGCCGCGCTCACCACCGCTTTCACGCAGGCCGTCGCCACGTCCGCATCCATGCCGACGCCGTGCACGGTGCGCCCGTCCGCCGTGCGGCATTCCACATAGGCGGCCGCCTGGGCGTCGGTGCCGTGGGCGAGAGCGTGCTCGGCATAGTCCACCACCTCGATGCCCAGACCGAAGGCGTCGTTGAGCGCCGCAACGGCGCTGGAGACGACGCCGTTGCCCCGCCCGGAAACGGATACCGTCCGCCCGCCGGAGCGCACATGGCCGGTGAACACGCGCTCGCCGCCGGCGCGCCGTGGCGCGCCTTCCCGGTGGTCCACCAGCTCATATGTCTGCTCGCCTTCCAGATGGTAGGCGCGCTTGAAGATGTCCCAGATATCGTCGCCGGTGAGTTCCCGCGCCGTCCTGTCCGCCACCTCCTGCAGGTGCATGCTGAAATCCCCCTGCAGGCGGCGGGGCAGCTTCAGCCCCCGGTCCTGCTCCAGCACCCAGGCGGCACCGCCCTTGCCCGACTGGCTGTTGACGCGGATCACCGCCTCGTAGCTCTCGCCGATATCGGCGGGGTCCAGCGGCAGGTAGGGCATCTCCCACAGCGCGTCATTGCGCTGGCGGTGGGCCTCGAAGCCCTTGGCGATGGCGTCCTGGTGCGAACCGGAGAAGGCGGTGAACACCAGTTCCCCGGCATAGGGATGGCGGGGGTGCACCGGCAGCTCGTTGCAATGTTCCACGGTTTTCACCACCGAGCGCATGTCGCTGAAATCCAGGCCGGGGTCGATGCCCTGCGTATAGAGGTTCAGCGCCAGGGTGACGATATCCACATTGCCCGTGCGCTCGCCGTTGCCGAAGAGGCAGCCCTCCACCCGGTCGGCGCCCGCCAGCACCGCCAGCTCCGCCGCCGCCACGCCAGTGCCCCGGTCGTTGTGCGGATGCACGCTGATGGCGATACTGTCGCGGCGGGAGATAGTGCGGCAGAACCATTCGATCTGGTCCGCATAGACGTTGGGCGTGACCATCTCCACGGTGGCCGGCAGGTTGAGGATCGCCTTCTTCTCCGGCGTGGGCTGCCACACGTCCAGCACCCGCTCGCAGGCTTCCAGCGCCACCTCCGGCTCGGTGGCCGAAAAGGTCTCAGGCGAATATTCGAAGGTCCAGTCCGTCTCCGGCTGCTGTTCCGCCAGGCGCTTCATGGTCCGGGCGCCCGAGACCGCCAGGTCGATCACCTCGTCCTTGCTCATCCTGAAGACGACACGGCGGAACAGCGGCGAGGTGGCGTTGTAGAGATGCACTGTCGCGGCCCTCGCCCCTTTCAGGGCTTCGAAGCTGCGGGTGATGAGATCGGTGCGCGACTGGGTCAGCACCTGGATATTGACATCACCGGGCACCAGCCCTTCCTCGATCAGCCGGCGCACGAAATCGAACTCGATCTTTGAGGCCGAGGGGAAACCCACCTCGATCTCCTTGAAGCCCATCGCGGTGAGCATGCGGAAGAAGCGCAGCTTCTTCTCGACGGACATGGGGTTGATCAGCGCCTGGTTGCCGTCGCGCAGGTCCGTCGAGAGCCAGCGCGGCGGCCGCGTGATGCGCTTCGAGGGCCATTGCCGGTCGGGCAGGTCAACGGGGTTGATGAACGGTCGGTATTTCTGGCTCGGGTCTTTCAACATGGGTCTTGCCTTAATGCGATATCGGGAAAATGCGATACGGCCCGCATACAGCCGCCGGCGGGCCGTCAGTTCCGGCGGCCGCCGATAAGTCGCAATAGGGTGAGGGCACCGGCTCCAGCGGGAGCGGCGCGCAAACGGGAACAGTAAGGATGGGAACTACCGGATTGATGATCCGCGATCATGGCAACACCTGTGCTGATGGACACTCCAAACGACGAACCCCCGCCTTCCGCAGAAGGACGGGCTCTAAAGTCGCAGGAGATGCAGGCTCAGGTTGCTCATGCCCCCACCTATGCCATGGTCCGGGACGGGAGTCAAATCAGGCGGGGCGTTTCCGTCCACCGTCATGCTGAACTTGATTCAGCATCCAGTCCTGAGCGGAGCCGTCTGGAAGAGCGCTGACGGCAGCACTCAGGACTGGACCCTGAATCAAGTTCAGGGTGACGTGAGATGAGAGCCCGCCTCCGGTCAATGGAGCGGAGGCGGGGCAATAAGCAGCTCAGACGCCGGGCGTGAATCCCGCCGCTTCCACGCCGGCGATGGCGCATTGCTCGTCGCGGTCGGAGGTGTCGCCGGTGATGCCCACGGCGCCGATGACCTCGGTACCGTCGAGGATCAGGATGCCGCCGGCGGCGGGCATGATGTTGCCTTCGGCCAGGGTGGACACGGCCCCGACGAAGGACGGCCGTTCCGCCGCCATCTCACCCACCTTGCGCGACGAAACGCCCAGATTGATGGCGGTCAGCGCCTTGGCCGTGGCCACCTTGGGGCGCAGGGCCGAGGCCCCGTCCTGCCGCCACAGGGCCTTGATATGGCCGCCGGCGTCCAGCACCGAAATGGTGAGCGGCAGGGCCTCGATGGCCTTGGCCTTGGCGACGGCACCTTCGAGGATCTTGTTGGCGGCGGAGAGGGTGAGTTTGCTCATAAATATCGTATCTTTCTCAAATCTAAAATCAGAACCCCGCCCGAGGGGTCATCCGAGAATGCGCGCCGGGCAGGGCCCAATGAATATTAGACGGCTTCACCAAAAGGGTGAACCGCCACGGCGGGTCAATTGTTCAGCGAAAGCTGCTCCTTGCCCATGAGTTCGCGGATGGCCTTGGCCGTTTCCGGCTGCGGCTCCGCCGTGCCGCGGAAGCGGCCGAAACTGCCGATATCGCCATTGGCGTAATCGAGCGGCGTCTTGCCGTCGCCGGTGGAGATCGTCAGGTCGGCCCCGCGCGAGACCAGGAGCTTCACCATATCCGTCCAGCCGGACTGCGCCGCGCCGTGCAGCGCCGTGCGGCCCCGCTCGTCCTGGAAGTTGACGTCGGCACCGGCATCGAGCAGGAGGTTGACCGCCTTCATGCAGTCCTCCTCCCTGCGGAAACGGCCCCTGGTATCGGTGATGGTGAAGCCGACGCCGGCCGCGGCCATGAGGGCGGAAACGCCCTGGCTCTGCGGCAGGTCGGCGCGCGCCCCGCCCTCCAGCAGCAGGCGCACGGAGTCATAGTCCCCGGCCTTGGCCGCGCGGATGAGCGGCGTGGTTCCGATGGTCAGCAGGCTGTCGCCGCCGCGGTCTGCGCCGAGCGAGCGGTAGGGCGGGAAGAGCTTGAGCTGCATGTCCGGGTTGGCCCCCGCCTTGAGCAGCATGGCGGTCACCTCGGTCGGCTTGGTCTTGTCCAGGGACGGACGGTCCGCCCGGCCGCCGCGCGGCACGGTGGTATAGTCCACGGTGGAATAAAGGGGAGCGCGGCCCCACAGGTCCCACTTGTTCACGTCGGCCCCGGCCTCGATCAGATATTTGGCGGTATCCCAGCGGGCGTTCAGCGTCGCCATCAGGAGGGGCGTGATGTTCTCCGGGTTGGTGCGGTCGATGTCGGCCCCGCCGTCCACCAGTTCCCTGGCGCAGGGGGCGCAGCCGGAGCGCGCCGCATAGAGAAGCGCCGTGAAGCCGCCCGCCGGCTTGTTCTGCACGCGGGATTCAGCACTCACCAGGCGTTCCCAGTGGTTGACGTCGGACTGCAGGTCCACCTTGGCGCCCTTTTCGATCAGCAGCGCCACCATCTCGGGCTGGCTCTGCGCGGCCGCCATCATCAGCGCCGTCTGGTGGCGCTCCTTCTCGCGGGCGTTCACGTCGGCGCCGGCGTCGATCAGATATTCGGCGGCCTTCACCCGGTCGGTGCGGGCCACGGACATGAGGGGCGTCTGCCCCCATTCATTGCTGTAATTGGGGTCGGCCCCCGCCTTGAGGAGGGCGCGCACGATCTCCGGATCGGCCACGACCGCCGCCTCGCTGAGCGGCGTCGCGCCATAGTCGTTCACGGCGGAGACATCGGCGCCCGCCTTGATGAGCAGGGTCACCAGCTCGGCGTCGCCATTGTGCACGGCCCAATGCAGGGCGGTCGTGCCGTCCGCCATCTTCTCGTTCACGGCGTCCTTGTTGTTGCGCAGCATGAAGACCGCGGCATCGTGCTGCCCCTTGCGGGCGGCATCCATGAGCGACGTGGCGTCTCCATGCACGCTGGTGTCTGCGGCAAGAGCCAGGCCGCCCGGCGCCGCCACCCCGGCCATGAGGCCGAGGGCCAGTGCCGCTGTCATGAGCTGCTTCATCGATCAGACCTCCGAGAAGACGCCGCTGCTGTCGCCGAACTTCTCCACGTCGTAGCCGATGCGGTGCAGCAACGTCAGGTGCAGGTTGGCGATGGGCGTGCGGTCCGGGTAGCGCAAGTGCTGGTTGCCCTTGATGGTGCCCGCCCCCTTGCCGAACACGGTCATCGGCAGCGGGAAGTTGTTGTGCAGGTTGCTGTCCGACATGTTGGAGCCATAGACGATGATGGAATTGTCCAGCATGTTGCCGTCGCCGTCCGGCGTGTCCTTCATCTTCTGCAGGAATTCGGCGAACCGCTTGCTGTGATAATTCTGGATGCGCGACAGGCGCTCCATCTTGGCCGGGTTGTTCTGGTGGTGCGACACCGGATGGAAGGCATCCGGCACGCCGATGAAATTATAGGTCTGATTGCTCACCTCGGCGGCCATCATGAAGCTGGCCACGCGGGTCAGGTTCGCCTGGTAGGCCAGGTGGATCATGTCGAACATCAGGCCCATATGCTCAGGAAAACTGTCGGGAATGCCCTGCGGCGCATCCGGAATCTTGACGTTGCCGAGGTCCCGGTTCTCCAGCTTCTGCACGCGGCGCTCGATCTCGCGCACGCTGTCCAGATAATCGCCCAGCATGGCCTGGTCGCGCGGGCCGAGCTGTTTCTTCAGGGAGGCCGCATCGGCCGAGATCATGTCGAGCAGGCTGGCGTTCTCGCGCGCCAGGGCCTTGCGTTCCTCCGCCGTGTCGCCCTGGCCGAACATGGTCTGAAAGAGCTTGCGCGGATTGTACTCCATGGGCAGCGGCGTGGAGGGCGTGCTGAAGGAAATGGTGCGGCCGTAGCTGCAGCCGTAATTGCGGTCGCAGGCGCCTTCGCCGCCATGGGCTTCCGTCGCCACTTCCATGGAGGGCATGGAGGTGTCCTGGCCGATATGCTTGGCCGCCACCTGGTCGACGGTGATGCCGCCATAGGGCTCGTGGCTGATGCGCGGCGGCACGCAGGAGAGCCAGGTGCCCGGCGTGATGGCGTGCACCGGCGCCCCGATGGCCGGCTTGTTCTCCAGGCCGGAGACCACGGTCATGTATTCCTGGAAGTCCTTCAGCGGCTCCAGGATATAGGGCAGGTCGAAATTGGCGCCTTCCTTGGCCGGCGTGAACTTGTCCATCACCGCGCCGTGCGGGAAGTAGATGAAGGCCATGCGCGGCTTGGGCGCGGCGGCAGTGGCGGCCAGGGCCGTGGAGGCCGGCACCATGGCGTCCAGGAGCGGCAGGGCCACGGTGGCTCCCGCCCCCCGCAAGACCGTCCGCCGGCTGAGATGCTTCTTGGTAATGTACATCTTGACTATCCTCCTTGGATATCCGCCGGGCTGCTCACGCCCAGCATTCACTCGTTCAACCGGTCAGCGAAGCGCCGCTTCCTTGACCCCGTCTTTTTCCCCTTCGGCCTGCAGGGGCGGCATGTCCTTCTGGAAAGCATCGCTGGTCACCACGCCCATGACGATGGACGAGAACGTATAATCGTCCTTGGCCGCATCGCGGGTGATGGCCCGCACCGCCGGCATGTCATAATACTTCAGCGTACGGCCCAGCGCGAAGGCCATCAGCTTCTCGGTGAAGGTCTGCACGAACTCGTGCTTCTTGCCCACCAGGGCCGTGCGCAGGTCGTCGATGCCGTCCACCGGCGTGCCGTCGGCCAGCTGGCCCTCGGGCACGATCCGGGTGCCGGCGTCGCGGTCGAAGTCGCGCCACTGGCCGATGGCGTTGAAATTCTCCATGGCCAGGCCCAGCGGATCGATGATCGCATGGCAGGCGTTGCACGACGGGAGCTGTCGGTGCATCTCCAGGCGGGCGCGCACGGTCAGCGCCTTCTCGCCCTCCTTGGTCTCGGGGAACGCCTCCACATTGGGCGGCGGCGAGGCCGGCGGCGTGCCCAGGATCTTCTCCAGGATGAAGACGCCGCGCAGCACCGGGGTCGTGCGGTTGCCGTAGGACGTCCCCATGAGAAGGGCGCCCTTGCCCAGCAGGCCGTCGCGGTGCAGGGCGGGGTCCAGCGTCACGCGCCGGAACTGGCCGCCGCGCACATTGTCGATGCCATAATGCAGCGCCAGACGCTCGTTGAGGAACGTGTAATCGGCGGTCAGCAGGTCGACGACGCTCCTGTCCGAATTGAAGATGCTGGCGATGAAGAGCTCCAGCTCCTTCTTGAAGTCCTCCTTCAGGTCGGCGCTGTACTGCGGGAACAGGTCGGGGTCAGGCTCCACCTGGTCCAGCCCGTCCACATGCAGCCACTGGAAGGCGAAGTTGGTGACCAGGTTCTCGGCGCGCGGGTCCGCCAGCAGGCGCTTCACCTGCGCCTTGAGCACCTTCGGCTCATGCAGCTTGCCGTCCGCCGCCACCTTCAGCAGTTCGTCGTCGGGCGGCGCGCTCCACAGGAAGAAGCTGAGCCTGGAGGCCAGTTCCTGATCGCTGATCCGGAAGGCGTCGCCGGCCTGCAGCGTCTCCGGCGGAGTCTGCGCGCGGTAGAGGAATTTGGGGCTCGCCAGAATGGCCATGATGCCCTTCTGGATGCCGCTCTCGAAACCGCTTTCCGCATACCCTTCCTTGTAGAAGGCCATGGGGCCCGCCAGGTCGGCCTGGCTCACCGGCCGGCGGAAGGCGCGGCGGGCGATATTGGTCAGAATCTGGTCGGCGCAGGCCTGGGCGTCGGCGCCCTTGTCGGGATGGCAGGTGAAGATGGCCCGGCGGCTCGGCGTATCGCTGACGCCGATCACATTGAAGGGGCCCTTGATCTCCACCGTGCTGATGCGCGGGCTCATCAGATTGCCGCCGGTCGGCACGAAGCCGTGCAGCATCTCGTCGTCCTCGTCGGTGCTCTTGGCCAGGAAGGTCACGCCCACCCGGTGCGGGCCGGCGGTCACCGGCACCTTGATGTGCTGGAAGCGGCCATTGACCTCGGCCACGCCCTCGGGCTGGTTCACCTCGATGAGCTTCAAATCCTCCTTGCCGCCCAGGGAATCGGCGAACACCCGCTTGTCATCCACGGTGATGATGACGGTGTTCTTCTCCTGCACGCCCCAGACATATCCGGCGCCCGCCAGGCCTTCGATGCTGATTTCATAGGTGCCGTCGGCGGGGAAATTGTGGTTGATGATGAAGCCGCCGCGGGTGCCCAGCGGCAGGCCTTCCACATGCACATACTGGCTGGCGCTGGCCGGAGCCGTATAGGTCTGGGCCCGGGGCTTGGCGGTCGGATCGCCGACCGCCTGGATGCTCACCTCGCGCGCCGCCGAGATATACTGCTCCATATAGGACGGCGAGACCTTCAGCACGCTGGCCACATTGTCGAAGCCGCCCGCTTCGCCATCCTCCGGCAGCAGCTTGGCGGGATCGACGTCCACATGCAGCAGTTCCTTCACCGCATTGGCGTATTCCGTGCGGTTGAGGCGGTGCAGCGGCACGCTGCCCGGATTGGGATGCGTGGCGGCCGCCTTGTCCAGATAGGTTTCCAGCCATTCCACGAAGGCTTCGGCTTGCTGGGCATCGGGCTTGTCCTTGCCCGGCGGCGGCATCATGGAGCCGCGCACGCGGCGCACCACTTCCTCGAACACGTCCGCCTTCTCGGGCACGTTCTCGGGCGTCAGCACATCGAACGCCACGCCGCCGGCCCAGTCCTCGAAATTGTGGCAGTCGGTGCAATACTGGTTGAGCATGTCCCAGTGCTTCTCGGCGCCCTTGGGCGGGGTCACCTGGGGAGCCTGCGTCTGCGCAACGGCCGCCGTAGAGGCCGCGACCATGAGCGCGGCTCCCAGTGCCCGTGATACTGTCGTCAAACGCATGCCTTTCTCCTGTCCTCTCATCTCAATCCGCACCGGTCAGATAATCTTGCCGAGTTCGCGCACATGGCCCCAGCTTCCCGAGAAGGCCATTTCGGTGAACAGGGCTTCGTCGCCGCTCCAGGTACCGCGGAACTCCGCCAGCGGGTCGGCCTCGCGGAACTCCTTGAGGCCGAGGCCGGAGCGGTAGGTCTCCTGCACCTGCGCATAGACCTTCTCCAGCATGGCGACCTGCGCTTCCACGTCGGCGCGGCTCATCACGCCGCCGGTGCCGGCCACGATCTTCGTCTGCTCGTCAGCCATATCGAGGATCGTATGGTTGACCCGCATCAGGCCGCCGATCCAGCCCCCCGTCGAATAGTCGATGACGGGATAACGCCGGTCATACACCAGGTTGCCGACGGCGATGATGTTCGCCTCGGGAAAGCGCACATAGATGTCGCCATCCGTGTGACCCTGCATCAGATAGCCGTATTCCACCGGCTTGCCGTCATGGTCCAGCGTCTCGCTGTTCCAGAAGAAGGTCTTGTCCGGATGTTCGGACTTGGGCCGGCGGTCGTAATGCTGGCCGTCCCATCGGGTGGTGAAATCCGTGGTCATCCACAGGCGGGTATTCTCATGGGCGACGATGGTGGCCCCGGCCTCGTGCATGGCGGCGTTGCCGCCCGTCTGGTCGAGATGCCAATGGGTGTTGAACACCGTCTTCACCGGCTTGCCGCCCGTCTTGTCCTTGATCAGCGAGAGAAGGCTGTGCGCTGCCTCGCGGCTGCCCGCGTCCACCAGCAGCAGGCTGTCGGCGCCCTCGGCCACCAGCACGTTGCCGCCGGCGCCGGACACCATGAAATGCTTGTCCCCCAGAGGGGTCACGGTCAGGGACTCCGCCGCCAGGGCCACCCGCGGCAGAAGGCCGCTGCGGAGCGCACCCAGACCCGCGGCGCCCGCCAGGGCGCCCTGCAGGAAACGGCGACGATTACTCGGATTACCCATAATCCCTAACTTTCTCCCCTCTTCGCGGCTATTCCCGGTCGGGTTTGCCGCCTTGAACACATAGATTAAACGGTTCGGGACCGTGATTCCGTCGTTCTGATGCCGCCTTGGCACCCTGCCGCGGCGGCTTCCGCTCCGGTTGCATGAACCCAAGGAAAATCAACGGTTCACAGCCGGAATCGTGTCTTCTATGTGCGTCCTGGCGACCGGCGAGTCAATAGTTCGGAGCCCTCATCCGCCGATTTCCTTAGAGAGATTCTAGAAAGAAACGATCTGGCCGCGCCGGCCCTCATGCGGGTCCGGCATTGTCCATCAGGCGGCGGATGATCCGGGTCAGGGCAACGGCGCCCACCGGCTTCTCGATGAGCGCGTCCACGCCCGCCGCATAGGCCTCGCTTTCCACCTCGCCGTCGAAATAGCCGCTGCACAGGATGAACCGCGCCGGGGACCGCAGGTCCCGCAGCTTGTGGAACAGCTCCATGCCGTCGAGCCCCGGCATGGTGAGGTCGCTGGCCACCACGTCCCAGGCCTCAGGGTCCGCCTCCAGGACGGCAACGGCGTCAAGGACGTTGTTCACCGCCAGCACCTCGTAGCCGAGCTTGGAAAGGGAGAGATTGAGGGCATCCGTGATATCCGCCTCGTCGTCGACGATCATCACCCGCTCCGTGCCCGGCAGGGCATCGCTGATCTGCGCGCCGGTGGCGCCATCGGCCTCCGGCAGGAAGACGGTGAAGGTGGCGCCCTTGCCCGGCCGGCTTTCGACGATGCCCATGCCGTTCTGCTCCCGCACCGCGCCCAGGACGAAGGCGAGCCCGAGCCCCGTGCCGCGCCCACGCTCCTTGGTGGTGAAGAAGGGATCGAACATGGTCTCCATCAGATCATCCGGGATGCCGGGGCCGGTGTCCCGCACGCTCAGCTTGAAATAGGAGAGCGCCGGATCGGGCTTGCCCCAGACCGCGTATCCCGGACGCACGATCAGCCGGGCCTGGTCGGCCTCCAGCAGCCTGCGGATGCGCGCCATCAGCGGATCGTCGAGCTCTGCCCGGCTGAGGCTGACGACGATCTCGCCGCCGGCGGAGCCGATGGCGTCCCGCGCGTTGAGGCAGAGATTGGTCACCAGCTGGATGGTCTGGGCCTGGTTGATGAAGGCCTTGTGCTCATGGTCGTCGAAGTGCATCTCGAAATGCACATTGTCCGGCAGCGTCGTCTGGAAGACGCGCGCCACTTCCCGGACCACGTCGCACAGGTCGCTGGGCTCGCGGTCCACCTCGACGGTGCGCGAGAAGGTCATGATCTGCTGCACAAGGCCCGTGGCGCGCTGGCTCGCCGACAGGATGCGCCTGGCGAAGGTGTTCTGCGGCGTGCCTTCCGGCAGGTCCTCGTTCAGCAGGTTGGCGAAGCCCATGATGGCCGCCAGGATATTGTTGAAGTCGTGGGCGAGACCGCGGGCCAGATGCCCCACCGCCTCCATCTTGCGGGCCTGCATGAGCTGCGCCTCGGTGAGCTTGCGCTCGGAGATGTTGCGCACGGTCGCCACGAACCGCGCACGCTCGCCGCCCCGGACGCGGCCGATCACCAGATCGACGGGGAATTCCGAGCCGTCCTTGCGCCGGCCCACCGCCTCGCTGCTGCAGGTCTCGCTATCGGCGTCGCCACCCTCCCCCTCCACGTCGAGGAGAGCTGCCAGTTCCACGTCGGATACCGGGATCAGCCGATTGAGGGGCTGCTCCACCACCTCCTCCGCCGCATAGCCGAACATGCGCTCGGCGGGCCGGCTGAAACTGAGGATGCGGCCGTCGGCATCCAGCGGGATGAGCCCGTCCACGGTGTGGTCCATCACCGACTGCATGGCGGACTGCGTGCGGCTGAGCCGCCGGGTCAACTCGTTGAGGGCCCGGTTCGTCTCCAAGAGTTCGCGCTCCTGCAGGGCAAGCGTGTCGCGGTACTGGCGGGCCTTGTGCGCCTTGAGCATGACCAGCGAAAAAACGAAGATGCTGACGGCCACCGAGCCGGATTCCACGGCCGCCGCGAACAGCACATTGGGCAGCCGCGGCCCGAGAAGCGCATCGAGTGCCACGGTGACGGCCGGCAGGATGGGCGTGACCGCTCCGACACAGACGCTCAGCAGCAGCAACTGGCCCAGGCTCATGTCGTCGGCCCGCCGGCGCATGACGGCCAGCATCAGCAGAGCCGCCGCGAAGGTATAGGCAATGCCGACCAGGCCCATGACGACAAATTCGCCGCCGATGGCATAGCGCATCAGCGCGGCCACCAGCGCGGCAACGGTGCCGGGGACGAGACCGCCGAACACGAGGGCAAGGACGATGACCGTGCTCCGCAGGTCGATCAGCACATCGGGGCCGGTGATCGGCGCTACGGGGACCAGCATGACGAGTATGACGAAGACGACGTAGACCGCGCACCAGACCGCCGTCCGCAGCAGCGGGTCCAGCGCATCGATCCTGTTCCGGTTCCAGCCGACGAACAGGCAGGCGAGCCCGATGGCCGACGCATTGAACAGAACCTCAAGTATTTGGACAAAAAGCTCCATGCCCACTCATCCGCCCGACCGATCCGGTGGGCGCACCCCAACGCCTCTGCATGTGCATCCGCGCTGCCCCTCCTGCCGCAACCATAGCTTGACCAGGTTCCATCTCCAAGACATTGTAACGGCGGCGACCGGGAATTCGGCGCCCACACACATGGTTCGGGGGGAAGGATCGGATGAAGGTCGGGCTTGTTCTGGCATCCATTCTGCTTGTCTGGGGGACCGCCGGCCCATCGCCGGCAGCGCCCATGGGGTCCGGCGCTCCCGACGGGAAGGCGGTGTTCGACACGCATTGCGCCATGTGCCACCTCGACCCGCCGGACGACACCATTCCCAGGCTCGACGCGCTGAAGGCCCTCTCCCCCGGGGAGATCGTCTCGGCCTTAAGAGAGGGCAAGATGCTCATCCAGGGGGACGGCATGACCCCGGCGGAGCATGTGGCCGTGGCTGAATATCTCACCGGCCAGACCTATCATCCCGAGGTCCAGGTCTCCGCCGCCGCCATGTGCCGGAGCACCCGCCCGCTGCCTCGCGTCACGGCGGAGACGGCGTGGAACGGCTGGGGCCGCACCGCGGCCAACCGGCGGTTCCAGCCCGATCCCGGCATCACCGTGGCGGACCTGCCACACCTCCGGCTCAAATGGGCCTATGGCCTGGCCGATGCGACCCAGGCCCGCTCGCAGCCCGCCATCCATGGCGGCCGCCTGTTCTTCGGCAGCCAGCCCGGCCTCGTCCAGTCCATCGACGCGAAAACCGGCTGCATCTACTGGACCTTCCGGGCCGAGGCCGGCGTGCGCACCGCCATCAGCGTCGGCCCGGTGACGCTGGAGAGCGGTCCCGCCACCGCTATCTATTTCACCGACGCCCGGACCAACGCCTATGCCCTCAATGCCGAGACCGGCGAACTCATCTGGAAAGTGAAGGTGGAAAGCCATCCGTCCGGCACCGGCACGGGCGCGCCCACGCTGTATGACGGCCGGCTCTATGTGCCGGTCACCGGCGTTTCCGAGGAGAATGCGGGTGCGCGGCCCGATTATGAATGCTGCACCTTCCGGGGCAGCATCACGGCGCTCGATGCCGATACCGGCGCCGAGATCTGGAAGACCTACATGCTGCCGGAGCCCAAGCAGCGCGGCACCAGCAGCGCCGGCAAGCCGCTCTGGGGCCCGGCGGGTGTGGGCGTGTGGAGCGCCCCCACCATCGACGGGAAACGCGGCCTGCTCTACGCCGCCACCGGCAATGCCTATGCCGGGCCGGCGGCGCCCACCAGCAACGCCATCGTGGCGCTGGACCTGGCGACCGGCCGGATGGTCTGGCACAACCAGGTGCTGCCGAAGGATATCTGGATTTTCGGTTGCGATGCCGGAACCGGGGGACCGCAGGCCGGCGAAAACCCCAACTGCCCCGACAAGGTGGGCCCCGATTACGATTTCTCGGCCTCGCCCGTTCTCGTCACCACGGCGCAGGGCAAGGACATTCTGGTCGTCACCCAGAAGGCGGGCATGGCCTACGGGCTCGATCCCGCCCATGACGGCCGCACACTCTGGGAGTACCGCTGGGGCTCTGGCAGCGGCATCGGCGGCGTATGGGGTGCCGCGACCGACGGGCGCCTCGCCTTCCTGGCCTCCGCCGACCAGGGCGCGGATACGGCGGGCGGGCTCCATGCCGTCGATCTGGTCACCGGCCGGAAAGCCTGGGTCGCGCCGCCGCAGCCGCTCCTCTGCGGCGCGCCGGCGCGCGGCTGCAGCGCCGTGCAAAGTGCGGCGGTGACCGCCATTCCGGGGGTCGTCTTCTCCGGCTCGCAGGATGGCGGCATGCGGGCCTATTCCGCCGAGACCGGAGAGGTGCTCTGGACGTTCGACACCAACCGCAGCTTCGAGACGGTGAACGGCGTGCCCGCCACCGGCGGCTCCATCGACGGGCCGGGACCGGTCATCGCTGACGGCATGCTCTACGTCACCTCCGGCAACGGCGGCTTCGTCGGCCGCCCCGGCAACGTCCTCCTGGCCTTCGAGGTAGAGCGGGATTGAGTCGGAAAATTCCCGTCATTCCGGATCGCTGACTTTCCTCCAAGCCCCCGGCTTGGCCAGGAAAGTCGCGATCCGGAATCTCGTGACGCCTGCCTGAGTGCCTTCTGACGGGGATTTTGCTTTGCTGCCCTTGGGGTCGGATACCGCGCTTTGCCAGCCAAAGCTATGCTTTGGGGCAAAGCAGCAGGTTCCGGAATGACGATACGGCCGTATACCAAGCGCCGGCCGCTCTTCGACAGGCTCAGAGCGAGCGGTGTGGCAGTTGACCCGATTTTATTCCCCCGCCAGGGCCTCGAACAGGGCGTCGTCCCGCATGAACTTGTTCAGCAGTTCGGTCAGTGCCGCGTTGACGGCGCGCTCGCGCGTCTCCTCCGTGGGACTGAGAGCCACCGTTTCCTCGCTCTTCGATGTATAGCTGTGGGTGTATGGCCGGCCGTTCACGTCGGCCACCACGGTCATGGCGGTGGTCACGATGACCTTGCTGCTCACCACCGAGGATTCGGTGTTGTAGGAGAACTGCTCCAGCCGCACGTCGAGCCGGCGGGTGGCGCCCTCCATCCGGCTCACCGGCACGAAATCCCTGGCGGTGAGCCCGCGCTCGATCTGCGTGCGCAGCACGTCCTCCACCTCCTGCAGCGAGCGGATTTCCTGTATCTGGCCGCTGGCCGACGTCTTCTGGCCGAGGGCCGGCGCCTCCCGCATGTCCCGGACCTCGACCAGCACCTTCTGCCGGCCGCCGATGTCGCTCACCCGGGCCTCAGGCGTCGGCGCCAGGAAGATGAGGCCGGGGTCGCTGCTGCAGGCGCCGAGCGGCAGGGCCGTGGCGGTGAGGCAGAAGAAGACAATCACACGCGTCCTGAGGGTCATGGGGGATACTCGTCCTGTCGTCAAAGGGGTCATTGGGGCCGGGATGCCACGTCGAGACGGGCCAGCTCATCCCCGGAAAGCCTGAGCTCCGCCGCCTGGATGAAAGTATCCACATGGCTGGCCCTGGTCGCGCTGGCGATGGGCGCCGTCACCGCCGGCTGGGCCATGAGCCAGGCCAGCGCCACGGCGGCCGGCTGCACGCCATGCGCCGCCGCCACCTCCTCCAGCGCATCCAGCACCGCCAGGCCCTGCGAGGTCATGTACTGCTTCACCATGCCGGCGCGGGGACGGCCCTCCAGGTCGGCCTCGCTGTGGTACTTGCCGGTCAAAAAGCCCGACGCCAGGGAGAAGTAGCTCACCACGCCCAGGCCGCGTTCCGTGACCAGGTCCATGACCGGACCCTCGAACAGGTTGCGCCGCGCCAGGCTGTATTCCGGCTGCAGGACCTCGTAGCGGGGCAGGCCGTTCCTCTCGGCAACGTCCAGCGCCTCGCGCAATTGTGCAGCGTCGTAGTTGGAGGCGCCGATGGCGCGGATCTTCCCGGCCTGGATCAGCTTTTCATAGGCCCCCAGCGTCTCCTCGATGGGCGTCGCCGTATCCGCCTGATGAGAGAAGAAGAGGTCGATATGGTCGGTCCTGAGGCGCTTCAGGCTCTCCTCCACGGCGCTGACGATACGCTCCGCCCGCAGGCCCTGGCCCCGGTTGGGCAGCGGCATGCCGGTCTTGGTGAAGACGAGAACCCTGTCGCGCGCGCCGGGGCGCGACTTCAGCCAATGGCCGATCACGCTTTCGGATTCGCCGCCCGCATGGCCCGGCACCCAGGAGGAATACATGTCCGCCGTGTCAATGGCGTTGAAGCCCGCCTCCAGGAACCGGTCGAGAAGGTCGAACGAGGCCGCCTCGTCCGCCGTCCAGCCGAGGACATTGCCGCCGAAGACCAGCGGGGCGATCTCCAGCCCGCTCGTGCCCAATGTGCGCTTTTCCATGATGTCTCCTCCCTCAAGAACAGATGTCGCCCGAATCTCAGTGCGCCGCCTCGTCCACCAGCACCTTGTGCAGCCCATCCGGATTGTCCGTCATCACCATATGGCCGCTCTTCAGCGAGACAAGGGTCCAGGCGGGGTCGTCCTTCAGCGCATCGCGGAACCGGTCGAAGGCGGTGGGCGCCCCGCTATCGGCATAGACATAGGTGCGGCGGCGGATGGCCCGCTCGGCGCCGGTGAGCGTCACCGGCTCCACCAGCGAGGCAAACGGGTGCGGCGAGCGCGGACGCGGCGGCGTGCCGGGCGGCAGCGGCAGGGGCTCCACCAGGCCGGGATGGGCGCGCTGCGAGGCGATGAAATGGGCGCGGGTCGCATCATCCGCCAGGTCCCACAGACACTGGCCGTCCCGCGGCACGAAGGCATCGACATAGACCAGGGAGCGGATGCGCTCCGCCGCCATGGCCGAGACGCCGGTGATGACCATGCCGCCATAGCTGTGGCCGACCAGGATGACATCCTCCAGCCGTTCGGTCTCCAGCACGCCGAGCACGTCCCTCACATGCAGGGAGAGATCGATGGCGGGACTGAGCAGATGCCGGCGCGCGCCGAGGCCGGTGAGCGTGACCACATGGACGTCATGGCCCGCCGAGCGCAGGGCGCGCGCCGTTTCCCTGTAGCCCCAGCCGCTGCCCCAGGCGCCGTGCACCAGTACGTAAGTCGCCATCCGCGGTCGTTCCCTCGTCTTGCGAAAGGCGCGAGTCTAGCCGTGCCGCGCCATTGTTGAAAGGCCCCATGAGGGCGAATTCGCTCATGCTTTCCAAATATGTAGTAATTGGTTACTCATAATGGCAGCGATGTGTTTCGTGCCGGTTTAGGGTCTGTACCCTTGGGCCCTCGCCCCATGGGCAAGCGTCTCGGCCAGGAAAGGGCAACGATTGAGCTGGAACGTCCGATTCTCGCGCCTGATACCCTGGATCACCCTGGGACTGGGCCTGCTCGCCACCTATGGGATCTGGCTTCTGGTCGGGAACGTGATCGACGAGCGCGAGGACCTGCGGTTCGAGCATGAGGTGGATGGCCTGACCAGCGACATCCTGGCCCACCTGCAGGCTTACGACGTCATCATGCGCGGCACCGCCGGCCTGTTCCTCGGCTCCGAGAGGGTCGGCCGTGGGGAATTCCGGAACTACTATGAAACCCTGCGCCTGCCCGAAAGCTATTCGGGTTTTCTCAACCTGGGATACGCCGTGGCCCTGCCCACGGGGGAGCTGCCCCAACTGGTGGCGCGGATGCGCAGCGAGGACCATCCCCGCTTCACCATTCATCCCGACGTGCCGGGGGACGACCATGCCATCGTCAGGCTGATCGAACCGTCCGGCGGGGTGAATGAAGGCGCCATCGGTTTCGACGGCATGTCCTCGCCGACCGGCAGCGTCGCCATGCGCCGGGCGCGCGACACGGGCGAGGCCAGCCTGTCGGCGCAGACGCCCCTGCTGCGCAATACCGAGACCCTGACCTCCAGCTTCCTGATGGTGCTGCCGGTCTATGCCGGCGGGGTGGACCCGGGCACCGTCGAAGGCCGGCGGTCGGCCATCCGGGGCTATGTCTTCGGCAGCCTTCGCCTCAACGAGCTGATGGGCGAGCTGCAGAGCGCCCACACGCCGCTGGTCAACCTGACCGCCTATGACGCGACCAATGGCGGCGACGCAACGATCCTCTTCCAGCAGATGACCGGCGAGGACAGCGCGGACAGCCGCGAACTCGTCCGCTCCATCGAATTCGGCGGCCGCACCTGGTCCCTGCGTTTCACCGAAGGCGGCGCCTTCCGTCAGTCCTCCTCCAGCGAGCCGACGATGGCCGCCATCGCCGGCGTGGCCTTCAGCCTGGTCCTCTTCGTGCTCACCCTTTTCCTGGAGCGCATCGAGCGGGCGCGCCGGCGCAGCACGGAAGCCCTGCTCATCACCGAGAAGAAACTCCGCCAGGCCCAGAAGATGGAGGCCATCGGCCAGCTGACCGGCGGCGTGGCGCACGATTTCAACAATCTGCTGCAGGTGATCCTCGGCAACGCCGAATTGCTGGCCGAGCAGTCGGAGCCGGACAGCAGCCAGCGCCGGCTCGCCGAGCTGACCCAGAAGGCGGCCGAGCGGGGAGCGGAGCTGACCAACCGGCTGCTGGCCTTCGCCCGTCGCCAGGCGCTCAATCCCCGGCCCACCGACGTCAACTCGCTGATCGGCAGCATGGAGACGCTGCTGCACCGGGTGCTCGGCGAGATCATAGAGATCGAATTCACGCCCGATCCCGGCCTGCTGCCGGCCCTCGTCGACCCCGCCCAGCTGGAAAGCGCCGTTCTCAATCTGTGCATCAATGCGCGCGATGCCATGCCCGATGGCGGCCGTCTCTCCATCGAGACCCGCAACACCTCCATCAACCGGCGGGAAGCGGCCGATTTCGGCGACCTGTCGCCGGGCAACTATGTCTGCCTGACGGTCCATGACAACGGCATCGGCATGGACGAGGCCACGGTGGCCCAGGCCTTCGAGCCTTTCTTCACCACCAAGGATGTGGGCAAGGGATCGGGACTCGGCCTCAGCATGGTGTTCGGGTTCGCCAAGCAGTCCAACGGCCATGTGAAGATCGAATCCGGGATCGGACAGGGCACGGCTGTCATGCTCTACCTCCCGGCCTGCCCGGAAAACGCCCTGCGCAACGCAGAGTCCGCCCCGCGGGACTCGGCCGAAGGAGGCAATGAGACCATCCTCATGGTGGAAGATCACGAGCTGGTGCGGACCAATGTGGAAAGCCTGCTGCGCAGCCTCGGCTATTCGGTGATCCATGCCCGCGACGGACGGGAGGCCCTGGACATCCTGCGCAGCAGCCGGCCCTGCGACCTGCTGTTCACCGACCTGGTGATGCCCGGCGGCGTGGACGGCCATCAGCTGGCGGTCGCCGCCCGGACCCTGCGCCCGGACCTGCCGGTGCTCTTCACCAGCGGCTATGGCACCGAAACCGTCAGGACGAACCCGAACAGCCGATCCATCCGCACGCTGCAGAAACCCTACCGGCGGCAGAACCTGGCGGACGCCATCCGCGATCTCTTGCGCCTGAGCCGCTCCCAGCCGGCGGCGCGCCACCGCCGGCGCCTGTAGTCGGGAGGGCTTTTCCCCCGAAAATGGTTGCTAAACCCCGGTATTTTCTGTAGAATTCGACTCGTAGCCAATTGCCCGCCAGCGGGTTGATTTTCTGTAGCTTTCCGCAAAAACCAGTGACTTACCGCCTCCTCACGGGCGGAAGAGGCCAACGCCAGTTCACCGAGATGCGCGAGCATCGCGCATGCCCTGGCGCGGGCAGGATTTCTGCATCAGGGACGCAAGCCGGGAGGCCAGACATGGCACTGAATCTCGTTTCCATCGTGTCTCAGTTCCTTACCCCCGATACAGTCGCCCGTATTGCCATGGCGCTGGGCATTGACCGGGCCGCCGCGCAGAAGGCCGCGGAAGGCGCCATCCCTGCGCTTCTCGCCTGCATGGGCAATGCCGCTGCCAGGCCGGGCGCGCCGCAGCAGTTCAACAGCGCCCTGGAGTCGCTGCCGGACCTCTCGCCTTCCGAAATGGCGTCCAACATCGGGGCGTCCGGCTCGTCTCTCGCCGATACCGGAGCCAACATTCTCTCAAGGCTTTTCGGGCGGAACACGCAGCAATCGCTGGGCGCCGCTGTTGGCAAATTCGCCGGCCTGGGCGAGAGCAAGGGCATGTCGCTTCTCGGCATGCTGGCGCCCCTGGCGCTGAGCGCGCTGAAAACAAATTCCCAAGGGACCGGCGCCGGCAATCTGGTCAGCATGCTGGCCAGCCAGAAGGACCAGTTCGCCCGGGCCATTCCGGCCGGCATGGCGAGCCTGATGAACGCGGAAGGTCTGGGCGATGCCCTGGGCGGCCATATGAAGAGCGCCGCCACGGCCGCCACCGCACCGGCCAGGACGGCGGCAAAAACGGCCCGGCCGCACTCCAACTGGCCCTATCTGGCCATTGCCGCGGTCGTTCTCCTCGCCGTCGGTGTATTCTATTTCAACGAGAATCGCGGCCGGCAGGTGGCGAATCTCGGCGACATGCAGGCCAGGGTGGCCGATATCGAAACCGGCGGCCTGGACATGACCAAGCGGGTCAGCCAGTCCATCGCCGATCTCAACCGCACGCTGGATGGTATCGACGACGCCCGGTCCGCCGCGTCGGCCCTGCCCACGCTGCAGGACATGAGCAGCGAAATCCGCCGCATCAACGGCTCTGTCTCCCAGATGCCGGAGAGCAGCCGGACCCAGCTGGCGCAGGTCGTGAACGACAACCTGCCGGGGCTCGACCGCCGGCTGGACGACGTGCTGAACAAGCCGGGCGTCGACGGGGTCGTGGGCCCGGTCGTCCGCAACCTGCGCGCCCAGATCGCCGATCTGGGCAGCACCGCCTCCGCGGCGGCGCCTCAATAGGCCGCCGCTCAGGGGCGCCGCCCCTCATGGGCCGCCTCCAGCATGGCGCGCACGCCCCCGCGCGTGACCGGCCGGGGGTTGTAGTAGGGCTTCTGGACGGCAAGGTCCGCCGCGCGGTCCAGATCGGCGGGGGCGAGCCCGAACGCCTTGAGGCTGCGGGTCACCGCCACGCGCTGCATGAGATCATAAAGCCCCTGCGGCGCGTCGCCGACACCCAGCGCGCGGGCCACGCAAGCCATGGCCTCGGGCGCCGCCTCCCGATTGTAGGCGGCGGCATAGGGCAGGATGAGGCAATGGATATCGGCATGCGGCAGGTCGAAGGCCCCGCCCAGCGTATGGCAGATCTTGTGATGCAGCGCCATGCCGACCGACCCCAGGCAGATGCCCGCCAGCCACGAGGCATAAAAGCCCTCGGCCCAGGCCGGCATGTCCCCCGCATCCTCTATGAATCGCGGCAACGCCCGCCCCATGGCGCGGATGGACTCCTCGGCCAGCAGGGAAATCACCGGATTGGGATGCTCCGCGTAAAGCGCTTCCACCGCATGCGCCATGGCGTTCATGGCCGACGGGCCGGCAATGGCGGGCGGCAGGCTGGCCAGCAGTTCGGGATCGTAGATCACCATGTCGGGCAGGATGGACGGCGAGCGCCGGGTGGTCTTGATGCCCCCTTCCGTCTCACCCAGGATGGGCGACATTTCGGAGCCCGCGAAGGTGGTGGGCACCACCAGTTGCGGCAGGCCGGTGCGCAGCGCCACCGCCTTGCCGAGCCCGATGGTGGAGCCGCCGCCGACGGAAAGAATACCATCAGCGCCCGAAGCCTGAACGACCGCCATGCAGTCCTGCGTTACTGCCACGGGCGTGTGCATGGCCGCCCTGTCGTAGAGAGCGGCCACCCGGCCATCCAGGCCCTGGGCCAGGTCCTGCGCCAACGGTGCCTGCCGTGGCCCTGAGAGCACGATGACCGAACGCACCTTGAGCATCTGCAGCGCCTCCCCCACGCGCCGGCGCTCGCCCGGCCCGAACCAGACCGTCCCCGGCTGTCCCTCATACCGGAAGGGCATATGCAACGTTTCGGATATGGTGCCGGCTCGGCTCATCCGCTCCCCCGTAACTCCTGTCGCGCCGAGTGTAGCCAAGAGACGGGCGGAAGAATACCGCCTCCTGGAGCAGCGCCGCCCATTTTCGATATATCTTGACTTACGATATATCGAGATATATATCGTCAGCATGAACCGAAAATGGGAGACGATACGATGATGAGACATGGAAGGTGGGGCCCGGGCCCCGGGCGGGGAGGTCCCGGATTCGGCCGCGACCGCCATCACGGCGGCCGGCGCGGCGGGCGGCTGTTCGATTACGGGGAGCTCCGCCTCCTGATCCTGGCGATGATCGCCGAGGAACCGCGGCACGGATACGAACTGATCAAGGCCATCGAGGAGCGGTTCGGCGGCAGCTACAGCCCGAGTCCCGGCGTCATATACCCCACGCTCGCCTGGCTGGACGACATGGGCTATGCCGCCATCCAGACCGAAGACGGCAACCGCAAGCTCTATGCCATCACGGCCGAGGGCGAGGCGTTCCTGGCCGCCAACCGTGCGGCCGTGGACGACCTGCTGGCGCGTGTCGGGGAGAGCGGGTCCGAGCCGCCGCCCACGTCGGTGCTTCGGGCCATGCACAATCTCAAGATGGCGGTGCGCCTGCGCCTGACCTCGGGCCCCGTCGACAAGGCGACGGCGGAACGGATCGCCGCCGCCCTGGATGCCGCTGCCCAGGCCGTGGAGAAGAGCTGATGGCCGACATGCCCCTGAAGAGCCGGGCCGAGGTCTCCACGCCGAAGGCCAGCCGCTACCTGCAGCAGTTCTGCAAGCATTTCGCGCACAAATTGCCGGTCACTTTCGATAAGGTCTCCGGCCATGTGCCCTTCGACGGCGGGGATTGCGACCTGGCCGCCGAGGACGGCACACTGATACTGACGCTCACCGTGCCCGACCCGGAGCGCATGCACCAGCTTCAGGACGTGGTGGCCCGCCACCTGCTGCGCTTCGCCTTCCGCGATGACCTGAAGGTGGACTGGCATCCGGTTTGAGGGCCAACAGACAGGGATCAAAAGACCATGGACGACAGGATTGAGGCCGTGCTCGACGCCTATCACGAGCGCATGAGACAGGAACAGCAGCAGCGGCGGGAAGGCCGCGAGCCCGAGACCTGGCAGGAGCGGCACATGCTCTCCGTCGGGCCCGACAGCGGGCGGCTCATCAACATACTGGCGCGCAGCCTCGATGCCCCGCACATCCTGGAGCTCGGCACCTCCTACGGCTATTCCGGCATCTGGCTGGGCGAAGCGGCGCGCGCCGCCGGCGGCCGCCTCACCACCATGGAACTGCACGACTACAAGAGCGTCCATGCCCGCGAGATGGCGGAGAAGGCGGGCCTTTCCGATGTCATCGATTTCCGGATCGGCGACGCCGTGGAGATGATCGGCACTCTCGACTCCGGCATCGACTTCGTGCTTCTCGACCTCTGGAAGGACATGTATGTCCCCTGCCTGGAGGCCTTCTATCCCAGGCTCAATCCCGGCGCCATCATCGTCGCGGACAATATCATCTATCCCGGCGGCGAGAATGTGCAGCGCTACGTGGAAGCCGTCCGTGCCAAACCGGACATCGACAGCGTGCTCCTGCCCGTGGGCACCGGCCTGGAAGTAAGCCGCTACAAGGCCGGCTGACCGGCTCAGGTCACTCCCTGTGCCCCCAGCGTTCGGGCTGAGCCTGTCGAAGCCCGACAGGCGCTCGAATGGTGGCCGTTCTTCGACAGGCTCAGCGAACGGTGGGGAGGGGCGGCATGCCAGGCGGACACATATCATTTCGTATCCGTAATGTTCCCGCCGTCAACCCGGATCGCCGCTCTCCCGTCTCCCGACGAAAGCCCCTGGCCGACCCCGCACGGACAAGCCCCCTCTCCTGGGGGAGAGGGCTGGGGTGAGGGCGAGTCCCGGCCACAAGCACCGCCCCTTAGGGAGCCTACCCCTCTCCCTTCCGCAAGGAAGCCGGCTTCCCCCACAATCCCCACCGCCTCACCGACCCGGCACCCCTCACCCGCTCTTCATCTGACTTTAATCGTCGCACCATGAAAAAAAGATGCAGCCCCAACTTGCGTATGCGAGTGATTATCATTATTAATCTCGCATATTCCTTCCAAGTGACATGGGGCAAAGTATGCACGCACGCAGAGATCACATCGCCAGTCTCCTCCTGGCGACGGCCATCACCCTGAGCCTGGCGCCGGCCGCCCTTGCGGCCGACGACGACCGACAGGACGGCAAGCTGGAGGAGATCGTCGTTTCCGGCTCATACACCATCAGCGAGACCATCGACACGGCGACGGGCCTCGGCCTCACCCTGCAGGAAACCCCGCAGTCGGTGAGCGTGATGACCGAGCAGCGCATCCTCGACCAGGCGCTGGACAGTCTGCGCGACGTGGTGGGCAACGCGGTCGGCGTCTCGGTGAGCGAGATCGACAATGTGCGCAACAATTTCTATTCCCGCGGCTTCGAGGTCCAGAACTACCAGGTGGACGGCGTGCCCCTCTCCTGGAGCCTGGCAGGGGACAGCGGCGAGACCATGGCCGACGTCTCCATATACCAGCGCATCGAATTCGTGCGCGGCGCCACGGGGCTCTTGACCGGCGCGGGCGACCCGTCCGCCTCCATCAACCTGGTGCGCAAGCATGCCGACGCGACGGAGCTGACGGGCTTCGTCAATATCGGCACCGGAAGCTGGAACGACCGGCAGATTCTGGGCGATGTGGGCACCGCGCTCAACAGCGCCGGCACCATCCGCGCCCGCGTGGTCGGCAAGTACGAGGCGGCCGACAGCTTCGTGGACTTCTACGAAGACAAGAAGACCGTGCTCTACGGCGTGCTGGAAGCGGACCTGACGGACAATACGCTGCTGCGCGTCGGCGCCAGCTACCAGAACAGCGACCCCACCGCCCCCTCCTGGGGCGCCCTGCCGAGCTGGTTCTCCGACGGCACGCGCACCGACTGGCCGCGCTCCACCTCCACATCCGCCGACTGGGTGCGCTGGGAGACCACCAACAAGAACTATTTCGCCAACCTGATCCAGACCTTCGGCAACGGCTGGGAACTCCGCCTCAACTACAACAGGCTGGAGAACCAGCAGGATACCAAGCTGCTCTATCTGTTCGGCTCGCCAGACCCCGAAACCGGACTGGGCCTCCTCTCCTCGCCCTACAAGAGCCACGGCGACAGCACACAGGACAGTTTCGACGCGCAGGTGAAAGGGGGCTTCAACCTGCTCGGGCAGCAACACGATTTCGTGCTGGGTGCCCTGCACAGCCGGCAGACGGTCGACACGGTCAGCTTTCCGACCGCCGTGCCCTATGCTCCCGACCTTGGCAGCTTCTTTGACTGGGACGCCTCGGTGCCCGAGCCGGAATGGTCGGATACGCCTGTCGTGGCACAGGACCTGGTCACCAAGCAGACCGGCTTTTACGGCGCCACGCGCCTGAGCGTCAGCGACCGTTTCAAGGTCATCCTCGGCGGTCGCCTCGCCAAGTGGAAGCGTACGGGGCAGGACTATGAAGTAACGACCAATTTCGGCGACAGTGGTGTCTTCATCCCCTATGCCGGCGCGCTTTACGACATCACCGATCACCACCGGCTCTATGTCAGCTATACGGAAATCTTCCAGCCGCAGAACGCGCGGGACGAAAACGGCGACTATCTCGACCCCCTGGAGGGCAAGAGCGCCGAGGTTGGCCTGAAGAGCAGCTTCCTGGATGACATGCTGCATACCTCCGTCGCTGTGTTTCGCATCGACCAAGACAATCTGGCACAGACAGTGCCCGGCACCTACGTCCCCGGCCATGAACCGGAGAATGAAGGCGGCCTGCCCGTCCAGGAAGCCACCCGCGCCGCCCAGGGCACGATCTCCAAGGGCTTCGAGTTCGAGATCGTGGGACAGCCGATCGACGGCTGGAACATCAGCTTCGGCTACACGCAATACAAGGCGCACGATGCCGACGATGTGGCGATCAATACCGACCAGCCGCGCAAGCTCCTCAATCTCTTCACCACATATCGCTTCAATGGCGTGCTTGAGGGGCTGACCGCTGGTGGCGGCGTCAACTGGCAGAGCAAGATCTACTCTGCCGCTCCGAGCCCGGAGCTGGAGCCGTTGCAGCAGGATGCCTATGCGCTGGTCAACCTGATGGCCCGCTACGACATCACGCCGCAACTCTATGTGCAGGGCAATCTGGAGAATCTCCTGGACAAGACATATTACAGCCAGGTGGGCTTCTTCGATCAGTACCGCTATGGCGCGCCCCGCAACTTCAAGGTGGGGCTGACCTACCAGTTCTAGCGCTGCCACCAAGCCGCGCACCTGGAAGCGGGGTCCCTCGGGGCCCCGCTTTCTCCTGGCGCCCGCACCATGGACTTTTCTCCGGGCCGCCCGCAAAATGTCGGCAAGGGCGGCCGGAGGGGACAGGGAGCCGCCATCAGGGGGACACGGCATGCCTTCAGCCTGGAGTTGGCCCCATGGGGGGCCGGAGACGAGACATGACGAGGCGCCGCGGCGCCGCTTCTGGGCCGGCAAGCCGGGCCCGGCGCTCGCTCCCTATATCGACCATTACGAATATCTCGACATCGATATCCCCGAGCATTACGACCGCTTTCTCTCGCCCACCGCCGAGGTGGGCCTGGCTTTCAGCCTGAGCAGCCGGCGGCGCATCGCCCGGCGCGAGCCCTCGGGCGGACTGACGCTCTATCCGGATTCGGTGATCGTCGGGCCGCAGTCGCACCGGGGCGACCCGGTCACCTTCACCGGTGGCATCCGGGCCTTTTACGTCTCGTTCAGGCCGGTCGGCTTCTACCGCCTGTTCAGATTGCCGGTCGCGGACCTGGCGGACCGCTGCTTCGACAGCGCGGACGTGCTGGGCCCGGCCGGCGAAACGCTGCGCCGCCACCTCATGGCGAGCCGGCAGCCCGCCGCCATGGTCGCCATCGTCGAGCGCTTCTTTTCAGTCCTCCTGGACAGTGCGGCGGAGGCGAGCGAACTGCATTACGTCACCACATCACTGAGCGGCGCCGGCTCGCCCGTTCGCATCTCCGACCTCTTGGGCGATGTCGGCTGGTCCCGCCGGCGGCTGGAACGGCGCTTCGCCCAGCAGGTGGGCCTGACCGCCAAGCAGTTCGCCAAGATCGTCCGCTTCCGCCGCGCCCTGCAGATGAAGGCGGCCGAGCCCGGCCGTTCCTGGACCGATATCACCCATTCGGCGGACTATTACGACCAGGCGCATCTGGGCAAGGACTTCTCGGCGCTGGTGAAAACCTCGCCGTCGGATTATTTCGCGGGCATCACCCGCTACCCGGAACTGGAGCTCTTCCTCAGCCAATATTCCCCCGAAAGGGCCTGATCCCCCGTCGCAGTCTTGCCTGTCGCATTCTTACAAGTGCGCCGCCCTTTTTCGTGGGAAAAGAAGGCGAAGGCGTCGGGGGAAGTCTCGCCATGAGAGCAGGACCGCATTTCAAACGCATGCTGACCATATCCCTCGGGGTGGCGCTCGCCGCCCTGATGGGGCCCCTGTCCGCGTCGGGAGCCGCACCCGCTGCGGACAGGGTTGCCCGTGGCGCGCCGGACCCCATGAAGGCCACGCAACTGGTGGGTCCCGACGGCAAGGGCCTCTTCGCCGAGGCCGGCCTGCCGCCGGACGTGAAGCCGGTCTATGCCGCCAAGAACGGCGCGGTGCCCGAAGGCGTCGAGCCGCTGCCGGTCGACATCTTCACCACGAAAGACTTTTATCAGGACAAGCAATACTGGTCCGACCCGCGCTACTACCGCTGCAATTCTCCCCTGTCCCTGGAGGCGCAGTGGGGAGCGACGGAAGCCCCGATGATCGGCGACAACCCGCCCTATAGCGCCGCCTGGGGCTATTGCGACCGGGATTACCCGGTGGAAGAGATCGTCAGTCCCTACCCTTTCCGCACCGCCAGGGCCCATTACGAGGCCCTGCTCAAGGAGGCCAGGGCGCATGGCGGCCCGACGCACTATACCAAGGCCACGGTGCCGGACTGGAACGGCACCTATGCCAAGATCATGGACAAGCTGGCCACCTGGTACTACGGCGACATATTGCAGACCAGCACCTACCTCTCGCTGCTGACGCCCCGCTACCAGCAATATTTCGTGCAGCAGATGTACCATTATTCCGGCAACAACGCGGCGCAATGGCCCGGCTCCTATTGCTGGCCCGAAGGCTTCATGCGGCGTTTCGCGCTCTACGGCGCGGGCCGCACCTGGACCTATATCCTCACCCCCACGCTCATCGAGGAATTGCGCCAGGGCACGCAGAACTACCGCACCGACATCCATATCGGCCGCGCCTTCAACGAGGAAGGCGCGGTGCCCCGTCTCGGCCAGGACATCCCGCGCTGGTATGGGGAAACAGTGGGTTTCTGGGACGGCGAGACCCTCATCACCTGGACGTCCAACATCCAGGGATGGATGTCCCATGGCGGGTTCGAGTTCTCCAACAAGATGCAGTCCATCGAGATCTACGACCCGCAAAAGGACGCGCAGGGCCATGTGACCGGCCTGCGGCACGAGGCCATCCTCTATGACGCGGAAGCGCTCAAGGACCCGGTGCGCATCGTCGTTTATGTGAAGAAGATCGCCGAGCTGGGCGAGGGCGATCCCCTGCAGTTCGTGCAGTGCATCCCGAGCTACTTCCCCATCAACGGCATCGCCACGCCCGCCAATCCGGGCGACGAGGTGACCTACCGCGTGCCCGACATGTACCGCCGGCCCTGGGCGAAGATATGGGAGCGCTACCACGAAGAGGGCATGCAGCACCCGCCGGAAACCCAGGGCCTGTTCGGCTTCCAATGAGGAGCATGGGAGGAGGCACGGAATGAGGATCATCACGACCGCCACTCTCCTGGCGCTGCTGACCGGGGCGGGCACGGGCTCCGCCCTGGCGCACCATTCGCTCGCCATGTACGACACCGACCAGACCTATGTCTTCACCGGCGTTGTGACCGGCATCAACCCCTCGGTTGCCCATCTCATCATCCATTTCGTGCCGCTGGACGAGGCGCGCGCCAAGGTGATCCGGGATTCCAGCGGCCAGCCGGACGAATGGAGCGTGGAGATGGACGGCGCCGCCGTCGCCGCCCGCAGCGGCGTGACGGTCAACAATTTCCCGCCGGGCACCATCATCAGCGTGGGGCTGCACCCCTTGCGCAACGGCGGCCATGCCGGCGCGCGCGGCAATTCCGGCCTCTACAAATGTCCAGAGAACACGCCGCCCCAGCCGGGCCAGTTCTGCGACAGCGTGCCCGGCGCCACCGCCCACGGCGCCGGCACCCTGCCCGAACCCACGGGCCCCGCGCCGCTGGACTGAGGAGCAAGGGCATGAGCAACGGCACGGGCAGGTATGTGGAAATGGTGGCGGCGGGCATGCTGCTGGCGGGCATCGCCATCGGCGTGGCGGCCACCCGCCTGCTGGCGACGGGAGAGGCACAGACGGCATTGGCCGAGAAGCGCACGGAGGAGGCCAATATCGCCTTCGTGCGGGCCTTCTTCCAGCCGGATTTCACCGACCAACAGAAATATGAATCGCTGGACCGGAACTATGTGCAGCACGACCCGGTGTTCCACGAATTCAACATGCTCAACAACACCGGCGGGCAGGAGGAATTCAAGGTGCTGCGCCTGGCCATGGCCCAGCGCCGGCCGGGAGACGACCCGATGTTCGCCCAGCCCGAGCCCGGCGCGCCGGACTGGACGCGCATCCACCGGATTTTCGCCGACGGCGACTATGTGACTGTGATGGAGCGGCGCTACAGCCCCAATCCGCTGCGCCCCGGCGAGTTCTACGAGCATTTCTGGTTCGACACCTGGCGCATCGAGAACGGCAAGTTCATGGAGCATTGGGACCCGCAGACCATCCCGGAAGACATACCCAATTTCCTGCGCGAGCCGGTGACGCGCTAAGTTCACGCACTTTTATGCACTTGGCGCTTGCCGGAGAGCTTCATCATCGGCGATCATCCGCACGGCGGCGAACGTCTCAGGACCGAGTCGCGTCAGCGGCGCCAGATCACGTCCAGAACGCCGATATATAACGAAACGGTACGGCCCCAGGGCAGCCAGTACCGAACTCAGGGGAACGTCCCAGCAACAAGGAGGACATGAGGCAAGACCTGTATGCGGTTGATCGATTATTTTGACAAGGGCGCGGAACTGGACCCGAACCACCCGCTCCTGATCGACGGTGACACACGGATTTCATACGGCCAGGCGCAGATCGCCTCGCATCGCATCGCCAATGGTCTGGCCCGCAAGGGAGTCCAGCCGGGCGCCAAGGCCTGCGTGTTGAGCAACAATTCCACCCAGGCGGTCCAGGCCGTGCTGGGCCTGTTGCGCGCCGGGTGCGTATGGGTGACCGGCGGCCCCAACAACGACCCGGCCGAGTTGGCCGCGGTGCTGGACGATACCGACGTGGAGGTGCTGTTCTACGGCCCCAGCTACCGGGACAATATCGGCCGCCTGCGCGAGCGGCTGCCCGGCCTTCGCCTGGTCGTGGCGCTGGAAGAGGATGACGCGGACACACCGTCGCTGGCCGACATCACCGAGGGCATGGAGGACGAGGCCCCCTCCATCGAGCGGGGGCCAGACGATATCGCCACCATCTTCACCGCGAACTGCGAGACCGGCATTCCGAGGGGTGTCATCCTCACCAACCGGCAATGGGAACTGCTCGTCGCCAGCTCGCGCATCAACACCTATCATCCGCGTCCGGTGAAGCTCTTGGCCGCCCCCATGGCCTTCAGCGTGGGGGCCATGAGCGTGCTGGCCGACCTCGTGGACGGCGCCACCCATGTGGTCCAGCCGGGTTTCGACCCCGAGCGGGTGATGGCGGCCATCGAACGCTACTGCATCACCTATCTCTACATGCCGCCGGCCGGCATCAAGCTCATGCTCAATCATCCCAGGGTGAAGGACTACAATTACTCGTCCCTGCGCTATTTCGTCTATGGCGGCACGCCGGCCACGCATGAGCGGATCGCCGAGGCCATGAAGGTGTTCGGCCCGGTGATGCTCACCGGGTTCGCGCCGACGGAAACCGGCGGGCCGGTCACCATCCTCTCCCCCGCCGATCATGTGGAGGCCATCCAGCGCAAGCTGCCGCACCGCCTGAAAAGCGTCGGCCGCGCCACGCAGTTCGCCCGCGTGGAGATCATGGACGAGGACGGCCATATCCTGCCCAAGGGGCAATATGGGGAGATCGTGGTCAAGACCGCCCATCTCATGAGCGGCTATTACACCAAGGGCCAGCCCACCCCCGTATCGCCGCCGGATGACTGGCACCACACAGGCTATTTCGGCCATAAGGACACGGACGGCTTCCTCTATATCGACGAGGGGGAAAGCGAAACCGTCTGAGGGTTGCGCCTGCACCCTCAGCCGTCATTGCGAACCTGCATGGGTGAAGCAATCCAGCTACGGCTCGGAACACTGGTGCAGGCTTCTTCGCAATGGCGGGTGGTTCGCCGTTCGCGCTGAGCCTGTCGAAGCGCAGCCACAGCCCGAGCGCCGGCCGTCCTTCGACAGGCTCAGGACGAACGTCCATAACCGAGTTGATGACGGAGCACCGCACGCCAAAACAGAAGAAGGCCCGGCAGTGCCGGGCCTTTTCCATTCGCATCCGCGCTCAGTACCACTTGGCCAGCCGCACCTCGATATCCGGATTGCCCTCTTCCACCAGCGACTTGAACTTCTCCACGTCGCTGCCGCGGTAATGGTAGGGGTAGACCACCTTCGGCTTGAAGGCGAGCACGGCATCCGCCGCCTGCTCCACCGTCATGGTGTAGGGCAGGTTCATGGGCAGGAAGGCCACGTCGATGTCCTTCAGCGCCCGCATCTCGGGGATATCCTCGGTGTCGCCGGCGATGTAGACCCGCGTGCCGCCCATGGTCAGCACATAGCCGTTGCCCCGGCCCTTGGTGTGATATTGCAGCCGGTCCTCGGTCGTGTTGTACATGGGCATGGCTTCGATATCGATATCCGCCACCGTTCCGCTATCGCCATTGGCCATGACCTGCGTGTGTTGGCGCACCGGCTCCGACATCTGCTTGGCCACGGCGTCCGGCGCCACGATCTTCGTGTCGTCCCCTTCGACCGCCGCCAGCGTCTTGTCGTCGAAATGATCGCCATGGATGTCGGTGAGGAAGATCACGTCCGGCGCCGGCAGGCCCTCGAAGGCCTCCGCCCCGCCAATGGGATCCACATAGATGGTTTCGCCGTTCCACGAGAGCGCCATGGTGGCATGGTTGATGGGGTGGATGACGAGCGGCCCGGCGGAGGTGTCCACCGTGTCGCCGGTCAGCTCCGCCGCCCCGGCGGGCGCGGCCATGCCCCAGGCGGCGATCCCCGCCGCCAGCAGGAGGCCCCCGATTGATTTGTGCAGTTTCTGCATCTCCCTCTCCTTTCGTTGTCAGCGCTCCGGTTCGATCCGTCGCCGCGCCTTTTTAGCATATCCAGGGGCCATCACCCCAGAGAAAGAGGGGGAAATCATGCCCCGGCAGCGGGCTGTCCGCCCCTCAACGCGCCCGGGGCTGACGGGCGAGCGCCGGGTCATCATCGGGCAGCGCGGTCCTCACCCCCTCCTCCACCTCCATGCGGAAGGAGAGATAGGTCATGATGTCCTTCAAGGTGACGATGCCCGCCAGCCGCTCGCCATCCATCACCAGCAGCCGCGACCGGCCGCTTTCCCGCATGCGGCCCATGACCTTCATGGCGTCCGTGTTAGCGTCGACCGAGGTCTTCTCGTCGCAGGGGTCCGCGATCTCGGAAACCGGCGTTCTGGCCCAGTCGTCGCGGTGGACCTTGTTGACGTTGCGGATGGAAATGCTGCCCGTGCAGCGGCCCGCCTCCACCACCGGATAGAGCTTGTGGTAGGAGCGGTAGAAATAGTCCTCCACCAGTTGCGCGATGGTGATGCCGGGCGGAACGGTCACCATGTCCCGCACCATGAGCTGGCGCACCGTCTTGCCGGCCAGTGTCTGGCGCATGACCGTCTGCTGATAGGACGAGCCGGCGGCCGCCCTGACAAACAGGCCGATGAGGAACCACCACATGCCGCCGATGAAATTGCCGGTGACCACGCTCAACAGCCCCAGGACGATCAGCAGGATGCCGAAGGCCCCGCCGAACGCCGC
>Ga0164243_10001677_pt1 | contig 37339 bp, 32 predicted proteins | sample OricompcompostOP_FD_108781 | JGI IMG/M metagenome (GOLD analysis project Ga0164243, IMG submission 108781) | Organic Plus compost microbial communities from Emeryville, California, USA - Original compost - Organic plus compost (OP) | ecosystem: Engineered > Solid waste > Mixed feedstock >...
GGCAGGATCAGGCGATGCGGTTGTTATTCACCTGCCTTGCCGCTAATGGGTCTGTCTGGTAGGTCAGCACAGACCCGTTTTTCAATATCTCCACTACCCGGTAGCCTTTATAGTCAGTGCCCCAGGTGCCTGCTACGTGCGCATCCCAGAAGTAATACCTGCCATTCTTTTCCTTCATGCCGTCCTCGTCATGATCATGCCCGTGGAATACGGCCTTCAGGTTCTGCTGGCGGCTGAACAGGTCTACAATATCCGGCCGGTCAATACCGTATTTTGTCCATTTCATGGGAGTGATGTGCATGAACACGAACAGGTGCTGATGGGAGCTGTACTGTTCCAGCAATGCCCGGGTGCGTTCCAGGTCCGGGCCGGTGTATGCGCCTTTTATATCCGCGGTGTTCAGGATAATGAAGCCGGTATCCTTCTTTTCAAACCCGTGATCAAAAGGCATGCCCCATACTTCCGTCCAGTGCGACTCTTCTGTCATGTCGTGGTTGCCGTGCGATACGTAATAGGGCATCTTCAGCCGGTCCCAGGCAGCTTTTGCCTGCGGCAGGAACACGGGATCGTTGTGAAAGATATCGCCATTCACCACTACAAAATCCAGCCCCCGGTTGTCCGCCTCTGCATTCAGCCAGTCCGTCATTTGCCGGTGACGGGCCTCGTAGTCGGATTTGGGTTCGCCATAGTGCCCGTCGGATGCCAGCGCAAAGCGGAGGCGGATGTCCTTCCTGGCAGGCAGGGTAAAATTGGCAGGCATGAAGGCAGGCAGGGCATTGCCCATGCCCAGGAGTATTACACTTTTGATGGTGGACTGCAGGAAACTTCTGCGGGAGAGCGCCATAATGGATCTGATTTTTTAACAATAATAACGATTTGTATCGACAGTGCTCCACTCCAGATTGCCGCTGATCATGGCTCGCAGGCAGGTCAGGTAGCGGGCCAGCTCCTGGCTGGTGGCGTTGTCAAACACCGGCAGCTGCTGCTCCAGCTCCAGGTAGCGGGCCAGGTCTTCCTCATGTATGCAGGCGGCTGCCGCTATCGCCTCTTCCAGTGACAGGCCCCGCTCCTGCTGCAGCACCAGCACCAGGTTATGCCTATCTCCCTGCTGCTGCTCCTTGCCCAGGAAAAAAAGGTCGTTCACCCAGCACACGATCCGGGCGGGCAAATGCATCAGTTGCCGCACCACCGGGTGCCGGTATACTTCATAAGGCAGGTGAATGTTCTCCGCATAAGTAATGGCGCATACATTACAAGGCGCAGCGGCAGTATAGGGGCGCATGGCCATGTATTTCTCCAGGGAGGGCAGCGTACCGGCGTCCAGGTTGCCGGCTTCCCAGGTGCAGGCATGAAAATATTCCCGGATAGTAGTGGCAAACCAATGCCGCCATTCCGCATCAGTCGCATGCTGCGTACGTTCCCAAGCATCGCTGAACGCCACCTCAAAAGGATGGCCCTCACCATGGAACACTCTTTTGTGCTGGTCCATGATAGCGGAAAGGCGGGCGGTGTTGCATTGCCAGTAGGCCTTCTTTTGTCCGCGCGGCAGCGCATCGCAATGGTCGTCCATGATAAAGAACAGGAAATTGTAATCCGCTACCAGCCGCAGGGCCTGGAAGCCCGCGCTGCAATACCGCCTGCCTACCAGGGTGTTGAGCTGCATTTTCCGGTAGCGCGCCAGCATGGCCTCATTCTCGATAAGGTCATATTTCACGGCCCAGTTAATGGTATATACATCCACTGCAGCTGTATGGGGATTCATGCCATACGTAAAAGGATAGCTGATCCGGGGAAGCGGGAGGGTGCTCATATGTGCCTGTAATGGTTATTTCCCTTTAAAATATAAAACAGGCGGGAAAGATCATAGCATTTATACAAACAAATGCAATACCAGCACGCCGATCAGTCCCACAACAGATACAATGGTTTCCATCAGCGACCAGGAGCGGAACGTGTCTTTCAGGGATACGTTGAAATATTCCTTGAACAGCCAGAACCCGCTGTCATTTACATGGGAGAAGAACAGGCTGCCGGCCCCTATGGACAGCACCATCAGGCTGGGGTCCACATGCAGCTGGCCGGTCATGGGTGCAATAATGCCCGCGGTGGTTAAACCCGCTACCGTGGCAGACCCCAGCGCCATACGGATCACGGCGGCAATGAGCCAGGCCAGCACCAGCGGCGGAATGTTCCAGCCCTGCAGGGCAGTGGCGATCTGGGTGCTGACGCCGCTGTCTACAAATACCTGCTTCAGGATACCGGCGCCGCTGACAATGAGCAGCACCATTGCCACGTCCTTTACCGCTTCCCCGTAAATGTTCATGATGCGTTGCATGGGCATGCCCATACGCCGTCCCAGGGAGAATGTGGCAATGATGATGGTGATCAGCATTACCACCGTAGGCTCGCCTATAAAGGTCAGGAAAGTTCTCAGCGGTCCGTCGCCAGGCAGCAGGAACAGCAGCAGGGTGGTGATGATGAGCATCAGCACCGGCAGCAGCGACGACAGGATACTGTTGAACACACCGGGCAACTGGTCTTCCGGCATGGGCGCTGCCTTGAAGGTTTCCAGCGGATGGGCCTCGATCTTTTTCAATGCTCTTGCAAACACGGGCCCGGCAATGATCACCGCGGGTATGGCAACGATGATACCATATATCAGCGTTACGCCCATATTGGCCTCAAACTGCCCTACCAGCGCAGCGGGGGAAGGGTGCGGCGGCAGAAAGCCGTGCGTAACCGAAAGGGAGGCCAGCATGGGCAGCCCGATGTACACGGCTGGCAGCTTGTACTGGTAAGCAATGGAAAAGATCAATGGCACGATCAGCACAAAACCTACATTGTAAAAAAGCGGGATACCGATGATAAAGCCCGTCAGCATCAATGCCCAGTGCAGGTACCTGACACCAAAGGTCTTCATCAATACGGACGCAATACGCTGCGCCGCCCCGCTGTCTGCTACCAGCTTGCCCAGCATGGCCCCCAGCACGATCACCACTACCAGTGATCCCAGCGTATCGCCAATGCCCTTGTACACGGACTGGGGGATATCGTTCAGCGGTATGCCCAGCAGCAGCCCGGTAATAATGGACACGATCAGGAAGGCCAGGAAAGCGTTTACCTTGCCCCAGGTGATCAGTAGGATTAAGCCAACAATGCACAGGAAGATGATGAGTAAGGTCATAATTGTTCAGCGTTTCGGTTTTATCCTTCCCTATTCATTTTTTATTAATGCGAGTCCCGGCTCACTTCAGCTCCCGAATGGCCGGTGAGGAAATCAAAATCAGCGCCCTTGTCGGCCTGCAGCACATGCCGCACATACAGACTGGCATAACCGCGGTGGTAAGGCGTTTCGGCTTGCTGCCAGCGCTCCCTTCTCTGCTGCAGCACGGGCTCCGGCACATCCAGGTGCAGGCGGCGGGCCGGTACATCCAGCTCAATGAAATCGCCGTTCTCTACCAGGGCCAGCGTACCGCCAATGGCAGACTCCGGGGACACGTGCAGCACCACAGTGCCGTAGGCGGTGCCGCTCATGCGGCCGTCTGAGATGCGCACCATGTCTGTTACCCCCTTGTCCAGCAGCTTTTTGGGCAGGGCCATGTTGCCCACTTCCGGCATGCCGGGGTAGCCTACCGGTCCCACATTTTTCAGCACCATCACGCAGGTTTCATCTATATCCAGCGCAGGGTCGTCTATCCGGGCATGATAGTCCTCTATGGTCTCGAACACCACTGCCCTGCCGCGGTGCTGCATCAGCGCCGGCGTAGCAGCGGAAGGCTTGATCACCGCGCCGTTCTCCGCCAGGTTGCCTTTGAGCACGGCAATGCCGGCTTCCGCTATCAGGGGCTGCCTGAATGGATAGATCACATCTGCATTGTAACAGGTGCAGGCATCCTGTATGTTCTCCGCATGCGTTTTACCGGTAACGGTGATGGCATCCATATGCAGCTGCTCCCGCAGCTCGTTGATGATCACGGGCAGGCCGCCGGCATAATAGAAATCTTCCATCAGGTATTTGCCGGAAGGCATCAGGTTCAGCAGCAACGGCACATGGCTGCCCAGGCGGTCAAAATCCTCCAGGTGCAGCTCCACGCCTACCCGGCCTGCAATGGCTGTGAGGTGAATGATAAAGTTGGTGGAACCGCCTACTGCCGCATTTACCTTGATGGCGTTCTCAAAAGCCTGCCGGGTCAGTATTTTGGACATTTTCAGGTCTTCCTTCACCATCTCCACGATCCGCCGGCCGGAAAGGTGCGCCAGCACCTTCTTGCGGGAATCCACCGCCGGTATGGCTGCCGCGCCGGACAGGGACATGCCCAGCGCTTCTACCATGCAGGCCATGGTAGAGGCGGTGCCCATGGTCATGCAATGGCCCGCGCTCCGGGACATGCAGCTTTCTGCAAAGAGGTAATCCTTGGGCGTCATCCTGCCGGTCTTCATATCATCGGCAAACTTCCATACATGCGTGCCGGAACCGATCTGCTGCCCCTGGAAACGGCCGTTGAGCATCGGGCCGCCGGGTACTACAATAGTGGGCAGGTCTACGCTGGCAGCGCCCATTAACGTGGAAGGCGTTGTTTTGTCGCAGCCGGTGAGCAGCACCACGCCGTCTACCGGGTTGCCCCGGATAGATTCTTCCGCATCCATACTGGCCAGGTTCCTGAACAGCATGGCGGTAGGCTTCAGCAAGGTTTCGCCCAGCGACATGATAGGAAATTCTACGGGAAAACCGCCGGCTTCGTACACGCCCCGCTTTACGGCAGCTGCAATATCGCGCAGGTGCGCATTACAGGGCGTGAGCTCCGACCAGGTGTTGCAAATGCCTATAACGGGGCGGCCGTCAAAAAGGTCTTCCGGGAAACCCTGGTTCTTCATCCAGCTCCTGTAGATGAAGCCCATTTTATCTTTTTTACCGAACCAGTCTGCGCTTCTGAATGTGGACATCGGGTTATTCATTTAAAACGTGAAATCTGCAACATGCTATGCGCACAACTTACAAAAAATGTGTCAGGTATTATAGTACTTCCGTACCAGGTTTTCAAAGATCCTTTCCGGCAGGTATTTCTTCAGGATCACGGACCGCTTTTCTGCAGGCTTGCCCAGGCGATAATAACGCTTGGCGCGGCGGGCCGGTATGATCTTCTCTATAACGGGACCGGGTATACCGGGTTCTGCGCCATGCTCCATGCTGGCGTCAATGGCGGCATAGCCTCTTTTGATACGGACTGTTTTTTCCATAACGGCTGCCAGCGCCCGTGGAAGCGCCGGTGATCAATATAAACAGGGGCATGCAGTATTATTTTTTAACGGTGGTATCGCGGTAGGATTCATAGGCTGTTACCATTTGTTTAAACAATGCAGACAGCGCTTCCCAGGCGCCTTCTTCTATCAGCTGCCTGGGGAACAGCTGGCTGCCCATGCCCAGGCCGGCAGCGCCCGCCCGCAGGAAATCCGTGAAATTATCCACGGTAATGCCGCCCGTAGGCAGCAGCCGCAGGTAGTCCATCGGCGCCAGCACCTCCCGGATATAGCCGGCGCCCAGCCTGGTGGCGGGAAACACCTTTACCATGGTAGCGCCCAGGTGCCAGGCCCGGTATATTTCCGTTGGCGAATAAGCTCCGGGGAAAACCGGTATCTGCCGCTGCACACAGGTTCTGATCACCTCTTCCTGCAGGATGGGTGTAACAATGAATTGCGCGCCGGCAGCAAGGGCTGTTTCCAGGTCCTCGGGGGTGCATACGGTGCCTGCGCCAATATTCAGCCGGCCGCCAAATTCCTGCACCAGCCGTGTAATGGTAGTAGCCGCCTCGCCGGAGTTCATGGTCACCTCCAGGGTAGTAAGCCCTGCTTCGCTGTAATAACGGGCCAGCACCGGCACCGTTAGCGGCGGGATATTGCGGAGTATGCCAACTACCGGTATTTGATCAAATAATGCCTGTGAAAATCTGTGTGACATAAATATTGATTTGCCGATGTGCTAATGTGCTAATATGCTGATGCGCTGATATGCTGGTGAGGAAAAGACGGGTTCATTCGCTGCATTTACATTAGCACATCAGCATATCTGCACATTATCTTATACTGTCCCCTGACCACCGCTTCCTCGGCCCATTGCGCCGGGAAAACCGTGGCGCGCTGCGCCATGTCCAGTACCTGCAGGGCCACGGCGTAAGCTGCCTGCAGGTGCGCCCCCCCGCACAGGTATATACGCGAAGGGTCCTCCTGTAACGCCTGCAGCTCAGCGCCTATCAGCAGGCCGCTCAGGTAATCCAGGTTACCGGCTTTGGTAATATCGCCCAGTAAATAGCGCGCCCTTACGCTGAAAGCTGCGTGCAGCAGGTTATTTCCAGCCCCGTCCTTTACGCCTTCGCTGAAAGCGCCGTGCAATGCCGGCGGCGGCAGTTCCTCCAGGCCGGCTACTGTTTCCTTCAACACGCTGTGGCGGCGCAAGAGATCAAACAGCTCGCCGGTCATGTATGTGCGGAAGCCTGTTACCTGCCCCTGCTGCACCTGTATATGCTTGGAATGGGTGCCGGGAAAAATAAAAAGGCTATCTGCAGCGGCATCCTGCTCATCCATCCTGCAGCCGGCCAGCTGCGTTTCCTCCCCCCGCATTACGTCCTCATCACTGCGCACACCGGACAGCAGCAGCACTTCGCGGGGAAACGCCGCTGTAGCAGCCGCGCGGTGCACAACGGCATCCGCGCCATTCACGGCAAAAGGCAGCGTAGCGTACGGCAGCTCCTTCATTCCAATAGCTGCCGAAGCCATCCCGGAAATAACGAGCGGTGCCTGCGCCGGCACCGGGCCTGCGCTTTGCTCCATGGCTGCAATAGCAGGTGTAACAGCATCCAGGTAGAACTGCCAGCGGGCCGCAGCATCCTGCTGCCCCCTGGCCTGCCAGGCCTGCCAGGTAGCGGCAATACCATTACCCGAACGCTCCTCCGCAAGAATAACGAGGTCCGGCACCTGCACCCATCTTAACCGGAAGGCAGAGGTGCCCCAGTCGCAACTCAGGAAAGTATCCATATGGGGTAAGTTACGGAATTAGGTTGAATGCTGAATGCTGAACGCCCCTTCACATGGAGCATGGGAATATGCCATAGGCTTTAATTTTTTCTTTTTTGCCTTTTACTTTTTATTTCGGCACCTTCACTGCCTGGCGTGCCAGCAGCTTCCACTCGCCGCCTTCTTTCAGCCATACCAGCAGTATCTTCAGGGCTACCTTACCCGGCTTGCCATTGTCATTGGTAGCGGCATGCAGCACATGCCGTACTATGGCGGTGCTGCCCGCAACGGTAATGGTCTGGTCCAGCAGGTTGATGCTCACAAAATCGGAGGCGCCGCTGGCAATATGCTCCACGAAAGCCGGTTTGTCTTCAATCAGCCCGCTGGAATGGCCGTAGCTAAGCCGGCTGTCTGCCAGGTTCTCCAATGCGGTCCTGTTACCGTCTATCATGGCTTTGCGCATATTTTCCACAGCCGCGGCTACGGCTTGTTCATCTCCGGATTGTGCGAAGGAAAGCTGTGCTGCCAGGCACGCAACGAGGAATAATAAAGGGCGTTTCATCTGTTAAAGTTTGTTTTCCAAAAAAGCAGGTAGCACCTGGCATTCATATGCCCGGGCTTCGCCTGTTAAAAGTTTATCTTATAAATATACTCAATAGCGCAGGAAATCCCAGGCGCTCCCGTTTACAGGGTTTCCTTTTTCTCCAGGTGCTGCAACACTTCTTCCCGCTGCAGCCAGGGAGTGCGCAACTCCTTCCGGGACAGGAGCGGCACCTGGTCGCCGGTATGCCTGCTGCCGGGCTGCGTGGCATTACCGTAGCTGAGCAGCACCTTTGCCTTTACCTTTTTGCCGAATGATACAATGGCTACATAGCTGTCGCCGGCTACAGCCGTTAATTTTTTATCTTCCCCGGTATGGTAATCAATTACGCGGAATATCCCGTAATGCCCGGGGCCGCCATTGGCCGCATAGTCGTAACCGTTAATGCGGAAGCGGGCTACCTGCCCCCAGGGCACATCCAGCCGGCCATAGTCCGCCTGCATCTCTGCAGCGGCTTTGGCCAGCAGCTGCACGGCCGCTTTGGGGTCTTTCAGTCCGTCCGGCGTTGCTACCGGGTTGTGAGGGTCCCAGGGTATTTTGTACATGCTTTCAGAAAGCTGGTCAAACCATTTGGCAAATAACAGCGTTCCGGTGCTGGCAGCATCTGCCATCCGGTCCCACTGCTCCAATACGGCGGCAGCCCTTACTGCTGCCGTATCGGGGTATTGCCGCACTGCTTCCAGCAGGTCGTCCAGGAAACGGTCGGCGGCGCCCATACGGGTGCTGAGCTTGTAGCTGACCAGCTCATCAAAAGTAATGGACGAGTCGCTGCGGAGCATGTTCACAGCACGCTGCTGCCGCTGGTACATATAAACGGGCGCCATATACGGCGGGTAGTCTTCGGGGCGCAGCAGCGGCGGATAGGTGCTGGTCCAGGGAGGATCGTTGGCGTTCTGCACAAAACCGGTTGCGGGGTTCAGCAGCCGGGGCAGATCGCGGTAGGGATGCGTTTGCTGCCAGATATAGGCGGATTTGCTGCCATCTACCATCTGCTGCCAGAACTCCCAGTCGCCGTGCCGGCGCACCGGTACATTACCGGCAAAGAGGTAGGAGATATTGCCCGCATCGTCGGCATATACTACGTTGAACATGGGCAGCTGCATGCGTTGCAGGGCGGCTTCAAACTGTGCGCGGTTGACGGCCTTCCCCATTTCATGCCATTGCAGCATCAGGTGTGGATGATCAGCCATACCGGCAATCCTGATGGCGCAGGCCCGGCCGTTCTTGCCTGTTATGACCGGCCCGTGTTCCGAGTACTTTAAAGTAACAGCCTGCTCCTGCATGCTGCCGTCCCGCTGCTTCACTTTCAGCTGAACAGTCCTTTGCCGGAAATGCATCTTCACATTATCCAGCAGGTAAGTGCTGCTGTCCGGCATTTTCAGCTCGTAACGGTCCACTGCATCTATAGGGTTCACGGTATGCGTCCATCCCAGATGGTTATTAAAGGCAATGGCCAGCACCGGCACGCCGATCAGCGTAACGCCGTAGGCGTGGTAGCCCGGCGCGTTCAGCTGCGCTTCAAAGAAAAGGTACAGGTTGGCCCAGGGAAGATGGGGATTGGCCACCAGCATGGCATTACCGTCTGCAGAGCGGGAAGGCCCGATAGCGATGGCATTGGAGCCGCGGCTTCCCAGCACCAGGGCGGCCTCAATATCCTCCGGCGCCAGGAACTGTATGTATAGCAACCGCAGGCCATGGGCCATTACATCCCCGGCCGTTACCGGCAGCACCTGCTTCATGGCCGGGCTGATGGCTTCGGGGTGCGCTGCCGCATAGGCATTCACTCCCTTCACAAAAGCGTCTATACAGGCTTTGAATGCCGGTTCCTGCTGCGCATAATGCTGCCGGGCCAGCTCCGGGATATTGAAAAGATGAATAAGCCGGTCCAGCGGCAGCTGTCCTTCGCCCCAGTATTCGGCCGCCCGTCCCCTGGCCTGCCCGTACAGCTGGAGTACCAGGTTGCCGTGGTTGTACATTTGCGCCCAGCCAAAGGCATAGTACATATCTGCCGTGCTGCCCGCATACACGTGCGGCACACCATAGGTATCCCATAATATCTCGGGCTTCCCCTGCTGTGCATGGCCGGCGCGAACAAAAAGGCACAGGAGCATAACGGGTATTAACTTGCTGTGGAAGCGCATCTTAACTGTCATTATAAGGTTGAAAGGTAAGATACTGCATTTCCACCAGGTTTCCCCGGAAACTTGCTACCCTGTGCTGCTACCGCTCTTTTCGTGGCTCCCTGGCCGTTACATAGCCGTTGAAGCTGATCGGCTGGCGGTTGTTGCTGATCACCTGCAGCGTGCCGTAGCCGTCTTCGGAGATCATCAATGCCAGTTGCCGCGCATCATCCGTGTCCCTGGGCTTGATAACAATATTCCAGCCGCCCTTCCGCTTGTTGTCAATGGTATATTCAAAATCTTTTGATTTGAAGCGGAAACCGCCTTTGGTGGGGTCCAGCGGGGCAGTATAAGCGCGGCCGAAATAAGGCAGGTACACCAGCACGGAATCTTCCGCCACCTTTACATCGTATTCGGTAGTAAGCTGGCGGCTGCGGCCGCCCATGGGCAATACGGTCTGCGCCTTGAAAACGTATGACCGGGTACTGATCGCCTCTTTGATGCGCTCTTTTTTATTGTCCTGGGCAAAGGTATGTTGGGAGCAGGCAAGTGCCATTAACAGGCAGAACATTCCATTCAGCAGCTTTTTCATCTGTTAATATTTGTTTTTTAATGGCCAGATGGCATCGGGATGCATCTGGTCCAATTAATGTCTATATATGACCGAATGCTGCTAAATTTACGCCAAACTTTATTCCCGGACCGCCATGCTGCCCGCGCCGGCAGCCAACTTTAACATTTAGCTTTTATTTAACAGTCCGCTGCCCCTGATTACCCGCCCTGCTGTTCATTATACACCGGCTTGCCGTAATTTTGCATTAGCAAAACCAACCCTGCGCCAAACCGTAAAAAATTTATACTATGGACAAGCAACAGCTACGCGATGCGTATAAGCTATACTGGCTGGAAAATGGCAAGCCGCCCGTTTCCGTGTACGCTTTTTGCAAGATCGTTAACCTGCCGGAAGCTTCCTTTTACGACAGCTACAGCTCCCTGGATGCGCTGGAAAAGGACATTTGGCTGGGTATTTTCCAGGGCACCCTTGACCAGCTGAAGGCGGACGAGACCTATCAAAACTATTCAGCGCAGGAAAAGCTGCTGGCCTTCTACTTCCTCTGGGTGCAAAACCTGAAGGCGGACCGCAGCTATATCCTGCTGCAGAAAGAACGGTTCCGCTTCCCGGTGCTGCAGCAGGGCCAGCTGGACACTTTCCGCAAAGCATTTATGCAGTATGCGGAAGAGCTGATCAAGGAAGGCTACCAGACCAATGAAATCAGGGAGCGCAAATATATTTCCGACCAGTACGTGCACGGCTTCTGGGCACAGGCGCTGTTTGTGCTGCGGTACTGGATCAACGACAGCAGCCCGCAGTTTGAAATGACAGATGCCGCCATTGAAAAGGCGGTGCGCCTCAGCTTCCAGCTGATTGGCTCCAATACGCTCGACAGCCTGCTGGATTTCGGCAAGTTCATGTTTACCGGGAAATAACACGGGGCAAGACAAAAAACATACGGATGAAGGAACAATCGAACATCCCGACCGGCAAAGTGGAAAGAGCCGGCCGCTTTATCACTACGGGCCTGAAAGTAGGCACCAATTATTTAAAACATTATACCCGCCGGCTGGTAGACCCTACCCTCACCAAAGCCTCCCTGCATGCGGACAATGCCGAAGATATTTACGAGACCCTGAGCCACCTCAAAGGCAGCGCCCTCAAAGTGGCCCAGATGCTCAGCATGGACAAGGGCATGCTGCCCAAGGCCTACTCCGATATGTTTGCCATGTCGCAGTACAGCGCCCCTCCCCTTTCCGGTCCGCTGGTGGTGAACACCTTCCTGAAAACGCTGGGAAAATCCCCTTCACAGTTGTATGACAAGTTCGAGATGCAGGCCGCCAACGCGGCTTCTATCGGGCAGGTGCACAAGGCCTGGAAATGGGGCAAACCGCTGGCCATCAAGATACAATACCCCGGTGTGGCCAATAGCGTAAAGTCCGACCTCCGGATCGTAAAACCCTTTGCCATTCGCATTGTAGGCATGAGCGAGCTGGAGATGGACAAATATTTTGAGGAGATCGAGACCAAGCTACTGGAAGAAACGGATTACAAGCTGGAGCTGCGCCGCTCCATGGAGCTGTCTGCCCTGTGCGCGCATATTCCCAACCTGGTGTTCCCCGTCTACTATCCTGAGCTGTCGTCCGAAAGGGTGATCACCATGGACTGGCTGGATGGCTACCACCTGAAAGAATTCCTGGAACGCAATCCCTCACAGGAAGCGCGCAACAAAATAGGCCAGGCACTCTGGGACTTTTACGATTTCCAGGTACACCGGCTGAAAAAAGTACATGCAGACCCGCACCCCGGCAACTTCCTGATGCGGGAAGACGGCACCGTAGGCATCTTTGACTTTGGCTGCATCAAGGAGATACCGGAGGACTTCTATACCAACTATTTCATGCTGGTGGACAAGGAGATACTGAAGGATGAGGCGAAACGCATGGAGATCTATACCAACCTGGAAATGATACACCCCAGCGATACGCCGAAGGAAGTGGCTTTTTACTCCGGGCTTTTCCAGCAGATGATAGACCTGATGACCCTTCCCTTTACACAGGAGCGTTTTGATTTCGGCAACGAGGCCTATTTCCGTGAAATATACGCGTACATGGATTACCTGTACAACCTGAAGGAAGTACGGGACTCCAAGGTAGCCCGGGGCTCCCGCCACTCCCTGTATGTAAACCGCACCTACTTTGGCCTGTACTCCATACTCAGCGAGCTGAAAGCGGAAGTGGTGACCAGCACTACCAGCCGTGTCAAGGCGCTGATGGAGCAGTAAGCTACTCCGCCCGCAAACTCTCCACCGGGTTGGCTATCGCCACCTTTATGGACTGGAAGCTGATGGTGACAAGTGCGATCAGCACCACCAACAGGCCCGCGGCCGGGAACATCCACCAGCTGATGCTGGTCCGGTAGGCAAAATCCTGCAGCCACTGGCTCATGGCCCACCAGGCCACCGGCGTGGCCAGCGCCACGGCAATCAGCACCAGCTTCACAAAATCCCCTGATATCAGCGCTGTTACCTGCGCTACAGAAGCGCCCAGCACCTTGCGGATGCTCACCTCCTTGCTGCGCTGCTCCGCCATGAAGGCAGACAGCGCAAACAGGCCCAGGCAGGCCACAATAATAGCCAGCACTGCAAAGCTGGTGAAGATACGCCCCATACGCTGCACATCCGCATACATCTGCGCAAAACGCTCATCCAGGAAAGTGTAGCGGAAAGGCTGGTGTGCAGCCAGACTTTCCCAAACGCCCTTTACGGCCCTGATGGCCCCCGGCATATCCGTACCGCCTATTTTTACAGCCACAATGGTAGGACTGCTACCCAATGTCATGCACAGCGGTGCTATATTGGTGCGTATGGACTCAAAATTAAAATCAGCTACTACCCCTATTACCTCGTAGGTGCCGTAGTTGGTGATACGTTGCCCCACCGGATCTTCGCCCCCGGGAAAGAGCTTCCGGGCCATGGCCTGGTTAATGATGATGGCCTGGGAGTCCGAAGGTATGTCCGGGGAAAAATTACGGCCCGCCACTATCTGCATGCCCATGGTCCTGATATAATCATGGTCAATATCCCATTTCTGGCAGGACACGCCGATGTCTTCCCGCTGCCGCCCTTCTTTCCAGAACGTGTTCCCGTTCCGCTTGGTGCCGCTCACCGGCAAAAAATCGCTGACCGACACGCTTTTTACCTGCGGCAGCCGCTGCAGCTCGTTCTTGAAGGCGCTCACCTGCCCGCCCAGCGTTTGCGCGCCCTGGATCATCAGCACCTGGTCCTTGTCAAATCCCAGCTTGCGGTTAAGGATGAACTGCATCTGCCGGTAAATGACAAAGGTGCCAATGATCAATATGACGGAAGTGGTGAACTGGAACACCACGAGGATGCTTCTCAGGCTGGCATTCCTGCTGCCGCGGCTCAGCTGCCCTTTTAACACGGCAATAGGCCGGAAAGCAGAAAGGTAGAACGACGGATAAAGCCCCGCCAGCAGCCCGATCAGAATGGCAGACACCAGGAACAGCGGCGCCAGCCACCAGGCTGTCCAGGGAACGGATAAGGACTTGCCTGCCAGCGAATTGAAATACGGCAACAGCAGCCAGGCCAGCAACAGGCCGATAATAAACGACAGCACGCTGTACAGCAGCGATTCTGCCAGGAACTGCAGTATAAGGCTGCTGCGAAAAGCGCCGATGGCCTTTTTCAACCCTACCTCCCTGGCGCGGTTGGCCGATTTGGCGGTAGACAGATTAATGAAATTGATGCAGGCAATGATCAGTATGAATACGGCAATAGCCCCAAACAGCCAAACAAATCGGATATCCCCGTGCGACCTGCTATCATCTATATCTCCGGAATAGAGGTGGATATCGCCTACCGGCTGCAGATGCAAACGCAGCTGCAGGGATTTTCCCAGGCGCTCCAGGTTTTTGCTGCCTTCCCGTTTCAGCAGGGGGATGTAGTACTCGTTCATCACATAGTCCAGCATGCGGGTTTCCAGCCGTGCTATATCCGTGCCGGGGCGTACCCTGATGTAATTCTCATAGTTGCTGGCCCCCCAGGTGGTTTGCTCGCCCGGCCAGAACTCACGGCCTTTAAGGGTAAGCAGGAAATCCAATCCGTGCAGGTGGGAATGGGTCGGGATATCTTCCATCACGCCGCCAATGCGGTAAGGCCTATCCAGGTTGTCGTTCAGGATCAGCACCTTGCCTACCGGGTTCTTCCCGGGAAAATATTTATCCGCCTTGCGCCGGGAGATCACGATGGTATTGGGCTCATCCAGCGCATGGCTAGGGTCGCCATACACCATGGGTATGCTGAATATGTCCAGCAGCTGCGGATCAGCATAGGTAAAGCCTTCTTCGTAGGTATTCTCCACCCGGTCCGCCCGCCTTAGCTGGTTGCTGCCCGCACCGGTAAACAGGTTGCTGGGCAACAGCCGGGCAACCTGCTCTATCTCCGGGAAATGCTGCTTTACTGCGCCGGCAAAAGGCGCGGGGAAAGAGCAGCCTTTATTCACTTCCCCTTTATCGTTCAGCTCTCCTACTATCCGGTAGATACGGTCCGCATCCGGGTAGTATTTATCATAGCTTACTTCATGACGGATGTATAACGCGATCAGCAGGCAGGCTGCAATGCTCAAAGCAAAGCCTCCTATTTTTACGGCAGCATAAAGCCGCTGCTTTTGCAGTTGCCTCAGGGCGATCTTAATGTAGTTTTTCAGCATGACACGGGATTGTTTCAGTGCAAGGGAGGAACAAAAGCGGTGCCTGTTATGGCGGGAGCTGATAATCAACTACTTATTCCCCTGACACCTGTCCGGATTTGAATACCGTTGTCCGATTCTGAACAACGCTACACCCTGCCCATACAGGGGTCCGTGAAGCTTCCCTGCCCGGTTTCCACCCGGCCGGCATATCTTTTCTCAAACCCGGGCCTGCCTTTCACCTGCACACTGCAATCGTACCAGCCGTGGCTTTTGCGCAGGTCCAGCACCAGCTCCTTTGACTGGCCGGGCTGCAGCCGCTGTGTGCGCGCGCCGGTTCTGTATGCATTATCCTTTATTTCCACGGTATAAGTCGCTTCGCCGGTATTGGTGAGCCGGAGCATGATATTGCCACTCAGCTTTTTGGGATTGCCGGCAGCGTGCTCGTACGTACAGGCAACGGACAGTTGCGGGTCCTGGCTGTTGCCGGTAAACTCCCTGAAAAAGCCGTTGGGGCCATGCACCTGCAAATGATAGCGCCCCTCCTCAAAATCCTGCAGCGCCCAGGTATCCTGCAGCTGGTCGCCGGGAGATACGGCATAGGACCATACCATCATCACTTCCTGCTGATACCTGCCCGGTGCGTATACGGTAAAGGGCGAGCCGGCGGCATTGGCCCCAAATACCCGGTCCCTTGCTGCAAAGGATATTTCAAAAACGCCCTTGTTCTTATCCAGGTTGCCCTCTACATATAATTCATACGGCAGCGCACAGGCCGGGCGTATCCCCTTTTCCTGCTTTGGCATCATAGCGGAGCCGGCAGGGTTTTGATTGATGGCGGCAATTTCCGCCCGGCTCAGCTTTTTGTAGCCGGATGGCAGCCCTTTGAACTTTGCCTTGTGCACGCTTTCAATAAAGGGATCTTTTTTTACCGGCACGGGCGTTTTTATTGTTTCCCCGTTGTAGGGACGGAACACGGACACCAGGTTGCCGCACACGGCGCGCCGCCAGGCACTGATATTGGGCTCCTCCAGCGGACGGCCGGTCTTGTGCCGCAGGAAAGTTTCCAGGAACTGCAGGGAGGAGGTATGGTCAAACACCTGCGAGTTCACCCATCCGCCGCGGCTCCAGGGCGAGGCAATCACCAGCGGCACCCGGTAGCCAAGCCCGATGGGGCTTTCCCGCTTGTATTGTTCGGGCATGTAGGTTCGCTGCTGCTCCTGCTGTCGGCTCACGTACTCCACACGGGTATCTATGCCGGCAGACACCTTGCCGGCGCGGGGATCGGCGGGGTTGGGCGCTACAAAGGGCGGCACATGGTCAAAGTAGCCGTCATTCTCGTCATACGTCAGCACAAAGATGGTCTTTTTCCACACCTCGGGGTTCTGTGTAAGAATGTCCATCACCTCGGACACATACCAGGCGCCATACCAGGCAGCGCCGGGATGATCGGAGAAATTCTCCGGGGCTACAATCCAGGAAACGGTGGGCAACGCGCCGTTCTTCACGTCCTGCCGGAACTGGTAGAGCACATCTCCTTTCGGGATGGTTACCTGGCGGGTGGTATTACCGTCCTGGTACTCCAGGGTAGTGAGCTGCCCGAAACCGGGATCATTCCTGTTTGCGCAGAATGCTTTTTCGTGCAGGTTCTTTTCGTATTGGGAAAGCTGCGCATATTTTTCGCGGGTCCATACCTGCTGTTCGGCCTTCACTTTTTCCAGCAGGGCTTTTTTGTCCCTGCGCTGTTTTTGCAGGGCCGCCTGCTCCCCGGCAGTTGGCCCCTGCAGGCGGCTTTCCAGGGCGGCTATTTCAGCAGGCAGCCGGGCGGCGCTTTGTTCCAGGTAGCTGATATACCGTTCAGACAGCTTTACGTTGTACTGCGAAAAAAATTCAATGGCGTTATCCGTAAAGTTGGCCAGCCAGGCATCCCTTTCCCCGGTAAAGCCGCCGTCCACGCTGATATCATTCTGGTATATCTTCCAGGACACGCCCTGCTCCTCCAGCCGCTCGGGGTAGGTTTTCCAGCTCACCATGCTGTCATAGTCCGCTTCGCCGTTCCATACCCTGGCCGGGGAATTTTCGTGCTGTTCCGCACGGATGGTGCCGGACCAGAAATACAGGCGGTTGGGCGTAGTGCCGGTAAGGGAGGAGCAGAAATGCTGGTCGCACACAGTAAAGGCATCTGCCAGCGCGTAATAAAAGGGAAGGTCTTCCCGGGTAAAGTAGCCCAGCGTGAGCGGCATTTTAGCGTAGGCTTCATGGCCGGACCGTTTGGCCTCCAGCCATTGGTCATACCTGCCGTTATTGCGGGCGTCTACCTGGTCGCTCCAGGCATGGGGCAGGGAGCCCATCCAGGTCACTTTCGAGCCCTTCATGTCCAGGCGAAAGGGGGCATAGGTTTCGCCGGCAGCATTGGATTGCAGCCATACGCTGTTGCGGTTGGGCAGGCGGATGGCGCGGGGATCATTGAACCCGCGTACGCCCTGCAGCGCGCCAAAGCAGTGATCGAAGGAACGGTTCTCCTGCATCAGGAAAACGATATGTTCCGCATCCTGGTAAGTGGAGCCGGGGGCCGGGTCAATGACCAGCGCTCTCTGTACCGATGCCGGCAGCGCAGCAAATCCTGCCGCCCCTGAAAGCAGGGCGGCTTTTTTCAGAAATTCCCTTCTTGAGTCCATGATTCATGTATAAAGCAGGAAGTATGCAAATGAAGAACGCAGTGTGAAGATAAGGCGAAGTATCCTATATTTCTATCCCCGGCTTCCTACATCTTGCTTCCTGCATCCTGCATCTACTTGGGCTGCGTCATGCTGAACCAGTTGCCGCAACCGTCTGTGAGGATACATTCAATGCCGTAGAACTGCTCCCGGGGTTCGGATTTAAATTCTACGCCTCTGGCTTTCAGTGCTTCATAGGTGGCGCGGCAGTCCGGGGTGTAGAATACGCCCGCGCCCAGCAGGCCTCTTTGCAGCAGGAGGCGGATGGCCTGCTGCGCTTCAAAGTCAAATCCATCCACCGGCATCAGGATGATCTCCAGGTCCGGCTGGTCTGGCGGGTTCAGGGTCAGCCAGCGATATGCGCCACTGGCGGGGTCTTTTTCTTCCTTTTCTGCGCTGGCGCCGTCTTCGCAGTTATTTTCCGTCATCAGCACATCAGTATGTACTTTAAAGCCCAGCTTGTTTACATAAAAATCGTAAGCCTTGTCCTGGTCCAGCACAAATAGGGAAGTGTGCGACATTTTTGTGATCATAACAGTCCTGTTTTTTATATAACGTGGAAATTCCCGCAGGAATGTTCGCTATTCAAATTTAACAACTGCCGGTTACTTTATCACTATTCAATTTTTCAGCCGGTTTCGGGGTGGGGACCGCCTTGCCGGATCAGCTCCCCGGTTCAAACGCAGCGGCATGAATTTACCTTATATTTGACCGTAAATGATCTCCTATGGCCATGCAGAAAACACTTTCTACTGACAGCAGCGTTACCGCTTTCCTGGACAGCATAACAGATGAAAAGAAACGTGTTGACAGCTATGCTGCCCTGCAAATAATGCAGGAAGCAACCGGCTACCCCGCCGTGATGTGGGGCCCCGGCATTGTTGGTTTTGGCAGCTACCATTACAAATATGCCAGCGGGCATGAAGGAGATGCGCCGCTGGCCAGCTTCTCGCCCCGCAAAAATGCGCTTACCTTTTATGTGATGCCCGCCGTGGAAACGCAGGAAGTTCTGCTGAAAAAACTGGGAAAATACAAGGCCGGTAAAGGATGCCTGTACGTTAAAAAGCTGGAGGATATAGATACCGGCGTTCTCCGGGAGCTGATCCGCAACTGCGTGGATACCCTGCAAGCCATGTACCCGGCCCGGCAGCAGTAGCCTGATCAGCCCTGTTGCGCAAGCGGCAGCAGGATATGGAAAACAGCTCCTTCCCCTTGCGTGCTGCTGGCATGGATCCTTCCATTATGGTTATTGACGATCTTGCGGCAGAGCGACAGTCCAATGCCTGTACCCGGGTACTCGGAACGGTCGTGCAGGCGCTGGAAGATGGTAAAGATCTGCTCCGCGTACTCCTGCCTGAACCCGATCCCGTTATCTCTCACGGTGATGTCATAGCAGGGGGGGGCGCTCTCAACTGCCGCGTTGGCCTGCTCTTCCTTTGACAATAGCCGGCTGCTGACAGTTATTACAGGCGCCTTTCCCGGGAAGGAGAACTTCAGGGCATTGCTGAGCAGGTTGTGGAAAAGCTGTGTCATCTGTAAGGGTATTGCCTGGATCACCGGCAGCGGCTCCACGGTTATTCTGGCCTGCTTTTCCGCGACGGCCAGCTCCAGGTCGTTGAGCACGCCCTGTATGATATGATTGAGGTCTGTTTTTACATAGCGCTTGCCCACGCGCGATATCCGGGAAAAGTTCAGCAGGTCGTCAATGAGGTGGATCATGCGGTTGGAGGCGTCATTGATCTTGGCAAAATATTTCTTCGTTTCTGCCGGCAGCGCATCCGGGTTCCCTTTCTGCATGCGGTCTATGAAAGTGAGTATTTTCCGCATCGGCTCCTGCAGGTCGTGGCTGGCCACGTAGGCAAACTGTTCCAGCTCGCTGTTGGAGCGCTGCAGCTCCATATTGGTTTCCCGCAATGCATGGGTACGCTGCTCCACCCGCTTTTCCAGTTCCTGGTTCACCATGCGCTGGTCGTGTATGTCCACGCAGGTGCCGATATAGCCGGAAAACACTCCTTTGGGCGTAAAGGCGGGGCGGGCCCTGGTCAGTATCCAGCGGTACCTGCCATCATTGTGCAGCAGGCGGTACTCTGCGGTGAAGGGCTGTTTTCCGGCGTAAGCGTTGTCAAATGCCTGTTCGCAGGCGGGCACATCTTCGGGGTACATGCCCACGGTCCACTTTTTCCCAATCGCATCCTCCGGGGCAACTCCGCGGAACTCCAGCCAGGCCTTATTGCAGAAGCTGTACTGTTTCTCCTCGCCGGCCACCCAGATCATGACCGGGGCATTATCCGCCAGGTCCCGGAGCCAGGCTTCCCGCTTCGCGAGTACCCGCTGCGCCTGCCTGTGCTCGGTAATGTCCTCTATTGCCAGCAGGATCAGCTCTTCCCCGTGTATTTTCTGCACCACCCTGCGGGCATTCAGCAGCAGCACTTTTTCTCCTATGCCCGGAAAGTAGTGGGTGATCTCCATACCTTCCAGGTGGGCATCCTCCTCCTGTATCTGCGTTATCAGCGTATGCAGCTGCGGGATATTCCAGCGCCGGTTGTTCAGCTCATAGATCCGTCTTCCTTCCACCTGGTCCTCCCGGGTGCGGAAGGTTTTATAGAAAGCCTTGCTGGCCGCCTTCACACACAGGGCGCTGTCCAGTATCAGCAGGCATTCCCGGATGGTGGAGAACACCGCTACCGCGTATTCCTGTACTTCCGCCAGCTGCTCGTTCCTTACCAGCAGCTCCTGGTTGATGGTGATCAGCTCTTCATTGGAGGATTCGATTTCCTCCTTGGATGTTTCCAGCTCTTCATTGATGCTTTGCAGCTCCTCGTTGCTGGATACGATCTCCTCGTTGGCAGACTGCAGCTCTTCATTGGCGGCTTCCTGGGCTTCCATGATGGAGCGCATATCTTCCCGCAGCGCGTTCAGCTCGGCTTCCAGCTGTTTCACGCGCTTGTCCCTGGCAGATACCAGCTGCATTTCCCGTGCCGGCAGCTCCATTTCCGCGAAGGTCACCAGGAAATACGGTTCCCCGCTCCCGGATCGGATAGGGATGGCCTCGATGGTCACGCGGCGAACCTGGCCCTGCAGGTTCAGCTCCAGCCCTGATCGCCGTTCTGCCTCGCCGGAGCGCCGGGCCTTGTGCACAATATTACGCAGCTCAAAGCCCAGGCCGGGGCGGGCCATTTTCAGCAGGTTCAGGCTGGCTTTGCCCGGGGAAGGCTCCAGGTAAGGTCCGGTAGCGCCACGGAACTGCAGGATGTCCAGGTCCTGGTTCACCACTACGCTGGCCGGCGTGTATCTTTTCAGCAACAGGGCATCTGCTGCCTTTTCCAGGTCCGTTTCATCCAGCCAGGCTTTTTCTGCCGCTCTTTTGCCCAAAGCATCCCCTTTGTCTCCCCCCGGGCGCTGCGTCCTTTCAAACATGGCCTTCAGGGCACCTTCCTTTTTCTTGGCATATACCTTCAGCTTTTTATCATGCTGCGCAAAGAGATGGGAAGAAGCCCCTACCGTTTCCGATCTGCCCAGCACCAGGTAACCATCATTATGCAGCGCATAGTGAAAGGTAGCGATGATCTTTTTCTGCAGGCTGTTATCCAGGTAGATCAGCAGGTTGCAGCAACTGACCAGGTCCAGGCGGGAAAAGGGAGGGTCCTTGAGAACATTGTGCGTGGCAAATATGCAAAGGTCCCGTATGCTTTTGGCAATGCGGTAATGGCCGTCCATCTTTACAAAGTAGCGCTGCAGGCGCCTGGGGGGCACATCCTGCACTTCCGACCGGGAGTAGATGCCCAGCCGGGCTTTATTGATAGCGGCCTCGCTGATATCGGTTGAAAATATCTGCACGGGAATGCCGGCAGCCTCGTCGTCCAATGCTTCCATAAGCAGCATGGCCAGCGAATAGGTTTCCTGCCCGGTAGAGCAGGCGGGCACCCATACCCGGACCGGCTCATTGGGTCCTTTTGATCGCAGGATACGGGGCAGCAATGTTTTTTTCAGGTACCGGGCAACTTCCGCATCCCGGAAAAAAGTGGTCACATTGATCAGCAGGTCCTGGTACAGCAGGTTGACCTCGTTCCTGTTATCCTGGATATAACTGAGATAATCCTGCAGTGATCCCAGCCTGAACAGCATCATCCGGCGGATGATCCTCCGTTTGATGGTGCTCATTTTATACTGGCTGAAATCCAGCCCGGTGAACTTATACAACAACTGTAATATACCGGCCAGGTCCTTATCCCCGTCATGGATCACTTCTTCATTCAACTGTTGTACAGCGGTAGCGTACATATTTTTCTGCCGGCCCATTTTCTCCAGCTCCTTTGCTATTTCCGGCACCGGCAGCACCCGGTCCACGTCTCCTTCGGCAGCCACGTTCCCGGGCATACGCCGGAATGCGGCCGATCCGTCCAGGGCAAAAGTGATACCCCCCGCGGCTTTAATGGCTTGTATTCCCTGCACCCCGTCGTCCGTGTGGTCGGACAGCAATACGCCTGCAATCGTTTCCTGGTGCTCGCTGGCAAGCTGCGTAAAGAAGCGGTTTACCGGCATGGCTGCTGCCCCCTTTTCCCGGGGAGTGACCAGCTTAAACAGGTTTCCGGACAGGCTGACCTGTTTCCCGGCAGGAATCACATACACATGATCGGCCTGTATCTCCAGCCCCTGCTGCGCTTCCTGCACCGGCATAGCGGTAGCCCCGGAGAGCGTGGCTACTATCTCCTGTTCCGCCGGTGCATCTGAAGACTGCAGATACAGGTATACCAGCCCTGTATTGGCCGGCAGGCAATGCAACAGCTCCGTCATAGCGTCCAGCCCCCCGGTAGCAGCGCCAATGGCCACCAATAAAAAGTGTGCAGCCCCGCCTTTGCCGGATATGTTTTCCTTTTTATCTTTTGCCATTAAACTATAACTCTGTAAAGATTGTTAGAAGAGAAAGCAGTGTAGCAACACACACCTATGCGCAATTTATAAAAATTAGCTAAATTTAGTTTGCCAGTCTTTTCAGTTCTACCTAAAGCAAATGTGAATGAGACCTAAAATTTTACTGATCATAGATGACGACCCGGATGACAGGGAATTCTTCTGTGAAGCCTTGAAGGAAGTGGATGGGTCCGCTATCTGTTACACCTGTAAAAATGGTATGGAAGCCATTGATATGCTGACTTCAGAGCAATCACCTGTGCCCGACTTTATTTTCCTGGACCTTAACATGCCGGTCCTGAGTGGCAAGCAATGCCTCCTGGCATTAAAAAAGATCCGGAAGCTGGGGCAAACGCATATCATCATCTATACCACCTCCAAGCTCACGGATGATTTTTCGGAAACCATCAGTATGGGCGCCATGCATTTTATGACCAAGCCCACGCGGTTTGCCGACCTGCGTGATGCTTTGGGCAATGTGCTGGCGGAGAACTGGACCCTCGTACGATAATAACCATGGAGACAATGCTTATAACAACAGCCCTTATACGAAGATCATGTGCTATTCGCCGTCTCCCTGCCTTTTCCGAAGAGCTTGACATTAGTTAAAAAAATTCCATATGCAGCAAGGCATAGCCCTGTTGCAGACAGGCTATGCCTTTCAGAAAGCCCCGGCCTGTAACCGGGAGCAATATGCACTTTTCTTATTGCAGCAGCAGCCAGTCTACCCAAAAGCGGCCACCGCCGGTTATAAGCATGTTACATGGCGGGCTATACAATCCAGTATCAGTTCGTACACGGGTCAAATGTAGTCGTTTTTCACCTGCCGGCATTTACCTTTCGTATGCCGGGTGGCGCCTGCTTTAACACGCACCTGTATTCCCCGGATGGCCATGCCCGGTTTCATAAGCGGCCAGCTGGGTTTCCAGCAGCTGCTTGTAATACCGGAACTGGATATCGCCCAGCTCACCGGCCACTTTTACCGCCAGGTCGTACAGGGTGCTCAGCTCTTCGTTCCGGAAAGCCTGATCCTGAAAGTAGGTATAACGGCTATCTATAAACTGCGTGATCTGGTTGTGCAGCTGGCCGGGCGTGATCACGGCATCGTTCAGCAGGCCCTGGAAGGCCCTTTTCAGCGCCCATTCGTCATTGTTCCGGAGATTCTCCACCGCGGCAGCTACCTGCTCCAGCGTAAGGCCGCCATCGTAAAAGGGCTGCAAGGTGCGGTTGATCCTGTTCACAATTTGCAGGTAGGCATCGTTGCGTTTGCAGCATGCCTGGAACTGGCGGTAGCGCTCCAGCACCTCTGCCTGCATGCCGTTGGCGCGGGCGTAGAAGAAAGCGAATGCCTGCCGGTCTGCCAGTGCCTGGCGCTCTTTCAGCTGCGCAATGTCGGCCTCCAGCTGCTCCATGATGCGGTCGCAATCATTGCGGCGGTATTTTACGCCATCAAAGTCAAAGCTGCTTGAGGCTATCTGCCGGTCCTTGATCGCCTGGATAATGGCTTTATCCTCTTCATGGCCGGTAATAGCAGCCTGCAGCTGCCCGTTCTCTTCGGTGAACAGCGCTTCAAATGCCGCAGGCGCTGGCGTGGCGGCCACACGTTCAAAATCCCACTGCAGCGTATCTATATAGCGGCCGGAGTAAAACCCCTTATAGGCAGCGGGCAGGCGGTAGGTTTCCTGCTGCGCGGCGTGCCAGGCATCAAACTCCTGCGCATCATAGTGCTGCACATCCGCATCCAGCTTTACGGAGCGGTACAGGTGGGCGGTCAGGCTTTCCTGCAGCTGGTCTGCCTGCCGGAATATGGCCCAGGCGCTGGTCTCGTCCGGCGGCGCATCCATGCCCGCCAGCTCCAGGTGCTGCCTCCGTTCTTCCAGCGTGGGATGGCTGGCCCACTGGTTCCGGTAATTAACGCGGGAGCGGGAAAAGGAGCGGATGAACTGGCAGGATATTTCGGGCAGTCCCTGTTTCAGCGGCAGCTTGTACTCGCTGGCCATGGAGCGGAAAACAGTGAGCTGGTTGCGAAAGATGTTGCGGGCCACCTTTTTCTCCTTCAGCCAGTCATTGGCCGTATTGATGGCAGATGTATAGCAGCCGCCCGCTACCTCCACCCGGCTGAGGGCCGTTACCAGGTTGTTGCCGCCGGCCACGCTGGCTGCGATAGTATCTGCATGAAATTCCATTTCGCGGCTCAGCGCCATGTAGCTTTGGTTGATCAGCTTATACATGCCTTTCAGTATCCACTGGATGCCCTGGGCTATCTTTACCGTGAGGCCGGCAAACAGCGCAAAGTAGCTGTGTATGTTGCCCCAGGCTTCCAGGAAGGCGGCATAGCCGCTGTTGTCATACAGCATGTTGTAGATAATGCGGTTGGTATGATAGGTAAAGCTGCCCAGCTTCATGCTGCGCTGGCTGAAGTGCCCGAACTCGTGCGCCATCACGGCCTTGAACTCGCTGATGTTGATGCTGTTCACCAGTCCCAGTCCTATTTCCAGGTTCTTGCGCACGGGCAGGAACATGCTCCAGAAGCTGGAGTGGTAAAACACACAGGCATTCACGTCCGGCGAGAGATAGATCTTTTTCGGGAACTGGGTGTTGGTATCTTTGGCCAGCCGGCGGATAAAGGCAAACAGCAAGGGCTGCTCCGCTTCCGTAACAGCTATCCTGCCGGGGTTCTCATCCCGGGATACGGCAAACATAAACTTTACGAGGAAGTACAGCACGGAAAGGCCGACGGCTATCAACCCCAATCCTACCAGGATGGTAATGAGCCTGGGCAGGTGTACTATCAGCATAATGCCTGCAAAGCAGCAGGCAACAGCCAGCGCCAGGGCTACGGCCAGCAGTACAAGATAGGTAAGCAGGAAAAGCAGGATGGCGGCTATCACTTTCATCGCCTGTTTTCTGAAAGCCGGCGAAGGCGTTAACTGCTCCGGGTAAACATGCGCCGGGGAAGGCGGGTACAAAAATTCGCTCATGGTACAGGTACAATAGGTATTATTTACAGGTAAAAATCTATCAAAGCGCCGAAGTAGGCCTCCTGCCATCCTTCCACGATATCATGATAGGCTTCGTCGGGAATGTTGGTATGCTTCAGCTCCACATCCGTGCCTTTTTTTGAGGGATGCAGGATGATGGTAACAATGGATGGCGCTTCCTGGTCGCCAAAATACCATTCCTGCACGATCTTCCTGCCTTCCTCAAACTCCAGGTTCCTGCCTGCAATGCTGCCTTCCCACAAGGAAAACTCCGATCCCGGCTCTGTTGACATCTCTGCCGGCTCCCCGCTCCACAGCTGGATGGTGAGGGGATGGGTCAGGGCACGGTATACATCTTCCGGCGGGGCCGGTATGATAAAATGCTGCTTGAAATCTTTCATTCCCAAATATATTCAAATTACGCTCATTATATCACCTGCAAATGAGGGCGGATCTGTACAGTCACTACATCGCAGCGCGGGGGCTGGGAAAGGGCGTAAAGCACACAGGCGGCAATATCTTCCGCTTTCAGCATTTCCATTTGCGCTGCTTTCCGGCGCTGCTCTTCCGGGGGTACGGCAGCTTGCATATCCGTGCCCACTGCGCCCGGCTCAATCAGCGTTACCTTTATGCCCAGCGGGTTCACTTCTTTCCGCAATGCTTCAGAGAAGCCCTGGATGCCGGCTTTGGTGGCCACGTAAACAGAGCTGTTCTTCTCCCTTACGTCTGCGCTCATGGAGCCAATGTTGACAATATGCCCGTTCCCGTTTGCCCTCATACGCTTCACAGCTTCATGCGCACAGGCCATATACCCCAGGAGGTTGGTATTCACGATATACTGCCAGTCTTCGTAGCTGCCTTCCAGTATGCTCTGGTACGCCAGGGCTGCGTTATTAACGAGGATATCCAGTCCGTTCAGCTGTTTGTCTACCGCTGCAAATACCCTTTGAATATCCGTCTGGCTGGAGCTGTCGGCTATCAGGCCCTGCACCTGCCCGGCTACATTTGCCTCCCTGCAGCTGTCCATGGCATCGTTCAGCTCCTGTTCATGCCTGCCAAATATTATTACGCGCGCTCCGTGGGCTGCCAGCAGCAGCGCCGTAGCGCGGCCTATGCCGGTAGTACCGCCGGTGACCAGCACAGACTTCCCGTTTACGGTTTGCGGTAAATGATCCTGTTTTGCGGATTGCGGGTTCAATGTTTCCATGACTGTTTTTTTAGCGTTAAATAGTGTTGATCTCTCCTGTATTATTCCTTGCTGTTCCGGGAACAGTGGCGGGTAGTTCATTTTTCCAGCTGATGGTGATCTCCTGGCCGCCATATACGAAGTACTCCATATACCCTGCAGGCCGGATCTTCCTGCCCTTTTCCCGTTGCCGGCCTTTAACGGAAAAGGCAGGCAGGGCCTTGTCCGTCAACGGCAGCAGAAGCAGGCGACAACATAGCCGCTCGTCGCCTTGCAGCGTAAAGCAAACGGCGGGGCCTTCTTTAATGGTGAAATCTGTTACCGGGTAATCCACAAAGATCATAAAAGGTTCGCCCGGCACCTGATGGTAGTGGCGCGGCACTATACCAAATGCCAGGCCTGCGCCGTATACTTCCTGCCCTACTATGCCGGACCTCGTCCATCCATCGTACATATCTTCCACCGGTATCCAGAGCCGGGGGTCCAGCTCGCCCGTTCTGGCAGCAGCTGCCAGCATCTCGTTTGGCAGCATGGGCGGATAATAAAACGCGGCCCGGTACACCATAAAACGGATATACTCTGACAGCAATAATGTCACGGCCGGCAGTATATCCTCTCCTGCCGCAAGGGCCAGGTAATCGTGAAAAGCGGCAAACCCTTCCTGTTCTTCATATACGGCCGTGTAAGGAGCTTCGTTCAGGGGAAAGAGCGCAAAAAATGTAGGGTAATGCTTCCCGTAGCCATAGTTGCAGTCCCACAGCCATACATTCTTGAAGATATTGGCCAGGCAGAGGTAGCTCAGGTCCAGGTACTGCGGGTCCCTGGTTGCTTTCCACAAACGCAGCATGGCGCCGGCAGCAAATGCGGTGTTATTGGCCTGGTAAAACAGGCCGAAGCCGGTGTTCCTTAATGCGCGGGCGGCCTGTTGGGCTTCCTCCAGGTAGCGCCTGTTGCCTGTCAGCTCCCAGGCCTGCAGCATTACGTGCGCATAAAGGCCAGGCACATCCTTTTCGCCTCCCTTGCCGGGCTGTGTTTCTGCCCTGATCACTTCCAGCGTATCGAGGTTATAAAATACCGGCCATTGATAGTTAAAATGATGCGCCACTTTAATGGCATATTCCAGGGAATCGAGCAGCAGCTTCTCCGCCTCCTTGTCGCCGGCCAATGCCATCCTGGAAAGATTGAGCAGCGGGTGATGCAGGTACCAGGCGTCCATTACCCGTGGTTGCTTATGTTCTTCCGACCCTTTCAGCTTGTGCGCCGCAGCAGGCAGCCAGCGGCATACCGAACCGATCCGGTTGTCGTAAAAACGGGGCAATCCTGCTTTTATGGACCTGATCATGGAGATCTCGCGGCCGCTCCAGTGCACATAGTCGAGCAACGGCAGCAATACGGCCAGTTGCACCATGATCTCCGGCGGCGTGCTATAGTCGCACACATAGGCATTGAGATAGGCATGGCCCTGCACCTGTGTCCAGCAGCCGGGGCTTAGCTGCAGGTCGTGCAGCGTTTTTTCCAGCACATCGGGCCAGTGCTGATATGCGGTTTGCGGCCGGGGCAGATGGATATAAATGTCGGCAAGCAGATGGAGAAACTGCCTGGACATCTCCGCTTCTCCGACAGGCAGCTCGGGGCTCAGGAGGATCAGCGCATCCGAGATGACGCACTCCTTTCCGGCAGGCAACGGCTTTTTCTTTGCAGGCGGCAAAGCAAATCCCAATTCGGGCCACTGCTCCCCTACCGTGTCCGCCACCGTTGTTTCCGTTTGCTCACAATAGTCGCTCAGCGCGGTCAGGTGCTGCAGATACAGAAAAGCGCCCGCCGTTGGCCGGCTGATACCTCCATAAAGCAATCCTGAACGGGGGCCCACCTGGTGCACGTACAGCTCTCCCTGTGCAAAAGCAGTATCGCCCTCATCTCCCAATGCCACCAGATCGCGGGGCCAGAAAGGGATCAGTAAGGGCGATTCCGGCGTAAGGGCGGCCGTGCAGCGAAAGAGCGGCTGTTCCAACGACGGGAATGCCAGCTTTACCGTGTACTGCCCGATCGCGGACTGTAGCCGGAACGTTACTTCGCTTTCCACCTCGTCCATTTTTTGAAGATGCAATGCAGCATCCGGCGCAAAGGCCGCACGAAAGGCCAGCCGGCCTCCTCCCGGCCAGAGGGCAATGATCCACAGGGCATCACCGGTGTTATGCACGTTGAACGTGCAACCTCCGGCCGATTTATGGAACAAGGGAGGAAGGCTACGGGCAAATGCCTCTTTGGCTGCTGCCAGCCAGGGTGATATTCCTTGCATATCGTTACAGCATGTTATATAAATACAAGATCCACAAACCCAGCAACACCAGTTCTACAGCAGCATCGGCCAGGTAAACGGGAGCGATCACCTTCCTGGCTACATAGATCACATCTGCCAGCAGCAGCACTACCGCCGAACCCGTGCCTGCCATTACTACGTATCCATTGACCTCATTCCGCCAGGCAGCGAAGAGCAGGAGACAACCTACAACGATTATCAGTGCGCCCAGTATTTTTACCAGCCACACATCTGTTTTGCGGCCCGTTACCTTTTCAAAGCTCCGGTAGTGCAATAGCGGCCATATGCCGGTTAGCGCAAAGTAGCCTCCCTGCGCCCACAGTAACAGTGCTATCGGGTAAATTCCTTCCAATGCGGATGTGGATACTGGTTACCTGTATGCAGTAAAAACAGTGCCAGCCAGCGCGGTAATATTGAATATGCTGAAGTGCATATAAAACGGCGCAATACAGTAGAAATCTCTCTACAATCTGCAACGCCCGGGGCTGCCCGCTCCCTCTGCAAGCATTATGTGGAGCGCTTTTTGATCCCTCAGACCATGATCCACGCTTTACTCATTGTTTATCCAAAAAACCTTTTTTTATGTTCTACCATGTAAAGGAATTACAGTTCAATGCCAGGGTATCCAGGCCGGACCCGGCCTTTGCCACCCTGCTGCTGGAACAGTTCGGTGGCGCCAACGGGGAGCTGGCAGCTGCCATGCGTTATTTTGTACAGGCTTTTGCTGCCCGGCAGCCGTATCCCGACAAATATGACGTGCTGATGGATATTGCCACGGAAGAGTTCAGCCACCTGGAGATCGTAGGCGCGACCATCCAGATGCTGCTGCAGGGTATTAATGGCGATCTTAAAAAAGCGGCCGACAACTCGGAGATCATGCAGCTGTTGAATGGCAAGACCGCGAAAGAAGAGTTCATTCACAAAGCCATCATTGCCCCGCAATTCCTGACCTCCACCGGTGGCGGCCCGGCCCTGGTGAACAGCCAGGGTGTCCCCTGGACAGCTTCGTTCATTAACGGCGACTGCAACGGCGACCTGACCGTTGACCTCCGTTCCGACATTGCAGCCGAATCCAGGGCCAAGATCACCTACGAATACCTGTTGCAGTTTACCGACGACCCGGATGTAAAGGAAACGCTGAACTTCCTGATGACACGCGAAGTGGCACACTTCCAGATGTTTGAGGCCGCCCTGGCCAGCATCCAGCCCAATTTCCCGCCGGGCGTGCTGCAAGGCGATCCCCGCTACAGCAACCTGTACTTTAACATGTCCAATGGCTCCAATGTGCGCGGCCCCTGGAATGAAGGTCAGACCCCGGACCTGGGCGAGACCTGGCAATACATTGAAGATCCGATCCAATATGTGCTGGAAACAAACGGCCTGCTGAGCCAGGAGCCCCAGGGTACCAGCAGAACGCTGCAGGATGTGGAAAAGCTGAACCGGCAGCTCAGCGAAGAAAGATGTAATGAAGTAAAAATGGCCACTCCTATTGGCGAGCAGCAATGGAGCATGTCGGCCGCAGAACACGCCACTGGCGCTTCAACCCAACCCAATGCAGGCAACAAACGAAAAAAATAGAACTGCTACTGACCAACCCAATGCCCAACAGCAAGCGGGTCAGCTGGAAGTTGTGTACTACACTGACCCGCTTTGCTGCTGGAGCTGGGCATTTGAGCCGGCCTGGCAGCAATTGTTGCGGGAATACGACGGCCGTATATCCTGGCGCTATTGCATGGGCGGCCTGCTGGCCGACTGGAAGGCCTATCATGACACGGTGAATGCCGTGAGCAAACCCCTGCAGATGGGCCCATTATGGATGCAGGCGCAGCAGGTGTCCGGCCAGCCCATGAATGACCGGATCTGGTTCCTGGACCCGCCGGCCTCCTCCTACCCTGCCTGCCTGGCCGTGAAATGCGCCGGGCTGCAGTCTGCACAGGCAGAGCACCTGTACCTGTATTATGTAAGGAATGCGGTAATGGCAGCAGGAAAGAACATCGCCAGAAAGGCGGTGCTGCTGGAAGCTGCTGCCGACATGGCAACAGCGCATCCCGGCACCCTGGACCTGCAGCAGTTTGAAGCCGACCTGCAGCGGGACACTGCCGTAGCCCTGTTGAGGCAGGACCTGCAGGAAGTAAGCTACCGCAACATTACACGGTTTCCCACCCTGGTGATACACAGCGCCGGTAAAAAAAGCGTGATGATGACAGGTTACCGGCCCTACGAAGCACTGGTACAGCTACTGGCACAGCAGTAGCAGTAGGCGCTTACCGGTATCAGTGTCTGGCTGACAGCTGATATTTCCCTACTTCCACCCCTGCATCGTCCAGCATCTGCAGGCGCAGGTGCTTACGGTCTGCATTTACCTTCATCAGCGTGCGCTGGCCTTCCTTCGGCCCTCCGCCGATAATGACCGGGTAATTGTGCTCCCCTTTTACCGGCTCGTGCACGCCGTAGCGGTGGGTATGGCCTGAAATGCACAGGTCTATCCCGTGCCTGTTGAATACCGGTGCAAACAGCTGCCGGCAATGCATGGTGCCATGCCAGTCGCCGGAGTAGAAAACAGGGATATGCATCATTACCACGCGGAAAGGCGCTTTTTTAAAGGCATGGGTTTGCACTTCCCGCTCCAGCCAGTGCAGCTGCTCCTGCCGGTAGGCGTCAAAGTCCACAATACCGGCGTATACAGGATGATCGTCCGGTTTATCTTCCCCGGTGTCCAGCACAATGAAATGCACCGGCCCCCAGGTAAAGCTGAAATACTGCCGGCTGTCCGGGTTGCAGAAGTAATGGTGCAGATCCCGGCGGTATTTACCGCGGGTCTCATGGTTGCCGCGCACGTACAGGAAAGGCTTTTCCTTTGCAAAGGCGGCCGTGCAGGGCGCCAGCATGTGATCAATGATCTGCTGCTCGTCTGTCTGGAAATCGAACATATCCCCGTTAAAGAATACAAAGTCATAGGGATCGTTGCCGTTCAGCTTCATCAGATGTGGAATGGAATGCGGGCGATCATGAATATCGTTCATGATCAGCCAGCTTACCGTTTCCGGGCGCTCTTCCGGCGTGGTAAAAGTCAGGATATCGCTCTCAATGGTGTTGCCATAGGTAAGCTTGTACGGCTCAAAGCCGGTGATCTCTTTGGAAAAGGTACGGTAGTAGTAGCGGGTGCCGGGCTTCAGCCCCTGCAGTGTGATGCGGTTGATGCGGTTGTAGGCGTCTACCAGCCCGTTGGTAACGCTGTGGGCCTTATGGCCCAGGTTGGCCGTTTCCCCAAATTCCACCCAGCTGTAGGCGGGCAGGTTGGTGATCCACATCACGGTAATGGCATTGGGTAACGGCTGCTGCAGGTAAGGTGCTGTAAGGAACACATGGCCTTTGTCCGGGTCTGCCGGCTGCAGGAGGTGCGCATGGGCCAGTACGGATTCCGGCAAGAGGCCGGCGGCCACCCCGGCAGCGCTTACGCCTGCCAGAGAATGCAGGAAGCGCCTTCTGCTGCGGCCTTTTTCAGATGCTTGCATAGTAGTAACAGGAAGGTGAGCTGTAAAATAAAGAATGATAAATGTAAAATCCTAGATGTAAAATGTAAAAGCCGGAGGATTTGTTTCAGCAGGACTGTGCTGCCTGCATGATACCGTTCCTCCGGCTTTTATATTTTACATGCTCCCTCAGCCGTCAATACCTCACCGCCTTCCCGGCATTCACCTGTCCACGGCCAAAGTAGGCATCCCTGCCCGGCGCGCCATAATCCTCCGCGGTTTTCTTCAGGATCAGGTCTACCAGCACCGGAGACATCAGCCTGGGATACTTGCCATACAGCAGGGCAGCTACTGCGCTGGCATGCGGCGCTGCCATGCTGGTGCCGGAGGACCATACATAATAGAACGAACCGGTAGAGGCTTCATACCCGCCAATGCTGAACACGAAGTTGAACACATATTCCGGGCGCACAATGCCGCCTACATTCACTACCTGGAAATTGGGCGGCAGCGTGTAATTGCCGCCGGGCGCGCCGTAGGACACGAATGACTTGCCATAGTTGGTAAAGATGGAAGGCACGTACAGAGTGGTGTCCTGGTTGATGCCCCAGCCCAGCGGACCATTGGAAGCAATGGCCAGCACACCCAGGCAGGCGGCGGGATAGGTAATGAAATTCTTTTCCTCGTCATAGTTATACCCGTCGTTGCCGGCAGCAGCTACCAGGGTGGCGCCGCGCAGGCGGGCGTACAGGGTAGCCCTGTTCAACGCCAGCACCAGGTCCTTGATGTCACGGTTATACTCTACCACGTAGTCATCGGAGGGATCGCCGGGCGTACCATTATCGTCTGTAAAGGTTCTGCGTGGCAGCTCGCCGCCCAGGCTCATGTTGATCACATTGGCATCGTGCTTTACCGCGTACATGATCCCCTTGATCATACTGCTCCAGGGACCGGTGCCGGCATCTGTCAGTACTTTTACCAGTATCAGCCTGGCTTCCGGGGCTACGCCCACTACGCCAAAATCATCGTCCAGCGCGGCAATGGTGCCGGCAACATGCGTACCGTGGCTGAAACCATCGGCGCCCTGGTACTGCACCTCCTCCCCTTCAATAAAACTGCGGCTGAGCATAATGTTAGGGGCTATTTCGGGATCATTCAGCAGGAAGCCCCCATCCAGCACCGCTACTGTAGCGCCACGGCCCTTGTAGCCTTTGCGCCAGGCGTCCTGCGCCTTCACAGAGTTGAGGCCCCACTGCAGGAAGGCCAGCGGGTTGGTGCCGGTACCGGCCTGTGATTTGGCGTAAGGAGCCACAGCAGGCGCACCGGCCTTGTTAAACTCCCGGGACTTGTAATGTTCTGCCGGCAGCCGCCAGTTCATGACCAGGTCTACTACTACAGATTGCACGTCTGCGATCTTTCTTGCTTTTTCAGGGAAGGAAGGATCGGGCGTTTGCACATGGATCAGCCCTATTTCCTTAATGGCTTCTTTCAGCCTGAAGTCCTTTACGCCCAGCTTGAACAGGCCCGCGGAAATATCTTCCAGCCTGGCGCCTTCCCGGGCAATAACAATAAAGCCGCGGTCCTGCCGCGGGCCCTGTGATGTATTGAGGGAGCCATTGATCACATTCAGATCTTTCTTACAGGAGCTGACAACCATTAGCATCATAAGGGGTAATGCAAGGGGCAAAAGTGGATTTTTTCTCATAGTGGTAAATTTTAATGAGTAAGGAGACTAACAAGGGTGTTACAACAAAGTGCTGGCTACATATCATGTATAAGTTCTACAGTAACATAGGGCCAAAATGAATGTACTCAAATTATCCGGAATAAAAAAGCCGGCCTGTAAATACGGCCGGCCCCTTCCGTTACTTTACGCCATCTGCGCAATGCCCTGCCCCAACGACCAGTTTTCCCCGGGTATTTCCGTAAGCATGATCATGACATCATCAGCGGTGACCGGCGTTCTTTCCGCGATCCTGCCCGCAATGGAATGGTATAGCGCTTTTTTCATTTCCACTGTACGCCCTCCCCTGGCGGTGATCTCTGTACACCATGTTGGCCGTATGGGGAATGCCCATATAGCTTTCGGGGTACAGCAGGTTGGCGTCTCCTGCTTCCTGTATTACCTGGAAGTAATCGTCTGCCAGGGATGTTAAAGTGTTCCATCAGGCTTTCGTGCACGGACAGCGAAATATCTTTCTTTACTTTTTCGGTAAAGCTTTGCGACAGGCTGATTTTTACAAAAGGCATGGTCTTTTAATTTTTATGATCGTTCGTTAATATGATCAGCGGCTGGTTTTTCCGGGCCAGGTACATGGCGACAAAAGTAGCAGGCTGGTCTGCGCTGGCATTTTTGAAAACCGGTATGCGCTGCCCGGCGGCTTCCCTGAAACTGTTGCCTGCATTAAGCAGCACCTGCGGCCTGCCTGCGGGCTGAAAGGCGATCTGCCCGGCCACCACATAACCATATACCTCGCAGGGATGGTAGTGCACAGGCGCGGCCTGTCCCGGCGCCAGGGTGATTTCATCTATCTGCACTTGTTCCACTGTAGTAGCCGACAGCCGCTGCTGCAGCAGTTCCCGGCGCGCTACGCCGGCTGGCCTGGATTGTGCGGACAGTGCAGCGCTGTGTAACAGCAGCAGGAAAGGCGTAAGCCATTGCAGGCTTGCTTGCATGAATGATCGCATATTATCAGGTTTTTGATGTTTGGTATGTGAGCAGTATCAAAATTAGGGCAATTCCATACATTTGCGATATTGAATTATCAAACACAACACTTCACTTTTATTAAACTATGACCAGCGACGTTCTGGACCTGGACCTGCTCCGCACCTTTGTATTAGCGGTAGACCTGGAGAGCTTTGCCAAAGCTGCGGACCAGGTAGCACGCTCCCAGTCTGCCGTAAGCCTGCAAATGCAGCGGCTGGAAGAGATGATGGGTAAGCCCTTGTTCATCAAACAAGGGAGGGGCTGGCATCTTTCCCCTGCGGGGGAGCTGCTGCTGGGCTATGCCCGGCAACTGCTGGAGGTAAATGACCGTGCCGTACAAGCCCTCAAAGATACCCGCCTGGAGGGAGCAGTGCGCCTGGGGCTGCCCGCCGACTTTGCAGAAAGCGGGCTGCCCGTAGTACTGGCCCGCTTTGCGGCGGTATACCCACAGGTAGAGATCACTATTGTAATAGACCGGCAGGCGGTTTTGCTGCAGCAGCTGCATGCGGGGAAGCTGGATGTGATCATCAGCATGGACTTTGCACTGCCGGCCCGCGCCATTTCCATCGGGCGGCTGCCCCTGCGCTGGATCGGCAACGCAGCCACCCGTATTGACAAAGCACAGCCCCTGCCCCTGCTGCTGTTTGAGGCGCCCTGCATTATGCGGCAGGCAGGACTGGACGCCCTGGAACGGGCCCGCCGGCCCTGGCGGGTTGTGCTGACCAGCCCCAGCCTGGCGGGGCTGTGGGCAGCTGCACAGGCCGGACTGGGCGTAACCCTGCGCACGGAAATAGGCCTCCCGACCGGTTGCAAGGTGCTTCGCAGCGGCCTGCCGGCTTTGCCAACGGTACATTTATTCCTGCTGCTGCAAAAGCAACAACGGCCTGCGGCCCTGGCCCGGCTGGTGGCCATACTGGAAGATACGCTCAGGGAACAGGTGAATAATATCCCGAAAAAATAAAAAAACCGGTTTCTTTGCATTTATCATGTCATTATTCATCACATCGCTGAACTCGGGCAGTAACGGCAACTGCTACTATATAGGCAATGATACGGAGGCCGTGCTGGTAGATGCCGGCATCTCCTGCAGGGAAACGGAAAAGCGTATGCGCCGGCTGGGCTTATCCATGCAGCAGGTAAAGGCGATCTTCGTTTCGCATGAACATACGGATCATATCAAGGGCATCCCGGTTATTGCCAAAAAATACCGCCTGCCGGTATACATTACCCATGCTACCCTGCGCAGCGGCGGCATGCAGCTGCGGGAAGAGCAGGTGGTGGCCTTCAGCGCCTACACGCCGGTACAGGTGGGCGGACTGACCGTTACCGCTTTCCCCAAACACCATGATGCTTCAGAGCCGCACAGCTTTATTGTTAGCAACGGGCAGGTGAACATCGGGGTTTTTACGGACATCGGCGCACCCTGCGAACATGTGATCCAGCATTTTCAACAGTGCCATGCCGCTTTCCTGGAGGCGAACTATGACGAACAGCTGCTGGAGAATGGCAGGTATCCTTACTATTTAAAAAAACGCATCCGCGGCGGCAAAGGGCATTTATCCAACCACCAGGCGCTGGAGCTGTTCAAAACCTACCGCCCGCCATTTATGAGCCATTTGCTACTTTCACACCTCTCTGCCGAGAACAACCACCCTGACCTGGTACAGGCTTTATTTGACGAACATGCCAACGGAATCGAAATCGTGGTGGCCTCGCGTTTCCAGGAAACCGCCGTGTATGCTATAGGGACAGCACGGGTACAGTACCGGCAGGGAGACCTGTTTGCACAATAGGTGCCGCCGGCCGGCCTCGCTCCTGGCGGCTTTTACCTGTTCTGCCACAGCTATTCCTTTACGACCAGGGGCCAGCATTACAATGGCGTTTGAGATACTTCGGGGAGAATATTTGAGTGGAATATTTGGAAGAAAAAAATTAATTCCTATCTTTGCACTCCCACAAAACATTGATAGGGAGCTGATTCCGTAGCTCAGTTGGTAGAGCAATACACTTTTAATGTATGGGCCCTGGGTTCGAGTCCCAGCGGGATCAC
>Ga0164243_10001678_pt1 | contig 37281 bp, 40 predicted proteins | sample OricompcompostOP_FD_108781 | JGI IMG/M metagenome (GOLD analysis project Ga0164243, IMG submission 108781) | Organic Plus compost microbial communities from Emeryville, California, USA - Original compost - Organic plus compost (OP) | ecosystem: Engineered > Solid waste > Mixed feedstock >...
AGGAAGGTCATGAAGGCGAAGAACGGCAGCAGCACCGCGCCGGTGGCGTACATGTGGTGCGCCCACACCGCGACCGACAGCGCCGCGATCGCCAGCGTCGCGAAGACCAGGCCCTTGTAGCCGAACACCGGCTTGCGCGAGAACACCGGGATGATCTCGGAGACGATGCCGAAGAACGGCAGCGCGACGATGTAGACCTCGGGGTGCCCGAAGAACCAGAACAGGTGCTGCCACAGGATCACGCCGCCGTTCGCGGGGTCGAACACGTGGGCACCGATATGCCGGTCGGCCAGCAGGCCCATCAGCGCGGCGGTCAGGATCGGGAACGCCAGCAGCACCAGGATCGAGGTGATCAGGATGTTCCAGGTGAAGATCGGCATCCGGAACATGGTCATCCCGGGCGCGCGCAGGCAGACGACCGTGGTGACCATGTTGACCGCACCGAGGATGGTGCCGAGACCGGAGACCGCGAGGCCGGCGATCCACATGTCGGCGCCGACACCGGGCGAGTGGATGGCGTCGGACAGCGGTGTGTAGGCGAACCAGCCGAAGTCGGCGGCGCCACCGGGGGTCAGGAAGCCGGCGACCACGATGGTGCCGCCGAAGAGGTAGAGCCAGTAGGAGAACGCGTTCAGCCGCGGGAACGCCACGTCCGGCGAACCGATCTGCAGCGGCATCACGAAGTTCGCGAAGCCGAACAGGATCGGCGTCGCGTACAGCAGCAGCATGATCGTGCCGTGCATGGTGAACAGCTGGTTGTACTGCTCCTGCGAAAGGAACTGCTGCCCCGGACGAGCGAGCTCGGTGCGGATCAGCATCGCCATCGCGCCGCCGACCATGAAGAAGGCGAACGACGTGACCAGGTACATGATGCCGATCTGCTTGTGGTCCGTCGTGCGGAACAACCGCAGCAGGAACGAACCCTTCGCCGCCTCACGCGCCGGGTACGGACGCGTTGCGATCGGCTGGGGGGCTACGGCTGTCACTCCTGCCTCCAAGACTTCAAACCTCGGTGTTGGTCATGGCCGTTACTCACAGCCGATCGGATCGTATCCCCAGCCGCCGACAGCGCTGCGCACCGGCCAGGAAGATCACGCGATGGATGACGTCCACAGTGGGCATCCCGGCACCGGCTGCGGCGATCTTGAGGTGCTCGAACACGCAGGTGAGGCGGGGTCTCGCCGGGGCAGAGGGTGGCCGCCCGGCGACGCCAAGGCCTGGCGCGTCAGGGTGCCGGAGCACGGCTTCCCGTGTCACTGTGGCGTTTCCCACGCCACGAGTGGCTTGATTTCGGGGAACGCGCCGCCGGTATGACCGCTTTGCGCCGGGATGGCGCCCGTCCGGTGTTTCAGGTCCGCAGCAGCCGGCTGACCAGGACGGTGACGATGCCGTTGTAGAGGAGCAGGACGATGGGCACGAGCATGCTCGCCACGACCACCGGCACACCGAGTGATACGTGCGCCAGGCTCGGGCCGGCCCCCACTCCGAGCCAGCCGAGCAAGGCCATGAGGATGCTCAGGGTCCACAGCACGGCCAGGTTCCGGCGGGCCGCGTTGGCCGAGCCGAGGTTGAGCCAGCCGGTCGAGACGGCCTTACGCAGGGAAATCGTGATGACGCCGGAGCACATCGCGATGAGCGCCGTCGCCCCATGCATTCCCGCGGTCATCGCCAGCAGCGGCACCTTCGGCGCCCAGGTGAGCGCGAGGTACACGACAACACCCGCGAGGACGGCACCCAGCACCAGCAACCCCAGTCCCAGCGGGACCGCGAGAGTGTGGATACGACGTGCCCGCGCCGGATCGATCGGCCGGTAGTTCCGGTAGTTCCGGTAGGCCGCCGACGTCACCCCAGCTTCTCCCACCAGCGCAGGACCGCCTCGGTGAAGGCGTGCGGTTCCTCCAGCGGCGTCAGGTGACCCGCTCCGGAAAGGACGGCCAGTTCGGCGTCCGGCAGGGTGTCGGCCATCGCGCGGGCCGCCTCGGGTGGGGTGAGGCCGTCCTCCTCCCCCACCACGACCAGCGCCGGAACCCGTGCCGCGGCAAGGACATCCGCCGAGTCGGGGCGGGTCGCCATAGCGCGGGCCGCCCACGCGACGCCCGCCGGTGGCTGGCTGTCGATCAGGTCGCGCAGGGTTTCGACGACGTCGGGGCGCGAGTTGAGCGTCCGGTCGGCCAGGAGATTCGGCAGCATCGATTCGGCGAGCCAGCCGGACACGCCCTCCTCGGTGGCGCGGGCCGCGACGCGGTGCCGGTTCTCGGCGGCCTCGGGTGCGTCGGCGGTCATCTTCGTGTCCACGAGCACCAGCCCGCCGACGCGTTCGGGCGCCAGCCGGAGCACCGCCATCGTCAGGTAGCCGCCCATCGAGCAGCCGCCGAGCACGACACGGTCCAGTTCGAGTTTGTCCAGCAGCGCCACCACATCCCTGGCGGCGTCCTCGAGGCTGGGCTCGCGCTCGGCGGCGGGCAGCGGGCTGCGGCCGAGGCCGCGTTGGTCCGGCGTGATCAGGCGTAACCGCGCCGACAGCGGTTCGCGGACGGGATTCCACATCCGGGCGTCGACGGGGAACGCGTGCAGCAGGAGCAGCGGAAGATCGGCCATGCCCGGCATTGTGCCGGGGACACGCGCTAGCGTCTCGGCGTGACCTTGTTCGGCGAGATCAGGACCGCACGGCTGTTGCTGCGCCCGCTCGTGGAGGCGGACCGCGAGACGGTCATCCGGATTCAGACCGATCCGCGCACCAACCGGCACCATCCCGCGCCGCCGGACGTCGCGGAGAGCGGCATCAAGTTCGACTCGTGGCTGGCGGACTGGGCGGAGCTCGGGTTCGGCTACGTGGCGGTGATCGAGGTGGCGACGGATTCGGTCGTCGGGGTCGGCGGCGTGCAGCTGCGCGAGTGGGGCGGCGAGAAGATCCTGAACCTGTACTACCGGTTCGTGCCGGAGGTGTGGGGCCGTGGCTACGCGACCGAGATGGCGCGGGCGGTGGTGTCCTGGGCGGACCGGACACTGCCGCAGCATCCGGTGCAGATCAGCGTGAACATCGACAACGAGCCTTCCCTTCGCGTGGCCAAGCGCCTCGGCTTCGACACCTACGCCGAGGCTCCCTTCGAAGGCGCCCTGACCCGCCACTTCCGCCGCGGTTAGCGGCGGCGGGTCGGGCGGCGGCGGTCGCGGGCCTGCCAGCAGGCGCGGTGCCAGTGACGGCGGTCCTCGACCGAGCCCATGTCGTCGGCAGGCCAGGCCACCACGTGCGGGACGCCCGGCTGGATCTCGTGATCACAGCCGGGGCAGCGGTAGACCTTCGTGGCCTGCGCGCCGGGGACGGTGCGCACCAGCCACTCCCCGTCCGAACCGGATTCCGCGCGCGCCCAGCCCGTGGCCGCCCCCACGTTCGAGGGGCGGCCACGGTCATGTCTGTTGCGACGGGGCACGCCCGCGACAGTACTGCGACGCGGAGCGTCTCCGTTGAGGGTGGCGGTGGGTGAGGGGCCGGCCCTATCGAACACGCCGGAAAGTCAGTGCGACCACGAACGTGAGCGCGGCGATGATCGCCGAGGCGACGAACGCACTGGTCATTCCCGACACCATGATCTCGTCCGGCGTTCCGGTCGCGCCCCTGGTCGCCGAGCCGAAAACGGTGACCAGGATCGCCAGCCCGAGCGTGGCCCCGGTCTGCTGCATGGTCTGCAGCACGCCGCCGGCGGCCCCCGCGTCCGACGGCGGCACGGTCGACATGATGATCACGTTCAGCGGTGAGAACGCGAGCCCCATGCCGAGTCCCATCAGGACCATCGCCACGAACAGCAGCGGGAAGTAGCCACTGCCGGCGGTGAGCTGGGTCAGCAGCGCGACCCCGGCGATCATGCCCAGGGTGCCGGCCAGCGCGGTCGGTTTCGGCCCGAACCGCGGCAGCACGCGCGGGATGAGCCGGCTCGTCCCGAACACCAGCAGCGCCATCGGCAGGAACGCGAAGCCGGTGCCGAGCGCGCTCATTCCCCGCACGTCCTGCAGGTACTGCGTGAGGAAGAAGAACATCGACATACCGGCCATCGGCCCCAGGAGGAAGTTCACGTAGGCGGCCGCCCGGTTGCGGTCGGCGAACAGCCGCAACGGCAACAGCGGCTGCCGCGTACGCGTCTCGATCACGAGGAACGTCGCGACGAGCACAGCACCCACCGCGAGCGAGACCAGTGTGGCCGGCTCGCCCCAGCCGTCGGCGGCGGCGCGGATGAAGCCGTACACGATCGCGGCGACACCGGTCGTCGCGGTGAGCGCGCCCGGCAGGTCGAGGCGTGACGGCCGGCGTTCGGGTTCGCGCAGGTAGCGCGTGGCCAGCACGACGACGGCGACACCGAACGGGACGTTGATGAACAGCACCCACCGCCAGGACAGCCATTCGGTGAGCAGGCCGCCGACAATGAGGCCGACCGCGAAGCCGGCGCTGGACATGCCGGAGAACCAGGCGAGCGCGCGCAATCGCGCCTTCTGTTCGGTGAAGGTGGTGGTGAGCAGGGCCAGCGTGCTCGGACCGGCCATCGCCGAGCCGAGTCCCTGCGCGATGCGGGCGACGATGAGCCACGCGGACGATTCGGCGAGCCCGCCCGACAGCGAGGCGACCGTGAACAGCGCCGTGCCCGCGATGAACAGGCGGCGCCTGCCGAACAGGTCGCCGGCGCGGCCGCCGAGCAACAGCAGACCGCCGAAGACCAGCGTGTAGGCGTTGATCACCCACGACAGGGTTGTCGCGTCGAAGCCGAGATCCGCCTGGATCCTCGGCAGCGCCACATTCATCACGGTGATGTCGAGAACGATCATCAACTGGCAGGCCAGCAGTGTGGCCAGGACTATGCCGGAGCGCACCGGGCGAGCGGCCGCGGGAGCGTTCGCGGACAGGGTTGTTCCAGACAAGGAGTCTCCATGGGTGCGGCGAATTAAGCGGACAAAGTCTCCGCTTCCATGGAGCTATCATATGGACAATGTCTCCGGTTGTGCAAGACTATCCGGAGAATCCGTCCGTTTCCAGTGGAGGGCCTGTGGAATCAGCGTCGAAGCCGCGGCCGATGCGAGCGGACGCCCGCCGCAACTACGAGCGGATCCTGTCCGTCGCCCGCGAGGCCTTCGCCGAACAGGGCCCCGACGCGCCGCTGGACGACATCGCGCGCAAGGCCTGCGTCGGCGCCGGCACGCTCTACCGGCGCTTTCCGAGCCGCGAGGCGCTGATCGAGGCCGTGTACCGGGCCGATATCGAGGAGCTCAGCGCCGAGGCATACGACCTGATCGACAAGCTGCCACCCGAGGAGGCACTCGCCGCGTGGCTGCGCGCGCAGGTCGCCTTCGTCACCAGGAAACGCGGCCTCGCGCAAACTCTGAAAGAGGCCATGGACAAGGACTCCGAGACGTTCACCCTGTGCCGGACGCTCATCACCGACGCGGCGGCGGCGTTGATCAAACCGGCACAGGAGGCGGGCAAGGTGCGCGCCGACATCGAACCGAGGGATCTGCTGCGGATGGGGCACGCGATCGGGCTCGCCTGCGAGACCTCGCCGGACGCGATCGACCGCCTGCTGTCCGTCATGCTCGACGGGCTGCGCCCGCAGGCCTGAAGTACTCCCCCGGCGTCACTCCCACCGCCCGCCGGAACGCCGCCACGAACGCGCTCGGCGACGAGTACCCCACCCGCCGCGCCACCCCCTCCAACGGCAGATCCGCTGCCAGCAAAGGCAACGACGCGCGCAGCCGCGCCTGCGTACGCCAGCGGCCGAACGTCATCCGGCATTCGGCGAGGAACAACCGCGCCAGCGTGCGGTCGCTGGCGCCCACCTCGTCGCCGAAATCCGCGAGGCCGCGGCGGTCCGCCGGATCGGCGAGCACGGCGTTCGCCACCGCGAGCGCACGCGGATCGCCCGGCATGGGGACCGTGAGCGGCACCGTTTCGTACGGTTCGAGTAGATCGAACACCACGGCCTCGGCCCGCGTCCGCGCGTCCTCGTCGAGTTCGCCGGTCAGGTACTCCAGCAGCTCGCGCAGCACCGGGCGCACGAGCACGAGGCACGGTTCGGGGAAGCCGACCGGGCAGCTGGCGGGATCGGCGTAGATCCCCAGCAGCCGCGCGCGCCCGGAAGCCCCCGTCCGGTGCCGGACGCCGGCGGGCAGCCATAGCGCACGCGTCGGCGGGAGCACCCAGTGCGCGTCGCCGACGTTGACCGCCACGACGCCGCGCGGCGCCCACACGAGCTGGTGCTGCTCATGCTCGTGCCACGGAAACCACGTGCCCGCGGCGAGTTCGAGGTTGCCGACGAGTACGGCTTGTCGGTTTGACGACATCGATTGACACCCTATCGCGAGCGCGACACTCTACGGTCGATTCCATGCCGATGAATTTCCTGCACCGCAAACTGTGCAGCTCCAAGAAATGGGCGGCGGCGGTCGCGGACATCCTGCCGAACTACCTCGCCGCGCACGAACTCGGCGAGCACGTACTGGAGATCGGCCCCGGATTCGGTGCCACCACAAGGATTCTCGCCGACGGAAGCCGGAATCTGACGGCATTGGAGGTGGACAAGGAATCGGCGGAGCTGCTGCGCGCGGAATTCGCCGGCAAAGCCGAGATCGTGCACGGCGACGGCGCGAAGATGCCTTTCGAGGACGGCACTTTCTCGGCCGTGGTGTGCTTCACGATGATGCACCACGTGCCGAGTCCTGAACTCCAGGACGCGATCTTCGGCGAGGCGTTCCGGGTGCTGCGCCCCGGCGGTGTCTTCACCGGCACGGACAGCCAGCTCAGTGTGCGGTTCCGGCTGCTGCACATCCACGACACGATGACCGTGCTGGACGCGCGGACGCTGCCGGACCGGTTGCGCCGCGCGGGTTTCGCCGACGTCGACGTTCGGCACCGGCCGAAGGAGCGGGTCGCGTTCACCGGCCGTAAGCCAGCGCCAGCGGGACCAGCTGCTCCGCCTTCGTGAGCGAACCGTGCTGGCCGATCAGCGACGATTCCATCGGCTCGGCGGTCCGGCGCACCATGCCGAACCGGTCGCGTGCCGCGGCGACGACGTCACCGAGCCGGGGGCGCACGTGGTCGCTCACCTTGGACCCGAACCAGCCCGCCGCGATCGCTTCCTCGCGCGTGGCCACCCAGGCCCGGTCGCCGATCTTCGCCCGCCACGCCGCCAGCACGCTGTCCGTCGCCCCGTTTTCGGTGTACACGTGGCGTGCCCGGGCCTCCCCGGCGAGCGCGCGCACTCCGTCGAGGAGTTCGGGGGTAGCGTCGAGGTCGACCGTGTCGTCAACGGCGACCATGCCGTGATCGGCCACGACCGCGAGCAACCGGCCCGGCGACAGGGCGTCCACAATGGACTCGACCAGCCGGTCCACCTGGCGTAGTTGCATGCGCCAGGCCAGGGTTCCCGGCCCGTACAGGTGACCGATCTGGTCGAGCTGACTGTGGTAGGCGTAGCAGAAACTGGGGGACTCCTCCAGGACGGCGAGGACGGAGGCGGCGAGATCGCCCAGCGCGTGCACCCCGACGTAGCGCCCGCCGCGTTGCACCGCGTGGGTCAGGGCGGAGTCGCGGAACTGCGCTTCGGACACCACACTCGCCTTGATCCCCGCTTCGGTGGCGCGCTCGAACGTCGTCGGCAGGGGCTGGACGCCTTCCGGTGGCGCCTGCTCGCGGAGGTCGGGGCCGCCGGGGTGCGCGCACCAGCGCAGCGCGTTGAGCACGCCCGCGCCGGGCACCTCGAAGGTGTAGCCCGCCATGCCGTGTTCCCCGGACTCGACGCCGGTGCCGATGGCCGCCAGACCGGCGGCGGTGGTAGCCGGGTAGCCGACTTGGAGGGACGTTCTGGACAGCTGACTGAGCACCGGTGCGTCGGCGGCGTAGGTGTCGAGCAGCTCCGAGCCGAGCCCGTCGATGAGCAGCACGCAGGCGGCGGCGACGGGCTGGATGCCCAGGGTTTCGGGGAACTCGCGCGCGCCGAGTGCGGCGAGCACGGAGGGGACGACCTGGGCCAGATGCGGCCGGTTTTCCGGCGATGGCAGATCCACGGCTCCAGCTTGACAGGGACGCGGGTGGATCCGCGATTCCTGGGCGATAATCGATGCATGCCGACTTACGCGTACCGCTGCCGGGAGTGCACCGGCACCTTCGAGGTGAACCGGCCGATGAGCGAGTCCAGCGTGCCCGCGCCCTGTCCGGAGGGGCATACCGACACGGTGAAGCTGCTCACCACGGTGGCCCTCACCGGCTCCGCCTCGGCCCCGATGCCTGCCGGTGGTGGGTGTTGCGGTGGGGCGTGTGGGTGCGGAGGTTAGCCGCGTCTCGGAGCCCGGGGACGGCAAGGTGAGCACAAGCCACTGCTCCCCGCCAGACGACTCCGGCGAGAGGGAGCACAAGGCACGCCGGCGAGCAGACTCCGGGATGACTCAGGGTTCCGTCGTCGGGTTGCGGTTTCGAGGTGGTCGCCGGGAGGCCGGCTCACTTCGCTGGCGCGTCGCCTCGTGCGCGTCGGGCTGGGCTGGTCGTCGCCTTCGCGCCGCTCGGCCTCGCCTGGCGGCTCGCTTCGTTGGCACGTTGCCTTCGTTGCGGTTGGCCTCCGTCGCTGGCGCGCTGCCTTCGCCCCTCCCCTATGGCGCCGTGTAGTCCTTGAAGCCCTTGCCCGTTTTGCGGCCCAGGCGGCCGGCTGTCACCAGGTGTTCCAGCAGCGGGGCCGGGGCGAAACCCTCCTCGCGGAATTCGTTGAACAAGGTGCGTTCGATGGCCAGCGAGACATCCAGGCCCACCACGTCCAGCAACTCGAACGGGCCCATCGGCAGGCCACAGCCCACCTTCATCGCCGTATCGATGTCGTTCGCCTGGGCGTAGTGGGCTTCCAGCATCTTCACGGCGTCGTTGAGATACGGGAACAGCAGCGCGTTCACGATGAAACCCGCCCGGTCGCCACAGTGAACCGGGTGCTTGCCCAGCGCCGTGCACAGCGAGTGCGCCGTGGCGATGACGTCCGGGGCGGTGGCGATCGTGTGCACGACCTCCACCAGTTTCATCACCGGCGCCGGGTTGAAGAAGTGCAGGCCCACCACGTCCGACGACCTGGCCGTCGCGGCCGCGCATTCGATCACCGGCAATGACGACGTGGTCGTGGCCAGGATCGCGCCAGGCTTCACGATACTGTCCAGGGCCGCGAAAACCTCCTGTTTCACAGCGAGTTCCTCGGCGACCGCCTCGACTACGATGTCCACATCGGACAGTTCCGCGAACTCGGTTACCGGGCGGACGCGTGCCAATACCGCTGCGGCGTCGGACTCGGTGAGGCGACCCTTGGTGACCGCGCGGCCCAGCGACTTGCCGACCTTGGCAACCGCGGCCTCCGCCTTCTCCGCGGTCCGGGCCCGCACGACGACCTCGTAACCCTTCTTGGCGAACACCTCCACGATGCCCGTCGCCATGGTGCCGGTGCCGACCACACCGACCTTGCGAATCTCGCGCTCCCCCGCTCCCCGCACCGGCGACACGGGTGGCACCGCATCGATCACCACCGGCGAATCGGGACCGTCGTAGGTGTAGAACCCGCGGCCGCTCTTCCGGCCCAGCAAGCCCGCCGTGATCATCTGTTTCAGCAGCGGCGCCGGTGCGTGCAAACGGTTGCGAGACTGGTGGTACATCGAGTCGAGGATCTCGTACGCGGTGTCCAGGCCGATCAAATCCAGCAGCGCGAGCGGGCCCATCGGGTACCCGCAACCGAAGCGCATCGCGGCGTCGAGATCCTCGCGCGTGGCGTAGCGCTGCTCGAACATCCGCACCGCGTGGTTGAGGTAGCCGAACAGCAACGCGTTGGCGATGAAACCCGCGCGGTCGCCGATCACGACCGGCGTTTTGCCCAGCCGCTCGGCGAAGGACACCACGTCGGTGACCACATCCGGCTCGGTGACCACGGTGCGCACGATCTCGACGAACTTCAGCACCGGCGCCGGATTGAAGAAGTGCATCCCGACGACCTTGCCGGGACGCGCGGTGTGCACGCCGATCTCGGTGACCGACAGGGACGAGGTGTTGGACGCGAACACCGCCTCCGGTTTGACGATCTTGTCCAGCTGCGCGAACACCTCGGCCTTGAGCTCCAGGCTTTCCGGCACGGCCTCGATCACGAAGTCCACGTCTGCGAGGTCGCTCAGCGCCGTGGTGTAGGTGATCCGCCCGAGCAGTTCGTCCCGTGCCGCGGCGTCGAGTTTTCCGCCCGACAGCGCCCTTTCGGTCGATTTCTCGATATGCCCACGCCCGCGCGCGACGCCCGCGGCGTCGAGTTCGACGCCCACCACCCGCAGCCCGCTGCGGGCCAGCACCTCGGCGATGCCCGAGCCCATCGTGCCGAGTCCGACCACTCCCACATTCGCGATGTTCCGCGTCATGACCCGGCCCTCCGTTGGGTTACCCGGCGGTAATGTCCATCGATGGTGCCATGCCGGGCGCCAAACGGCGAGACGGAATCGAGTCAGCTCAGCTCGACGGCAGCTTCGGCCACGCCGCGGTCGCGAGGTCGCGGACCGCCTGGCAGGCATCGCGACCGGCCCGCGCGAAGTAGTAGACCTGCGCGAGCGTGGAATCCCCGCTCGCGGCCGGGGACCCGACCGCGGTCGAGGCGCGGCAGTAACCGGCGCCCACCCCGGCGACCTCCGTTGGGCGCCCCGCGATCGTCTCCAGTCCGCCGCTCGGCGCCTTACCGCCGTCGAACTGGACGTTCACCGAATCGCGCGTGAGCGGGTCCAGCCACCGGCACCGGTGCCTGGTCGGGATCTCCGGCGTGCGCATCGGCTGCTGCCCGAAGTACGCCGCGACCTGCTCCTGTGGCAGCAACTGGCACGCGTCGACGGTGCCCGCGGAGCCGGCGGGGAACGTCAGGTGGCCGACCTTCTTGGCCAGCAGCACGGTGACCATGCCATCCAGCACCGAGCCCGCCACCTCGCACAGCTCGTCTGCCGAACCGCCGGCCGTCACGCCGGTGTCGTCGGTGTAGACCTGCAGGCTCGCCATATCGGGGAACAACAGGTACATGGTGCAGGAACGGTCGTCGTTGGCGACGCTGCGCTGCGCGGTCAGGTTCCGTTTCAGCGTGCGGGTCGTGTCGCGCACCCGCTGCCCCTGATCGGCGTGACTTTCCAGGTACCCGAGCCCGAACTCCACCGCACGCTCGCCGAGGCTGCCCTTGGCGAAGCAGTAGTTGAACGTGGACGTGGTGGCGCCGATCCCGCGCACACCCGCGTCGCCAAGGGACTCGATGTCGAGCAGCGAGCAGTAGTCGATCGTCGTGAGGTCGCCGAACGCCAGCTGCGACGTCAGCGGCACGCGCAACTCCGGATCGGGCACCGGGGTACCCGTGACGACCGTCGTGCAGCCGGTCAGCATCATCGCGACGGCCGCGCAGACCGCCACCAGATATCGAGCCATGGTTCCTCCGGCGATCAGACGCCGGATCACTCGTCGAAGTTCCGCTCGACCAGGTCCTTCACCTTCCCCAGCGCCTGCGTCGCCTGCGCGCCTCGCGCCTTGATCTCGATCCGGTCGCCCTTGCGCGCGCCGAGCGACATCAGCGCGAGCACGCTGTGCGCGTCGGCCTCCTGCTCGCCGAGCACCACGCTGACGTCGGCGTCGAGCCCGGCGATGCTGCGCGCGAGCAGCGCGGCCGGCCGCGCGTGCAGCCCGACATCGTTGGTCAGCACCAGTTCCACGCTGTCCGCGCCGTCGCCGACCGAGGCCTCCCCCAGGTCCGGCGCTCCGGCGGAGGCGGCCGCGGCGACGACGGCGGCCCGGTCCGCGCCGGCCTGCGCGGCGACGGCCGCGGCGACCGTGCCCTCGACGAACGGCGCGTCCGCGACCACCGCCGCCTCGGGATCGGCCAGGGATTCCACGGCGAGTTCGGCGGTCATCTGCGCGCTGCCGAGGTCGTAGAGCAGCACCACACCCGCGCCCGAATCGGCGCGCTGGACGGCGGCGACCACCGAGTCGTAGTCGGTACCGATCCCGCCCTCGGCGAGCCCGCCGGCCGGCACGATCCGGACCTCGGGCGCCATCTGCTCCGCCACCTCGGCGAGCCCCTCGGCGAGTTTCGCGCTGTGCGAGACAAGCACCAGACCGACACTCATCGGGCCGCCTCCGCGAGCGCGCGCAGGATCAGCGCCGTCGAGCGCGCACCGGGATCCATGTGCCCGGCACTGCGCTCGCCCAGATAGGACGCCCGGCCCTTACGTGCCACCAGGTCCACAGTGGACTCCGCACCCTGCGCGGCCGCGTCGGCGGCGGCCGTCAGGACGGCAGCGATGTCGGCGCCCTCGGTGTCGGCCGCCTTCTCCGCGGCGGCGACCGCGGGCAGTAGCGCGTCGACCATCGTCTTGTCCTGCTCGACCGCTTTGCCCCGGGCCTGCACGCCTTCCAGTGCGGCCCGCAGCGCGGCGACCACGTCCGGCGCCTCGGCGTCCCCGATCTTCGTGGCCGCACGCAGGAATCCCGTGCCGTACAAGGGACCCGCCGCGCCACCGACCTTCGAGATCAGCGTGGTCGCGGCAAGTTTCAGCACGGCGGCCGGATCCGCGGGCACCGATTCGTCCAAACTGGACACCACGGCGGTGAACCCGCGTTTCATGTTCTCGCCATGGTCGGCGTCGCCGATGGCCCGGTCCAGTTCGACCAGTTCGTCCCGGTGCTCGGCGATCGCGCCGGCCGCGGCGCGCAGTGCGGCGGCGACCCCGTTCGCGGTGCATCCCATGGTTCAGACCCCCCAGCGCAGTGCCGCGGTGTTGACCGGCGCGTCCCACAGCTCGGTCAGTTCGTCGTCCAGTTTCAGCAGGGTGATGCTGATGCCCTGCATCTCAAGGCTCGTGATGTACGGGCCGACGAGCCTGCGCTCGACCGTGATCCCGCGCTCGGCGAGCAGCCGCTCGGCGATGCCGTGCGCGAGGTAGGTCTCCAGCTGCGGGGTGCCGCCCATCGAGTTGGTGAACAGCAGCACCCGGTCCCCGCTCGCGAACGGCAGGTCTGTGTTGTCTCCGGCCGCCGTGCGGGGGCCCGCCCCCGCCTCGGCCACGGCGTCGATCATCCGCGCGACGAGTGTGTCGGCGGGTTCGAGCGGAATGCGCTCGCGGCCGGGCTCGCCGTGGATGCCGATGCCGAACTCGATCTCGTTGTCGGCCAGCTCGAAGCTCGGCGATCCGACGTGCGGAACGGTGGGCGCGGTCAGCGCGACGCCGATCGAGCGCACCTGCCCGATCACCTTGCGCGCCAACGCCTCCACCGCGTCGAGCGAGTCGCCACGCGCCGCCGCCGCACCGGTCACCTTCTCCAGCAGCACGGTGCCGCCGACGCCCCGACGGCCCGCGGTGAACGTGGAGTCCGCGACCGCGACATCGTCGTCGATCACGACGCTGCGCACGTCGAGCCCCTCGGCGGCGGCCAGCTCACCGGCGGTCTCGAAGTTGAGCACGTCGCCGGTGTAGTTCTTGACGATCAGCAACGCACCCGCCTCGCCGGTGGTGGCCTTCACGGCGGCCTCGACGGCGTCGGGTGTCGGCGAGGTGAACACCGCGCCGGGGACGGCCGCGTCGAGCATCCCGGCGCCGACGAACCCGCCGTGCAGCGGCTCGTGCCCGGACCCGCCGCCGGAGATGACGGCGACCTTCCCGGCGACCGGCGCGTCCGCGCGGATCACGACGTGCGGGTCGTACTCGACGCGCACCAGATCGGCATGCGCCGCGGCGAACCCCCGCAGGGACTCGGTCACCACGTCAGCCGGATCGTTGATGATCTTCTTCATTCGGCCCACCTTTCCACTACGCGCGCGGCAGCTTCGGTACCAACGACTTCACCACGATCTGCGCCTTCCCGCACGCGTCGTCGTTGCCGGCGTCGTCGTGATAGTTGTTGTACTGGAAGGAGACGTTCTCCCCCTCGCCGTCCTGGGTCGCCCGGTGCTGCCACTCGATCGTGCAGCGTTTGCCGGCGGTGGTGTCCATTTTCTGGTAGCCCGGCACGCCGCCGAGATCCACCTGTTCGCCGTCTTCGGTGGACGGCGCCGAACCCGTGTCGAACTTCAGATACCCGGTCGCGAGCCCGCCCGACCACGAGCAGCCGTGCAGGCCGTAGAAGGACTTCTCCGAACCGCGGCCCAGCGTGTTGTCGATCGTCGCGTCGTCGACGAGGGCGCAGAAATCGAGCGGGATCAGTGATCCGGCGGGTTGCGCCGCCCGCGGCGGGTTGGTGTGCAGGCGCTGGAGCACCTGCTGCAATGCGGTCCGCCCGGCACCGCACGCGTCACCACCCGCGTAGGTCACCCGCATCGTCATGGCCAGGCTTTCCGTCTTGTCCGTGACCGCGGCGAGGTCGCAGCCGCCGTTCTCGTCGGTCGACTGCAGCGGCAGCCCCTCGACCGTGCCCGTGGTCTTGGGGCTGATGACGATATCGGCGAGCTGCAGATCGAGGGACAGCTTCTTGCCGCCGGCGTCGGTCAGGTCCACATCGCACTGGCCGAGTTCGTAGAAGTCCGTACTGTCCGGATTCACCGTGCCCAGCGCGGCGAGCGTGCTCGCGTCCAGCAGGCCGCACGCGTCGATCGTGCGCAGGTTCGCCACCGACACCACGTCGTCGTTCACCGGACCAGCCGTGGCCGGCGCGGAGACCGTGGTGCGGGGGAAGTTCTGCTTGGCGAGGTCTGGACCGCACGCCGCCGTAAGCACAACGGCGAGGCCGATCACGGCGATACGAGCAGGAGATGACACGCCTGCACGGTAGCCGGACCGGCCTCGCCGGATGGGCTGAACCTGACTATTCGCTCGCGGGCGGCTGGTCGGGTACCCGGATCGGGCGAACGAGCGCCCACAGCACGAACAATGCCGTGAACACCAGCATGCCGATACCTGCCCACAGGTTGATGTTCACCCCGGCCGCCTTGTCGATCTCCTCCTCCGGTGTGACGGCCGCGCCCATGATCGTCAGGACGAGGCCGTAGACGCCGGTGAGCAGAGCGATGATCAGCCGGATGTCGAACGCACCTGCCTTGTGCGTACGGGTTGGTTCGCTTGCCATGACGTCTCCTAGAAGGCGATGTTCAGCAGGATGGTGAGGACCAGTGCGATGCCGGCGAGCAGGCCGGGCCTGCGGTACCAGCCGGCGTCCTCACCGACGGTCGAGGCCTTGAGCGACTCGCGCGGGGTGAGCGAGTAGACCAGGCCCACCAGTTGCTCCTGCGGCTTCGGCTTGGTGGCGTAGGTGACCGCGACGCTGACCACCACATCGACCACGAAGGCCGCGATCGCGGCGACGAAGCTCGAGCCCTGGCCCGGCAGGCTGATCACGCCGGTTTCGTTCAGCAGGAACACCGTGATCGCCGACGCGGTACCGAACACCAGACCGGACCAGCCCGCGTGTGGGGTCATCCGCTTCCAGAACATGCCGAGGATGAACGTGGCGAACAACGGCGCGTTGAAGAAGGAGAACAGCGTCTGCAGGTAGTCCATCAGGTTCGAGTACGTCGAAGCGATGAACGCGGTGCCGATCGCGAGGATGGTGGCGATCGCCGTGACCACCCGGCCGAGGCCGAGGTAGTAGCCGTCCGGCTTGTCCTTCTTCACGTACGCCTGCCAGATGTCGTACGTGAACACCGTGTTGAACGCGGACAGGTTCGCCGCCATGCCGGCCATGAACGACGCCAGCAGACCCGCGATGGCGATACCGAGCATGCCGTTGGGCAGCAGATCGCGCATGAGCAGCAGGAGCGCGTCGTTGAACGTCGCGCCGCTCGGTGCGCTGCCGCCGTCCATCAGGGCCTGCTTGTTCTGGCCCATCAGCTCGGTGACGGTGACCGCGGCGATCATGCCGGGGATGATCACGATGAAGGGCACGAACATCTTCGGGAACGCGCCGATGATCGGAGTGCGCTGCGCGGCCGACATGCTCTTGGACGCCATCGCGCGCTGGACCTCGACGAAGTTCGTGGTCCAGTACCCGAACGAGAGCACGAAGCCCAGGCCGAAGACCAGGCCGAGCACGGACAGGAAGTTGCTGCCGAACCCGGTGAGCTGGTTACCGGGCCAGGAGTGCAGCTGCTCCGCGCCGCCGGGGCCGCCGGAGACCTTGTCGACCAGGCCCTGCCAGCCGCCGACCTTGTACAGGCCGACGATGGTGAGCGGCAGCAGCGCGGCGACGATGACGAAGAACTGCAGCACCTCGTTGTAGATGGCGGCGGACAGGCCACCGAGCGCGGTGTAGGTCAGCACGATCACCGCGGCGACGATGATCGACACCCACAACGGCCAGCCGAGCAGCAGGTTCACCACGTTGGCCAGCAGGTACAGGTTCGCGCCCGCGATGAGGATCTGCGCGAGGGCGAAGCTGAGGCCGTTGACCAGGTGCGCGGGTTTGCCGAACCGGCGGAGCATGAACTCCGGCACGCTGCGGACCTTGGAGCCGTAGTAGAACGGCATCATCACGACGCCGAGGAACAGCATCGCGGGGATCGCGCCGATCCAGAAGTAGTGCGCGGTCGGCAGGCCGTATTCGGCGCCGTTCGCGGACATGCCCATGACCTCGACCGCGCCGAGGTTCGCGGAGATGAAGGCCAGGCCGGTCACCCACGCGGGTAGCGAGCGCCCGGAGAGGAAGAAGTCGAGACTGGTCGACACCTGCCTCCTGGCGAGATAGCCGATGCCGAGCACCAGCACGAAGTAGAACGCGAGCAACACGTAGTCGATCGCATTCGCATCAAGTCGCAGGTTCGCTGCGGCTAGGACATGCACCGGTGCACCTCCACGAGTCAACACCATTCAACAAGAAACACCAGAATCAAGCTGACGAGCGCACATTACTACCTGGTACCGCTCTTGTTGAACAGCCCCGTGGAGAGTTGACCATGTTGAGATCAACCCCGGCGGGTCAGCAACCGTCACCCGGATGGTGAAAATTCGGCGATGTCAGTTCCCTGACCACTTCTTCGCCGCCGAGCCGACCGCGCTCACCACGGCCTGCGGCATCGTGATCTCGGGCTGGATCGTCTCCAGGGCGTCCAGCATCTTGGCGACCAGCTTCCCGACCTTGGAGACGAGCGTCCCCACAGCCGAGGCGACAGGGCAGCCGGTCGCAGCCGGTGTGCCGCGTCGAGGAAAGTCAGGTCTGTCACCCCACCGTCCTTGTCGACGGTGACCTGGACCGAGCCGTCCGGCGACCGTTCCGTGACGGTGACGCTCGCCATGCGGTGCCGTACCGCTTCGATCCGCTGAAGTCTCTCGTCGGTCTCGGCCGTCAGGTCGAAAAACCGCCGCAGGTACTCGCGCGCCCCCCACGTCCATCCGCGCCTCCTTCCCGGAAGATCCGGTGACGAAGCTAAGCGGGGACGCTTACACCTCGATTACCAGCGGCAGCGGGCAAATGCCGGGGCGGCCCGCGTCAGAACAGCCGGAGGTCGTCGCTTTCGGTGCCGCGCAACGCGTCGTAGTCCAGGGTCAGGCAGCGGATGCCCCGGTCCTCGGCGAGCGTTCGGGCCTGCGGCTTGATCAGCTGCGCGGCGAACACGCCCTGCACCGGCGAGAGCAGCGGGTCCCGGTTGAGCAGTTCGAGGTAGCGGGTCAGCTGCTCGACCCCGTCGATCTCGCCGCGGCGCTTGATCTCGACCGCCACGGTGGCGCCGTCGGCGTCACGGCACAGGATGTCGACCGGGCCGATCGCGGTCGGGTACTCGCGGCGGATGAGCGAGTAGCCCTCGCCCAGCGTGGTGATGTGCTCGGCGAGCAGCTCCTGCAGATGCGCCTCGACGCCGTCCTTCTGCAGACCGGGTTCGGCGCCCAGCTCGTGCTTGACCTCCTCGAAGCGCTCCTCGATGGTGATCACGAGCTTCTCGCCCGCCTTGTTCTGAACGGTCCAGATGTCGCCGTCCTCGATCAGCCAGCACGGCGGGCTCATCCAGTTCAGCGGTTTGTAGGCACGGTCGTCGGAGTGCACGGACACCGATCCGTCCGCCTTGATGAGCAGCAGCCGGGTGGCCATCGGAAGGTGGGCGGTCAGGCGGCCGGCGTAGTCGACCTGGCAGCGAGCGATTACGAGGCGCACCCAGCGAGGGTAGAAGATGCGCGGGCACACTGTCCGGGTGGATCCCATTCGACAGGTGAGCTCCCGCGAGGTGTATCGGAACAACTGGATGACCGTGCGCGAGGACGGCATCCGCCGCCCCGACGGCTCCGCCGGTAGCTACGGCGTGATCGACAAACCCGACTACGCGCTGGTGATCCCGCTGGACGGCGAGCGGCTGCACCTGGTCGAGCAGTTCCGGTATCCGCTCGGCCTGCGGCGCTGGGAGTTCCCGCAGGGCACCGCACCCGGGCTCGCCGAACTGGACCCGCCGGAGCTGGCCGCCCGCGAACTGCGCGAGGAGACCGGGCTGATCGCCGGGAAGATGACCGACCTCGGGCTGCTGGATGTCGCACCCGGCATGTCGAGCCAGCGCGGCAGGGTCTTCCTCGCGACGGAGCTGACCGAGGGCCCGCACGATCGCGAGCACGAGGAACAGGACATGCGCACGGCCTGGTTCAGCCGCGAGAATTTCGAGAAATCGGTGCTACGCGGGGAGATCACCGACGCCCAGTCGATCGCGGCCTACACCCTCCTGCTGCTCCACGAAGGGCGTTAGGCGCGCGCGATCTTCGAGGTCAGCTCGAGCACCCTGCGCAGCATGTCCACCGCCTGCAGGACGCTCGTGGGCTGACCTGATCTGCCGCGTCGGCGCCGAGCGCGGCGTTCTGGTGTGCGAACTCGACGCTGCTCGCCTGAGCCCGCAGCTGTTGACTGTCGACGCTGATCGGACGGCTCACCGCTGCTCCCCCCTGTCCAGGTAAGAACGTGTGCTGAAGTCCTCGGGTTCGGCTTCCGCCGGTGCGCGAGGTGTCTCCCGCTCGGGCGACGGGAAGCGTTCCCTCGTCTTGGCCACAACCTGCTGTGCGATCAAGTCGTGGGCGGGTACGTGTTCCGCCATGGCTTCCCCGACCCGGTCGGCCAGCCGTGCTTGCGCCTGTCGCGTCGCGGACATCAGTGCCCCCGCGAGTCGCCCAGGCCCCAACGAGACAGCCCGTTCGGAGAAACGCACATCCCGAAGTTCTCCCGCCGAGCCAACGGTGACCTCAACGGCTCCGTCCATTTCGGACACGGTTACCTCAGCCGCGGTGACGGCGGCCCGTGCGGCCGCATAACGTTCGCGATTACGCTCAGCCGCGGCCACGATGCTGTCGACGTAGTCCTTGGCCTCTCGTACGTCCATCACATGCCCTCCCTAGCTCGCCGGCGTCCAAAGCTGAGGAGTCAGCATGGCAACTGTGTCCGAATCACGACACCGTTTCACGATAAAAGGCCATACCTGGTGGGAAAGTCCGGGCAAAAGGGAGGAACGTGGCGGGGAGGGTGTCGCTCGTCCGATGCGACGAGCGACAGTTTTTACCCAGCGCAACCTGCCGGCAAAACCGTGGCCCTAACTTCGGGGAGATCGCCCGGTTTCCGGAGGTTGCGCATGACCGACGTAACGGCAAACCCGATCGCGCTCACCGACGAAGCTCCGCCAAGGCACGGCCGTCTCGCCAAGGACGCGCTGGGTCTGCCCTCCGTGCTGTTCTGCATCGTCACCGGCGCGGCACCGCTGACGGCGATGCTGTTCAACGTGCCGGTCGCCGTCCAGGGCGGCGGATTCGCCGCACCGGCGGCGTTCCTGCTCGCCACCGTGGCGCTGACCGTGTTCTCGGTCGGCTACATCGCGATGAGCCGTCGGGTCACGTCCGCCGGTGGTTTCTACACCTTCGTCACGCGCGGGCTCGGCCGGATCGCCGGCGTGGGCTCCGGTGTGCTGATCGCCTTGTGCTACATCGTTTTCGCGGCCGCCGTGATCGGGGTGATGGGTTACTTCGCCGCCACCAGCGTCGAGTCGTGGACCGGCGTGTCGCTGCCTGCGTGGCTCTATATGGTCGCCGGGCTGGCGATCATGACGTTGCTGGCGTGGTTCCACATCGAGCTCACCTCGAAGGTGCTGGGCGTGCTACTGGTATCCGAGGTACTGGCATTGTTGGTACTAGGAATCGGGGTACTGGTACACGGCGGCGCGCACGGGTTCTCCGCCGCGCCGTTCAACCCCGCCGAGGTGTTCGGAAACGCCGATGCCGTCAGGGTTTTCGGCACCGCCGCCTCTGGCGTGGCGTTGTTCGCGGCGTTCTGGTCGTGGGTCGGGTTCGAGATGGCGCCGAACTACGCGGAGGAGTCCAGGGACCCGCACCGCATCGCGCGGCTGGCCACGTACGCGTCGGTGATCGGGCTGGGCGTGTTCTACATGTTCGTGTCCTACATGTTCGTCTCCGGCTGGGGCGTCTCCGAGTCGGTGCAGGCGGTGAAGGACCAGTTCGAGGGCGTGTTCGCTTCGGCGTTCTACCCGCTGTCGGACCGCTACGTGGGTTCGCCGCTGACCACGGTCATGCAGGTGCTGGCGGTGACGAGCTCGTTCGCGTGCGCGATGGCGTTCTACAACACAGGCTCGCGGTACCTGTTCTCGCTCGGGCGCGAGGGGGTGCTGCCGCGGCGGCTGGCGCGGGTGTCGAAGCGGCACAGTCCGGTGGTGGCGTCGATGTCGGTGACGGTGCTGGTGGCGCTGTTCGGGCTGGCGTTCGTCGTGTACGACCCGAGTACCGAGGGCGCGCTGCTCAAGCTGGGCACGTGGGCACCGTTGCTGGGTGTGCTGGGCATCCTTGGCGTGCAGGCACTCGCGTCGTTCGCGATCATCAGGTACTTCCTGACCACGGCCCGCGACGGATTTCGGGTGTGGTCGACGTTCCTCGCACCGCTGCTGGGCGGCGCCGCCATGATCGGCGCGTGCTACCTGCTGGTGGCGAACCGCAGCGCGCTGTCGGGCGCCGGGCAGGTGTGGTTCATCCGGTACCTGCCATGGATCGCACTCGGCATGTTCCTCATCGGCGTGGTGATCGCACTGGTGATGCGTGCCCGCGCGAAGGACCGGTACGCGGCCCTGGGCCACTTCACCCTGGCCGAGCCATGAGAGCACATGTCAGTGAACCGCCAGTTGTGTGACATGTCCCGGCAGGACATTGCACATGACAGACATGTCCGCGCATCGCATGTCAGTGAACCGCCAGTTGTGTGACATGTCCCGGCGGGACATTGCACAAAACAAACATGACCTGTCCCGAGATGTCACTCAACTGGTAGATGACTGACAACAGCGCAATGTTAGACATCTTGCGCTAGCCTGACATCGTGGACCTTGACGCCTTCACCGAGCATGCTCCCGGCAGCCTCGTCGCGATCCATGGCACCGATCCACGGCGTGGCGAGTGGTCCCATATGGCTTTCGTGCCAGACCCCCTGCCAGCAGAGTCACCGGAATTGAGCGGGGCGACGTATCGCGCGGTGGCAAACGCTCGAGCCGCGCTTGCCGCGCTCGACAGCACTGCACGACGCTTACCGAATCCACGCCTTTTCCGAGGGCCGTCATTACGAGCCGAGGCGCAGAGCACTTCGGCACTGGAAGGAACCTACGCACCACTTGCGGAAGTTCTCACCGCGGACGAAGAACGGCCACAAAACGCCGACCTGCGGGAAGTCCTCAACTATGTCGTCATGGCCGAAAGCGCGTTTTCCTGGCTTGAAGACGGTCATCCCCTGACCGTCAACATGCTCGAAGAGCTACAACGAATCCTCGTGCGCGAGACGAGAGCCGAGGGCAAATCGTCGGGAAAGGTACGTGATCACCAGGTCGTGGTAGGGCAACGCGCGACAGCTCACCCAGGTGACCTCCCGGTGAAAGCGGCACGTTTCATACCGCCGCCGCCCGGGCTGGATCTCCAGGCCAACCTTCGCGATCTTCTCGACTGGTTGACCAACGCTGAGGTGAGGCGGGAGATCGACCCGGTTGTCGCCGCGGCGCTCGCGCACTATCAGTTCGAAACGCTTCATCCGTTCCATGACGGCAACGGGAGAATCGGCCGGATGCTGATCGTGATAAACCTGTATGAGCAAGGCGTCCTCCAAGAGCCGACCCTGACGGTATCGCCCTGGTTCGAGGCGCGGCGCGATCAGTACTATGACCATCTTTTCGCCGTCAGCACGCAAGGGGCGTGGGACCCCTATGTGCGGTTTTTCGCCGAGGGCCTGGAGGCTTCAGCGCAGGGAACGCACGACCGCATGATTACGCTCGTTCGCGTGCAGACAGAAATGAAAGAACGTGTCCGAGAATCAGCGTTGCGGGCGGATACGGCACACGCTCTGGTGGACTTCGCGGTGTCCAATATTTCCTTCACCGTGAGAGCGGTTGAGAAGGAACTGAAACTGTCCTACGGTCGCGCAAATAGTCTGGTAGGCCAACTGGTACAGCTGGGAGTGCTGGCCCCCATGCGCACCGCGTCCGGCAACGCGCGCAGGTTCTATGCGCCGCAGGTCTACGGCGTGCTTCTCGGCGACGAGCGATAGCCGAACTCGCTCGCCCCTCAGTCCGTCCACTCCGGTTTGCGCTTCTCCAGGAACGACGCCATCCCCTCGCGCGCGCCCGGGGTCTGCGACGCCGCCGCCATCACCTCGACGGCGATCGCGTATGCGTCGCCTTCCGGGCGGTCCAGCTGGGCGTACAGGGTCTGCTTGCCCAGCGCCTTGCTCTCCCGGCTGCCCTTCGTCGCGCGGGCGAGCAGGTCGGTAACCGCCTCGTCCAGCTGGTCGTCCGGCACGACTCGGTTCACCAGGCCCCAGTCCAGCGCGGTCGCCGCGTCGACGACGTCGCCGGTCAGGGCCATCTCCATCAGCCGCTTGCGCCCGATGGCCCGCGCGACCGGCACGGCCGGCGTGTGGCAGAACCAGCCACCCTTGCCACCGGGCAGCGCGAAACCGGCCGATTCGGCGGCGATGGCCAGGTCGCAGGACGCGACGAGCTGACAGCCCGCCGCGGTGGCGAGCCCGTGCACGCGCGCGATGACGACCTGCGGCACGGACTCGATCGTGCGCATCAGTTCGGTGCACAGCCGCAGCAGCTCGCGTACCCCGCCGAGGTCACGGGCCGCGACGTCGGCGAAGTCGTGGCCCGCGGAGAACACCGGCCCGGCACCGGCCAGCACGATGCCGCTCGCGTCGGTCCGTCCTGCCTCGCGGAACGCCGCGAGCAGCTCGGCGAGGTGCTCCTCGGACAGGGAGTTCCGCCGCGAGGCGCGGTTCATCGTGATCGTGACCGTGTCGCCGTCACGCTTGAGGAGGATGTGCTCGTACTCCGCCATACAAGCACGATACTGCGACACGAAGCGTCTCCGCCGAGGGCGGCGGTGAGCGAGGGGCTGGCCGCTAACTCACCCGCGCCGTGTTGTGGTACCCGAAGACCCGCCGCTCCCGCGCGGTCACGGCGCTCATCACGGTCGAGCGCCACTCCGTGCTCGTGGCCTCCCGGTACTCCGGTTCATCGAACAACTCGACGCCGTCGATCTCGTGAAACGCCAGGAAATCCGGCCCGTCACCCTCGGTTCGCCGGTAGCGCCGGGTGCGCCGCCAGCCGGGCATCCGATGCAGCAGCGGCACGTGCTCCTGCCGGTACCACTGCCCCAGCTCGTCCGGCCGCGATGTCGACAGCGCGACCGACACGACCACGGGTGACGGCGCGGCGGCCGAGCCCTGGTCATCGATCAGCTCGTACACCCGCCGGTCGAGCGTCGCCAGCCTGCCGACCACCGACTGCTCGCGCGGGCTCCGCTCGCGCACCACCTGGTACTCGGGTGAGTCCAGGGCCGCGAGGTCCAGCTCGTACCACGCGAGCCAGCCCGGCCGCTGCCCGTCGAGCGCGCGATACCGGTATCCGGTGCGGATGCCGGGCACGGACAGGCGGGCCGGCGCGTGCTCGTTGTCGTACCAGTCGTGGAACTCCTCGTCCGGCACGGCGCCGGGCTCGGCGAAGACGAAAAGCAGCCCTTCGGTCATCAGGTACGGTTCTTTCTGTGTCGCGTGAGGATCCGGACGTCATCGATTCGGTGGAGAAGGCTTTCCGCCTGCTGCAGAGCTTTTCCGCCGAACGCTCCGCGATGACCGTGAGCGAGGCGGCCGCAGCCACCGGCCTCAGCAGGGCGACCGCGCGCCGGATCCTGCTCACCCTGGAGCGGCTCGGGTTCGCCGAGACCGACGGGCGCAGGTTCCAGCTGACGGCCGGGGTACTGCGGCTGGGTTACGGCTACCTCGCCGCGCTGCCGTTCTGGGAGCACGCGCAACCACACATGCGCGCGTTGTCCGACGAGCTGCGCGAGTCCAGTTCGATGGCCACTTTGGATGGTGGTGAGATCGTCTACGTGGCCCGTGTCCCGGCATCGCGGTCGATGACGATCACGCTCAACGTCGGCTCCCGCCTGCCCGCCTACCCCACCTCGATGGGACGGGTACTGCTCGCCTCCCTTCCCGAGCGCGAGCTGGCATCCTATTTGGACTCCGTCGAGCTCGAACGGCTCACCCCGCACACGATCACCGACCCCGCTGCCCTTCGTGCCGAGCTGAACCGTGTCGCCGAACAGGGCTACGCGATGGTGGACGGCGAACGCGAGGAGGGCATTCGCTCGGCCGCGGCCCCGGTGCGCAACTCGACGGGCCGGGTGCTGGCCGCGTTGAACGTCTCCGCCAACGCGGCCCGCGTCTCGCTCGAGGAGTTGCGCAGCCGGTTCGTGCCCCGCCTGCTGGAGACCGCCGAGGCGATCACCAAGGACATCGCGGGCCTGCACTAGAAACCGAAGCACGCGGCCGGGTTGGTGACCAGCAGGCGCTCCAGGTCCGGTGTGACCTCGGCGAGCAGGTTCACGAGATCGCCGTCGTTGGGCACGAAGCCGTGCGTGTTCGGGTGCGGGAAGTCGGTGCCCCACACGACACGCTCCGGTGCCTCGGTGACCAGCAGACGCGCCAGCGCGGCCGAGTCCCGCATATCAGGAGGCGCGGTCGCGAGCCGGTCCGCACCGGAGAGCTTCACCCACACCGAGCCGGTTTCCAGCAGCCGCAACAACGCCTTGACCGGCGCACTGTCCAAACCGGACCGCAGATCGACGCGTGCCATGTGGTCGATCACGACGGGCAGCGGCAGCGAGCGCACGAGATCCTCGTACTCGGCCACCCCGTCCCCCGCGAGGTGCAGGGCGACGTGCCAGCCGTGCGGCGCGATCTTGGCGACGATCGCACGAATCGTCTCCAGCGACGGCGCGGGCCCGAGGTGGGGCGTGAAGTGAATGCGGGCCCCGCGCACGCCGGCCTCGTGCAGCCGCGCGATCTCGGCATCCGGCGTTTCCGGCGTCACGAGCGCGACGCCGCGGTACCGGCCCCGGCCCTTCTCCAGCGCGTCCAGCAGCACGGCGTGATCGGTGCCGTGGCAGGCCGACTGGACGATCACCGCCCGGCCGAGACCGAGGAAGTCGTGCAGGCGCTGGAGATCGGCCAGCGGCGCCTCGGGCGGCGTGAACCTGCGGTCCTCCGCGTACGGGAACCGGTCGACGGGCCCGAAGATGTGACAGTGCGCGTCGCACGCACCCGCCGGCAACGTGAGCGCCGGGGCCTTCGGGTTCGGGTCGGGTCCGGGGCAGGTCGTCTCCAGCATCAGTCACACCTCACTGTCATTCCACCGTCCACCACGATCTCCGTGCCCGTGACGAACCGGGCCTCGTCGGAGGCGAGGAACAGCGCGGCGTACGCGGTGTCCCTGCCGTCACCCATGAAACCAAGCGGGATCCGGGCCTGGCGCTGGGCCAGCAGTGTGTCCACGTCCCCGCCCGCGCGCTGCCCGGCGAGTCGTGCCTCGACCATCGGCGTGTGCAGCTGACCCGGCACGACGGTGTTCACGCGGATCCCGTCGGCCGCGTGCTGCACCGCGGTGACGCGGGAGAACTGGATCACCGCCGCCTTTGCCGACGCGTAGCCGACCTGCGGCGAACCGGTCCAGCGGATGCCGGAGGTCGAGGCGGTGTTCACGATCGCGCCCCCGCGTTGCTCGCGCATCACCGGAATCGCGTGCTTGCAGGTCAGGAACACGCTGGTCAGGTTGTAGTCCAGCTGAGCATGCCAGTCACTCTCGCTCAGCTCGGCCGCGCCGCCGGGCCGGGACCCGCCGACGTTGTTGACCAGGATGTCGACGCGCCCGAACTCGGACCGGCACGCCTCGATCATCGCGGCCACGGAGTCGTTGTCCGTGACGTCGCACGTGTGCGTGACGATCGTGCCCTCGACTCGCCGGACGGTTTCGGTGAGCGCGCCCGGGTCGAGGTCCACGGCGAAGACCTTGGCACCTTCGCGGGCGAACAGCACCGCGGCGGCGCGCCCGTTGCCCCAGCCGGGGCCGACGCTGCCCGCGCCGGTGATCACGGCGACCTTGCCCTCGAGCCTGCCGCTCACTCCTGGCCCACCTTCAACGCGACCAGGAAGCGCGACACCATGTTGTAGGCGGCGACTGTGACGGTCAGCTCAACCACTTCCTGGTCGTCGAAATGCTTCTCCAGCAGGCGGAACAGCTCGTCGCCTACCTCGATGTCCTTAGTCATCGCGTCGGTGTAGGCCAGCGTCGCCAGCTGCCGGTCGTCGAGCGCGCCGGTGTCCGCGCCGGTGCGGAGTGCGGCGATCTGGTCGCCGGTCATGCCCGCCTCGCGCGCGACCGGCTCGTGCGCGGCCCATTCGTAGGCGGCGCCGTTGAGCTCCGCGACGCGGAGGACGGCCAGCTCACGGATGTCCGCGGGCAGTGTCGACTTCCCCCTGATGGCGCCGAGCAGGCTGTTCCAGCCGTCCGCGAACGGCGGGCTGTGCAGCAGCATGCCGTCCAGCGGGGTGAGGCGGCCGCCCCGGCGCTGCCGGATGCGGTCGGCCACCTCACCGCCCTCGACCACGTAGTCGAGCCTTGCCAATGTTTCTCCCCTCTCAAGCCGCCGGAACGGTTTCCGTGGTGCCGGCGATGGGTTTGCCGGACAGCACGGCGCGTGCCCGGTCGAGGTCGAGCACGCCTTCCCAGCGGCTCACGACGATGCTGCCGAGCATCTGGCCGCACAGGCTGACCAGGCCGCGCATCGTGGACAGGAAACGGTCGATGCCCAGAACGAGCATGATGCCCGCGACCGGGACGGCGCCCGTGGTGGACAGCGTCGCGGCGAGGATGACGAACCCGGCGCCGGCGACGCCCGCGCTGCCCTTCGAGGTGACCATGAAGACGGCGAGCAGGCCGATTTGCTGCCACAGCGTGAGATTCACGTCGAAGGCCTGCGCGATGTACAGCGACGCGAAGCCGAGGTAGAGGCAGACACCGTCGCCGTTGAAGGCGTAACCGGACGGGACGACCAGGCCCACGATCCTCTTCGGACAGCCGAGGTGTTCCAGTTTGCGCATCAGTTGCGGCATCACGGCCTCGTAGTTCGCCGTGCCGAGAGTGATCAGGAGTTCGTCCTTGAAGTAGCGGTACAGCTTGAGCACGCGGAGGCCGCAGAGCCGGGCGACCGCGCCGAAGACGACGACACAGAACACGATTCCGGTGGCCCAGAAAAGAACCACGATGCCACCCAGACTGGCCAAAGTGGACGCGCCGAACTTGCCGGTCGTGTAAGCCATCGCCCCGAACGCCCCGATCGGCGCCAGGTACATGATGATCTTCACGATGCCGAACAGCGCGTCACTGACCCGCTCGATCCCGCGCACGATGGGCGCACCACGCTCGCCGAGCGCCTTGACCGCGATGGCGAACAGGATCGCGACCAGGAGGACCTGAAGGACGTTGCCCTCGGTGAAGGCGCTGACCATCGTCTTCGGGATGATGTTGATCAGGAAGTCGTACCAGTGCTGCGATTCGCCTGCCTGGGCGTACTGCTGGGCGCTGCCGGACAGTTTGAGCGTGTCGGGGTTGGCATGGATGCCGGCGCCCGGGTTGAACAGGTCCATCACGATGAGCCCGGCGATGAGGGCGATCGTGGTGAGAACCTCGAAGTAGACCAGCGCCTTCACCCCGACGCGGCCGACGCTCGTGAGCTCCCCAGCGGACGCGATCCCGGTGACGATCGTGCAGAACACGACCGGCGCGATCAGCATCTGGATCAGCGAGATGAAGCCGGTGCCCACGGGCTGGAGCGAGGCCCCGACCCCGGGCGCGACGAACCCGAGCACCGCCCCGAGCACGATCGCCACGAGCACGGTCACGTACAGCTTTGTGGTAAAGGCGCTTCGCAGGACTCTTGCGGCCGACATCATCGTCTCCGTAGTTGTGTTCGACTGACGCACGTTTGATCGACTGACGAACACACTATGCGTGGCGCGAGCCGGAAGGTCAAGGGCGAGAGGGCTTGGGAGAAGGAAGGGGGAAGCGTCACCGCCACGAGACCCGAGCGCTGCGAAGGCAGCGCACAGCGACGCCCGAACGCGAGCGAAGGCAAGCGCCAGCGAAGCGAAGCACCACCCCGAAAGCCGAGCGGCCAGCTAACGACGCCGCCGGGTGTGGCCATCGTGAAACCGCAAGCCGACAACGAAACCCCGGGTCATCCCGAAGCCAGCTGGTGAGGCATCTCCTTGAATCTGTGAACCCAAGCAGTGCCACAACCCGCCGCACGCGCGAGTCGCGCCTTCCCTGCGCCCGAGTCACGTCCTCCGTGCGCCCGAGTCACGCCTTCCCTGCGCCCGAGTCACGTCCTCCGTGCGCCCGAGTCACGTCCTCCGTGCGCCCGAGTCACGTCCTCCGTGCGTGAAAACCTCAAGCCCGATCGAGCACCGCGTGCAGGAACTCCCGGGTCCGGGGATGCTCCGGCTCGGTGAACAACTTCTCCGGTGCCGCGTCCTCGATGACCTGCCCCTGATCGAACATCATCACGCGGTCCGAGACGTCGCGCGCGAACTGCATTTCGTGGGTGACGCACAGGAAGGTGATGTCCGTCGTCGTCGCGATTTCCTTCAGCACCCGCAGTACCCCGGCCACCAGTTCGGGGTCCAGCGCCGAGGTCACCTCGTCCAGTAGCAGCACCTCCGGCCGCATCGCCAGCGCACGCGCGATCGCCACGCGTTGCTGCTGGCCGCCGGAAAGCTGGCTCGGGTGCGCCTTCGCCTTGTCGCTGAGCCCGACCATGTCCAGCAGATCGATGGCGCGCGCCTCGGCCTCCCCTTTGGACAGTCCCAGCGAGCGGACCGGCGCTTCGGTGATGTTCTGCAGCACGTTCATGTTCGGGAACAGGTTGAACTGCTGGAACACCATCCCGATCCGCTTGCGCATCTCGCGCAGGTGCTTTTCGTTCGCCGGCACCGTTTTATCACCCTTGGACGTGTGCGTCAGGCACTCACCGTCCACATAGATCCGGCCGTCGTTGACGCGTTCCAGCGTCATCAGCAGGCGCAGGATAGTCGTCTTGCCCGAACCACTCGGCCCGATCAGCGTAACGAACTCGCCCGGCGAGACCGTGAAGTCCAGCTCCCGCAACACGACGTGGTCGCCGAACTTCTTGACCACACCGTCGAAACGGATCATCTCAGAGGTGTCCGACACGGCGCTCCAACCTTCTCACCAGAATCGAAGACGGGTAACTGACCAGCAGGAAAAGCAAACCGGCGAGCGTGTAGGGCTCGATCACCCGGAACGTCTCGGCGCCCTGCTCCTTCGCGCGGGCGAGCACGTCCACCACACCGATCGCGAGCAGCAGCGGCGTTTCCTTGAACATCGAGATCATGTAGTTGCCGAGCGCGGGCAGCACCCGGGGCACCGCCTGCGGCAGGATGACGCCGGTCCACACCCGGCCACGCGGCAGGCTCAACGCCGTCGCCGCCTCCCACTGTCCTTTCGGGACAGCCTGGATTCCCGCTCGATAGGCCTCCGAAGTGTAGGTGGCGTAGTGGATGCCGAGCGCCACCACGCCGGTCCAGAACGCCGAGGGCTTGATGTCCAGCGCGGGCCACAACAGCCAGAAGATCACGAAGACCTGGATCAGCAGCGGCGTGCTGCGCACCAGCTCGACGAACAAGTAGATCAGCTGGCTCAGTACCGGTATCCGCGCTTCCCTGATCATCGCGAACACCAGCCCGAGCAGATACGCCAGTGCGGACCCGAGCAGGGTCAGCTCGACCGTGACGAGCAACCCCTCCAGCAACAGGGGAAGCGAGTCACGCGCGTTCTCCCAGTCCCAGTCCATCTAGAAACCCACCCCGCCCTCGGGCACCTTCTCCAGAACGCGGCGCTTCGACGGTCGACGGCCGAGCCTTCGCGCCCCGGCCCGCTCCAGCAATCGCATCACCATCGTGATCACGACGGCGAGCAGCAGGTAGAAAACGAGCTCGACCCCGTAGATGAAAACCAGGTCGCTGCCGAACACCGGTCTGAGCAGCTCCCCTTTCTCGGTGATCTCGCCCGCCGAGATGAAGTACAGCAGCGCCGTGCTCTTCAGCAGCTGGATGAACAGCGTGTTGAACGGCGGATACATCTCGACCACGGCCTGCGGGAGGATCACCCGGAACATGCGCTGAGCGGGCGAGAGCGACAGCGCGAGCGCGCCCTCCTGCTGCGCCTTGGGCACCGACTGCACGGCGCCACGGACGATCTCCGCGCCGTACGCCCCGTGGTTGAGCCCGAGTACGAGAATCCCGGCGGCGAGCGGAATCAACTTGAAACCGACCAGCGCGGGCAACACGAAGAACAGCCAGAACAGCTGCACGACCTCGGAAGTACCGCGGAAGCCCTCGACGTACACCCGGCTGATGAAGCGCACCACCCGCGACGGCGACAGCATCGCGAGGCCCGCGACGAACGCCAGCACGATGGTCAGCAGAATGCCGCCGACCGTCGCCCAGATCGTCGTCGTCAGTCCACTGAGGATGGACGACAGTATTGTCGAATACGGCTCTGACACAACGGTTCGCCTCGATCAGGCGTTACACAGCTTGTCGGTCGTCAGATCGGCCGACGGCAGGTTGCTCTCGCCGAATCCGAACGGGCTCGCGATCTGCAGCCACTGACCGTTGCCGTGCAAGGTTTTCAGCTGCTGGTTGAACGCGTCACGCAAGGATGTGTCGTCCTGGCGGAACACGAAACCGCCGGCGGAGACCACCGGCTGCCCGTTCTCGGTCGGCGTGAAGCCCGCCGTGACCTCCACGCCCGCGTCCGGATTCTGCTTCACGAGCCACTTCAGCGAGATGTCGGTGAGCGCGGCGCAGTAGACCCGGCCCGTGGTCACGGCGCGGAGCATATTGTCTTGCGTGTCAAGGGTTTCGATGTCGCCCTCGGCCACTCCCGCGCCGGTCGCGTACCCCTTCTCCACGGCCGCCGACAGCACCGCGACCTTGACCTTCTTCGACGCGACGTCGGCCAGCGTGGTGATACCCTGCGGATTTCCCTTCGGTACCAGCAAAGCCGTCAGCGCCGAGTAGTCGGGATCGGAGAACAACGCCGCCTTGCACCGGGTGGGCGTGATGTTCATGCCGGCCGCGACGACGTCGAACTGTTTGGCGTTCAACGCCGGAATCAACTGGTCGAACGGAACGACGCTGGCCTGCACGTTGTCCACGCCCAGCGCCTTGAACACCGCGCGCGCCACCTCGGGCGCCTCGCCGGTGGTCTCACCGGAGCTGTTCGCGAAACCGTAGGGGGCCTCGTTCGCGATCCCGATCTTGATGGTTTTCGCGTTCTTGGCGGCGGTCAGCGTGTCCTCGCCACCGCCGGTGCTCTGACAGGCGGCCAACAGCGCCGGACCTCCGACCGCTGCGGCTCCCACGACTGCCGAACGCCTGAAGAAATCTCGCCGGGTCCACTCACTGTGCGCCATCACAGCACCCCTCTTCGTTCGAGTTGTTCACTGAACGTAGGCGTCCCACACTTTCGGGTCAAAAGATGGCTACATAATCGGGCATCCCGTTACCGATCCGAGATCGACGCTCGGTATCGCGGTTTCACACGGTGTGTGATCACCGGCGCTCAGTCCTGCGATAACCCGTGTTTCTCGCGGATCAACGAGACGATGCCGTCCATGATCTCGGTCAGCTCGTAGTCCTTCGGCGTGAACACCCGCGCGATCCCGCGGTCGGTGAGCAGTTTCGCGTCGTCGGCCGGGATGATTCCGCCGACGATCACCGGGATGTCGCCGGCACCCGCCGCGCGCAGCCCGTCGACCACCTCGGGCACGACCTCGAGATGCGAACCCGACAGCACCGAGAGCCCGACGACGTGCACGCCCTCCTGCACCGCGGCCGCGACGATCTGGTCCGGGGTGAGCCGGATACCCTGGTAGATCACCTCGAAGCCGACGTCCCGAGCCCGCACCGCGACCTGCTCCGCGCCGTTGGAATGCCCGTCGAGCCCGGGCTTCCCGACGAGAATCCGCAACCGCTCGCCGAGTTCCTCACCGGTCCCGCGCACGCGCTCACGCACGCGCGACAACTCGCCGGCGTCACCGGACATCGAGGCGGCCGAAACGCCGGTGGGCGCCCGGTACTCACCGAACACCTCGCGCAACGCGGCCGACCACTCCCCCGTCGTGACCCCGGCGCGAGCGCAGTTGATCGTTGCCTCGAAAAGGTTCTCCGACGTCGCGGCCACCGAACGCAGTTCACTGAGAGCGCTTTCCACCGCTGCCGTATCGCGTTTTTCGCGCCACTCGGCCAATGCCGCGATGGCCTGCTTCTCCACGGCCGAGTCGACCGTCTCGATCGCCTTGGCCCCCTCGGCCTGCAGCGGCGAGGGCTCGGTGGTCTCGAACTTGTTGACCCCGACGATGATCCGCTCGCCGGACTCCACGCCGCGCCGGTACTCGGCGAGCGAGGACACCAGCTGCGACTTCATGTAACCGCTTTCCACGGCGGCCACCGCGCCGCCGAGTTCCTGTATCCGCTCGATCTCCTCGCGCGCTCCGGTCATGATCTCGTCCACTTTGGACTCGACAACGTGCGAGCCGGCGAAGAGGTCCTCGTACTCCAGCAGATCCGTCTCGAAAGCGAGCACCTGCTGCATGCGCAGCGCCCACTGCTGGTCCCACGGACGCGGCAACCCGAGCGCCTCGTTCCACGCGGGCAGCTGGATCGCGCGGGCGCGCGCGTCGCGCGAGAGCGACACCGCGAGCATCTCCAGCACGATGCGCTGTACGTTGTTCTCCGGCTGCGCCTCGGTGAGCCCGAGCGAGTTGACCTGCACGCCGTAGCGAAGGCGGCGGGCCTTCGGGTCGGTCACGCCGTAGCGGTCGCGGGTGATCTCGTCCCACAGCCTGGTGAACGCCCGCATCTTGCACATCTCTTCGACGAAGCGCACGCCCGCGTTGACGAAGAACGAGATGCGGCCGACGACCTTGCCCATGTCGGCTTCCTCGATCTGGCCCGAATCGCGGATCGCGTCGAGCACGGCGATCGCGGTGGACAGCGCGTAGGCGACCTCCTGCGTCGGCGTCGCGCCTGCCTCCTGCAGGTGGTAGCTGCAGATGTTGATCGGGTTCCACTTCGGCACGTGATGCACGGTCCACGCGATCATGTCGGTGATCAGCCGCAGGCTCGGCGCGGGCGGGAAGATGTAGGTGCCGCGGGAGAGGTACTCCTTGATGATGTCGTTCTGCGTGGTGCCGGTGAGCTTCGCGAGCACCTCGTCGACGTCGCGGCCCTGCTCGCGGGCCTGCTCCTCGGCGACGGTCACGTAGAGCGCGAGCAGCCACATCGCCGGCGCGTTGATCGTCATCGACGTGTTGGCCTCGGCGAGCGGGATGCCGTCGAAGAGCCTGCGCATGTCGCCGATGTGCGCGATCGGCACGCCCACCTTGCCGACCTCACCCTTGGCCAGCGGATGGTCGGCGTCGTAGCCGGTCTGCGTCGGCAGATCGAACGCCACCGACAGCCCGGTCTGCCCCTTGGCGAGATTGCGCCGGTACAGCTCGTTGGACGCCGTCGCGGACGAGTGGCCCGCGTAGGTCCGCATGACCCAGGGCCGGTCCCGTTCACGATCCGTGGGATAGGGCACGGTGCACCTCCAGCGACGTCACTGCCGATCCGTCGATTCTACTCGTCGGTAACTTTCCCCGCACGAGGCGAGTTGTAGCTAGTGTGGCTTGACGTGACCTGGAATTCTTATGGCACTTACCTCATTTTCGTGATCCTGGTGGTGCTCGCACCTGGTCCGGACACACTCGTCACGCTCAAAAACGCCCTCTCGGGTGGTAAACGCGGCGGGCTGATCGCGTCGGCCGGCATCGTCATGGGCAACTTCGCGCAGGGCACCGCGGTGGCGCTCGGCCTCGGCGCGCTCATCGTGCGGTCGCAGCCGGTGTTCCACACGCTGCGCTGGGCCGGTGTGGTCTACCTGTGCTACCTGGGATTTCAGGCGCTGCGCGGGGCGTGGCGGGGAGATTACGCGGGGCTCGACGCGATCGGCGCCCGGTCCGGCAGCTTCCGGCGCTGGCGCGAGGGATTCCTGTCGAACGTGACGAATCCCAAGGTCCTGGCGCTGTACCTGTCGGTGCTCCCGCAGTTCCTGGACCCGAACACGACGAGCACCTGGGACGCGCTGCTGCTCGCCTACACGGTCGCCGTCCTCGGTGGGCTGTGGCTGCTGGCGCTGGTGCTGCTCGTGCACCGCGTGCGGGCCTGGCTGCAACGGCGCCGGGTACGCCGTTCACTGGACGCCGTGACCGGCACCGCGCTCGTCGGCTTCGGGGTGGCGCTGGCGACGGAGGGCTGAGCTCAGCGGAGGGTGGCGAGATCCACCCGCAGCTCCATCGGGACGCGCACGGCCACCTCGTCCTTGTGGACTTCCAGCAGGGTGTAGATGCCGGTCGCCGAGTCGAGGCGGTAGCGGAACAGCGCCAGGTCCGCCGCGTCGTCGGTGGGATTCTCGAGACGCCAGAAATGCTCGATCCCCGCACGCGCGTACTCGGCGGGTTTGTCCGTCTGGCCCGTGGTGATCGACCCAGGCGACATCACCTCGACCACAAGCACGGTGTGCTCCGGCCGGAGCACCTCATCGTCATCGAGGGCGGCGTCGTGCACGGCGATGTCGGGGCGCCGGTTGAGCAGGGGAACGTCACGGAGGCGGAGATCGACATCGGTCGCCACAGCCCAGCGCGGGCCTGCGGCATCCTCGATCGCGTTGGCCAGGCGGCGCGCGATGATCTGGTGTGGGCGCCGGGGCGCGGGAGTCATCACGATGCCGCCGTCAACGACCTCGATGCGACGGCACACTTCTTCGGAAAGCGCGTCGTAGTCGGCGGCCGTGAGGCCCTCCATCGGCAGGTCTGTCCAACTCGGCAGTGCGGTCATCAGCCACCCAACCCGTGAGTTCGTCGTCACGAGCATACCTTCGCAGCAGCCACCGACAGGGCCGCTGCGCGGACGCGGTCAGGCGCGCTCGGGATCTCCCGACACGCGCTCGATCCTGGCGCCCAGCCGGTTCAGGTTCTCCACGAAATGCGGGTAACCGCGGTCGATGTGGAAGACGTCCCAGATCTCGGTGACCCCGTCCGCGCACAGGCCGGCCAGCACGAGGCCCGCGCCGGCACGGATGTCCGACGCCCACACCGGCGCGCTCGACAGCCGCTCCACACCGCGCACGACCGCGTGATGGCCGTCCGTGCGCGCGTCGGCGCCCAGGCGCACCATCTCCTCGATGAACCGGAAGCGCGCCTCGTACACGTTCTCGGTGATCATCGACGTACCATCGGACACTGTCGACAAAGCGACCGCGAACGGCTGCAGGTCCGTCGCGAAGCCCGGGTAGGGCAGGGTGACGAAGTCCACAGCCTTCGGCCGGTCCGCCTGCACCACCCGGAAACCCTCGCCGTCGAAGGGCGTCACCTCGGCGCCGGCCAGCCGCAGCTTCTCCAGCACCAGGTCGAGATGATGCGGGTTCACCCCGTTCACCGTGATGTCGCCGCGCGTCATGGCCGCCGCGAACGCCCAGGTGGCACCGACGATCCGGTCCCCGATGACGCGATGTTCCGTTGGGCGCAAGGAATCCACGCCGTGCACGGTCAGCGTGGACGTGCCCGCGCCCTCGATCTTCGCGCCCATCTCGGTGAGCATCGTGCAGATATCCGCGATCTCCGGCTCGCGCGCGGCGTTGTCGATCACCGTCGTGCCGTCGGCGAGCACCGCCGCCATCAGGATGTTCTCGGTCGCACCGACACTCGGGAAGTCCAGCCAGATCTGCGCACCCCGCAGCTCGTCGGCCTTCGCGACCACACAACCATGCTCGATCGTGCTGGTCGCACCGAGCGCGCGCAGTCCGTTCTGGTGCATGTCCAGCGGCCGCGAGCCGATCGCGTCCCCGCCGGGCAGCGCCACGACGGCCCGCTTGAGCCTGCCGACCAGCGGGCCCAGCACGCAGACCGACGCACGCAGCTTGCCCATGGCGAGCGAGTCGGCGCGGTGCGACAGTTCGGACGGCGTCGTGATGCGTGCCGTGTCGCCGTCGAGCTCGACCTCGCAGCCCACACTGCGCAGCACGTCCGCCATCAGCGGAACGTCCAGGATCTGCGGACAGTTGGTGATGGTCGTGGTGCCCTCCGCGAGCAACGCCGCGGCCATCAGCTTCAGGACGCTGTTCTTGGCTCCCACCACATCGACCTCGCCCACCAACCGGGCGCCGCCATGCACATCGAAGTGCTCGCTCATGGCCGCCATCATGCCTGCCGGTGTCTCCACCCATTCGGTGGGGCATGCATTAACGGACGGCGACGCTTCTAACTCGAAAGTGTGAAACACTACCGGCCTCCGGAACGATAATTAGCCCTCCTGGGGGACCATTGAGCGAAATTGTCGCCCCGCCGGCAGTGCATCGCGGGGAAATCGACGGCGTGCCGGTGTTCTGGACGGAACAACCTGGGCGGGTGAGCGCGAGCCTGCTCTTCGGCGTCGGTATCGCGCACGAGACGTTCCTGGGAACCGGCATCACACATCTCGTCGAGCACCTGGCGATGCGGCCGCTGCGCACGGGGCGATACGACAACAACGCGACGACCGAAATGCTGCACACGAGTTTCGACGTGACGAGCGGACCGGAAACCATTGTCGATCATCTTGGGCGAATTTGTGAATCGCTGTCCCGGCTGGACACCGGGCCACTCGAAGTAGAGCGCAGGGTTCTGCAGGCCGAAGAACGGGTGAACGACGGACCGGGTGTGACAGCCTGGCTACCGCCGTCAATCTGGTTCGGAAATCAGGCCTTTGGCCTCGCGGGAAATGTGCAGATCGCCACAGTGCGGGCCACCGCCGATGACGTGCGGGCGTGGGCGGCCCGCTGGTTCCACCGCGGCAACGCTGCTCTCGTGTTGTCCGCTCCCCCGCCGCCGGACCTG
>Ga0164243_10001683_pt1 | contig 37241 bp, 27 predicted proteins | sample OricompcompostOP_FD_108781 | JGI IMG/M metagenome (GOLD analysis project Ga0164243, IMG submission 108781) | Organic Plus compost microbial communities from Emeryville, California, USA - Original compost - Organic plus compost (OP) | ecosystem: Engineered > Solid waste > Mixed feedstock >...
CATCTAAGCCCTTCGCCCTAGCTGCCGTGCGCGGCCTAGGCCGTCCGGCGGATTTGCCCGCGCCGGACACACACTGAAACTTCCGGTTCCCTGGCCCCCTTCGCGCCGCCTGCGGTGCGGGCCGCCCGCTTGCACACACCTGGATAGCCGCATGGATTCTCGATTCCGACCCCGGAGCACGCGCGGATGAGCTGGCGATCGAAAGTGGTGTGGAGCGAGGGCATGCTGCTGGCGCCCCAGCACCTACAACAGGCCGAGCGCCATGCGGACCACGCACGGCACGTGCTCCTGCGCGGCACCGTGCCCTGCGCCTGGGGGTTTGCCGAACTCGAACTGGACGCCGCCGCGCTGGCCCTGGGCAAGGTCGCGCTGGTGCGCGCCGTCGGCGTGTTCGGCGACGGCACCGTGTTCGACATGCCGGCGGTGGACCCGCTGCCCGAGCCCATCGACATTCCCGCCGCGATGCGCGACGAGGCCGTGGTGCTGGCACTGCCGGTGCGCCGCGCGGGCGCGCGCGAGGCCGACGCCGAGGGCTACGAAGACCTGGTGCGCCACCGCGTGACCGAGGCCGAGGTGCCCGACTCCAACACCGGCGGCGAGCGCACCGCCACCGTGCAGCTCGGCGCGCTGCACACGCGCCTGCTGCGCGCCGGCGAGGCCACCGACGCCTGGACCACGCTGCCGGTGGCCAAGGTGGTCGAGCGCCGCACCGACAACCAGGTGAGCCTGCACCGCACCCACGTGCCGCCGCTGCTCGACGTGGCGGCCAGCGCGGTGGTGCGCGGCTGGGTGGAAGAGCTGCTGGGCCTGCTGCGCCAGCGCGCCGAGGCGCTGGCCGGCCGCATGACGCAGGGCGGCACCGGCGGCGTGGCCGAGATCGCCGACTTCATGCTGCTGCAGACCGTCAACCGCCACGAGCCGGTGCTCGCGCACTTCTCGCATCTCGCGCGCACGGCGGCGCTGCATCCGCTGCACTTCTACGAACATGCGCTCGGCCTGGCCGGCGATCTGGGCACCTTCCGCGACGCGCGGCGCTCGGCGCGCTTCGGCCCCTACGTGCACGACGACCTGGAGGCCAGCTTCCGCCCGCTGATGGACGACCTGCGCCGCAGCCTGTCGATGGTGCTGGAGCAGTCGGCCATCCGCATCGAGCTGCACGACCGCAAGCACGGCGTGCGCGTGGCGCTCATCCCCGACGTCGAGCTGCAGCGCAACGCCACCTTCGTGCTGGCGGTGCAGTCCCACATGCCGGCCGAGGCGCTGCGCGCGCGCTTCCCCACGCAGGTCAAGATCGGCCCGGTCGAGCGCATCCGCGACCTGGTCAACCTGCAGCTGCCGGGCGTGGCGCTCGCGCCGCTGCCGGTGGCGCCGCGGCAGATCCCCTTCCACGCCGGGGCCAACTACTTCGAGCTGGACACGCGCGGCAGCGAGCTGTGGCGCCAGCTCGAGCAGTCCGGCGGCATGGCGATGCACATCGCGGGCGATTTCCCCGGCCTCGACCTGGCGTTCTGGGCGATACGGTCATGAGCACTCCCGATCCCTTCGCGGCGTTCGAGTCCGAGCGCACCGTCATCAAGCCCAAGCCGCGCACGCCCGGCGGCGGCGCGCCGCCGCCCGCCATGCCCCCGGCGGCCGCCGCCGAGCCGCTGCCGGCCGAGCTGGGCGGCCTGGGCCTGCTCAACCCGCTGGTGTCGGCGGCCGGCCGGCTGCTGGTGCTGATGGGCAAGCTGCGCCACCTGGCGCAGCCGTCCAGCGTGCCGGCGCTGCGCGCCGGCGCGGCCGAGGCGGTGCAGCGCTTCGACGCGGAGGCACGCAAGGCCGGCGCCGCCAACGAGACGGTGCTGGCAGCGCGCTACATCCTGTGCACCGCGCTCGACGAGGCGGTGGCCAACACGCCCTGGGGCGTGCAGTCGGGCTGGAACAAGCAGAGCCTGCTGGTGCAGTTCCACAACGAGACCTGGGGCGGCGAGAAGGTCTTCCAGCTGCTGGCCAAGCTGGCGCAGGACGTGCCCAAGCACCGCGACCTGCTCGAACTCCTCTACTGCGTGCTGGCCCTGGGCTTCGAGGGCCGCTACCGCGTGCTCGACAACGGCAAGGCGCAGCTCGACACCGTGCGCCAGCGCCTGGCCGACCTGATCCGCAAGGACCGCCCGGCGCTGGAGCCGGCGCTGTCGCCGCACTGGCGCGGGCAGGGCGGCGGCACGGCGCGGCTGCGCGACGCGGTGCCGCTGTGGGTCATCGGCTCGGTGCTGCTGCTGCTGCTGGCGCTGTCGTGGTTCGGCCTGCGCATCTGGCTGAACAACCGCTCCGACGACACCTGGTCGCAACTGGCCGGCCTGCGCATGCCGGGCGTGAAGATCGCGCCGCCCGTGGTGCCGGCCAAGGCGCCGCGGCTGGCGCGCTTCCTGGAGCCCGAGATCAAGCAGGGCCTGGTCACCGTCACCGACGAGGCCGACCGCAGCACCGTGCGCCTGCGCGGCGACGCCTTCTTCAGCTCCGGCAGCGCCGACCCGATGGCGCCGGCCATGCCGGTGCTGGTGCGCATCGGCCAGGCGCTGGCCGAGGTGCAGGGCGAGGTGCTGATCACCGGCCACTCCGACAGCCAGCCGATCCGCTCGCTGCGCTTCCCGTCCAACTGGCACCTGTCCACCGCGCGCGCCGAGGCCGTGCGCACCGCGCTGGCGCCGCTGGTCGACCCCGCGCGCATGAAGGCCGAGGGCAAGGCCGACGCCGAGCCCGTCGCGCCCAACGACACGCCGGCCAACCGCGCGCGCAACCGGCGCGTGGACATCGTGCTGATCACCGGCGCCGGCGGCGTGAAGCCCGCGGAGGCGCAGCGATGAAGAAAGTCCTCAGACTGCTGTTCCACCCCGTGCTGCTGACGGTGCTGGCGCTGGTGGCGCTGGCCGTGCTGGTGTGGTGGATCGGCCCGCTGGTGAAGGTCGGCGAGTTCGCGCCGCTGGCCAGCGAGCTGGCGCGCGCCATCGTCATCGGCGTGCTGGTGCTGATCGTGCTGCTGCGCTGGGCCATCCGCCGCTGGCGCGTGCGCAAGGCCAGCCAGCAGCTCACCGACGGGCTGATGAAGGCACCCGCCGCCGCGTCCGCGCCCGCCGCGGCGCCGGGCAGCGCCGAGCAGAAGGTGCTGGCCGACCGCTTCTCCGAGGCCGTCGCCACGCTCAAGAAGATGCGCCTGGCGGCCGCCGGCAGGAAGCCCGGCTGGCGCGACTGGCTGTCGCTGTCGGGCGGCAGCTACCTGTACGACCTGCCGTGGTACGTCTTCATCGGCGCGCCGGGCTCGGGCAAGACCACGGCGCTGGTGAACTCGGGCCTGTCGTTCCCGCTGGCCGAGAAGTTCGGCCCCGGCGCCATCCGCGGCGTGGGCGGCACGCGCAACTGCGACTGGTGGTTCACCGACGAGGCGGTGCTGATCGACACCGCCGGCCGCTACACCACCCAGGACAGCCACGCGGCGGAAGACAAGGGCGCCTGGGACGGCTTCCTCGCGCTCCTGAAGAAGTCGCGCCCGCGCCGTCCGCTCAACGGCGTGTTCCTCACCGTGAGCGTGGCCGACCTGCTGAGCCAGGGCACCGAGGCGCGCAGCGCGCTGGCCGCCTCCATCCGCGCCCGCCTGCTGGAGCTGGACGAGCGCCTGACCACGCGCCTGCCGGTGTACGTGCTGGTGACCAAGAGCGACCTGCTCTACGGCTTCATGGAGTACTTCGCCGACCTGGGCAAGGAACAGCGCGCCCAGGTCTTCGGCTTCACCCTGCCGCCGGAGGAGGGCGGCCACCTGGCCGAGCACGGCCTGGCCGCGCCCTTCCAGCGCGAGTTCGCGCTGCTGCACGAGCGCGTCAACAACGGCCTGGTCGAGCGCATGCAGCAGGAGACCGATGGCCAGCGCCGCGCCGCCATCTTCGGCTTCCCGGCGCAGTTCGCCTCGGTCGGCCCGCTGCTGCAGGACCTGCTCGACCAGGTCTTCACCGGCTCGCGCTTCGCGCAGCCGCCCTGGGTGCGCGGCGTGTACTTCACCAGCGGCACGCAGGAGGGCAGCCCGATCGACCGCGTGATGGGCTCGCTGGCGCGCAGCTTCGGCATCGAGCGCGCCATCCTCGCGCCGCAGCGGGGCAGCGGCCGCAGCTACTTCCTCACCACGCTGCTCAAGGACGTGGTCTTTCCCGAGCAGCGCCTGGCCGGCGTCGACGTGAAGCTGGAGCGCCGCCGCCACGTGCTGCGCCTGGCCGGCGTCAGCGCCATGGTGCTGGCCACCGCGGGCCTGCTGGCCGCCTGGGGCTACAGCGCCTGGCGCAACACCGGCTACGTCGAGTCGGTGCAGGAGCGCGTCGGGCCGATGCGCGAGCAGCTCGCCGCGCTGCCGCCGCAGGTGCACAACCCGGTGCAGCTCGCGCCGGTGATGCAGGGCCTGCGCGACATCTGGCGCACGCCGAAGAACGGCGAGGGCGATCCGTCTCTCGCGATGACGCTGGGCCTGTACCAGGGCGACAAGCTGGACGCGGCGGCGCACACGGCCTACCAGCGCGCGCTCAACGAGGCCTTCCTGCCGCAACTGGCCAAGCGCATCGAGGACCAGCTTCGCGGCGCCGGCAAGGACAACCTGGAGTTCGCCTACGAGGCGCTCAAGAGCTACCTCATGATCCACCAGCCGGAGCACTTCGACGCCGAGGCGCTGAAGGCCTGGATCACGCTGGACTGGGCGCGCACGCTGGACCGTGGCGTCCCCGAGGACCAGCGCCGTCTGCTGGAAGACCAGCTCGACGCGCTGATCGCGCAGGGCCCGCCGCGCGTGCCGATGGCGATGGACGAGAACCTGGTGCGCAGCGTGCGCGCGCTGCTCGCCAGCTACCCGCCCGAGGCGCGCATCTTCAGCCGCCTCAAGCGCCAGCGCCTGGGCCGCGACGTGCCCGACTTCACCATCGCGCAGGCCGCGGGCCCTTCGGCGCCGCTGGTGTTCGAGCGGCCCAGTGGCAAGCCGCTGACCGAGGGCGTGCCCGGCATGTTCACCTACGACGGCTACCACAAGCGCTTCCAGAGCCAGGTGGTGGTGGTCACCGGCCTGCTGGCGGCGGAAGACCCGTGGGTGCTCGGCCAGGAGAAGGGCGCCGCCGAGCGCGCGCGCGAGGCGGCCGACCTGGGCCCGCTCACCGACCGCGTGCGGCGCCTGTACCTGCAGGAGTACGTGAAGGTGTGGGAGGCCCTGCTGGCCGACGTGCGCCTGATCCGCGCCGGCGGGCTGGAGAAGAACATCGAGATGGCGCGCATCCTCTCGGGCGTCGATTCGCCGCTGGCCAACCTGCTGCGCGCGGTGGTCAAGGAGACCACGCTCACGCCCAAGGAAGGCGACAAGTCCACCGTGAGCCGGGCGGCCGAGACGGTGCGCAACACCCGCAAGGGGCTGGAAGAGCTCTTCGGCAGCAACGATCCCACCCGGATCCAGCTGCCGCCGGGCAAGGGCATCGAGAGCATCGTCGACGACCGCTTCGAGCCGCTGCGCCGGCTGGTGGTCTCGCCCGTGCCCAACGCGCCGGCGCCGCTGGACGACGCGCTCAAGCTCTTCAACGAGGTGTACGTCTACCTCACGGCGGTGGACACGGCCGTCAAGAGCCGCAGCTCGCCGCCGCCGGGCGACGTGGCCGGCAAGCTCAAGTCCGACGCGGGCCGGCTGCCCGAGCCGGTGCGCTCGATGATCGAGAACCTCAGCACCACCGGCGCCGCGCAGGCGCGCGTGGCCGAGCGCGGCAACCTGAGCCAGGACCTGCAGCCCGTCACCGAGTTCTGCCGCCGCGCCATCGCCGGGCGCTACCCCTTCGTCGAGAGCAGCAGCCGCGACGTGCTGCCCGAGGACTTCGGCCAGATGTTCGGCCCCGGCGGGATGATGGACGACTTCTTCCAGAAGCGCCTGGCGCAGCTGGTCGACACCAGCCGCCGCCCGTGGCGCTACAAGCCGGTCGCCGAGCAGGGCGCCATCTCCACCGCCGCGCTGCAGCAGTTCGAGCGGGCCGACATGATCAAGCAGGTGTTCTTCCGCGGCGGCGGGCGCGGCCCGGCGATGCGGCTGGACTTCAGGCCGGTGGAGCTGGACGCGGGCATCACCCAGTTCACGCTCGACGTGGACGGCCAGCTCGTCAAGTACGCGCACGGCCCCATCGTGCCGATGACGGTGCAGTGGCCCGGCCCGCGCAACACCAACCAGGTGCGCATCAACATCCAGCCGCCGACGGCGGGCGGCACCTCCGGCCAGGTGACCGAAGGGCCGTGGGCGCTGTTCAAGATGCTGGACCGCGGCCAGCTCCAGCCGGGCGACGCGCCGGAGAAGTTCTTCATCACCTTCCAGCTCGACGCGCGGCGCGCCCGCTTCGAAGTCACGACCAACAGCGTGCGGCATCCGCTGCGCATGCCGGAGCTGCTGCAGTTCTCGTGTCCGGAGGGTTTGTGAACATGCAGGGGCTGCCGCTGGCGCATCCGGGCGAGCTGCCGGGCTGGTTCGGCAAGCTGCCCGGCATGGGCGACTTCGCCCACCGGCGCCTGCCCGAGGCCTTCCGCGCGCGCTGGGACGTCTGGCTGCAGCACGGCATGGAAGGCATGCGCCTGCGCCACGAGGACTGGGCGCAGCACTACCTGCAGGGCCCGCTGTGGTGCTTCGTGCTGGCGCCGGGCGTGGCCGGCGACGCGCCCTGGATCGGCGTGCTGATGCCCTCGGTGGACGGCGTGGGGCGCTACTTCCCCTTCACCGTGGCCTGCGAGCTGCCGGCGCTGCCGGCCGGCGGCTGGCCGGCGGCATGCCGCTGGTGGCAGGCCGCTGTGCAGGCCGCGCTGGAGGGGCTGGAGCAGGACCTCGACGCCGCGCGCTTCGACGAGGCGCTGGCCCGCCATGCCGGTGCGGCGGACGAGGCGGTGCAGCAGGACGCGGCCGAGGCGCCGGCCTGGCCCGCCCCGGGCCAGTCGCTCTGGCTCACCGACCCCACCGAGGCCGGCGCGCGCCGGGTGCTGACCGCGGGCCTGCCCGCCGGCGAGCGCTTCGACGCACTCTTCGACTGCGTGCTGGAAACCGGCCATGAGTGAGCCCGTGCCGCCGCCCGCCGACGAGCCCGACCGCACGCAGGTGCTGTCGCGCCCGGGGCCGTCGGCCGATGCGACGGTGCTGTCGGCCCCTGGCCGCGCCGCGCCGCCCGGGCCGCCGCCGATGCAGGAGGAGGGCGTGCTGCCCGCCGGCAGCCGGCTGGCGGAGTTCGAGATCACGCACCTGATCGGCCAGGGCGGCTTCGGCGCCGTCTACGAGGCGTGGGACCACACGCTGGAGCGCACCGTCGCCATCAAGGAGTACCTGCCCACGTCGCTCTCGACCCGGCAGAACGACGGCACCGTCTCGCCGCTGTCGGACAAGCACCGCGAGACCTTCGACCTGGGCATGCGCAGCTTCATCAACGAGGCGCGGCTGCTGGCGCAGTTCGACCACCCCTCGCTGCTGAAGGTCTACCGCTTCTGGCAGGAGCGCGGCACCACCTACATGGTGATGCCGCTGTACCGCGGCCAGACGCTGCGCCAGGCGCTGGCCTCGATGCCCGCCGGCGTGGACGAGGGCTGGCTGATGCGCGTCATGGACGGCGTGACGCAGGCGCTGGCGGTGATGCACAACGCCAACTGCTACCACCGCGACATCGCGCCCGACAACATCATGCTGCTGGAGGGCTCGGGCCGCCCGGTGGTGCTGGACTTCGGCGCCGCGCGCCGCGTCATCAGCGACAAGACGCAGGCCATCACGGTCATCCTCAAGCCGGGCTACGCGCCGGTCGAGCAGTACGCCGAGATGCCCGACATGAAGCAGGGCCCGTGGACCGACGTCTACGCGCTGGCGGCGGTGATGCACGTGGCGGTCTCCGGCCGGGCGCCGCCGCCCTCGGTGGCGCGCGTGATCTCCGACAGCTACGTGCCGCTGGCCGGCAACGAGCTGCTGCGCCAGCGCTACAGCCTGAAGCTGCTGGAGGCGGTCGACCAGGGCCTGGCGGTGCGGCCGGAGCACCGCTTCCAGTCGATGGGCGAGCTGCGCGCCGCGCTCGGGCTGGAGGAGACCACCACCATCGCCCCGCTGCGCCCGCCCGGCGGCGCGCCGCATGCCGGCGCCGCGTCGGCCGCGGGCACGCGGCCGCCACCGCCGCCGGCGCCCGCGCCCGCTGCGGCGACCGGGCGCGGCAAGGCCCTCGCTGCCGGCGGCGTGGCGGTCGCACTGGCATTGGGCGCCGGCGCCTGGTGGTGGACGCAGCAGCGCCCCGACGACGGTCAGGCAGGCACGCAGGCCGGCGGCACGTCCACGTCCTCGACCACGACCACGACCGTGACGCAGGTCTCGCCGCCCCCGCCGCCACCACCCCCGCCGCCGCCTCCTCCGCCGTCGCCGCGCACGCCGCTGCAGTCGCTGCAGGCGCTGGGCGAGCGCGCCACGCGCGGCTTCGAGGTCAGCGCCTCGGCCGCCAAGCCCGAGGTGCAGGTCGGCCGCGACAAGCTGGCCTTCGAGGTGAGCAGCAAGCGCGAGGGCTACGTCTACGTCTACCTGCTGTCCAGCGGCGGCGAGATGTTCCTGCTCTTCCCCAACCTGCTGGACAAGTACAACAAGATCAATGCCGGCGGCACGCTCTCGCTGCCGCGTGCCTCGTGGCCGATGAATGCCGGCGGCCCGCCCGGCACCAACGAGTTCGCCGTGGTCGTCAGCGAGCACGAGCGCGACTTCAGCCAGTCCGGAGCGCAGAACGACGGCGTGTTTCCGCAGTTCGCGCTGCCCGTGCTGGCCGCGCTGGAGGCGGCGCGCGGCGACGGGCCGACGCCGCTGCTGGGCAAGCCCGTGTGCCCGCAGGGCGGCGCCTGCCAGGACGTCTACGGCGTCGCGCATTTCAGAATCGTCGAGAAGTGATCGTCTGCAGACAAGGCCCGCGAGGAACGGGCCCCTGCACAAGGAGTGATGAGCCATGAACACGCATCCCACCGATCCCCGAGCGATCCCCGCCAGGCGGCCCGGCCTGGCCGGCCTGGGGCTGGCCCTGGGCTTGGCCCTGGGCGGCTGCGCGGGCGTCCTGCCCTTCACCGATCCGGCCCCCGCGCCGGCGCCTGCACCGGCGCCCACGGCCGAGGCGCCGCCCCCGGCGCCCGCACCCGTGGCGGCGCCCGCACGCCCGTCGACGCCGCCGCCCGGCAGCAGCGTCGCCGGCCAGGCGCGCACCTTCTCCACGCAGCTGGCCACCTACACGGCGGTGCCCTTCGCCAACGTGCCCGGCTGGAGCCGCGACGACTTCTCCGAGAGCTGGCCGGCCTTCCTGACGAGCTGCCGCGTGCTCACCGGCCGCGGCGTGCTGTGGAAGGAGGTCTGCGACCGCGCGCGCGAAGTGGACGGCAAGAGCGACCCGGCCATCCGCGGCTTCTTCGAGCGCGAGTTCGCCGCCTACCAGATCCGCGACGACGACCGCCGCCCCGACGGCGTGGTGACGGGCTACTTCGAGCCCGAGATCGAGGGCAGCCGCACCTATTCGCCGCCCTTCATCTACCCCGTCTACGGGCAGCCGGAGGACATGCTGTTCCTCGACACGCGGCGCCTGCCGGCCGGCAACGGCGTGGTCGCCGCGCGCGTGCAGGGGCGCAACGTGGTGGTGCAGCAGGGGCTGTCCACGCGCGACCTGGGCGCGGCCGGCATCTACGCGCTCGACCTGTCGAAGATCGTGCGCGACACGCTCGACCGCAAGGCCCGCCTGCGCATCGACGGGCGCGAGATCAAGCCCTACTTCACGCGCGAGGAGATCGAGACCCGCGGCGCGCCCAACGCCAGGGTGCTGGCCTTCGTCAGCAGCGCCACGGCGCTGTACGAGATGCAGATCCAGGGCTCGGGCCGCATCCGCTTCAAGGACGGCCAGGTCGTCCGCCTGGGCTACGCCGAGCAGAACGGCCAGCCCTTCCGGCCCACGCTGGCCAAGGGCAAGGGCGGCAAGACGCGCACCGCGGTGAAGACGCGCGGCGGCGCCATCGAGCTGGCGCTGGACGATGACGAGGAGGACGACGACATCGGCGACGTCGGCGCCATCCGCACGCGCGGCTTCGTGCTGGCGCGGCCGGTGGCCAGCGGCGCGGTGCTGGTGCCGGGCCGCAAGGCGAGCGGGGCGGTGACGGGCTCCGGCATCTCCGACCCGAGCTACGTCTTCTTCAAGGAAGTGTCGGCGCCGGCCGACGGGCCGGTCGGCGCGCTGGGCGTGCCGCTCAAGCCGGGCCGCTCCATCGCCGTCGACCCGCGCAGCACGCCGCTGGGCTACCCGGTGTTCGTCTCCACGCGCGAGCCCGGCAAGGGCACGCCGATGCAGCGCCTGACCATCGCGCAGGACACCGGCGGCGCCATCCGCGGCGCGGTGCGGGCCGACTACTTCTTCGGCAACGGCCAGGCCGCCGCGACCCAGGCGCGCCGCATGAAGGAGCGCGGGCAGCTGTGGATCCTGCTGCCGCGCGGCCAGGCGGTGGCCGCGGCCAGCACCTCGACGCTGCCGGGCCTGCGCACGCGCGGCGCGAGCCTGGCGAACTGCCTGGTCCCCGACGATGAAACCTGCGCGGACTAGGCTCGCCCCCAGCCTGCGCGGACTTCGTTCCGCTCCGGCAACCCCCTCGCGGGGGCACATCCTGCGGCCTGGCCAAGCCAGTTCCGCGGATGTTCCCGCATGGCCTGCTCCGCGGCCTCTTGATCGGGGTGATCGCCGGGTTTTTCTCCCTCTCCCTCTGGGAGAGGGCCGGGGTGAGGGCTGGGCGGCCGATTCCAGGCGAGGTTGACCCATGCAGGACACCCTCTCGTCCGCCGACAGCGCCGAACTGGTCCGCCTCTGGCGGCGCCGGCAGACGCTGTCGCCCGGCGAGATGGGGCGCATGTACGGCATCGTGGGCGAGGCGCTGCGCGGCTGCCATCCGCCGGAGCTGAAGGTGCTCGGCGAAGGCCGGCAGGAGCTGGTGGCGCAGTTCATCTACGTGAAGGTGCTGCGGCTGGACGCCGACCCCGACGACGGCAGCGACGGCGAGGCGCCGCAGCCGCGCGAGCGCGCGCAGCACAGCGCGCCCTCCAGCGCCTTCGCGCTGTGCGCCTACTTCCGCCGCTACCTGATCGACTGCACCCGCGCCAGCGCCTTCCGCCGCAAGCTGTCCATCGGCGACGAGGTGACGGACGGCCAGCTCGAGGCGCAGCTCGGCGCGCACGAGGACGCCGAGTCGCGGCTGGCCGAGCACGGCCTGTCCAGCGCCGCCGTGCATGCGGCCGCGCGCGCCTTCATCGCCGCGCTCGACGAGCCGGAGCGCCTGCTGCTGTGCGAGGGCTTCGGCCAGGAGGCGCCGGGCGGCCTCTCGGGCGTGGCGGCGCGCCATGCCATCGCCTCCTACCACTATCGCGCCGGCCGGCTCGGCCTGGTGCACAAGCGTGAGGCGCTGCCCACCGACTACGCGCGCACGCAGATCGGCCGCTGGCTGCAGGAGACCCTGGGCATCGCCATCGTGCCGGACCACATGGCCGCGATCCTGGAGGTTTTCAAAATCCTCGGGGCTGAGGCGTCCTATTCCTGAAGCCATACCCAATTCAGGACACACGATGCACAGCAGCCCTGACCGGAAAACGCCGGGCCGCCCCAAGTTTTCCGCCCCCCCCGGGGGGGCGGATCGGGTGAAGCCCGATCCTGGGGGCTCGCTCTGGCCCCCGCTGGCCGTCATACGCGGCGCCTTCGAGCCGCCGGCGCCGACGCCAGGTGATGGGGCAGCCGTGCTGCACGGCCCCGCCGATGCCGCCCCGTCCGCCGGCCCGACCGCGCTGGCCGACCTGCTGCTGCCCCTGACCGAGCTGGCGCGCCGCCGCGAGGCGGTGGCGCAGCACGGCTTCGCCGCGCGCTGGGCGCCAGGGCGCCTGGTCAGCGTGCTGCACGAGGGCCGCCTGCTGGGCGTGCTGCTCGACCGCGACTTGGGCAACTGCCGCTGGCAGGGCTGGATGGCCGCCGCCGAGGCCGACTGGGCCGGCCCCTTCGACGTGCTGCTGGAGCCGCAGGACGAACCCTTCGAGCCGATGTTCGGGCTGGTCCAGGCCTGGAACCCCGTCACCGTGGCGCAGGCGCCGCAGCTCTGCGCACGCGTGCTGGGCGAACTGAGCGCCACCCGCCTGGCCGCGCTGCGCGCGGTGGCCGACGAGGCCGCCCAGGGCGCCGGCCCCGCCATCGAGCCCGCGCCCGGCCGCGTCGCGCTGCGCACCGTGGCCGGCTGCTTCACCGTGCTGTCGGGCACGCCGCTGGCCGCCGAGGGCGACCCGCGCACCGACTACCAGGCGCTGTACCGCGGCGCGGCCGCCGCGCTGCAGGCCGGGGCGGCGCCCGCAGCGCCTGCCGCGCCGGCCGCCGGGCGCGTCGCCTCGCCGCCGGCGTCATCCGGCGCCTGGGCGCGGCTGCGCGGCTGGCTGGGCGGCGACGGCCTGTGGCGTCCGGCCCTCGCCGCGCTGGCGCTGGTGGTGGTCGTGCAGAACGTCGGCCTGCTGGCCCGCCACGGCGAGGAGGACGACGCGGTGCGCTTCCGCGCCGCGCCGGCCGCCGGGCCGGACGCGGCGCAGGGCGACCTGGTGCTGCGCTTCAGGCCCGACGCGCCGGCCGCCGAGGCCGCACAGTTGCTGCGCAGCGCCGGCGCCCAGGTGGTCGCCGGCCCGGACGCGCAGGGCCGCTGGACGCTGCGGCTGGTGCAGCCCGGCGAGGGCCTGGTCGTGCTGCGGGGCTCGCCGCTGGTCGACGCGGTCGGGCCGCCCTAGGAGCCCGGCGATGCGCACGCCCCCGGCCGCCCTGCGCCTGCTCCTTGCCCTGTGGCTGCTCGCGGCCGCGGGCACGGCGGCGGCAGTGCAGCGTGCGCTGCTGGTGGGCGTGTCGGAGCTGCCCTACCAGAGCGCCGCCCTGTGGCTGCAGGCACCGCGCAACGACGTGCTGCTGATGCGCGACACGCTGCAGCGCCAGGGCTTCGCGCCGGCCGACATCACCGTTCTGGCCGACGGCGTGGCCGGCGCCGCGCTGCCCGAGTCGCAGGCCATCCAGCAGGCGCTGCAGCGCCTGCTGGCGCAGTCGGCCGGCGGCGACTTCGTGCTGCTGTACTTCTCCGGCCACGGCACGCGGCTGCGCGACCCGGCCAAGCGCTACCTGGAGCCCGACGGCCTGGCCGAGAACTTCCTGGCGCGCGACGTGCGCGGTGTCGTCAACGCGGCGGGGGCCTCCGGCCAGCTCGCCGGCAGCGTGCGCGACGTGGACGTCGATGCCTGGGTGCAGGCCTTCCTGGCGCGCAACGTGTTCGTGTGGGCGGTGTTCGACACCTGCTCCGCCGCCTCCATGACGCGCAGCCTGCGCGTGCCGCCGCCGGTGGCCGAGGGCGGCGCGGACGACGAGGTGCGCTGGCGCGGCGTGCGCGCCGACCAGCTCGCCGCGGGCGCCGCGCCCGCCGAGGCCGCGCCCGCCGCCGTGCCGCCGCCTTCGCCGGCGACGCCGCGCGCCCGCTACGTCGCCTTCTTCGCTTCCGAGAGCCATCAGGTCACGCCCGAGCTGCGGCTGCCGCGCGACAGCCGCGGCGGCCGTCCGCAGGGCCTGCTGACCTGGGCGGTGGCCGAGACCCTGCAGCGCCGGCCCGCGAGCTGGCGCCAGCTCTACAACGGCGTGCTCTCGCTCTATGCGCCCGTCATCGCCGAGCTGGAGGGGCGCTTCCCCGAACGCGAGCTGCCCTCGCCGGTGGCCGAGGGGAACCTCGACGCGCCCCTGTTCGCCAACCCCGCCGGGCCGCTGAGCACGCAGCCCGCGTGGCCGGCGCAGCGCGCCGGCGAACGGCTGAGCGCCGATGCCGGCGCGCTCGACGGACTGGAGCCGCAGCAGCCGGTGCGCGTGAGCGCCGTGCTGGCCGACGGCACCGTGCGCGAGGCCGACGCCCGCCTCGACGCGGTGGCCACGGGCAGCGCGCAACTGGCGGTGCCGCCTGCGCTGCGCGACGTGCCCGGCAGCGCGCTGTGGAGCCTCGCCCCGCTGCAGCCGCCGCGCGGCGCCCTGCTGCGCGTGCGCGCCGACCGGCCCCTGCCGCCGGGCATCAGCCTTGCCTGGCCGGTCGCGGTGCAGGCGGCGGCCGAAGGCGAGGCCGACCTGCGGCTGGTGGAGACGGGCCGCGGCGGCGGCCGGCTGGAGCCGCTGCAGCCCGGGCTGCTGCCGCCCGGCGGCGCGACGGCCGGCGATGCCGCGGCGCTGCGCCGCCGCATCGAGCTGCTGGCGCAGCTCAAGTGGTTCTCGCAGCTCGCGCAGCTCGGGCAGGACAGCCGCATCGAGGGTTTCGAGGCGCTGCTGGAGACATGGGAGGGCGAGCGCCTGCTGCGCAGCGACCCGCTGCCGCTGGCGGCCAGCTGGGCGCCGCCCGGGCCCGGCCAGCGCTTGGCGCTGCTGGTGCGCAATGCCAGCGGCCAGTCCATCGACCTGGTGGTGCTGAGCGTCGACGCCGAGGGCGCGCTGCACAGCCTCTACCCCGAGCAGGCAGGGGCCGCCAACCGCTTCGAGCGCGGCACGCCCCAGGCGCCGGCGCTCAAGCGCTTCGCGCTGCCGCAGGCCGCGGCCGGCGCACCGCAGGGCGGCCGCCTGCTGCTGGTGGCCAGCCCCGCCTCGCCGCACAGCGCGCCGCGCCTGTTCGGCCTGCAGGCCAGCGAGCCGATGGCCGACCTGCGCGTGCGCGGCCAGCCCCGGCCGGAGAAGGAACACCCGCTGCTCGCGGCCTCGGTGCGCTGGGGCGCCGCGGGCCGCTGAGAAAGAGTCAACCGCACATCCGAGGAGAAGCACATGTCATTCAACAACGACGGCAAGCTGGACGTGGACGAGGCGCTGCGCATGGTCGACCTGGCGGCCAGCGGCGACCCCGACGGCGACATGGCGATGTCGGTGCAGAGCAAGGGCTCGCCGGTGGAAGGCGAGTCCCGCCGCGCCTACGACGACGGCAAGAAGCGCATGGACGTGAAGGGCTACTTCTTCCGCTCCTGGGTGCACACGCCGCCGGGCAGCAACAAGGGGCGCGTGTCGCTCACCACGCTGTCGGTGGTGCGCGAGAGCGATGCCGCCAGCGCCTCGCTGGCCGGCCTGCTGAACAAGCAGGCGGACGACCTGGAGGTGGTGATCTCGGTTTACAAGGCCAGCGGCGACGACTCGCCCGAGGAGCAGCCCACGCTGGAGATCACCCTCAAGCAGGCGCGGCTGGACCAGCACTGCCTGCTCAGCGGCGGCGCGCTGGGCCGGCCGTGCGAGGTGCTGAGCTTCCAGTACCGCACGCTGGTGCTCGCCTCGGCGCCGCAGGTCAAGAGCGGCCTGCGCGGCGCCGTGCGCACCTGCAGCTTCGGCAGTTGAACGGCGCGCGGACGGCGCTCCGTCCCGGCCCGAGGTGCTAAGCGATGCGGCCGATGCACAGCACCGCCAAAGCATGCGACAAAGACAGGCACACCATGAGCACGACCTCCGCCGACCTGCTGCGTAGCGCCGACCCTGCCGGCGCCTTGAAGGCCCTCTCCGAGGAGATCCGCGCCAAACCCGGCGACAGCCGGCTGCGCGTCTTCATGGCGCAGCTGCTGTGCGTGCTGGGCCAGTGGGAGCGCGCGCTCAACCAGCTCAGCGTGGCGGCCGAGCTCGACGCCCTGGCCGTGCCGATGAAGCAGGTCTACGGCGAGGCGATCCGCTGCGAGGGCCTGCGCGCCGAGGTCTTCGCCGGCAAGCGCACGCCCATGGTCTTCGGCCAGCCCGACCAGTGGCTGGCGCTCCTGATCGAGTCGCTGCTGCGGCGCGGCGCCGGCGACGCGCAGGCGGCCGAGCAGCTGCGCGCGCGTGCCTTCGACGAGGCCCCGGCCGTCGCCGGCCGCATCGACGACACCGCCTTCGAATGGCTGGCCGACGCCGACATGCGCCTGGGCCCGGTGCTGGAGGCCTACATCAACGGCCGCTACTACTGGGTGCCCTTCGCGCGGCTGGCGCAGGTCAAGATCGAACCGCCGGAAGACCTGCGCGACGCCGTGTGGATGCCCGCGCACCTGCTGTTCGAGAACGGCGGCGAGGCGCTGGCGCTGATCCCCACCCGCTACGAAGGCACCGAGGCCAGCGGCGACGGCGCCCTGCAGCTGGCGCGCCGCACCGAATGGCGCGAGATGGCGCCCGAGGTCTGGTGCGGCCTGGGCCAGCGCCTGCTGAGCAGCGACGCCGGCGAGCATGCGCTGATGGACGTGCGCCAGATCGACTTCGATCCGGCGCCGGCCGCGGGCGACGCCCCGGACCATGGCTGACCTGTCCGTCCAGGAGCGGCTGCAGCCCTCGCTGCTGGACCGCCTGGTCGACCATGCCCCCGACCAGCAGCGCGAAAGCGACGACAAGCGCACCCTGACGCGCCAGGCCCTGCGCCAGGCCGTGCTGCGCGACCTCAACTGGCTGTTCAACGCCACCGCCCCGGGGCTGGACGAGCGGCGCCATCCGCAGGCGGCGCGCTCGGTCCTCAACTACGGATTGCCTATGCTGTCCGGCCAGTTCACCTCCTCCATCCAGCGTGTCAGCATGGAACAGGCTCTGAAGAACGCCATCGTGCAGTTTGAGCCGCGCATCCTGCCCCGCACACTCGAAGTTGAACTCGTCATGGAAGGCTCGGCCCTGGACTCCCACAACCGCATCGGCCTGACCATCCGCGGCATGCTCTGGGCGCAGCCGGTGCCGCTGGAGTTCCTCATGCGCAGCCGCATCGACCTGGAAGAAGGCCGCATCGAAGTCGAGGACGTGTCCAACCCCGGCGCCCGCTGACACGGGCCGTCGAGCCATGGACCCGCGCCTGCTCACCCTGTACGAACAGGAACTGCGCTACTTCCGCGAGAACACCGCGGAGTTCGCGCGCGCCTTCCCCAAGATCGCACGCCGCCTGGGCATCGAGGGCCAGGAGGTGGCCGACCCGTACGTGGAGCGGCTGATCGAGGCCACCGCCTTCCTGGCCGCGCGCGTCGGCCTCAAGCTCGACGCCGAGTACCCGCGCTTCACCGGGCACCTGCTGGACATCGTCTACCCGCACTTCCTGGCGCCCACCCCCTCCTGCGGCGTGTGCGCCTTCGCGCCGGACCTGCAGGACGCCAACCTCGCGCAGGGGCCGGTGCTGCCGCGCGGCAGCGCGCTGCGCGCGCGGCAGGCGACGGGGCAGAACACGCACTGCGAGTTCCGCACCGCGCACCCGCTGCGCGTGTGGCCGCTGCAGATCACCCGCGCCCAGTACTTCACCTACGCACCCGACCTGCCGCTGGCCCAGCACACACGCGCGCGCGACATCCGCGGCGGCCTGCGCATCGGCCTGAAGGCCAGCGCGGGCCTCACGTTCGACAAGATCGCGCTGGATGCGCTGCAGCTGTACTTCGGCGGCGCCGACGACGTGGCCTGGCAGCTGCACGAGTGCGTGCTCGGCCAGCCCATCGGCGTGCTGGTGCGCGGCACCGAGGCGACCGCGCCTGTCACCACGCTGCCGGGCAGCGTGATCGAGGAGGTGGGCTTCGCCGACGGCGAATCGCTGCTGCCGCCCACCGCCACCGGCTTCTCGGGCTTCCGGCTGGTGCAGGAGTACTTCGCCTTCCCCGAAGCCTTCCGCTTCGCGCGCATCGGCGGCCTGGCGCCGGCGCTGGCGCAGCGGGCGGTGGACGAGATCGAGCTGGTGCTGCTGTTCTCGCGCGGCGACGCGGTGCTGGAGAAGCTGGTGGGCACCGACAGCGTGCAGCTGCACTGCGTGCCGGTGGTCAACCTGTTCCCCAAGCGGCTGGACCGCGTCACCGTGGGCGAGGGCGTGAGCCAGTTCCACCTGCTGGCCGACCGCACGCGGCCGCAGGACTTCGAGATCCACTCGCTGACCGAGGTGGTGGGCCACGGCGCGCCGGGCACGGCCGGAGAGGGCGCGCTGGAGCAGGTGTTCCGCCCCTTCTACGCCGCCTACCACGACAGCCGCGAGGCGCACCCGGCCTACTACACCACCACCCGCGAGCCGCGCATGCTGTCGGTGCGCCAGCGCGCCGAAGGGCACCGCAGCAGCCACATCGGCTCCGAGCTGTACCTGCAGGTGGTCGACCCGCAGCAGGCGCCGTTCTCCGCGCAGCTGCGCCAGATCGCCTCGACCGCGCTGGTGACCAACCGCGACCTGCCGCTGCTGCTGCCGGTGGGGCGCGAGAACGACTTCGACTGCGTCGACTCCTTCCCGGTCCAGCGCATCCGCATGGTGCGCGGGCCCTCGCGGCCGGTCTCGCCGGTGGTGCAGCAGGGGCTGGGCTGGCGCGTCATCGACCACCTGGCGCTGAACTACCTCTCGCTGGCCGACAGCACGCCGGCCCAGGGCGCCGCGGCGCTGCGCGAGATGCTGATGCTCTACGCCGTGCACGCCGACGACGTGCGCCAGGGCCAGGTGCGCGGCCTGCTGTCGGTGAAGAGCCGGCCGCTGGTGCGGCGGCTGCCGCTGCCCGGGCCGATCGCCTTCGGCCGTGGGCTGGAGGTCACGCTCGAGGTGGACCCGTCCGCCTTCCACGGCCACAGCGCCTTCCTCTTCGGCGCCGTGATGTCGCGCTTCCTGGCGCGGCACGTGGAGGTCAACCATTTCGTCGAGACCGTGCTGCGCACCGCCGGCAAGGGCGAGCAGATGCGATGGAGGCCGCTGTGCGGAACCCGCCAGATCCTGTGAACGCCGCGCCGCCCCCGGATCAGGGCGCGCCGGCCGAGCGCGCCGCGCTGGCCGGCTGGCTGGCCGAGCGCGCGCCGCAGGCCTGGGCCTACGACTACTTCGCCGTGATGCGGCGGCTGGAGTGCCTGGCGCCCTCCCTGCCGCGCTGGGGCCGGGCGCTGCGCCCGTCGGCCGAGGGCGTGCGCGTCGGCCACGAGCCCTCGCTGTCCTTCGCGCCGGCCGGCGTCGGCCGCTTCGAGCCCGGCAGCGGCGACGGCCCGCCCCGCCTGCGCCAGCACTTCTTCGGCTACATCGGCCCCAACGGGCCGCTGCCCATCCACCTGTCGGACTTCATCCGCGAGCGCGCGCTCAACCATGGCGATCCGACCTGGCTGGCCTTCCTCGACAGCTTCTGCCACCGCTTCTCGCTGCAGTTCTACCGCGCCTGGGCGCAGGCGCGGCCCGTCACCGGCATGGACCGGCCGGGCGAGGACATCTTCCGCCGGCAGATCGGCGCCTTCGTCGGCATCGGCGGCCCGGCGCGCCAGCAGCGCGACGCGGTGCACGACGACGCGCGGCTGCACTTCTCCGGCTGGCTGGCGCGGCGCGTGCACAACCGCGAGGGCGTCGAGGCCGTGGTCGGCGCCTACTTCGGCGTGCCGGCGCGGCTGGAGCGCTGGGTCGGCCACTGGATGCGCCTGCCCGGCGGCGAGCTGACGCGCCTGGGCGCCAGCAACGCCAACGCCGCCTCGCGCACGCTGGGCCTGGGCGCGGTGATGGGCCGCCAGGTGTGGGACCGCCAGCACAAGGTGCGCCTGCACCTGGGGCCGCTCACGCTGGCGCAGTACCGCGACTTCCTGCCCGTCGGCCGGGCCCGCCCGGCGCTGCGCGGCTGGATGCGGCAGTTGCTGGGCGACGAGCTGGAGTGGGACGCGCAGCTCGTGCTGCGCCGCGAAGAGGTGCCGCCCACCCGCCTGGGCGCGCCGCAGGCCGGCCTGGGCGGCAACGCGCCGCGGCTGGGCTGGGTGTCGTGGCTGGGCAGCCGGCCGCGCACGCGCGACGCGGCCGACCTGCGCCTCGCCGGCGACCAGGGGGCCGTGGCATGACCCACGGCCGTTGTTCTTCCAAAAAACCCGGGGGCCGTTCGTCCTTCGTCTGGAGAGTCCGATGAGTGAAATCAGCCGCACCGCCCTGTTCGGCAAGTTGAACCCCCTGGCCTACAAGGCCATCGAGGGCGCCACCGTCTTCTGCAAGATGCGCGGCAACCCCTACGTGGAGTTGGAGCACTGGCTCGCGCAGCTGCTGCAGAACCAGGAAAGCGACCTGCACCGCATCGTCCAGCACTACGGCCTGGACATCTCGGTGCTGGCCAAGGACGTGACGGCCGCGCTGGACCGCCTGCCGCGCGGCGCCACCGCCATCAGCGACTTCTCGCCGCACATCGAGAACGCCATCGAGCGCGCCTGGACCTACGCCACGCTGCAGTTCGGCGAGGCGCAGGTGCGCACCGGCTACATCGTGGTCGGCATGCTCAAGACGCCGAGCCTGCGCAACCCGCTGCTGCAGATATCGAAGCAGTTCGAGAAGATCAAGGTCGAGGACCTGGCCGAGAACTTCGCGAAGATCTGCGACGCCTCGGCCGAAGGCCGGATGCGCGCGCAGGACGGCACCGGCATGGGCAGCGGCGATGTCGGCGACGAGACCGGCGCCATGGCGCCGGCCGCCATGGGCAAGGGCGACGCGCTCAAGAAGTTCACCACCGACCTCACCGAGCAGGCCAGGAGCGGCAAGATGGACCCGATCGTCGGCCGCGACGACGAGATCCGCCAGGTGGTCGACATCCTGATGCGCCGCCGCCAGAACAACCCCATCCTGGTGGGCGAGGCCGGCGTGGGCAAGACGGCGGTGGTGGAAGGCTTCGCCCAGCGCATCGCGCGCGGCGACGTGCCGCCGGCGCTCAAGGACGTGAAGCTGCTGACGCTGGACGTGGGCCTGCTGCAGGCCGGCGCCAGCATGAAGGGCGAGTTCGAGCAGCGCCTGCGCTCGGTGATCGAGGAAGTGCAGGCCAGCGAGAAGCCCATCATCCTGTTCGTCGACGAAACCCACACGCTGGTGGGCGCGGGCGGCCAGGCCGGCACCGGCGACGCCGCCAACCTGCTCAAGCCGGCGCTGGCGCGCGGCACCCTGCGCACCGTGGGCGCCACCACCTGGGCCGAGTACAAGAAGTACATCGAGAAGGACCCGGCGCTGACCCGCCGCTTCCAGAACGTGCAGGTGGACGAGCCCGACGAGCGCAAGGCCATCCTGATGATGCGCGGCGTGGCCAGCACCATGGAAAAGCACCATCAGGTGCAGATCCTCGACGAGGCGCTGGAGGCCGCGGTCAAGCTCAGCCACCGCTACATCCCGGCGCGCCAACTGCCCGACAAGAGCGTGAGCCTGCTCGACACCGCCTGCGCGCGCGTGGCCGTGAGCCTGCACGCCACGCCGGCCGAGGTGGACGACAGCCGCAAGCGCATCGAGTCATTGGAGACCGAGCAGCAGATCATCGGCCGCGAGAAGGCCATCGGCATCGACGTGGCCGAGCGCGAGCAGGCGGTCACCGCCGACCTGGCCGCCGAACGCGACCGCCTGGGCAACCTGGAGGCGCGCTGGGGCCAGGAGAAGGCGCTGGTGGACGAACTGCTGGCGCTGCGCTCCACCCTGCGCGGCGGCGCCGGCGGCACGCAGCCGGTCGAGGGCACAGGCAGCACGCTGGAGGCGCAGGCCGCCACCGAGGCGCCGCCGGCGGTCGATGCCGCCGCCCAGGCCGAGCGCGAGGCCGCGCTGGCGCGGCTGCAGCAGGTGCAGGCCGAGCTGAGCGCGCTGCAGGGCGAATCGCCGCTGATCCTGCCCACGGTGGACTACCAGGCCGTGGCCTCGGTGGTGGGCGACTGGACCGGCATCCCCGTGGGCCGCATGCAGCGCAACGAGATCGACACCGTGCTCAAGCTGCCGCAGCTGCTGGCGCAGCGCGTGATCGGCCAGGACCACGCGATGGAGATGATCGCCAAGCGCATCCAGACCTCGCGCGCGGGGCTGGACAACCCCAGCAAGCCGATCGGCGTGTTCATGCTGGCCGGCACCTCGGGCGTGGGCAAGACTGAGACCGCACTGGCGCTGGCCGAGGCGCTGTACGGCGGCGAGCAGAACCTGATCGTCATCAACATGAGCGAGTACCAGGAGGCGCACACCGTCAGCTCGCTCAAGGGCGCGCCCCCCGGCTACGTGGGCTACGGCGAGGGCGGCGTGCTGACCGAGGCGGTGCGCCGCAAGCCCTACAGCGTGGTGCTGCTCGACGAGGTGGAAAAGGCACACCCCGACGTGCACGAGCTGTTCTTCCAGGTCTTCGACAAGGGCTTCATGGAGGACGGCGAGGGCCGCACCATCGACTTCAAGAACACGCTGATCCTGCTGACCACCAACGCCGGCACCGAGCTGATCGCCAGCATGTGCAAGGACCCGGAGCTGCTGCCCGACCCCGAGGGCATGGCCAAGGCGCTGCGCGAGCCGCTGCTGAAGATCTTCCCGCCGGCGCTGCTGGGGCGGCTGGTCGCCATTCCCTACTACCCGCTGTCCGACGAGATGCTGGGCGCCATCGTGCGGCTGCAGCTCGGGCGCATCAAGAAGCGCGTCGAGGCGCGCTACAAGATTCCGTTCGAGGTCGGCGACGACGTGGTCAGGCTGGTGGTCAGCCGCTGCACCGAGAGCGAGTCGGGCGGCCGGATGATCGACGCCATCCTGACCAACACCATGCTGCCGGACATCAGCCGCGAGTTCCTGAACCGGATGATGGAAGGCAAGCCGATCGGCGGCGTGCGCGTGGGCGTGTCCGACGGCAACTTCAGCTACGACTTCGCCTGACGGCCCCCCCGTGTTCCCCATGTCCATCCGCTCCGCCCTCCTGCCGCTCCTGCTGCCGCTGCTGTGCGGCCTGGGCGCGGCCGCGTGCGCGGATGTGTCGCCACCAACGAAGGAGATCAGCGCCATGAGTGGATTGCAGATGCCCAAGCCCAAGCGGGTGGGACCGCCCGATGTCAAGCCGGTGCGTATCGGCGACCTGCGCTTCGAGGCCGTGCACTGGGGCCGCGAGCGCGGGCTGAACCAGAACGGCGGGGTGATCGCCGCCGTGGACGCCAAGTCGGGCAAGGAGCAGTGGACCCTGGTGGTCTACCCGATCGTCTACAAGCCCAAGCTCGAAACCGATGTGCAGGACATCTTCATCGAATCGCTCGAGGCCGCGCCGGACGGCCGGCACCTGATCGTCAAGGACGAGAACGGACGCCGGTTCGAGGTCGACATCGCGGCGCGCCAGGCGCGCCCGCTGCCCTGACCGGAGGGCGCCATGGACAAGTTCACCCAGGCCTACGACAAGGCGCGCGACGTCGTCACCAAGCAGAAGTTCGAGGCGGACTGGCAGGCCTTCTCCGAGAAGGCCGGGATGGCCAAGCTGCTGGACGCGTCGGGCTTTCGCAGCGGTGCGGGCAGCACCGCCGATGCGGTGCGCAAGCGCCTCGAGAAGGCCGCCAGGGACAAGGAACGCAAGGTCGGCGAAGTGATCTACGACGCCTCGGTGAACGCCAAGTCGCCGGGCCTGCTCGCCGACCGCGCCGCCACCATCAAGTTCGTCAAGCACGTGCACCACGTGCACAAGCGCGGCGGCCAGGACGTCTGGGTCTACGCACCGCCCAAGTCCGATGCCGGCTGGGTCTTCGACGAGATCACCGGCGACGCGGCCACCATCAAGGCGCGCCTGGAGCACGACGACGAGATCTTCAGCGCCGACGAGCGCAAGTGGATGTCCACCTCGCTGGGCAAGGCGCGCAAGATCTCGGAGGACTGCAAGGCCAAGCTGGCCGGCGGCAAGGTGAAGAGTGCGCGCACCAGCGTGAAGGACATGGTCAAGCGCTGGTTCCTCGACGACGCCGACAACGCCGACGATCTCGAGGCGGCCTTCACGACCCTGTACGCGGGGTTCAAGAAGATCGCCGCAGCCTGCAACAAGGCCACGCTGGTGTTCGCCGACTACCCCGACTGGCGCGCGCAGCGCGACAAGTACTTCGGCGCCGCGTTCCGGGGCGGGGAGGGTGGCGCCTTTCCCGTCATCTACCTCGAAGGCGCCTTCACGCGGCTGACCGGCAACAGCGGCAAGATGTGGCTGTGCGTGGAAACCGTCATCCACGAGATGTCGCACCACGAGGTGTCGACGCAGGACCACCGCTACGACCACCACGGCCTGAAGCCCACCACGGGCTCCTTCCCCTATGCCACCGCGATCGAGAACGCGGACAGCTGGGGCTACTTCGCGCTGGACCTGGCGGGCTATCTCTCGCGGGCCGATCGCGACAAGGTCCTGAAGTAGGCCCGGCGGCGACCGCCCGGACGACATGATGCACCGACAGACCGCCGTTGCCGAGGCCGCCGCCGCTGCCGCGCCGACCACCGAACTGAGCCCCGAGCAGGCGCTGCAGCTGGCCATCGCCTGGCACCGCGAGGGCCGCTGGGACGCGGCCGGGAAGATCTACGAGGCCCTGCTGCGGGTGCAGCCGCGCGACGCCAACGTGCTGCACTTCCTGGGGATGCTGCGCTACCAGCGCGGCCGCCGCGACGAGGCGATCGCGCTCATGCAGCAGTCGATCGCCGAAGACGGCGCCGTGCCCGACTGGCACTGCAACCTGGGCAACGTGCTGCTGGAGTCGAACCGGCTGGACGAGGCCGCCGCGGCCTACGCGCGCGCGCAGGCCCTGGCGCCCGAGCGTCCCGAGCTGCACAACAACCTGGGTGCGCTGCTGCGCGAGCAGGGCCGGCTGGCCGAGGCGGAGGCCGCCTATCGCCGCGCCCTGGAGCTCAAGCCCGACTTCGCGGATGCCTACACCAACCTCGGCTCGCTGCTGATGCGCACCGGACGCCCGGAGGAAGGCATCCGCGCCTTCTGGGAGGCGCTGGTGCATTCGCCTCGCCACGGCAAGGCACGCAAGCTGGTGGGCATGGCCTACGGGCAGCTCGGCCGGATGGAGGAGGCGGCGCGCGTGTACCGCGAGTGGCTGGAGGACGAACCCGGCAACGCCGAGGCGCTGCACCACCTGGCGGCCTGCGCCGGCGGGCCCGTGCCGCAGCGCGCGGCCGACGACTACGTGGAAACGGTGTTCGACGGCTTCGCCAAGAGCTTCGACGCCAAGCTGACGCGGCTGCACTACCAGGCGCCGGCGCTGGTGGCCCAGCGGGTGGCCGAGCTGGCCGGGGTGCCGCAGCGCGCGCTGCGGGTGCTGGACGCAGGCTGCGGCACGGGCCTGTGCGGCCCCCTGCTGGCGCCCTATGCGCGGCACCTGCACGGCGTGGACCTGTCGGCCGGCATGCTGGCCCAGGCCGAGCCGCGGCAGGTGTACGACCAGCTTTCCAAGGGCGAGCTGACGGCGTTCATCGCCGCGGCGCCCGCCGCGTCGTGGGAGCTGATCGTCTCGGCCGACACGCTGTGCTACTTCGGCGACCTGGCGGACGTGGCCGCGGCCGCCGCGCACGCGCTGGCGCCCGGCGGCTGGCTGGTCTTCACCGTGGAGGCCCTGCCGGATGCGGCGGCCGAGCCCTACCGGCTGCACCCGCACGGCCGCTACGCGCACGGTGCAGGCTACGTGCGCGAGGCGCTGGCCGCCGCCGGCCTGGCCGTGCTCGGCGTGCAGGCCGCGCACCTGCGCACCGAGAACGCCCGGCCGGTGGACGGCTTCCTGGTGTCGGCCCGCAAAGCCGGGGCGGCTGGTTCGTCCTGATTCCATCCATGCCGCACGATCACGACAACGAAAGGGATGCCGATGGCCGATAACGACACGCTCATCCGCAGCGACTCGCCCGTCAACGACGAGCTGATGTTCTGGTCCATCGTCGGGCTGGAGGGGATGAGCCAGCCGTCCACGTACGAGCTGCGCGTGCTGTCGAAGAACGACGCGATCGCGGCCAAGGACATCCTGGGCCACGGCTTCGACGTGGTGATGAAGTTCGACGACGCCGACGGCGCCGGGCACGAACGCCACTGCCGGGGCCATGCGGTGCGCTTCGCCCGCCGCGGCAAGGTCGGCCGCTACCACGAGTATGCGATCGGCCTGAAGTCGTGGTTCTGGCTGCTGACCAAGCGCTTCAACGCCCGCATCTTCCAGGGCCAGAACGCGCTGCAGGTGATCGACGCCACGATCGAGGACAGCCCGATCAAGCGCCTGAAGAAGATCAACACCGACGGCGTCGTCGGCCAGCCCGACAAGCGGCCCTACTGCGTGCAGTTCCAGGAGAGCGATTTCACCTTCCTCTCGCGGCTGATGGAGGAGGAGGGCATCTACTACTGGTTCGACGCGCACGACGCGCCGGGCACCATGTACCTGTCGAACGCGAGCGACGTGGCGCATCCGCCGCTGCCGGCGGGGGCAGAGCTGAAGCAGACCGACAGCGCCCGCCAGGAAGTGCGGTTCAACGAGTTCCGGCAGTGGTTCGGCGCGGCCCTCTACGAGTCCGGCGCCTACGCCTCGCACGACAGCGACTTCAAGGCGATCCGCAAGAAGCTGGCCTCGAACAAGCAGGACGCGGCGGAGCACGAGCTGAGCGACCTGGAGGTCTTCGAGTTCCCGGGCGGCCACCTGCGCGAGGCCGACACCGACCACCTGGCGCGCATCCGCATGGAGGCGCTGGCCGCGCGCCGGCGCCTGTACTGGGCCGGCACGCCCTGGCCGGACGTGGCGGTCGGGCTGCGCACCCGGTTCCACACGATCCACGAGGTGGCCGACCTCGACCAGGAGCACCTCATCGTCAGCTGCATGGTGGCGGCCTCGCATCCCGGCTACGAAGGCACCGACACGTCCGCCCCGGTGGACGTCCGGCGCGCGCTGATCGACCTGCTGCAGGACGACCGCGTGAACGCGGAGCACCGGGAGGAGCTGGCCGCCGTCATCGAATCGAGCACCGGCTTCGAAAAGTTCTACGCAGGCATGCGCCAGTTCCTCTATACGACGGTGCCCGTGAGCGTGCCCTTCCGCCCGCCGCGCACCACGCCGCGCATGCGCATGCCGGGGCCGCAGTCGGCCATCGTGGTCGGGCCGGAGGGCGACGAGATCCATGCCGACGAATTCGGCCGCGTGAAGGTGCACTTCCACTGGGACCGCTACGACGAGAGCAACGAGAAGTCCACCTGCTGGGTGCGCGTGTCGCAGCCCTGGGCCGGCAAGGGCTGGGGCGGCTACTTCATCCCGCGCATCGGGCAGGAGGTGATCGTCGACTTCCTCAACGGCGACCCGGACCGCCCGATCATCATGGGCCGCGTCTACAACGACGACCAGCCGATCCCCTTCGACAAGCACGAGCAGAGCGGCTTCCGCACCCGCTCCACGCCGGACGGCAACGCCTCCAACTGCAACGAGTTCCGCTTCGACGACAGCAAGGGCAAGGAGCAGGTGTACCTGCACGCCGAGAAGAACCAGGACATCGAGGTCGAGAACGACGAGACGCACTGGGTGGGCCACGACCGCAAGAAGACGATCGACAACGACGAGATCAACCACATCAAGAACAACCGCACGGAAACCGTGGACGTGGACGAGACCATCGACATCGGCGGCAACCGCGCGGAAACCGTGGGCGGCAACGAGGACATCACGGTCGGCGGCAACCGCACGGAGAACGTGGGCGTCAACGAGAGCGTGACCATCGGCGCGAACCGCAGCCTCACGGTGTCCGCCAACGAGACCGTCAGCATCGGCGCCTCGCGCACGGAGAGCATCGCCGCCAACCTGACGCAGAACGTGGGCGCCGCGGTCACGCAGTCGGTCGGCGCCGCCTTCACGCAGACGGTGGGCGGGGCGATGAGCGTCACCGCCGGCGGCCCCGTGACCTTCACCGCCGCCGGCGGCTTCAACATCATCGCGCCGGGCGGTACCAAAGTCGTGGACTTCGAGCTGATGCAGGTCGGCGGGACGATCAAGGAAGGCTATGCCATGAAGCTGGACATCAACGGCATCGTCTCCGAGCTCAATGCGGCCAAGGCCGAGGTCACCGGCGCCACCACCGCCGCCATCGGCGTCAAGGCCGAGACCGTGGGCGCCGAGGCGCACTCCGGCATGACGGTGCAGCAGATGGTGGCGCTGGAGGCCCTGAGCAACGCCACCGGCATCGAGATGGACACGCTGAAGGTCTTCCTGTGAGGCGCGGATGAAGGTCATCAAGCCGCTGCCGCTGTCGCTGGTCGCGCGCAGCTTCGAGTTCCGCGGCCGCATCAGCCTGGGGGTGTCGGCGCTGGTCATGGTGCCGCTGGGCAGCGATGCGCGCAGGCTGTGGGCCGAGAAGGACCTGTGGGCCTTCTGGGCCACGCGGCCCGAGGCGCAGTGGCCGCTGGAGGAGGGCATTCCGCGCGTGCGCGGCGAGTTTCTCGTGTCGGGGCGCGTCTTCAACCCGCAGCCGCAGCGCGGCGCCTGCGCCGTGCGCGCGCAGGTGGGTTCGCTGCGCAAGGACCTGGTGGTCCACGGCATGCGCCACTGGGACGGCGACCGCATCTCGCCGCCCCAGCCCTTCGCCAGCCTGCCCCTGGGATGGGCGCAGGCCTGGGGCGGGCCGAACTGCCCGGAGAACCCGCTGGGTATGGGCATGGAGCCGACCGCCACGCCGCAGGGCGCGCTGCGCCTGCTGCCGCACATCGAGTACCCGCAGTGGGCGGTGCACGCGCCCGACGCCCAGGGGCGGCCCGCGGGCCTCGGCCCCGTCGACGGCATGTGGCCGCAGCGTGCGTCCAAGCGCGGCACCTACGACCAGCAGTGGCTGGTGGAGCACTTCCCGGCCATCGCCCCCGACGCTGACTGGACCTGCTTCAACTGCGCGCCGCCGGACCAGCAGCAGGCCGGGCCCTTCGGCGGCGACGAGGCCTATGCCTTCCACCACCTGCATCCCGAGCGCACGGTGCTCGAAGGCCGCCTGCCCGGCCTGCGCGCGCGCGCCTTCGCCACCACGCGGCACGAGGGCGGCGAACGCTTCCGCGAGATCGGGCTGCGGCTGAACACGGTCTGGTGCTTTCCCGGCGAGGAGCGCGCCGTGCTGATCTTCCAGGGCATGCACGCCATCGCCGAGGACGATGGCGCCGACGTGCTGCACCTGCTGGCCGCGCTGGAGGACATGGGGGCACCGCGCTCCGCCGAGCACTACCTCGCGGTGCGCGACAAGCGGCTGGACCGCACGCACGGCGTGCTGGAATCGCTGCGCGAGGAAGACCTGATGCCCGCCGATCTGGTGGTACCGATGTTCGACCTGGCGCCGGTGGAGAACCGGGCCCTGGATCGCGGCATGCGCCGCGCGCGCGCCGAGCGCGAGGCGGCGCGCGACCTGGTGGCCTCCTTCGGCCTGGACCCGGCCGAGCATGCGCCGCCGGTCGACGGCCCGCCGGTGCCGGAGGTCCGCACGCTGGACGACCTGATCGCCCTGCGCCAGAAGATGCAAACCCGGCACACCGAGCTGGTGGCCCGCGCCGAGGCCGACAAGGCCAGGACCATCGCCGACGCCCGCAAGCTGTTCGACGCGCAGAAGATGGACTTCGGCCTGATCGAGCGCGAGATGGCGGGCCTGGAGACGGCCGGCCCGCCGCGGCCCATCGCCGAGGGGCTGGTGCGCGATTTCCAGGGCTTCATCGCCAACGGCAAGGCCACCGGCGGCGACGTGCGCGAACTGGAGGAGATGCTGGCCGACGAGCGCCTGATGCAAAGCTGGCGCGACGCCGACCGCAGGCAGTTGCAGGCCTACCGCGGCATGGCGCACCACCAGGCGCCTGCGTCGCGCAGCAGCGGGGCCGCCGGCGACCCGCTGCGCCAGCGCGTCGCGCAGCAGATGGCGGCGCGCGGCAGCCTCGCGGGCTGGGACCTCACGGGCGCCGACCTGCACGGCATGGACCTCGCGGGCGCCGACCTGCGCGGCGCCCTGATGGAAAACGCCAACCTCACCGGCACGCTGCTGGCTGGCGCCGACCTGTCGGAGGCGGTGCTGGCGCATGCCACCCTGCTGGCCACGCAGGCCGCCGGGGCCTGTCTGGACGGCGCGAACCTCGGCGCCGCGACCATCGAGCGCAGCGATCTCAGCCGCGCCTCGCTGCGCAACGCCGTGCTGCAGCGCGCGCGGCTGCGCGAGACCCGGCTGTGCGAGGCCACGCTGGACGGCATCCGGCTGGAGGAGGCCGTGCTGATGGCGGTGGACTTCTCCGGCGCGCGCAGCCAGGCGATGCTGAGCTTCTTCCGCCACGACCTGCGGCACTGCGCCTTCGCCGGCGCCGAATTCGGGCAATGCCTGTTCGTCGAATGCCGGCTGGACGGGGTGGACTTCTCCGGCGCGCACTTCGCCAAGTGCGCCTTCGTCGGCGCGCAGGCGCCGGGCGCCGTGTTCCGGGGCCTGCGCATCGAATCCGGCTGCTTCGCCCAGCAGTGCGTGCTCGACGGCTGCGACTTCAGCAGCGCGGCGCTGCCCAACATCAGCCTGCGCGGCGCCTCGATGGTGGGTGCGCGCCTGGCGGAGGCGGCGCTCGACGGCAGCGACCTGAGCGAATGCGCCCTGCGCGGCGCCGACCTGGGCCGGGCCTCGCTGCGCGGCGCGCGCATGGTTCGCGCCGGCCTGGAGGAAGCCCGCCTGGCCGGCGCCAACCTGATGGACGCCGTGCTGCAGCATGCGCGGCTGGACCTGACCGACTTCAGCCACGCCAACCTGTACCGCGCCGACCTGGCCCGCGTGCGCATCGTGCGGCACGGGCCGGGCTTCGACACGGCGCTCACCACGCACATGCGCACCTATCCGCGGCACAGGCCGGCCACGGCGGAGGCCAACTGACATGGACAAGACCGAACTGCTGGCGAAGGTGCAGCGCGGCGAGCCGGTGTCGGGCCAGGACTTCTCCGGCTGGGACCTGGACGGCGCCGACCTGTCGGCCACCGTGTTCGACCACTGCGTGTTCGAGGGCGCGCGGCTGGCGCGGGCCGACCTGGGCAGCAGCCGGCTGATCGGCTGCCGGCTGGCGCGGGCCGACCTGAGCGAAGCGCGCCTGTCCGACACCACGCTGGCGGACTGCGACTTCGAGCGCACCCTCATGACGCGCGCCGGCCTCGCCAACGTCTGCTTCCACGAATGCCGCATCGCCGGCCTGGCTCTGAACGCGGCGCGCATCGACTTCGCCACCTTCTCGCGCTGCGCCATCGACGTGCTCTCGCTGGCCGAGGCCAGGGTCGAGAAGCTGACGGCGGCGGACTGCCAGGTCCAGCGAGTGGATTTCTCCCAGGCCGAGCTGGCGCGCACCGCGTGGGTCGAAGCCGACCTGCGCCAGGCGCGCTTCGCCGGCACGCGCTGCAGCCACGTGGTGCTCGTGCGCTGCAACCTCGAGGGCCAGCGCTTCGCCGGGCTGCGCTTCGAGAACATCCAGTTCATCGGCGCCCGGCTGGCGGGCAGCGACTTCTCGGACGCCGGCATCGTGCAGGCCAACTTCCAGCAGGCCGACCTGAGGCAGGCGCGCTTCGAGCGGGCCCAGGCGGCCAACGCGATCTTCATGGACGCCCGGCTCGAAGGTGCCTGCCTCGACGGCGCGATGCTGCGCCAGGCGCTGTTCGTCAACGCGCGGGCCGCGGGCGCGAGCCTGCGCGGCGCCGACCTGTACCAGAGCAACTGGCGCGGCGCGCAGGCGCCGCAGGCGCTGCTGACGGACTGCGAGCTGACCTACGCCGACTTCTCGCATGCCGACCTGAGCGGCGCCGACCTGCGCGGCGCCACGCTGCTGCGCGCCAACCTGCACGGCGCGCGCGACGCCGGTGCGCACTTCACCGACCGGGCCCGCGCGCTCGAGAGCAATGCCGAACTGCTGGCCGCCGAGCGCTGGCAGCCCGCTTCGGCCTGAACCACGGAGACGGAGCCAGCCATGAGCCATCGAGACGATCCCCTGATTCCCCTGTGCGAGACCCCGGTGCAGGGCGTGGCCTGCGTGTCGGGCGAGGCGCAGGACGGCGAGTCCTTCCAGCTGGAGACGGCGCACGGCACGCTGAGCGCGCGCCGCGCCGCCAGTTGCCTGCTGCTTCCGCAGGCCGGCGACCGGGTCTGGTTCGCCGGCGACCTGGTGCAGGGCCTGTACGTCACGGCGGTGCTGGAACGGCGCGGGCATGCCGAGGCGCGGGCGCGCCTGCCGGCCGGCGGGCACCTGGAATCGGCCGACGGCCGGCTGCGGCTGTGCGCGTCGCAGATGGGCCTGGAGGCCGACACGCTCACCCTGCGCGCGCGCGAGGCCGCGGCCAGCCTCGGCCGCCTGAACGCGGCGGGGCGCGAGGCCACCTGGGCCTTCACGCGCGTCAAGCTCGTCGCCGACCTGTTCGAGTCTTTCTGCGAGCGCGTGCAGCAGTTCGCGCGCTGGAGCCAGCGCAGCGTCGAGGGCATCGACCAGGTGAATAGCCGCCACATCGACTACCGCGCCGAACAGACGCTGCAACTGCACGGCGAGAACGTCGTGGCCAGCGCCAGCCACCTGATGAAGGTGGACGGCGAACAGATCCACATGGGTTGAGGAGGAGCGCGCCATGTTCGCCAACTGCCAGCTGATGGGCACCGACCTGGCCTTTCCCGACGTCTGCCTGACGCCCAGTCCGGCGGGGCCGGTGCCCGTCCCGTACCCCAACGTGGCCATGGGCCCGATGGCCATCCCCAACGTGCCCACGATCCTGTTCATGGGCGCGCCGGCGCACAACATGGGCACCACCATTCCCATGACCAACGGCGACAACCCGGGCGTGGCCACGGGCGTGGCCTCCGGCATGGTGATGGGCCCCAGCCGCCACCTGACGGGCGCCTTCACGGTGCTGCTCAAGGGCCTGCCCGCCACGCGCATGACCAGCGTGTCGCTGCAGAACAGCACCAACGCGCCGGGCTGCCGGCTGGTGCCCAGCCAGCCGAAGATCCTGCTGCTGGCGCCCTGAGCGCGGGGCGTCACGCCCCGTTTCCTCCCTCGCGCTGCTTACCTCTTCCGGCAGGATTGCGGGCGACCGGGCAGGGGTCAATACTGGGCCGCATCGGCCCCCTGTCGCGGGGCAGGGGCATGCGGCGCCATGACGAACACCCTCTTTCGCATCGAGAGCGACTCGCCCGCGAAGGACGACCTGCTGTTCTGGCGCCTGGTGGGCCACGAGGGCCTGTCGCGGCCGTCCACCTACGACCTGACGGTGCTCTCCAAGAGCGAGAAGATCGCGCCGGGCGACATCCTGGGCCGCAGCTTCGATGTCGTGATCTCCTTCGAGGACGCCGACGGCGGCAGCCACGAGCGGCACTGCCAGGGGCATGCGGTGCGCTTCGTGCGCGCGGCGCACGCCGGCCGCTACTTCGCCTACCGGATCACCCTGCGCTCGTGGTTCTGGCTGCTCACGCGGCGCCGCAACTCGCGCATCCTGCAGGACCAGAAGGTGCTGGACGTGCTGGACGCCGTGCTGGAGGACAGCCCCATCAAGCGGCTCAAGAAGACCCGCACCGGCAACGTCATCGGCAGCCACGAGCCGCACACCTACTGCGTGCAGTACCAGGAGAGCGACTACGACTTCCTCTCGCGCCTGCTGGAGGAAGAGGGCATCTACTACTGGTTCGACACCACCGAGGCCGAGCCCGCCATGCACCTGGCCGATGCGCTGGACGCCGCCCATGCCCCGCTGCCGGCGGCCGGCACCCTGCACTTCGAGGCCTCGGCGGTGGCCGAGGCGCGGCATGCGGAGATCACGCGCTGGATCAGCATGCGCCAGCTCGACAGCGGCGGCTTCGCCTCGCGCGACCGGGACTTCACCGTCATCAGCCGCGCGCTCGCGGCCGACAAGGCCGAGCCCGACGCGCACGAGCTGGCCGACCTGGAGTGCTTCGAATACCCCGGCGGCTATGCCAGCGGCGACGACACCGACGGGCTGGCCCGCATGCGGCTGGACGAGCTCATCGGCCGGCGCCAGCGCCACTGGGCGACCACCACCTGGCCCGACGTGTCGGTGGGCCGGCGCTTCCGCTTCGAGGGCAGCCCCGACGGCCAGCATGACGGCGAGTACGTGATCGCCGGCTGCGTGCTGGTGGCCGCGCACCCCGGCCACGAGGCACTGGGCGCGCAGCCGCCACCGCCGCTGGGCAGCGAACTCGACGCCGCCCTGCACGACGACGCCGTCAACGTCGAGCACTGGACCATCGTGCGCGAACTGATGGACCAGTCGCCCGAGCTGATCGCGCCCGGCCCGGGCAGCAGCTGCTTCCTGCTGACGCTGCTGCCGCTGGACGCGCCCTGGCGCCCGCCGCGCCTGACGCCGCGCCGCCGCATGCCGGGACCGCAGACCGCGCTGGTGGTGGGCAAGCAGGGCGAGCAGATCTGGACCGACGAGCACGGCCGGGTGAAGGTGCAGTTCCACTGGGACCGCTACGGCCGGAACGACGAGAACAGCTCCTGCTGGATCCGCGTGTCGCATCCCTGGGCCGGCAAGGGCTGGGGCGCGGTGAGCATCCCGCGCATCGGGCAGGAGGTGATCGTCGACTTCCTCGAAGGCGACCCGGACCAGCCGATCGTCACCGGCCGCGTCTACAACGGCGAATCGCAGGCGCCCTATCCGCTGCCGGGCGGCGCGGTGGTCAGCGGCATCAAGACCGATACGCACAAGGGCCGCGGCTACAACGAGATGTCGATGGACGACACCGCCGGCCAGGAGAAGATCACCGTGCACGGCCAGTACGACATGGCCACCACGGTGGAGCACGACCAGACCACCACCGTGCACAACTGCCGCACCGACGCCATCGACGTGGACGACTCGGAGACCGTGGGCAGCAACCAGACGCTGAGCGTCGGCGCCGACCAGACCGTCACGATCGGCGCCAACCGCACGGAGTCGGTGGGCGCCAACGAGACCATCACCATCGGCGCCCACCGCAGCGAGACCGTCAACGGCGGCGAGACCGTCACCGTCAACGGCGGACGCAGCCACACCGTCAATGGCGTGCAGTCCACCACCATCTCGGTGGCCGAGACGCACACCGTCGGTGCCGGGCGCGTGCACAGCGTGGGCGCGGGCGAGGCGATCAACGTGGGCGGCGTACAGGCGGTGAGCGTGGGCGGCGCGCGCATGGTCAGCGTGGGCGGTGCGCAGCAGGTCAGCGTCGGGGCGGTGCAGTCGGTGAGCGTGGGCGGCGCCCACAGCCTCTCGGCTGCGGCCATCTCGGCGTCGGCCAAGAGCGTGGTCAGGATCAAGGCCGGCTCGACCTGCCAGATCGAGGCGCCCACCATCAAGCTCAAGGCCGGCGGCAGCACGATCACGATGAACGCCGGCGGCATCACCATCAAGGGCGCCAAGATCACCATCGAGGCCAGCGGCACGGCCTCGTTCAAGGCCGGCGGCGCGATCAAGATCAAGGGCAGCAGCCTGGGCGAGGATTGAGATGAAGCACCCCCCAAGCCGCTTCGCGGCTCCCCCCTCTCTCGCCTTCGGCGGGAGGGGGGCGCACCCCGCGGCCTGGCCGAGCCAGTTCCGCGGGTGCCCTGGCATGGCCTGCTCCGCGGCCTTCGGACCGGGGAAGGCCGTTGTGTGCCATGCGATGCGGTTGGCGCGCAGCGCCATGGACAGCTGAAATGCAGAACACCGATCTCGACGCCGCGCATGTGCTGCTCAGCGGCATGGCGGACTGGGCGCGCCTGGCGGGCGGCGGCGTGGCGCAAGCCAGCTTTGCGGGCTTCGACGCGGCGGGCCGCTTCCTCGTCACGTTGGCTGACGGCCGGACGCCGGTGCCGGCGCTGTCCACCGTCGGGCTGGCGCCGACCGACGCAGGCTGCCGCGTGGTGGTCGCCTTCGAGGGCAGCGACCCGGCGCGACCGGTGATCGTCGGGCGGCTGCAGGCCGCGCCGGCGCGGGAGCCCGTGCCGCCGGTGCACTGCACGGTCGATGGCGAGCGTGTGTCGATCGAGGCCCAGCACCGGATCGAGCTGCGCTGCGGCGAGGCCAGCATCGTGCTGACGCGCGCCGGCAAGGTGCTCATCAAAGGCAACTTCGTGCTCACGCGTTCGCGCGGCGCCAACAAGATCAAGGGCGCTTACGTGGACATCAACTGAGCGCAGAAGGCCCGCCATGTGGCAGCTCGACAACCGCACCCCCTACGCTGCAGAGCGCACCTGGGTGCGCGACTGCGACGGCGCCGAGATCTGGATCGTCGCGGTGAAGTGCAGCTTCGATATCCGCGCCGACGGCAGCACCGAGCCGGCGGCCGAGCAGCCGCCCGTGACGCAGGTGCCCGAGTACATCGACCCGGCCGCACCCGCGCGCTCCAGCCTGCGCCACGAGATCGACCTGGTGCGCACCAAGCTCACCACCGACGTGCTGCTGCTGGGCGAGGCGCACGTCCCCAGCGGCGTGCCGGTGACGCAGCTCGACGTGGGCTTTCGCGTCGGCCCCGTGGCCAAGCGGCTGCGCGTGACGGGCGACCGCGTATGGCTGGGCGGCGCGCCGTCGCCGCCGCAGCCGTTCGCCGTCATGCCGATCTGCTGGGAGCGGGCCTACGGCGGCATCGACCCCGGCAGCCGCGACGGCCCGCGGCCGCAGTGGGACGAGCGCAACCCGACCGGCACCGGCTTCGTGCTCGATGCGTCGCACGCCGAGGGCCTGCGGCTGCCGAACATCGAATACCCCGACCAACTGGTGCGCGCCTGGAGCGACCGCCCCGCGCCGGCCGGCTTCGGCCCGCTCGGCGTGCACTGGCAGCCGCGCCGCAGCCTGGCGGGCACCTACGACGAGCGCTGGCTGCGCGAGCGCCAGCCGCTGCTGCCGCAGGACTTCGACGACCGCCACTACCAGTGCGCGCCGGCCGACCAGCAGGCGCCGCAGTTCCTGCAGGGGGGCGAGCCGGTGGCGCTGGTGCACCTGGCGCCGCAGGCGGAGATCCGCTTCGTGCTGCCGCGCGTGCTGCTCGGCCTTGAGACCTTCTTTTCGGACGGCACGCGCCAGCGGCACGAGCGGCCGCGGCTGCACACGGTGATCCTGGAGCCGTCGGCGATGCGGGTGTCGCTGGTGTGGCACAGCGCGCTGCCCTGCCATCCCAGGGTCCACAAGCTGATGCGCACGCGTATCGCCGGGAAGCGCCTGTTGCGCCTGGGCGAGACCGAAGACGAAGAGGCGGTGCAGGTGTGAACATGGCGCCCCTGCATGTCCTCGGCCTGGGCGCCAGCACGCCGGTCGGCCGCACCGTGTGGGCCAGCGCAGCGGCCGTGCGCGCCGGCGTGTGCGGCTTCCGGGTGCATCCGTACATGGTCGACACCGCCGGCGAGCCCATGCGCGTGGCGGCCGCGCCCTGGCTGGACATCGGCCTGGAGGGCGCCTCCCGGCTGGCCGCGCTGGCATTGCCGGCCATCGAGGAGGCGCTGGCGCCGTGGCCGGCGGACCTGCCAGGGCGGCTCGGGCTGGCCTTGGCGCTGCCGCCCATGCGGCCCGGCAGGCCCGATGGCCTGGCCGGCGAGGTGCTGG